>OFML01000542.1_pt1 | contig 29160 bp, 20 predicted proteins | sample 1541831 | NCBI WGS metagenome assembly OFML01 (sample SAMN04209237, study PRJEB22552) | human gut metagenome | biome: gut; material: feces | host: Homo sapiens | place: USA: Oklahoma | reverse complement strand
TATCAGGGGGGCAGCAGCAAAGAGTTGCTATAGCAAGAGCTTTGGTGTCGGAAGCACCTATAATCTTGGCAGATGAACCTACAGGCAATCTGGATCGTGATACTGCTGGAGAAATAATAGAAATGTTAAAGAAGTTAGCGAAAGAAAGAAATAAATGTGTGATAGTTGTAACACATAGTAAAGAAGTTGCAGATGCCGCAGACGTTATTTTAGAGTTGAGTGGTAAAAAATTAAAACAAGTAAGTAAAATTACCTCGGAGGTGTAGTAATGATAAAAAATGCTGTTGCATACGTAACTAGAAAGAGTTTAAAATCAGTTATAATACTATTAGTTATTTTATCCATGTCAACGCTTAGTCTGATCAGTTTGTCTATTAAAGATGCAACCAATAAGGCTTCAGAAGAAGCTTTTGGTAATGTTACAAATAGCTTTTCTATAGAGATAAATCGGCAGGTAAATCCAGGCACACCCAGAGGAGGCGGTAACGTAAAAGGACAAGATATCAAAAAAATATCCGAAAATGAAAATATACATTCTTATGTTAAAAGGATAAACAGCGTAGCTGATTTAGTTGATCATGATATTATAGAAACGCAAGAAACCCTTGCATATCAATCACCTGAGAGAGCGAAAAACTTTAAAAGGACGGTTATGCTGACGGGAGTTAACGATTCGTCAAAAGAAACTAAATTTGTGTCCGGAGCCTATAAATTAACGGAAGGCCAACATTTACAAGATCAGGATAAATATAAAGTTTTAATGCACAAAGATCTGGCAGAAAAGAATGGTTTAAAAGTTGGAGATAAGATAAAAGTGAAATCTAATTTATTTGATGCTGATAATGAGAAAGGTGCAAATGAAACGGTCGAAGCAGAAATAAAAGGTCTTTTTGATGGCCATAATAATGCGGGTGTAAGTGCAGCACAAGAACTTTATGAGAATACTCTAATAACAGATATCAGCACAGCCGCTAAAGTTTACGGAAATACAGAAGATACAGCAGTATATCAGGATGCAACTTTTTTTGTAAAGGGCGATAAGAATCTGGATCAGGTAATAAAAGAACTCGGAAAACTGGACATAAATTGGAGAGAGTATAATCTGGTCAAGAGTACATCAAATTATCCTGCATTGCAGCAGTCTATATCAGGTATATATTCGATAGCAAATAAGTTGTTTGCTGGATCTTTGATATTTGCAGGTGCTGTAGTTTCATTATTGTTATTTTTGTGGATGAATGCCAGGAAAAAAGAGATAGCAGTTTTATTATCGTTAGGAATTTCAAAAACAAAAATTTTCGGGCAGTTCTTAATAGAATTAATGCTCCTATCAATTCCGGCATTTATAGGATCGTATTTCTTAGCAAGCTGTATAGGTGATAATCTTGGAAATAATATATTAAATAAGGTAACTGGTGATATAGCCAAACAAACAGCAAAAGAATCATCAGCGAGCCAACTTGGTGGAGGGGCAGAAATTGACGGGTTCAACAAAACTCTAACAAGCTTGGATATCAGCATATTACCAAAGTCTATGATGTATGTGATTTTATTCATGAGCTTAGTGCTTATACTATCCTTGATCATCTCCTCGTCTGGTATTTTAAAGAAAAGTCCAAAGGATTTGCTGATTGATAATAAGTAAAAAAGGAGACCAGCTATGAGACTATTAGTTGTTGAAGATGATAAAACGCTAAGAGAAGGAATAGGCGAATATTTAGCGGAATTTGGGTATACTGTTATAGAAGCAAAAGACGGCAGAGAAGCCATATCAAAATTTAATCATGACATAAATTTGATCATCCTGGATATTCAGATTCCTTTTGTAAATGGATTAGATGTATTAAAAGAAATCAGGAGGAAAAGCAAGGTACCAGTTTTGATTTTAACAGCATTTAGTGATGAAGAATATAAAATTGAAGCATTCACTAATCTGGCAGACGGTTATATAGAAAAACCTTTTTCATTACCGGTGTTAAAGGCCAGGATCGATTCTTTAATGAAAAAGAACTTTGGCCAGATAGAGAAATTCGAATATAAAAATATAGAGATTAACTTTACCAGCTATACTGCAAAAATAAATGATGAAAAGATAGATATAAACGCAAAAGAGTTAGAGATATTAAAATGTTTGCTGGATAATGAAGGACAAGCATTGACGAGAATGCAAATAATTGATAATGTTTGGAAGGAAACAGAAGAAATCCCCTATGATCGTGTAATAGACGTATATATTAAAGAATTGAGAAAAAAATTAGGATTAGATTGTATTATCACGATTAGAAATGTAGGTTATAAATTAGAGAGAAAATGAAAAATTTAAAGATATTCCCCAAAATGTTTATACAAATATTTGCTGTTATGGTAGTGATTATTATAGTGATCCATTTATTGGTTTTCTTGATTTTCCCTAAAACATACCTGGATACTAGAAAAGAAGAGATTTCCAGCAAGGCAAATGAAATTTCCAACAATATGAATGGGAAAGGACTAGAATATATAGAAGAATGCTTAGATTTTTACTCTAAAACCAGTGAGATAAAAGTATTTATAAAGACGGGAGACAAGAATAATGAAATACAAATCAAAAATAATGTGGATATTGACTTAGAAAGTGATAATAATTCTTTGATCATTGAAGAGAGAGCAATAACGCTGGATGATGGTAAAAAAATAAAGTTACAATTTGTTTCTACAGCTGATATGCAAAAAGATGCAAAAGCTTTAAGTTTTAAGTTTTTACCATATTCTTTAGCAGGATCTCTTTTATTCTCTGCTATTGTTTCTTTGATATACGCAAAATCAATAAAAAACAACATAAATGAAATAAAAAATGTTACTGACAAAATGATGGAGCTGGATAGAAATGCTCGTTTAGAATACGAGTCTAAGGATGAAATCGGAGAATTAAAAGAACAAATCAATGATCTGTATTCTACTTTATTGAGAACAATTGATGATTTGGATTTTAAAAATAAAGAGATTTTAAAATTAGAAAAGTTAAAATATGATTTCTTTAAAGGGTCATCTCATGAGCTTAAAACTCCTCTTGCCAGTCTTAAAATAATATTGGAAAATATGAAATATAATATAGGCAAGTATAAAGACAGAGACCATTATATCAATGACTGCATTGATATAGTTGATAGCTTAACAAAAAATATTTCTCAGATCGTATCAGTTTATTCTATAGAGAACCTGAAGAATGATGAAGAATTATTAGATATCAATTGTATATTAGAAGATGTGTTAGAGAAGTATGAAGTACTGGCAAACCAAAAGAATATAAGGATCAACAATCATATATCCGATGAAAAGATTTATATAGGGAAAACGGCTTTAAAGATTGTTTTATCTAATTTGATCAGTAATGCGGTAAAATATACTGATGTGAGCGGGATCATTAATATTGGAACAGATCAAGGCTGGTTATATATTGAAAACTCATATAAAGATGATGAAATTCTAGAGATAGATAAATTGTTTGAGGTCAAGTTTGACCTCAATAAAGAAAACAGCAATGGATTAGGGTTATATATCGTTACTAATCTTTTGAATAACTACAAAATAAAATATAACGTTTTGCAAAATAAAGATACTTTTGTATTTAAAATAAAATTATGATGCTATCATAGAAGTAGACACAGAACGATTGAAAAACATACCGCTTCGGCTAAAAGGTAATGGAATACAGATTAGCTTAAAATGGAAGAATAGGGAGAACAAAGCACTATCGGCAAAATATCAAACTTACTGTGAATCGTATATGTTTATTGCCGATAATGTGGTATACTAATCATAGTTAACCGTAGCCTTATATTTGACAGGAGGAAGGCAGATGCGATATCTTTCCGTTGCCGACACAGCGAAAAAATGGAATATATCTGAGCGAAGTGTGAGAAATTACTGTGCCCAGGGGCGCGTAGAGGGAGCATTTCTTACTGGAAAAACATGGAGAATCCCGGAAAATGCGGAGAAGCCGGAGCGCTCTAACAAAAAGGTAAAACCGCCGACAACTTTGCTGGATATTTTGCAGGATGAAAAAACAAACAAATATTCCGGAGGAATTTATCATAAGACACAGATCGATTTAACATATAATTCAAACCATATGGAAGGCAGCCGCCTGACTCACGATCAGACACGATATATATTTGAGACAAATACTATTGGAATAGAAAAAGAAGTCCTCAATGTAGATGATGTCATTGAGACAGCTAATCATTTCCGTTGTATCGATAAGATTATTGATCATGCAAAGGCGACGTTATCGGAAAAATTCATCAAGGAACTTCATCTGATTCTGAAAAATGGTACCAGCGACTCCAGGAAAGACTGGTTTGCTGTTGGGGATTATAAAAAATTACCTAATGAAGTTGGAGGTGTGCCCACAGCACTTCCGGAAGACGTTGCGGATAGGATGAAGGAATTGCTGGCAGAGTACAACGGCAAAGTCGAAGTATCCTTTGAAGATATTCTGGATTTTCATGTGAAGTTTGAACGGATTCATCCGTTCCAGGATGGTAACGGTCGTGTGGGCAGACTGATTATGTTCAAGGAATGCCTGAAGTACAATATTGTTCCGTTTATTATCGAGGACAATCTGAAGATGTTTTACTATCGTGGTTTGAAAGAATGGGATGAAGAGAAAGGGTATCTGATGGACTCCTGCCTGACGGCACAGGATCGGTATAAAGCGTATTTGGATTATTTCAGGATCGAGTATTAGGGAAGCAATTATAAAAACGGGAGAAAAATATGATTGCGATTCGGCAGGCGACTTTAAAAGAACTATATGTTGTTTGTGAACGATAATGTTTAGAAATCAGAAGGTTATTATATAGTTAAAATTTATAAAGAAACTTTGTAAAAAATGAAAGAAAAAATAAGTTACGATGATCTTGTCCGCAGGATAAATGCGGGATTAAATGGCACAACTCTATATCACGATGCTTTTGGTGCAAAACCTGGAAAACCATTGCAGGAAGTAAATGCTTGGACATATTGGCAGGGGTACAAGGTTAGAAATCCTAAAGTTATGATTGTTGGACAGGATTGGGGAAGTTTAAAAGGGAGTCAACCCTATTTTGATGCAATTGATGATATGATTACATCGCGAGATCTCGATAATGAAGTTCAAGCTTTCAAATATATTCCTGAAACTGAGCGTGGTGGAAAAGAATTTTCAACTGATCTCAATCTTGTGGAGTGCTTAAAATGCATGGGGTATGAAGATGCATTGCACAAAAGATATGATGATCTGTTTTTTACAAATTTGATTCCTGGATATCGAAAAAGTAGTAAAAGTACTGGTGGATTTAAAGCTGCATGGGTAACGAAACAAGTAAAACAGGATTTTAAGGATTTAGTCTCTATTCTTAATCCGTCGATAATCATATGTCTTGGAAAAGATACGTTTAAGCAGGTTTGTATGGCATATGGCAGAAGAGGTGTTCTGAAAAGAAAATCTTGGACAGAGTTCCTCGACGAGCAGACTGTACCAGTGGAAATACTTGATGAATCAGGAGTCAAGGTTCATATATTTGCATCTGCACATCCGGGGTATTTTGGAGTTCTTAATCGGGGGAAGAATAGACTTTTAAAAGATTGGGAGAGGATCAATATTTGGATCAAGTATAATGTTAGAGAAACACTTGAATAGGAAATGTACGGCTTCATTTGGTTTATTTGGAGTAATGTAGAAGGAAGAATTTGGCTATGAACACAGAAATTATCGAGGATCAATTATTTGGGAATACGGAAAATGCTTTTGTGTTATTTGAATATAGGAAAGAATTGGATCTATTAAAAGATTTTATTGAATATGCTGAGGACGCAGTTGAGTGCAATAAAACAGAATCAATGGATTCATATGAGGGAATCTGTTATGCGTTTGCTAAATCTATAATAGGATATGCGAAAATGATATATGATAATATTCTAATAGGGCATTTCGATTCTGCAAGAATGATTATTAGAGCGATGATAGAGAATAATGTCCATTTAGATATCTTATTTAATAATCCAGAAGAAGAACTTTGGAAATATTATTTAGTTTATTCTTATAGACATTCATTGATACGTATTAAAAAAGAGGCTCCTGAGAAGATTGAGAAATGTATACGTAACCTATATTCTTTCTATAAAATTCCTGAAGAGTTTTATGAGCGATTATTCTCATGGCACTGCGTTTCATCAAAAGCTTGTTGGGAGTATTTTTCATGAAAATATGATGACCTTGTTTTCTTGTATATACGCAGGCATATACAAACTTGTTACATTATACTGTAATGATTGTGTAGATGATAGTTTTTATGGTATTGCAGAAGACCTCCAAAATGATATTTTACTCAAAATAGAATAGTGGATTCGGACATGAAGAAAAACCTTTTGTCAAAGGAAATGTTTCGGTTCGTTTGTCCGGACTGCGGTTACACGGTAAATGTAGATTATGGGTTTTTATATCATCAGATGGAAGACAGGATAATGAGTGACCATCCGGAATCAGAGCCTTTCCGTTTGTTTTATGATGAAGTATGAAACGCCAACTGTCGGAACAAAATATCGCCAATCATAGGAATAAAATGACGCCAATCTTACGGTCAGAATACTTCTAAGACACCGAAAAATAATTGCTGAAATGCCGAAAAGATGGAGTTTGCGTCGTGCCTATAGGCTGTCTCAAGCATTAAAAAAGAATTGAGTATTAGAAAAAGAAGCGAGCAAGCCATAACAATACGTATGGTGAAAACCCGCTTCTTTTTTATTTTACTATAATTCCGAGACTAATTACAAGTCTTTTGATGCGCTAGTGCCAACCCAATCAGGCGATCTGCATGATCCGCCATAAAAAGCGGAATGTTTAGCACGTCATCATCTAATTTCAGGTTGTTTAAAGAAAATCGCACTCGCAGCTTGACCTGATCCGGAAATAGTTCTTTAAATTTCCGTAGGCTTTTACCTGCTATATTGGTTTCCGATTTTACTTCGATCGGGATAATATCATTTTCGCGCTGGATCAGGAAATCTACTTCATAAGGAGGATTGTTCTGGCTCCAGTAGCGTGGAACAACCTCGAATTGAGTGAGCAGGGTTTGCAACACAAAATTCTCTGTCAACGCTCCCTTAAACTCTGTAAACAGACGATTTCCTTCTCCAAAGGCTGTTGGGGCTAGTTGTGCCAAACGGCGAAGCAGTCCCACATCCACCATGTAAATCTTAAAAGCAGCGATATCGTCGTATGCTGACATTGGCAATCCTGGAGCTGTGCTGCGATAGATTTTGTGCACCAGTCGGGCATCCACCAGCCATTGCAAAGCATCCTCATATTCACGAGCTCTGGCACCAGGTTTTACTACTTTATAGAGAAACTTTTTGTTCTCTTTTGCAAGCTGTGAAGGAATGGATTTCCAGATCATGGAGAGCTTTGGAAATTCACTGACGTTAGGGTGTTTTGCAAAGTCTCTTTCATACGCATCAATAATGCCAGACAAAGCTTCCTGCATAGCGGATACATCACGGGCTTCCGTCCACATAAGTATGGATTCTGGCATGCCGCCAGTGACATAATACATCTTTAATTTTTCCTGTAAAGGGTTGAAAAAAGCTTCTGGAATCGGTTCAAGGGTGTCTACGGATTCCAGATAATTTGCCAAGTTTTCATCCCCGTTGGCAAATAAAAATTCTGTAAAAGTCATAGGATCGATCTGCATGAAATTGACTTTCCCAACTGGAAATGAGGACGGTTTCGCCAAAGTGATCCCAAGCAAAGAGCCCGCACAGGCAATATGATACTGCGGCGTATTTTCACAAAAATATTTCATGGAATTGATTACCTTTGGGCAATCCTGCACTTCATCAAAGATGATCAATGTTTTTTCTGGCGCAATATTTTCACCGCTGGCCAGCATTAAATTCTGCAAAATACGGTCAACGTCTTTCGTCGTTTCAAAAAACTGTTTATATTCTTCGTTTTCATCGAAATTAAAATAAGCAACATTTTCATAATAACGCTTGCCGAATTCTTTCAGAACCCATGTCTTCCCAACTTGTCGTACACCTTTCAAGATCAAAGGCTTACGATAAGGTGAATTTTTCCAGTCTAATAATTTATGCATAATCAATCGTTCCATTGTAACAAACCTCGCTTTTATAGAAAGTTGCGCGTTAAATGTATTTCTATTATATCCAGTTTTGATGGAAAACACAACGGGATCACATAATTATTAAGAAAAATGTGATATAAATCACATAATTATATGGTTTTGCGTGATGGTATGAATCGAAAGGATTGGTTAATTTTAATTTTCTTGTGTACAATAGTAATCCACACAAGAAGTTGACACTGTCCTGCAGGGAAAGATAATTGATAGTGATACATGATTATGCTATAATTATGTCGTGGAAAGGAGGTGCAACATATGCCACTTATAATGCCAATCAAGGAACTGCGTAATACCAATGAGATATCTAATCTTGCTCATAAAGAACAGGAACCTATTTTCATCACGAAAAACGGATACAGTGATCTGGTAGTGATGAGCAGTGAATTATATGATAGATTTGCAAGGATAAACAGGATCGATCAGGCTATATTTGAATCCGAACAAGAGATCGCAAATGGGGCAGAAGCGTTAGATGCAGAAGCAGTATTTGCAGAATTGGAGAAAAAGCATTTTGGATAAGTACAAAGTAAAGATAAATCCTAAAGCTGCAGGTGATATAGATCATATTTATGAGTATCTTGCAGAAGACAGACTTGCTCCAAAATCTGCAAAAAGGCAGGCTGAACGGTTAAAAACAGCGATCTTGAAGTTGGATACATTCCCGCAGTCTCATCAGAGGCGTTTGGAGGGACGTTATGCTGAAAAAGGATATCGGCAGCTTATTATAGATAATTATATTGCTGTTTTTCGTATTGATGAGGATACCAAAACAGTTACAGTTGTTACAGTTCAGTATCACAGACGTGATTTTTAGACAAGTTAATATTTGAAGAAATACATAGACCGGTTTGATGACTGGTCTATTTTTTACGGTAAAACACGATAAAGCGTATCGGAGGAGGTGATGAAAAATGGAAAACCAGATGCATGAGAGGAGGTGCATGACATGTCGGACAACTGGGTCGTGCAGAACCTGCAGAAATCCTTAAGCACATGGAACGATAAGCTGGCGGAGGTGTGGAAGCTGCTGACGCAGTCTCCGGAGGATTTTAAAGGAGGCGCGATATGGAAAGTGATCACGGACATACACGGAGCACTTATGGCGATAGGACTGGCACTGCTGGTTCTTTTTTTCGTTGTGGGGGTTGTGAAGACCTGTGGAAGTTTCGCGGAAGTGAAAAAGCCGGAGCATGCTCTGAAACTTTTCATAAGATTTGCAATAGCAAAAGGTGTGGTGACATATGGACTCGAGCTGATGATGGCGCTCTTTGAGATCGTGCAGGGGATGGTCAGCACCATCATGAAGGCATCAGGTATCGGCAGCTTTGACAAGATCACACTGCCCAAAGAGATGGTGTCAGCGATAGAAGACTGCGGCTTTTTCGAAAGTATCCCGCTGTGGGCGGTGACGCTGATCGGGAGCCTTTTCATAACGGTGCTGTCGTTCATCATAATCATGAGTGTGTATGCGAGGTTTTTCAAGATATATATGTATACCGCTATAGCACCAGTACCGCTTGCGGCTTTTGCAGGACAGCCCACGGAGCAGATCGGAAAGAGCTTCATAAAGTCCTATGCCGCAGTGTGTCTTGAAGGAGCGATCATACTGCTGGCCTGTATCATCTTTTCGGTATTTGCTGCATCGCCGCCTGCTGTGGATGCAGATGCAGCCCCGGCAGCGATGGTGTGGGGATATGTCGGAGAACTGATTTTCAATATGCTCGTGCTGGTAGGAACTGTGAAGATGGCAGACCGTATCGTAAAGGAAATGATGGGACTTTAAGTCAGAAAGGAAGACGAGATGGAGAAAAATGAATTTTATGAAAGCATGAGAAAAAAGATCGAAGGGAACCTACCGGAAAGCATCCTGGCAGAAGGAGAGCTGGTCATAAAAGAGGCAAGAAAGAACAATGACGTCATGATGCACGGGATCATGATCTCAAGGGAAGGCCCTGGAGGATCTCCGGTCATATATATCGATGATGCGTATGATCTTTATCGGAATGGCAAACCGGTCGAGGAGCTTGCACCTGCTGCAGCAGATGCGTTTTGCAAAGCATGGGAGGATCAGCCCTGTGTAGATCAGCTCTCCCTTCAGTACGAGGATATCAAAGATCGTATCTTTTACAGGATCGCAGATGTGAAGAGAAACAGAGGCAGGCTTTCGGAGATGAAGTATTCGCTTGCTGAATGCGGGTTTGCCAAAGTATACAGCATAGCTGTGAGCAAAGAGGGGAGCATTCCGATCACAAACAGCCTTGCAGCAGAGTATGGATATGATCCTGAGAAGATATTCAAGGATGCTGAGCGCAATACGCCGAGGATGCATCCAGCAGTATTTGAGGATCTGCAGGATGTTGTAAAGAGCTTTGCATTACCGGAAAGTCCTCAGCTCACGCTTCTGTCTGAAAGAGAAAGCTTTGACAAAAGCTCTGATATGTTCCTTCTTTCAAGCAGTGATATGACGAACGGGGCAGCGACCATATTTTATCCAGATGTAAAGGAAAAGATAGCAGAAGTGATAGATGACAGCTACTATGTGCTGCCGAGCTCTACGCATGAACTTATGATAGTTCCTTGCAAAAGTGGCATACCGCCGGAGCATCTCGGCAAAACGGTAAGAGAAGTGAATGAAATAATGGGATCAGAAACCGAGGTGCTTTCTGACCGCATCATGAAGTATGACAGAGATACGAAAGAGCTCAAGGTCGTAAAGGAAGATAGAGATAAGGATCAGGAAAGGGGAAGATAGACTTGGAAGTAAGGATAAACCGTGAGATCAGGGAGTATACAGAATCAGTATTTTTCGGACTGTCGCTGAGGCAGTTCTTTTTTTCTGCCCTGGCATGCGTGGTGGCGGTGGGGACATATTTTCTGCTGAGGCCCGTTTTAGGGCTTGAAGCTGTCAGCTGGATATGTATACTGGCAGCTTTTCCATTTGCCATGATCGGATTCGTGAAATACAACGGGATGAGCGCAGAAAAGTTCATAGCAGCATGGGTGAAGTCGGAGATCCTGATGCCAAAGCATCTGACATTCGGAAACACCAATATGTACTGCCGGATCATGACGGAAGCACGAAAGCAGCAGGAAAAAGCAAAGAAGAAAAGATGCAGAGCAAGAAGGAGGAAACATGATAAAGACACTGAACAGAACGCTTAAACAGGACAGAGAAAGGTTCACACTACCGAAGAACGTGCAGGACATCATCCCGGTGCAGAGCGTATATCCGGACGGGATATTCCAGACAGGAAAGAACAAATTCAGCAAGACATTCAGATTCGAGGACATCAACTATTATGTGGCGTCTTCCGAAGACAAAAAGGCGATGTTCCTCGGATATTCGGAAATACTTAATGCACTCGACAGTACCGCAGTAACGAAGCTCACTATAAACAACCGCAGGCTGAACAGAGCAGACTTTAAGAGGAAAGTCCTGATCGGCATGAAGGGTGACAGCCTTGATATCTACCGAAAAGAGTATGACGATATGCTTTCCGGCAAGGCTGCAGATGCGAACTCTATCGTGCAGGAAAAATATATCACCATAACTGTGACGAGAAAAGACATCGAAGAGGCGAGGACATATTTCAGACGTGCAGGGGCAGAGCTCATGGCCCATTTTTCCCAGATGGGATCAGACTGCACAGAGCTCGATCCAAAGGAGCGACTGCGTATCATATATGATTTTTACAGGGCGGGTGAAGAGACGTCGTTTCATTTCGATTTCCAAGACAGGATGAGAAAAGGGCACGATTTCCGCGACTATATCTGTCCGGACTGCTTTGAAAACGAAAGGGATCATTTCAGGATCGGTGACAGATACGGCAGGGTGCTTTTTCTGAAAGACTATGCATCCTTCATCAAGGACTCCATGGTAGCGGATCTGACGGAGCTCGATAGAGACATGATGCTTTCTATCGACATAATCCCGGTGCCTACAGATGAAGCTGTGAAGGAGGTAGAATCAAGGCTCCTTGGAGTCGAAACGAACATCACGAACTGGCAGAGGAAGCAGAATCAGAACAACAATTTTTCAGCCGTGGTGCCTTACGACATGGAGCTTCAGAGAAAGGAAAGCAAGGAGTTTCTTGATGATCTTACGACCAGGGATCAGAGGATGATGTTCGCTGTAATCACCATCGTGCATACAGCCGATACGAAGGAGGCCCTCGATAATGATACAGAAGCATTACTCACAACAGCAAGACAGAACCTCTGTCAGCTTTCTGTACTTAGATGGCAGCAGCTGGACGGACTGAAAACTGTGCTTCCGTTCGGGGTGAGGAAAATAGATTCATTCAGGACTCTTACCACGGAAAGCCTTGCGGTGTTCATGCCGTTTCGCGTACAGGAGGTCCATGACGAACACGGGATATATTACGGACAGAACGTCATCAGCAAAAACATGATCATTGCCGACAGGAGACAGCTCCTGAACGGCAATTCTTTTATTCTGGGAGTCTCAGGCTCAGGCAAGTCATTTGCAGGAAAGAACGAGATCGTGAACCTGATGCTTTCCTCGGATGCAGACATCATCGTCGTAGATCCAGAACGCGAGTATTCTCCGCTGGTAAGGGCCCTTGGCGGAGAAGTCATCGAGATATCGGCAGCAAGTCCTAATCACATCAACGCTATGGATATGAGCAAAGAATATGGTGAAGTGGATCCTATCATAGAAAAGTCGCAGTTCCTGCAGTCTCTTTGCGAACAGATCATTGCAGGACATCGTTTTGCAAAGGGGCAGCAGTCCATCATCGACAGGTGCACGGAAAATGTGTACAGGTTCTACAAGCAGGGGGACTACAGAGGCGAGCCGCCGACGCTGCAGGATTTCAGAAGCGAGCTCCTTCGTCAGCCGGAGCCAGAGGCTCATTCTCTGGCACTGGAGCTTGAACTTTTCACGAGAGGGTCCCTCAACACCTTTGCAAAACAGACGAATGTGGATACGAAAAACAGACTCATATGCTACGACATCCTGGAGCTTGGAGAGCAGCTGCGGGCGATCGGTATGCTGGTGATCCTGGACAGTATCCTTAACCGTATCATCGCAAACAGGAAGAAAGGCAGGCAGACCTTCGTGTTCATCGACGAGATCTATATCCTGTTCATGCACGAGTATTCGGCGCAGTTCCTTTTCAAGCTCTGGAAGAGAGTCAGAAAGTACGGGGCTTATTGCACAGGGCTCACCCAGAACGTGGAAGACCTGCTGCAGTCCCATACGGCAAGGACGATGCTTTCCAATTCGGAGTTCATCATCATGCTGAACCAGGCGGCCACCGACAGGGACGAGCTTGCAAAGCTTCTGAACATCTCGGATCAGCAACTTTCGTTCATCAAGAATGTCAGCGCAGGGTGCGGACTCATCAAGGTCGGAAGCTCACTGGTCCCTTTTGAGAACAACTTCCCGAAAAACACGAAGCTGTACAGACTGATGACCACAAAGCCTAATGATGATTTCAGATAGATGTAGGGGTGCGGGAGCATCCCTTTACATGATGGAAATCAGAAGTATGGGAAAGGGGGAACAGGATGGCAGACATAAAGACGAGAGAGGTCATGAAAGGAACGATAAAGACGTTCGACCGGGCAGAGGAGGCAGCACATCGAATCAAAGACGGCAGTATCCGGACAAAGGAAAGTGCAGAGGGAGCATATCAGGCAAAAGAAGACTCGCCTTCAGGGTATGCGCAGGGCAGTATCACGGAAGCAGGAAAATCAGCAACGGTAAGAGCGGGACGCAGGCTGCAAGAGATGGGGAAGAAAGAGACCCGTGACACACTGCAAAGGCTTACTGGCAGATCGAGGGCAGGTGCGGTAAGACAGGAGAAGTATACAGGCAGGGCTGCTGCAAAGAAAACTGTAAAGGCGGTCAGGCCTTCCCGGAGCATACAGGTGAAGAGCATACAGTCAGCAAGGAAAAGGATGTTCGTCAGGAAGAGGCAGCAGGCGATGATGCAGAGAAAAGCGACCGTGAAAACAGTCAAGATCGCTTTTGTGAACACCGTGCGTGCAGTGAAGCTTGCAGCGTCAGGTATGAAAGCCTTGATTTCAGCGATCATCGCAGGAGGCTGGATATCTGTAGTCGTGATCATCATATGCTGCCTGTTCGGAGGAGCACTTTATCTTTTCGGGGATAGCAGCAACACGGGATATATCCCAGTAAGTGAAGAAGTGGAGCAGTACAGCCCGCTTATCAGTAAATACGCAAAGGAATACGGGATCAGTGAATATACGGAGCTCATAAAGGCGGTCATGATGCAGGAATCCGGCGGGCGTGGGACAGATCCCATGCAGGCTTCCGAGTGCGGATACAATACGAAGTATCCTCATAGCCCGGGAGCAATCAAGGATCCGGAGTATTCCATAAAGTGCGGGGTGCAGATGCTTGCGAGCGTACTGAAAGCTGCAGGCTGCGAATCTCCCTCGGATATGGAGCATATCAAGCTTGCACTGCAGGGGTACAACTTCGGCAGCGGATATATCATATGGGCGCTGGAAAAGCACGGTGGATACAGCAAAGCCAATGCCGTGGAATTTTCCCAGCTGCAGGCGAAGAAGATAGGGATGAGTGCATACGGTGATCCTGATTATGTGGAGCATGTATTAAGATACTATCCTTTCGGTAATCCGTCATACGGTATCGTGAACACCGGGCCGGGAAAGCTGGGTCTTCCTATCCAGAATATGAAAAAGAGCAATATTTCCTCTCCGTTTGGTCATAGAAAGTCTCCGGGTGGTATCGGATCGAAGTATCATAAAGGCATTGATATAGCCTTTCCAACAGGGACACATGTGCTGGCATGCGAAGCAGGGAAAGTGGAAGTAGCCGGATGGAATGGGGGCTTCGGTAAATGCATCATCATATCCCATGGCGGAGGCCTGAAGACAGTATACGGACATCTCAGCAGGATCAATGTAACGAAAGGACAGAGAGTAGTGCGGGGACAGTTTATTGGAGAGGTAGGAAGTACTGGGAATTCCACTGGCCCGCATCTTCATCTTGGCGTATCGGTAAATGGCAGCTATGTAGATCCGCAGAACGGGTGGATCAGTGTGCCGTAAGCAAGCTTTGGAGCAAAGGTAAAGGAATATATGTTACAATTCGCTTTTTTGTTGCAATCCTCTCGAACATCCTGTAGAATGAAAAGTACAAATAAACACAAGATACTATCAGAGTTATTCATTTGACGGGGAGAGAAGAAGAAATGAATTCAGTGATTGCAACGGGTGGGGGAGTGCGTAAACTCTCTCGCCTCTTGAAAAATGACTTGTACAAATGCGCCCTTTTGGGAAGCTTTGTGCTGAGTTTGATAAGCTTTCTGGGGATTCCTGCTGTGCTTCGTTACGGCGAGCTGCACCGGGATATCTGGCGCGCTCTTTTAGCGGCTGGGTTCGTTTTGACTGCAGTGATCGCTATCCTGTTTCTCGCAGCTCTCGGGTACTTTGCGGAGCGGCAGGTGCGAGCGGGGAAGATCAGGCAGAGATCTTTTTCTTTTCACTTAAAGCGGGCAGGTGTGTACGGATGCGTCTTCGCGGCGGCAGCGCTCGCATATTTTCTTCTTTGCGGCGTGATTTCTTCCGCCCTGTATTTTTTCTTACAGAATTTCCTTTTTTACAGTACCATCAAACTGATCATAGATATTATCACGACAGTGCTCAGCGTAGCTGCTCTGCCGATATTTGTGCTGCAGCTTCTGGCTTTCTCCCTTTCAGATCTGCCATTTGCAGGGACGATCCGGGCAGGGCTGGCAGCCGTCAAGACCGGCTATTGGAAAGTCCTGCTCATCATACTGGCGTCTGCTGCAGCGGGACTGATCTTTGCTGCGCTCTTTTCCTTCGTAAGCGTTGCGATTCTGCAAAGGATCCTGCAGATCATAGTATTCACCCTGCTTGGAAGTGCAGGGACGTACCTTGTATATAAGACGGGACTTGGGATATTCACGAAAGGAGCGGGAAAATGATCAAACGGGATCTTAAAAATATGAAAAAGAGAAGAGCTGCCATCTGTTTTTTGATGGTATTTATCATGAGCTTTACCCTGCTCCCATCCGGGGTTTTTGCAGCGCAAAACGACAGCTTAAAAGCCAAACAGCAGCTTGCGGAGCAGAGCAAAAAGTTCGACGAAGACAAAGAAAAGCAGGAAGAAGAAACGAAGGGGAGCGAACCTCCTGCAAAGGAGACGTCTAAGAACGCGACAAAGCAGGAAGATACTCTTCGCATGCCGGAGCTTTCCGAGGAAATAGAGGAGCCAGAGGGCAAAGTGATCGAAAAGGATAGTGGTAGCATCACCTATCAGACGGGTGAAAACAGCTATGTGACCCGAATCACGGCAGAGCCTCTCAGTTACACCGATGAAAAGGGCAGAGAAAAGGAGATCGACAATACCTTAAAAGAAAAGTGGAGAAGCTATGTCAATAAAGAGGGAAGCTATGATGTGACTTTGCCGAAAAACGGCAGGGAGATCACAGCGAAGAAAGAAGATTTCACCATAAAGCTTTCTCCGCAGTTTGGCAGGCTCACCAATGCCGCAGCAGAGGAAAACGCCATTCGGTATAATGATGCGGCGGAAGGAATAGACCTGCAGTATACCGCCCTTGGATCAGGAATCAAGGAAGATATCATCCTGATGAATCCGGTGGAAGAGAATTCCTTCACTTACCGGATCGAAGCGGATAATGGAAAAAGTGGCGATGTTTTTTATGTAACAGAAGATAACATGCTCTTTCTTTATGATCAGGATCCAAAGGAACTGTCAGACGCGAAAAAAGAAAAGCATCTTCTCTGCAGCATCGCAGCCCCGCTGATGGAAGATGCGGACGGAAATATTTCGCAGGATATCCAGCTTTCTCTTGAGGAAAAGAATGACGAAAGGTATCTTACTGTCACGGCTGATGAAGCGTGGCTTTCTGCACCTGAGCGGGTGTATCCGGTCAAGATCGACCCGAGTATTGAGCTTACCAAGGCGAACCTTACATGGAATCTTGTAGAAAACGGCAAGAGCGGCGGCAAATTCAAAGCTGGTCCCGATGTAGATCACAGCGGAGTATCCTACCTTTACGCGGGCTATGAAAACGGTTCTCTTCTTGGAAGCGACGCCGTGGCTGCAGGAGCCTACTATGGACAGACGAGATCTTATCTTAAGATAAACTATGATTTTCAGGGGAAACTTCCGGAGGATGCCATCATTACAGCGGCCCTGAAAGGCTATAAGTATACAGGTAAAGTGCCGTCCGGCACGAAAGTCTACTGCAAGATGGTAAACGATAACTGGAAGAGCAGCAAACGGACGTGGCATACGCAGCCAGGCTCTTACAGTATCATTTCCAGCGCTCAGGATGTATCTGCAAAGGGCTGGAAGACCTTTGACATTTCGCAGGCGGTTCGCGAATGGAAAGACGGAACGCCAAACTACGGACTGGTGCTGGCCCCGGTAAGGGAAGATCAGGATGCTGTGTGCTTTTCCGGTCCGGGAAATGCACATGGAAAGCAGCCTATGTACCTTGACATCAAGTGGACAGTTCCCAATGCCGTAGATGAAAACTACCCGCTTGAGGAGCCGAAAATAAGTCTGCGGCCTCTGACCGATCAGGCCGGCGGCGTGCAGATGTTTACCGGTCTTCTTGCCGACGGCATCATGCGCCCGCAGCTTACCTGCAGCTGGGCGCTTCGGGAAAGTGAAAAGACAGAAGATATTTACGCCGGGAAGTTCCCGGTGACCGACTGGGGAAAACGCTATCCGGATACGAAGAAGATGGAGACGGATGAAGAGATCTCCTACCGTCTGGGATACACCGGGATCCATGAGTCCAACTGGCAGACCAAGGGGATCTCTGCGTCTAAATTCGAACTTACGACCCCGTACCGGATCTATGCTAAGGGCGCGGGAGCATCCGGGAGCACCCCGGAGGGGGCCAGCGATGAGTTCATCATCTACGAGTTCGATAAAAAGGATACCTACCCGTATGTGGCAAACTATTACGGGGTGAGCCTGTCTCAGATCCTGGCAGATAACCGCCCGGCGGACTATCTTGGCACGGAAGGGAGCTCTATCTTCATACGAAATCCGAAGCAGAATAAAAACAGCGCCTACAGCAGAGCGGCTGATCTTGATCCAAATCACGCAGACGATATCATCTACGCCAACCTTGGACGGGGACTTTGCAGCGACTTCGACCTGGAGCCGGTGAACACCTCGACGGGAAACTTCATGTTTGCGCAGACCGATGCGGAGAACACGGACTATACGGAAAGTTTCACCCTTGATCGGACCTACAACTCCGTAGGAGATAAGTCGCGGGGCCTCTTTGGGTACGGCTGGAGCGGCGCTTTTGAAGAGAGTCTTGCAAAGGATGGAGATGACGTTTTCTACTATACAGGCGATGGCAGAAGGCTGCGTTTTGAAAAGGATGCGGGCGGCTACAGCTGCGAGCTTGCGCCGGAGCTTACGTTATCTGAGATTTCTGCAAAGGATCCGCAGGACAAAAAGTATGTCATCGAAGATGAGGACAGCAGAGAAAAGAGAGGATTCAACGCCTACGGGCTTCTTTCCTCCATCACCGATGAAAGGAACCTGAGCACGAAGCTCTCCTATACGGATGATATGAAGCTGAAAGACATCACCACGCCGTCCGGAAAGGTCTATCAGATCACGACAGGAGATGACGGTCAGATAAGCCAGATCGTGACCCCGGCAGGATACGCCCTGAAATATACCTATGAGGATAATCTCCTGACCAGCTTTACCAATGAAGACGGGGATACCATCCGGTATGAATACGATAAAGAAGGGCATATGACCTCGTGGCGGGATGGAAACAACGTCCGCCAGATCACCAACACCTACGATGAGTACGGCAGAGTCGTAAAACAGGTGGACGCTAAAGGCGGCGTATCGAAGCTTTCCTATGACAAGTCTAAGACGCAGATCGAGGACGCTGACGGTAACGACCGGACGTATACCTTCGATGAGCGGATGCGGACGGAAAGCCGAAAAACCAGTGAAGACAGCGATAAGAGAGTATATAACGATAGAAACGATCTTGTAAAGGAAACCGATGCTGCCGGAAATACGGTAACATATGAATACGATGAGGCGGGAAATCTCATTAAGGAAACCGATGCAGGCGGCAATGTCAGCACCGGTGCTTATGATGAAGATCGCAACCTCATAGAAGATACGGACGGCGAAGGGAACGCCACGAAGTACGACTACGATAAGCAGGGAAATATCGTCTGCGAAACCTTTGCAGATGGAAGCTGCGTGCGCTACACCTACGACGCATACGGAAGAGAAACCTCTTCGGTAAACGAAGAAGAGGAGAAGACGGTAACCGCCTATGACGGGACAGCCTCGAAGACCTTCACCGACGAAAACGGTAACAGCACCGTCACCTATTACGACGCCATGGGACGGGAAGTGAGCACGGTCAACGCAGAGGGTGTAGAGGAAAAGACCATCTACTCCCCTGCAGGAAAGAAGACCGGTATCTGGACAACCGGAGGATTTTCCGAGCAATACGCCTATGACAAGGCGGGCAACTGTATCCGGATCACCGACGGGGAAGGAAATGTCAGCCGCCTTACCTATGACGGCATGAACAATATCCTCTCCATCACCGACGGCAACGGAGACAAGGTGAGCTATCAGTACGATTACAACGGCAACGAAGTATCGGAAACCAATGCCGGAGGGATCACGGTCACAAAGACCTATGACAGCGAGGGAAACAAGCTTAGCGAGACTGATGGAGAGGGAAATGTTACCCGCTACGAATACGACGGGATCGGAAGACTTACCAAAGAGACGGACCCCATCGGAGGCGAGACGACCTATGAGTACGATGGGGACAGCGAAAACCTGATCCGGCAGACCGGAGCGGACGGCAAGACTGCCTTTACCTATGACGCCAACGGCAATGTGCTCACCGAAACTGACGGAAACGGTGCAGTGACGGAGAATAAATACGATGTGCGGGGCAGACTCATCGGCGTGACGGAAAGCACGGGGCTGCTGCGCGCTTTGAAATACGATAAAGCGGGAAACCTCCTTGCAGAGATGGATTCAAATGGCAGAAAGGCTTCGTATACCTACGATAAGGCCGGAAACCTTCTTTCCCAGACCGACGCTGCAGGAGCGGTAAAGAGCTATACATACGATAAGGCGGGACGGAAGATCAGCGAGACCGACGAAGAAGGTGGCACCACCAGCTTCGCCTATGACGGCAAGGGTAATATCACGACGAAGACCGATGCGGAAGGCGGCGTAGTGTCTTATACCTATAACAAAAACGGGGATCTTGCCAGCGAAACCGATGAAAACGGCAATACCACGAAATATGAGTACGACGGGATCGGGCAGCTGGTAAAGACCACCGATGCTGCGGGAAATACCTCCCTTTCCTCTTACGACAGCGCAGAGCGTCTCATCAAAGAGACGGACCGCAGAGGCTACTCCGTCCACTATACCTATGACAAGGCGGACAATCTGATCCAGCAGGTGGATGAGGAAAAGGGCGTTTACAAAGAAAAATTCGATGCTGCCGGAAATGCTGTTGTAAGCGAAAGCCCGGATGGCGGAAAGGTAGAGAGCAAATACGATTCCTACGGCCGACTTACAGAGGAGAAAGACGCAGAAGGTCTCGTAAAGACCTATGAATACGATAAGGCGGGCAATCTTACAAAGCAGAAGGATAATGCCGGAAACGAAAGCAGGTTCACCTACGATAAGCAGGGGAATCTCATCAAAGAAAAGGATGCAGCAGCAAGAACGGCAAGCTACAGCTACGATGCGTATGGGAATCTCACCCAGGAAGTAAGCTTTGATCAGGACCAGGTAAGCTACGAATACGATGTGAAGGATCAGATGATCCAGATGACGGAAAACGACGGAAGCAAAACGACCTATACCTACGATAAGGCGGGGCGGCTTACCTCAGAGACCCTTCCAAAAGACAGGACATACAAGTATACTTATGACCTTCGGGGAAACACCACAGGGGAGACCGATCCGGAAGGATCCCATAAGGCATACCTTTATGATAAGGCAGGAAACCTGACGGAGGAGACCGGCGCAGACGGAAGCAAATACACCTATACCTACGACGCTTTAAATCAGGTGAGCTCCGAGACCGATGAAGAAGGAGGCGTAACCAGGTACACTTACGATGCCGAGGGAAACACCCTGACGGAAACCGATCCGGAGGGCGGAGTGACCGAATATCTGTATAACGGAAGAGGCGATGAAGCAAAGGTAAAGGACGCCCGAGGTGCGGTAACGGAAAACCAGTATGATAAGGCGGGAAATCTCACGGCGACCATCCACCCAAGAGGCGGCACGGAACGCTTTGCTTATGATACCCAGGGAAACACCATCTCAGAGACCAGCATATCCGGAGCGGAGACCACCTATACCTACAGCTTCGATGGAAAGCTCCTGACAGAAACGAAGGATAACGGCTATCGAACAGAATATCTCTACGATAAGGCAGGACGGATCCGCAAGATGAATACCAGCGAAGGGGCGGAGCGGACCTGGTCTTATGACGCCTTTGGCAACGTGGAAAAAGAAAAGGAAGAGAGCGGAAACGTCAATACCTACTCCTACGATAAAGGACATCGGGTCCTGACAGAAGAAAATGGCAAAGGCGCTGTCACACGCTTCTCTTACGATGAAGCCGGAAACAACACCGAGATCCAGTATCCTACAGGTGGCAAGATCAAGTATACCTACGATAAGGCCGGTAAAGTGACCAGCGAAAAGGAATCCAGCCTTGCCGAGATCAATTACAGCTACGATGCAGCAGGAAACCTGGCAGAAGAACAGCAGAAGGAAAAGAGCTCAAAATATACCTACGATAAGACCGGAAGACTCCTTTCTGAGACTACGGCTAAGGGGAGTACCACCAGCTATGAATACGATAAAAACGGCAATATCATATCCGTCATCGATCCGTTAAAGCGAAAGACAGGATACCGCTACGATGCGGAGGGTAATCTGATAGAAGAGATCGATGCCAAGGGAAATTCTGCAAAGAGTGCTTACGACGAAGAAGGAAACCAGACAGCAGCAGAAAACCGGATGGGCGAAGAGATGCGCTACACCTACGATAAAGCAGGCAATCTCACCAGCGCCAAAGACGCAGAGGGAAGAAGCGTCACCTACCGGTACAACAAGCTGGATCAGCTGACCGATAAGATCGAAGGCGGCGATCAGCAGACGAAATATGAATATGATAAGGCGGGCAACCTCACCAAAGAAACCTCACCGGAGGGAAAGACCACCCGCTTTACTTACGATGCCGCAGGAAACCTTACGGCCAAAGTAAATCCGGATAAGACAAAGATCACCTACGACTACGACGTCCTCGGAAGCCTTCTTAAAAAAGAGTATTCTGACGGCAGCAAATCCGTCGTATACGGCTACGACGCCTCTGGAAACAGGATCGAGATGGACGACGAATCCGGTAAAAGCCATACGACCTACGATGAGCTTGGAAGAGTGAAAAGCTATACCGATGGGAACGGTCAGAAGCTGACCTATTCCTATGACGAATACGACCGCATCGAAAAGATCATCTACCCGAAAGGAAGAGAAGTCACCTACGGATACGATACTGAAGATAACATCACAAGAGTATCCGATAACAAAGGCATCACCGCAGACTTTACCGTAGATGCAGCAGGAAACATCCTCAGCTGCAAAAGATCCGACGGCACCGAAAGTGCCTATACTTATGATGCCAACAATAATCTAGTGGAGCTGAAAAACACCAGCAAAGGCGCCGAAGTTTCTACCTATGCCTACGAATACGATAAAGAAGACCGTATCACCAAAGAAACCGCCCAGCAGGAAGGAAACAAAACCATCACCACCTTCGCTTACGATAAAGCAGGGCAATTAAGCTGCTACACCAAAAACACAAACGGAACCCTCCGCACAACCACCTATACCTATAACGCAGCAGGAAGCAGAATGTCCGTTACAAAAGGCGGAAACGAAGGAACCATCACAGTAACGTATAACAAGGATAATCAAGTAATCGCAGAGAAAAATTCCAAAACAGGCGATAAAATAAAGTACGTCTACGACGATAACGGAAACCTGATCGAAAAAAAGACAAAAGGAAAATCCACCGTCTACAGTTACGATACCGAAAACCGCCTCCGAAGCGTAACCAAAGGAGGCCAGATCCTCCTTGCAGCGACCTACGACGGGGACGGAAATAAGGTGTTCCAGATGACTAGAAAGTATGTCGATGGGACGAAACAAACCTCAAAGAAAAAGAAAGTAAAGACTGCAACGATACAAGAAGCAGATGATGACTCCGACGGGGAATGCTCAGATGAGACAGCTTCGAATGAGACCAACCGCGAGGCCAAAATCCCGACTGTAAAAGAAACCTTCGACCCCGATATCTTCTGGTACGGCGGAACACAAGGAGTCATGAAACTCACCGCAGGCCAGTGCCCGGCACTTCTGACTGCGATCGGAAAAGAAATCCGCGACCTCTGGCACGGCTTTAAAACCTTTGTGACAGGGGACTATACCGAGATCGACATGGGCGGAAACTCCGCGAAGACCGCAGATGGGGAGGAAAAAAGCGGAGATGCATTAACTGCCAATGAAATGGCTACGATCGTAGTACCCGGAACAGAACGAGCAACCCTCGTAACCTGGGACATCACCAACTACCTGAACGACACAAACTTCAACGAAAACGCACAGGTAATGTACCAGTATGACCAGGACGGCAAAGAAAAAGCAAGCTACGTTTACGGCGAGGCCGATAGTCGGATCAGCGGAGATTTGACCAAAGAAGCGGTCAAGTACACCGAGCAAAAGGCAGGAGACTATTCTTACCTGTATGATGGACAGGGGAATGTAACGACTACGATGAGAGCCGGACAAATTTCCGACTCCTACTCCTATGACCCGTTTGGAGAGATCACGGCAGTGACCCATGACGGAACAGCCAAAACTCCTTTGGAAGCACAAAACGATAACGGACTCAGTGACAACGACGTTCTGTGGGGGTATAATGGAGAGGAATACATAGAAGAAGTGGGACTGCAGTACCTGCGTCAGCGCCACTACAGCCCTGAAACAGGAAACTTCACCAGTCAGGATACCAACGAAGGAGATCTGACGAATCCACTCAGCCAGAACCGCTATATCTACGCCGAAAACGACCCAGTAAACGGCAACGACCCGGGAGGCGATAAGAAGAAATCCAAGAAGAGCAGCACGAAGAAGACGAGCAAAAAATCCTCGAAATCATCGAGCAAGTCTTCGAAGAAAACGAGTAAAAAGACAAATAAGAAGACGACCAGTAAGAAGAGTCCGAGTAAGAAAAAAGCTACAAGCAAGAAATCGTCATCGAAGAAATCCGGAAGTCTGTGGAACAAGCTGAAAACAAAGGCAAAGAGCAAGGTAAATAAGACCAAGAAAGCAATAAAGAAGAAAATCAGCTCAGTCAAGGACAAAGCAAAGGCCTTGAAGAAGTCAGTGACCTGTAAGGTAAAGAAGGTTATAAAGTCAGGAAAGACTCTGCTCAATAACACAAAGAAGCTGGTTCGCTCTGGAATGACGAAAGTATCGAATGCTTATAACAAGCTGAAAAGTGGAGCTAAGAGTGCCCTTGGTTATATGGGGAAATCCATAAAAAATTTCTTTGTGCCAGAGAGTGCCTATGCATCGTCAAGCAGCTCTTCTTCCACGAAAAAATCTGCACCAAAGCAAACTGATTTATATCAGCAGATGCTACTTACCAGCCAGTATTATCAGTATGTACAGAGTGGTGGAACAAAGTCATTCTATGAGTTTAAAAACAGTGGATCAATCATGAATGATATACACTTTATGCTCGATATGATCGGAGTTGTTTTCGATGGTGCAGATCCGGCTAATGGGGCACTGTATTTGAGCGAGGGCGATTATAAAAATGCAGGGATATCTTTTGTTGCAGCGGTTCCTGTTGTAGGAAGTTTGGGAACAATAAGAAGAGTTTCAAAAAATTTAACAAGAGTAAATGAGACTAAAACAAATATAGATATTGCGAAAAAAACGGAAAAAGTAACGCATCGAATGACAGGAAAAGAATCTTTAGCAGCCGCGAAAAAATTAGGTTACGAAAAAACGAATTATAGGACTAAAAGCAATGAACCTGTATACTACAATAAGAAAACCAAAACATATATAAGTCAAGATGTAGGAAGTAGTAATGATATGGGATCGCATAATGGAGGCGTTTGGAAAATGGCAAAATCTCCAAAAGCATTGAATCAGAAAGAGACTAGAATGGGGACATATGACGCTGATTTAAACAGAATAGGGGATTAAATAAAGTGAGGCGATTGTTATGAAAAAAATAGGAGACTTAACGTTGTTAGAAGTTGTAAAAACAATGAAAGAGTATGAAATGAAAACTCAAAGCTCAGGAGGAGTGGTTGCTTGTGATGAGATTATTGCAGATATGAAAATTTTGTGTCAAGATGATTTTGTGAATAAATACACCAATATATTAAAACGATTAGCAGAATTTTTTGAGGCTGATAGGGAAGAAAACAGTGTAAATGGTACTGTATCGCAGGAAATGGAGTATTTTATTGATTATAATAATAAAATTGTTGATGTATTAAAAATAATAAATCCTATATATGAATTTTGGGATTCATTAGATAGTTCCATGATTGAAATGAATGATTAGAAGACTATTATAATCAAATATGAGATTTATTATGATGCTTTCTCGTATCTCACCAAACTAAACCAAAATTTAAATCACTCGCAGGGCAGAACAGACCGCCTTGATCGGAGCAGAGCAGATTCCGGCGAAGCGAGCCACGAAATCAGATGGCGTCCTATGATGTTTGAGCGCCGAAGGCGTGAGTTTCATAGGACACCCTGATTTTTGCGAGCAAGCCGACAAATCTGCCTGCGACGATCACCAGCGGTCTGACCCGATCTGCGAGTGATTTCATATTGATTTAGACTGTGAGATACATAGTAAGCAGCAGATCAGCCGTCCCCCGTCAGGAGGTCTCAGTCAAGTCGATCAAAGCCGACATTCCGATAGGGACGCTCCCATCTCCGTCACCTACAATAAAGACAATCAGGTAATCTCCGAGAAAAACTCCAAAACAGGAGATAAAATAAAGTACGTCTACGATGATAACGGAAACCTGATCGAAAAAAAGACAAAAGGAAAATCCACCGTCTACAATTACGATACCGAAAACCGCCTCCGAAGCGTAACAAAAGGAGGCCAGATCCTGCTGGCAGCAACCTACGACGGAGACGGAAACAAGGTCTTCCAGATGAGCCGGAAGTATGTGGACGGGACGAAACAAAAGGGGAAAAAGAAACGAGTGAAAAATGCAAGTATCCAAGCCGCGGATGAAGATCCTGACGGAGACGGCTCGGATGAAAATGCTGAAACGAAAAAAGCCAAAGTACCAACCGTAAAAGAAAACTTCGATCCGGATATTTTCTGGTACGGCGGAACCCAAGGCATCATGAAACTCACCGCAGGTCAGTGCCCGGCTCTCCTCACCGCCATAGGTAAAGAAATCAGAGACCTCTGGCACGGATTTAAGACCTTCGTGACAGGGGACTATACTGAGATCGACATGGGGCAGAATGTCGGTAAGACAGCTGAAGAAAAAAGCGGAGATACCTTAACTGCCAATGAAATGACTACGATCGTAGTACCCGGAACAGAACGCGCCACCCTCGTAACCTGGGATATTACAAACTACCTGAACGACACCAACTTCAACGAAAATGCACAGGTAATGTACCAGTACGATCAGAACGGCAAAGAAAAAGCAAGCTACGTTTACGGCGAGACCGACAGTCGGATCAGTGGAGACTTGACCAAAGAAGCGGTGAAGTATACCGAGCAGAAAGCAGGGGATTACTCATATCTCTATGATGGTCAGGGAAATGTAGCGAACGCCACCAGAGGCGGAGTCGTGACAGAATCCTACAGCTACGATCCATTCGGAGAAATGACTGCCGAAGGAAAAGAAGGAACTTCCAAGACCCCACTAGAAGCCCAAAACGATAACGGCCTCAGTGACAATGATGTCTTATGGGGGTATAATGGGGAGGAATACATAGAAGAAGTGGGCCTGCAGTACCTGCGCCAGCGTCACTACAGTCCTGAAACAGGAACATTTACCAGTCAGGACACCAACGAAGGAGACCTGACCAACCCACTCAGCCAGAACCGCTATATCTATGCCGAAAACGACCCAGTAAATGGCAACGACCCAGGAGGCGATAAGAAAAAAGCCAAGAAGGCAAGCACGAAGAAGACGAATAAAAAATCCTCGAAGTCTTCAAGTAAGTCTTCCAAGAAAACAAGTAAAAAGACCAATAAGAAGACGACCAGTAAGAAGAGTCCGAGTAAGAAGAAAGCTGCGTCAAAGAAAAAGACAACTTTAAAGTGGAATGGGAAAAAGGCTTGGAAGAATCTTAAGTCGTATATGAAAGGACGCTGGAAAAGTACCAAGAAGGGCATAAAAAAGGCGTATACTGTAATAAGAGATAAAGCAACTGCATTAAAGAAGTCAGTAACATGCAAGAAGAAAAATCCGAAAACGACCCATAATATGATATTGACTAATCAGTATCATGGATACATCAAAGGAAACAGTAAACTTGGTAAGACCAAATTCACAAATCAGAAGCAGACGAAATCAACTAAGATTATAGGCGTTTCTCTGCCAGTTGTAGCAATAGGGACTGGATTACTAGCTGCAGGGCTTGCCGGAGGTGTAATAGCTGGAGGCTCTGGAGCGATCACGGCATCCAGAGGGACAAGCCTTGTAAGTAAGGGATTAAAAGGCTTACAAAAACTTATAAAAACGGGAGTTAAACTTCCACCGGCTGTAAAAAAAGGTTTTAAGATAGGATTTACTTTAGCAGTACCATCAACCGTAATGGGAACGGTTTCGGATATAAGCAACAAGGATTTGACAGTACGTAAATCCACGTTTAAACATATACTTAAGGAACATATGCCATCGATATATGCAAAGCAATTGAGTAAAAAACCAAAAGATGTTGTCTTGCGTCAAATAAATGGAACGAAAACGTTTTTTAATAAAAATTGGGATGAGCGTTTAATTGAGGAAGCGGTAAGTTATGGTCATCGGCAGGCGTATAAAGAGAATGCTCAAAAAGAACGCTATACTTTCACTTATAAGGGAGAAAAAATAACCTTATATTATAGAAATGGAACGTTAAGTTCTGCATATGGTGATCATAAGTATTCCTATCAAGAATTATGGAGATTAGCGAAGTAGGTGCAATATTATGAAGATAAGATTTACAATTTTCGATCAAGATGATTTGGGAACAATGCCAGCAGAAGAGTTTGATTGTAATTGCGAAGTTGTTTATGGGTATTTTGAAATTAGTTTTGGGGAACATGCGGAAGGGCAATATTATGATTTTGATATTCCGGAGGAATTGGTGGGGGGTGAAGCTCTTGGGTATTGGTTTTCATCGTTACTGGACGCATTGCAACTGTTCCAAAATGAAAAAACAAATTATGTAGCCATCCGCGTTATTGAATATGTTGATCGATGGATTGAAATTAAAAAAATCAGAGAGAAGGTTTGCCTTAATATAGCTCACGCTAGTGATCCTCGGGAGAATGAAGCTCTTTTGCTTACAAGCCAACTTTATGATGCCGTTTATGAACCGCCATTGGATACATTGGAAAATTACGATTCTTTCTATCGAGAAATTATCAGGGCTACGACAGAGTTTCTTCATGAAATGAAAAATATTAATTCGGATTCAATCAAGGCACCGAGATTTAATAAATTGCTAAATTCTTTGCATGAGTTAGAAAACAAATGATAATGCATGTTTGTTTTGTATTTCACTCAACTAAACCAAAATAAGAATCACTCGCAGGGCAGAACAGACCGCCTTGATCGGAGCAGAGCAGATTCCGGCGAAGCGAGCCACGAAATCAGA
>OFML01000515.1_pt1 | contig 30180 bp, 23 predicted proteins | sample 1541831 | NCBI WGS metagenome assembly OFML01 (sample SAMN04209237, study PRJEB22552) | human gut metagenome | biome: gut; material: feces | host: Homo sapiens | place: USA: Oklahoma | reverse complement strand
GCGGCACATGGATGATCCCTCTTAATGCTGCTCGGTTCCCCGCCTGACATGATTCGTGGGTATCCATTGCGCGAGACCGGCTCCGCAGCTGGCGGCGGAGGAGTCGTCATGCAGATATCCTATCACATTTTGCTCCCGTTGGCAACTGGAATTTTTTTCGCAGGGGGATTCATAGAAATTTAACACAAAAGCCGACGTTCCGCGCTTGTGAGAAAAAATTTTTTATGGTATACTCCAATAATACTGAGAAAGTATCTGCCCGGCGGGCAGTTTTTTTAACGGAAGGAGACCGATATGGACTCAAACAACAGAAACAATCGAAACGGCGGAAACAAGAAAAACAACAAAAACCTGCGCAGCGTCATCTCTTTGATTGGCTGGGCCCTGGTGCTGACGCTGGTATTCAACTACATCCTGGCCGCCACCAGCGGCGGAAGGAGCTTTGAGGTCCCCTACAGCGAGATGATGGACCTGGTGGAGCAGGACCAGATCAAGGAGATCCAGCTGAAGGACGGCGTACTGTACGCCACCCCGGTGGACGGATATACCTATACCGAAAAGACGGACAACAAGTACCGGGAGCCCAAGACCTATACCCAGAGCGAAAAGTCCAAGCTGACCCTGTATACCACCTATCTGACGGACACCCGGCTGCTGCCGCTGCTGGATGAGCACAATGTGGAGTATTCCAGCCCCGTCAAGAGCTCCTGGAGCGTCCTGGGAGACATCCTGGTGATGTATGTCCTGCCGATGGTGCTGATGATCGGACTGTTCCTGCTGGTGATGCGGATCGCGTCCAAAAACGGCGGGGGCATCGGCGGCATCGGCAACGTGGGCAAGTCCAACGCCAAGGTGTATATGGAAAAGCAGACCGGCGTCACCTTCAAGGACGTGGCCGGTCAGGATGAGGCCAAGGAGTCCCTGGAGGAGATCATCGACTTCCTCCACAACCCCGGCAAATACACCGCCATCGGCGCCAAGCTCCCCAAGGGCGCGCTGCTGGTAGGCTCCCCCGGCACCGGCAAAACGCTGCTGGCCAAGGCCGTGGCCGGCGAGGCCAACGTGCCGTTCTTCTCCATCTCCGGCTCGGACTTTGTGGAGATGTTCGTGGGCGTGGGCGCGTCCCGGGTCCGTGACCTGTTCAAGGAGGCCGCCAAGGTGGCTCCCTGCATCATCTTCATCGACGAGATCGACACCATCGGCAAATCCCGGGACGGCGGACGCTTCGGCGGCAACGACGAGCGGGAGCAGACCCTGAACCAGCTGCTGGCGGAGCTGGACGGCTTCGACCCCAGCAAGGGCGTTATCGTTCTGGGCGCCACCAACCGGCCGGAGGTGCTGGATAAGGCGCTGCTGCGGCCCGGCCGCTTCGACCGGCGCATCACCGTGGACCGGCCCAATCTGGCGGGCAGACTTGCCACCCTGCAGGTCCACACCCGGAACATCCGCCTGGCGGAGGACGTGAACCTGGACAAGATCGCCCAGGCCACCGCAGGCTGCGTGGGCGCGGACCTGGCGAACCTGGTGAACGAGGCGGCCCTGCGGGCCGTGCGCAAGGGCCGCAAGGCCGTGAACCAGAACGACCTGCTGGCGGCCTTTGAAACCGTCATCGCAGGCTCCGAGAAGAAGGGCACCGTCATCACCCAGGAGGAAAAGCGCATCATCGCCTATCACGAGGTGGGCCACGCTCTGGTGGCGGCCAAGCAGAAGAATGCCCAGCCCGTCAGCAAGATCACCATCGTGCCCCATACCCAGGGAACTCTGGGCTACACCCTGCACCTGCCGGAGGAGGAAAAGTTCCTCATGTCCAGGGAGGACATTCTGGCGGAGATCCGGACCCTGCTGGCAGGCCGGTCCTCGGAGGAGATCGTGTGCAACACCATGACCTCCGGCGCAGCCAACGACATCGAGCGGGCCACGGAAATGGCCCGGAACCTGGTGGCGCGGTTCGGTATGTGCGACGAGTTCGACATGATGGCCCTGGGCACCGTGCAGAGCCAGTATCTGGACGGCGGGTACTCCATGACCTGCGCCCAGGAGACGTATGCCGCGGCGGACCGGGCCACCATTGCCATCATCCGCCAGTGTCATCAGGACGCCAGGAAGCTCCTGGAGGAAAACCGGGAGCTGCTGGACAAAATCGCGGCGTATCTGCTGAAGAAGGAGACCATTACCGGCCAGGAGATGATGGCCATCATCGAGGGACGGGACCCGGAAACCGTGGACAACTACGGCGCCACCCGGGAGGAGGACCAGAAGCTGTTCCGTCCCTCCACCCCGGACGTGATCGATCCCCCGGCCAGGCACATCAATATCGTGTCCCAGCCTATCCCCATGCCGGACTTTGATAAGAAGGACGAGAAGCCGGAGGGGCAGCCCCAGGATAAGCCGGAGGACCAGAGTGAGCATGGCCAGAGCAAGGAATAAACAGCGGAAATAAGCATACCAAAAGGAGACGGGCCGCGGCCCGTCTCCTTTTGAGCTTGTCAAAAAAGGGCGTTGCCCTTTTTTGACAGTCTGGTCTGCCAGGGATTGGCCCCAGTATACCAGCCGATAAAGCGAAAACGTTTTCACGGATTCGTCTTATTGAAACAGCGTTTTTCGACTTGATTTTCTCATTGTTTTGTGCTATATTGGGATGGCATATGAAAAGAGGACGCGGAGGAAGGATGACTCCGCCTTGAGAAAGGGGGCGCCGCCGGATGGGCCTGTACATAGGAAAAGTGGATCGCAGGTGGCTGTCCCGGGTGCTCCTGATCATGCTGGCGGACATCATCGGCATCATGGGCTCGTACCTGTTGGCCCTGTGGGCACGGTTCGACTTCCACTTTACGGATATTCCCCAGGAGTTTGTGGACGGATATCTGCACACCATCTGGTGGTGGGTGCCGGTCTGCCTGGCGGTGTTCTGGCTGTGCAACCTGTACAACAGCATCTGGCGGTTCGTCAGCGTGGACGCGCTGATGCGGATCATACTGGCCTATGTGCTTCTGGGCGGGCTGAGCTTTGCATGCGTGGCGCTGTTTGGGGTGCATATGCCCCGGTCCTATTATGTGTGGGGCCTGTTCTTCAGCTTCTTCTGCACCTCCGGCATCCGCTTTTTCTATCGCGGGATGCGGTACCTGCGCAACCGGGCGCCTCTGGCCCGGAAAAATGCGGAAAACGTCATGATCATCGGCGCAGGCCAGGCCGGGCGGCAGCTGATCCGGGAATACGCCGTCAGCAGTCATCTCAACAGCCGGGTGGCCTGCATCATCGACGACAACCCCGCCAAGCGGGGCCGCATTCTGGAGGGTGTGCGCGTTGTGGGTGCGCGGCGGGACATTCCCCAGGCCGCCAAGCAATTCGATATTGACAAGATCGTGTTCGCCATTCCGTCGCTTCAGGGCGCCGGAAGGCAGGAGATCCTCAATATATGCAGCACCACCGGCTGCCAGATCCAGGTGGTGCCGGGCATGTATCAGCTGGTCAACGGTGAGGTCACCATCAGCAAGCTCCGCCGGGTGGAGCTGCAGGACCTGCTGGGCCGGGACCCCATCCGGGTGAACCTGGAGGAGATCTGCGGCTATATCAACGACAAGACGGTTCTGGTCACCGGAGGCGGCGGCAGCATCGGCAGCGAGCTGTGCCGTCAGATCGCCCGGCACAGTCCCCGGCGGCTGGTGATCTTCGACATTTACGAAAACAACGCCTACGACATTCAGATGGAGCTGCGCCGGGAGCACCCGGAGCTGACGCTGGAGGTGTGCATCGGGTCCGTGCGGGACCAGCAGCGGGTGGATAACCTGCTGGATACGTACCGGCCGGACCTGATCTTCCACGCGGCGGCCCACAAGCATGTGCCCCTGATGGAGGGCAGCCCCAACGAGGCCATCAAGAACAATGTGTTCGGCACCTATAAAATGGCCCGGTCCGCCGCCCGGCACGGGGTAAAGCGCTTTGTGCTGATCTCCACGGACAAGGCGGTGAACCCCACCAACATCATGGGCGCGTCCAAGCGCCTGTGCGAGATGGTGGTGCAGATGATGAATCGGCGCAGCGAAACGGAATTTGTGGCGGTGCGGTTCGGCAACGTCCTGGGCAGCAACGGCAGCGTGGTGCCCTTGTTCGAGCAGCAGATCGCCCACGGGGGACCGGTGACGGTGACGCATCCGGAGATCACCCGGTTTTTCATGACCATTCCCGAGGCGGTGTCCCTGGTTCTGCAGGCGGGGTATTATGCCAGGGGCGGCGAGATCTTTGTGCTGGACATGGGCCAGCCGGTGAAGATCGACGACATGGCCCGGCAGCTGATCCGCCTGTCCGGCTACGAGCCGGATGTGGATATCCCCATCATCTATACCGGCCTGCGGCCCGGAGAGAAGCTGTATGAGGAGCTGCTGATGGACGAGGAGGGCCTGCGGGAGACCGCTAACCAGCTCATCCACATCGGCCAGCCCATCGACATGGACGACGAGGCCTTCTGCCGCCAGCTGGCGGTGCTGGAGCGGGCCTGCCAGAGCAACAGCCCGGACATCCGCCAATATGTGGCGGACATGGTGCCCACGTATCACCCCAAAACAGATCAAAGCTGAAAAGCCTGTCAAAAAAGGGCGGAACCCTTTTTTGACAGATTGAAGCATCCCTTTGGCGTTTCCGGCCAAAGGGATGCTTTTTGCGTGATGCGGCAGTTTCGCCGGCGGAGGGATGCAGGGGAGCGCCTTTCCTATTTTCCGGCGGCGATCTTGTCCTCGGTCTCCTGGCGGATGGCCTGGCGCAGGCGGGTCAGATACGGGGAGAAGGCGGCGTTTTCCTGAGCGTAGGTGCGGTTCAGGTCGTACTCCCGGGGCTCCCAGGTGTCGATGGGGGACTCGTTGTGCTGGATGACGGCCTCAAACTTGTCCAGAGCCTTGTAAATGCGGGCCTCCGTGGTCTCCAGCGCCGCCATCTCCCGGTACAGTGCCCGCATCTGCGCATCATACGGGGCGGGCAGGGTGTCCACCCACGCCAGCAGCTGCCGCTCCTCGTCGGCCTCGTCCGCCGCCGTTTTGCGGAAGGTGGGGATGTCGCCGGTAAAGCACTCGCCCAGGTCGTGGATCAGGCACATGCGGATAACCTTGTCCATGTCGGCCTCCGGAAACTCGTCCCGCATCCAGTAGGCCATCAGGGCAATGCGCCAGCTGTGCCCGGCCACGCTCTCCGGCCGGCGGCGGGAGGTGCAGCAGTGGCGGGTGGTGTCCTTCAGCCGCTCTGCCGTGTGCAGGGCGGACAGCAGCTCGGTGGGATTCATAACGGTTCTCCTTTTTTCTCTCAGATTTCGACCATTTCGATCTCCGTGCCCCGGTCCCGGAGCAGGGCCAGCAGGGCCCGGACGGACAGCCACACCGTGGCGGTGTTGTCATTGGGATGAACGCCGATGCGGCCGCCGTCGAAATCCCGGTCCAGGCAGAAGCGGACAGCGTGGTCCCGGTCGTTCAGCAGCCCCAGCGGCGTCACGGAGCCGGGGGTCAGGTCCAGCAGCCGCAGCAGCTCCTCCGGGGAGGCAAAGCTCAGGCGGCGGGTGCCGTGGCGGCGCTGGAACTCCTTCAGGTCCACCCGCTTGCCGCAGCGGACGGTGATCAGGTAATAGCTCCGCTTTTTGTCGTCCCGGACCAGCAGATTTTTGGCGTCGTCCTCCGGATACGGCATGTCCACGGCGGCGCACTCCTCCATGTTGAACACCGCCGGGTGCTCGGTGATCTCAAAATCCACGCCGTGGGCGCGGAGATAGTCATAGGTTTCCTGCTTGGTCATTGACCGGTTCCTCCTTAACGGGTTTTCTCCATTGTACCAGGCAGGGGCGGCGTTTGCAAGCCGTCTGCGGATGCCACGCAAAAGCTGTCTGCCGGAGCGGAAGCTTTGTGCAGTATGCGAATTTTCTTTTGCAGGGAAAAGCGTTATAATCGGGCGTAGATCACACCGAAGGGGACAGGCTATGAGCATCATTTTCTTCGACATTGACGGCACCATCATGGACGTGAACGGCAGCATCCCGCCCTCCGCCGCAGAGGCGGTGCGGCAGCTGCGGCAGGCGGGGCATCACTGCATTATCAATACCGGGCGGCCCCGGATCGCCATGGAGCCCCAGCTGCTGGAGCTGGCATTCGACGGGCTGGTGTGCTCCTGCGGCCAGTATATCCAGCTGGACGGCCGGGTGCTGCGGCACGTGGGCTTTGACCGGGACACCAGCCGGAAAATCCTGGAGGCCGGGCGGCGGTGCTTGGTGGATATGTACTTTGAGGAGGCGTCGCACATCTGGGTGGATACGCCCCACCACCACCTGAACCGGGAGCTGGAAAACGCCGTGAAGCGCCTGGAGCGGGGCGGCGTCCGGGTGGGGCGGCCTGACGGCGACCCGGATTTCCACTTTGACAAGGTGTGCGTCCTGGTGGGGCCGGACAGCCGGAGGGAGGAATTTCTGGCGGAGATGGCGCCCCTGTGCCAGATCATCGACCGGGGCGGCGGCATGTTCGAGCTGCCCATGCGGGGCTATTCCAAGGCGTCCGGCTGCCGGGCCGTGGCCCAGGCCCTGGGCGCGGACCTGGCCGACTGCTACGCCATCGGCGACAGTCCCAACGACCTGGAAATGCTGGCGTGTGTGGGACACCCCCTGGTCATGGGCGACGCCCCGGCAGAGGTGCAGGCCCAGGCGGAATACGTCACCGCGCCTCTGCGGGAGGACGGCCTGTACCGGGCCATGGTTCATATGGGCCTGCTGCACGAATAACAAAAGCTCCCGGCGCGAGGGCCGGGGTGGTCGTAAAACAGTTTCAGTCCCCGCAGCCATGCGGTGTTTACCTGACGATCGTTCAAGGGCAGTTATTGCAGCAGATGGACAAATAAATCGTGCACTTCTATGCACCTTTCGGTGTACGGTGTGGGTATCCCTTGCCTCTCCCTGTGGGAGAGGTGGCCGAGCGCGGCGAGGACGGAGAGGGCAAACGGCAAGACCCTCTCAGTCACCTGCGGTGACAGCTCTCCCAAAGGGAGAGCCAAGGGGCTGCACCCTGCTGCATGGTATGTTGGCATAAGAAATGGAGCGTATCTGTGTCGATACGCTCCATTAACTGTTTTTGCGGACTTATTTACCGGGTCAGGAAGAACATCAGGGCAAACAGGATGCTGATGATCCAGGTGCCCACATTGATCTCCTTGATCTTGCCGGTGAAGATCTTCACGAACACATAGGAGATCAGGCCGAAGGCGATACCATAGGAGATGTTGTAGGTCAGGGGCATGAACGCCACGGTGACAAAGCCGGTCACGGCAGCGGCGGGATCGTCCCAGGCGATGTTGCGGACGTTGGACATCATCAGCACGCCCACATAGATCAGGGCCGCGGCGCAGGCGTAGGTGGGGATCAGCTGGGCCACGGGGGACAGGAACATGGCGATGAAGAACATCACCGCAGTAGCCATAGAGGCAAGACCGGTGCGGCCGCCCTCGGCCACGCCGGCAGAGGACTCCACGAAGGTGGTGACGGTGGAGGTGCCGCAGACAGCGCCGGCGCAGGTAGCGCAGGCATCAGCCAGCATGGCCCGGTCCATATTGGGAACGTTGCCGTCCTTATCCAGCATGTTGCCGGCAGAGCAGGCGCCGTACAGGGTGCCCAGGGTGTCGAACATATCCACCATGCAGAAGGCCAGCATGGTGGTCAGCAGCATCACCACGAAAGCGCCGGTGCCGTTGGCGGCAATGAAGGCGGAGAAGTCAAAGCCGGACTTGAACACCGCGCCGAAGGCCTGGGTGCCGAAATCGCGGAAGGCGCCGAAGAAGTCGGAGGTCAGGTTGGGGGCGATGGCAGAGGCATAGAAGCCGGGAACGGTGATCAGACCCACCACATAATACACCACGGCAGCGCCCAGGATGCCCCACAGCACCGCACCGCGGACCTTCTTCTTGCTCATGGCGCCGATGGCGAACACCGCCAGCAGAGTGACCAGCATGGGGAAGATGGTGGCCCAGGTCTGTTCGCCGGTGAACACGTTGAAGGAGTGCAGGTTCACGCAGGTGGAGGAATCGTTGACCACGATGCCGGCGTTCTGCAGGCCGATGAAGGCGATGAACAGGCCGATACCGGCGGAGATGGCCGCCTTGACCTCGTGGGGGATGGAGTCGAAGATGATCTTGCGCAGACCGGTAACGGTCAGCAGCACGAAGATGATGCCGTCAAACAGCACCAGCACCAGGGCGTTGGCATAGCTCAGGCCCAGGCCCACACACACGGTGTAGACAAAATAGGCGTTCAGGCCCATGCCGGAGGCCTGCGCCAGCGGCAGATTGGACAGCAGGCCGATGAGCAGGGTGCCCACCACGGCGGAAATGGCGGTGGCCACATAAATGGCCCCGTAGCTGACGCCCAGCACATCGGTGCCGTCGCCAAAGGGGTTCGAGAACATACCGGCATTGACCATCAGAATGTAGGCCATGGCCATAAAGGTGGTGATACCGGCCATGATCTCCGTCCGGACGGTGGAGCCCTTTTCGGTTACATGGAAGAAGCGATCCATAAACTCTCTCCTTTTATAAGTTTTCCGCTGCGCCTTCCGGCGCAGCAAACTTATTTTACCATCCCGGTCTTGTCCACGCAAGCCCCATTTTCGCTAATGACTGCCATTCTTCGGGAAATTGTGACAGTCGCTGTGAAAAGACTGCAAATTTTTGTGGAAATAACGAGGATAAGCGGTGAGGACTGAGAAAAAGCGCGATTTTGTGTAAATCATCTTGCATTTCGTGAAAACTTTAGTATACTGGACGTGCAGCGTGTGTTTCGCTGCAGAGAGATTTAAAAAAAGATAAGGAGAATGTACAAATGATTCTGGAACTCATCGCTACGATTCTGTCACTGGTAGGCTCCTGGATGGTCTATAAGAAGATGGGCCGTCAGGGCTGGGAGGGCATTGTCCCCATTTACAACACCTATGTCCTCTGCCAGGAGCTGTACGGCAACGGCTGGAAATTCCTCCTGCTCCTGATCCCCTTCTATAACATCTATTTCGGCATCAAGATGATGATCGACCTGGCCAAGGCCTTCAATCTGGGCGCGGGCTTCGGCATCGGCCTTCTGCTGCTGCCCTTCGTGTTCTGGCTGATCCTGGCCTTCGGCGGCGCGCAGTATAAGGACGGCAGCTACACCAACACCCAGCCCGACATGGTGGAGGATGTGGTCAACAAGGCCAAGGACGTCGTTTCCGGCAACCACAGCAACAACGAGGAGAATAATCAATAAGGCAAGCATTGACAAGCCCGCTCTGCGGTGACGCAGGGCGGGCTGCAGCTTGTCAAAAAGGATTTTTGACAAGCTGCAAAAGCATTTTCAAAACTTTCATGAAAGTTCTGAAAATGCGATGATTGAAAACGAAAGACACCCCTGATGGGTTTCTTTCGTAACTATCTTCCTTTCCGAAGGCAGAGGCAATCCTATTTTTTTGACAGTCTCAAGCCCGCCCTGCGTTACCGCAGGGCGGGCTGCTTTTTTACAGATTGACAGAAAAGGGGAGAGGCCGCAGCCTCTCCCTCTTTTGTTATCCTTGCCTTACTTGCCGAAGTAGCGGTTCAGCAGGCCCTCGAAAGCCTTGCCATGACGGGCCTCGTCACGGGCCATCTCGTGGACGGTGTCGTGAATGGCGTCCAGGTTGTACTTCTTGGCCAGCTTCGCCAGCTCAAACTTGCCGGCGGTGGCGCCGTTCTCGGCGTCCACGCGCATTTGCAGGTTCTTCTTGGTGGAGTCGGTGACCACCTCGCCCAGCAGCTCGGCAAACTTGGCGGCGTGCTCGGCCTCCTCCAGGCCGGCCTTCTCCCAGTACATGCCGATCTCGGGATAGCCCTGGCGATGGGCCACACGGGCCATGGCCAGATACATACCCACCTCGCTGCACTCGCCCTCGAAGTTGGCGCGCAGACCGGCAATGATCTCCTCGCGGACCTCGGCAGGAACGTCCTCGCCGAACACCTTGCCTACGCCCACCACATGCTCGGCGGCCCAGGTCTTTTCCTCGGCCTGCAGGGTGAACTTATCGCCGCTGACATGGCACACCGGGCACTCGGCCGGGGGATTCTCGCCTTCATAAACGTAACCGCAAACAGGACAGACCCACTTTTTCATAGTAAATTTCCTCCGTTATATTCAGTATTTATTGGTTTTGGGAACCGTGGCTCCCTCATTGACTGAATGCAGTATAACACGGAATCGGGTCCTTTATAAGTTGCAATTGCAACAATCGGAAAATTTTTCCGATTGTTTTTACGCCTGGGGCGGATCGTTCTCCACCAGCGCCTTGGCGCTGGCCGCCAGACCTGCCAGGCCCTGGATCTCGCTGGGGATAATGATCTTGGTGGCCTTGCCGTCGGCCATTTTCTCCAGAGCCTCCAGGCTCTTGAGCTTGATGACCTGGTCGTTGGGGGCGTTCTCGTTGAGCATGCGCATGGCGTCGGCCAGGGCCTGCTGCACCTTCATGATGGAGGTGGCCTCGGCCTCGGCGGCCATGATCTTGGCCTGCTTGGCGGCATCGGCCCGCAGAATGGCGGACTGCTTCTCGCCCTCGGCTACCAGGATCTTGCTGGCCTTCTCGCCCTCGGCCTGAAGGATGGACTCCCGGCGCTCGCGCTCGGCCTTCATCTGCTTTTCCATGGCGTTCTGGATCTCGCGGGGAGGCAGGATGTTCTTCAGCTCCACGCGGTTGACCTTGATGCCCCAGGGGTCCGTGGCCTCGTCCAGGATGGTGCGCATCTTGGCGTTGATGGTATCCCGGGAGGTGAGGCTCTGGTCCAGCTCCAGCTCGCCGATGATGTTGCGCAGGGTGGTGGCGGTGAGGTTCTCAATGGCGTTCATGGGATACTCCACGCCGTAGGTATACAGCTTGGGGTCGGTGATCTGGAAATAGATCACGGTGTCGATCTGCATGGTGACGTTGTCCTTGGTGATCACGGGCTGGGGGTCGAAATCCGCCACCTGCTCCTTCAGGCTGACCTTCTTCACCACCCGCTCAATGAACGGGACCTTCAGATGGAAGCCCACGCCCCACACGGAGTGGAACGCGCCCAGGCGCTCCACCACATAGGCCCTGGACTGCTGCACGATATAGATGTTACGGACGATGACGATGAGCACCAGCACCACCAGAATGGCGATGGCAACCGCGCCGGGGACAGAGATGTTGTCGAACATACGATTTTCCTCCTGTTTTTATGTTAAGTATTGCAACGGACTTACACGGGCTCCACGAACAGGCACACGCCCTCCATACGGACGATCTTCACCTGTGCGTTGCGGGGAATGGGCTGGCCGCTTTCGCTGCGGGCCGTCCAGGTCATGCCGCCCACATACACCGCCCCGGTGGGCACGGCGTTGTCGATGGACTCGGTGACCCGGGCCGTCTGGCCCAGGACGCGGTCGGCGTTGGTGGCGGTAACGTCCTTGTGCAGCAGCTTCTTCACCAGGGGGCGGGTGGCCGCCAGGCACACGATGGACACCACGAAGAACAGGGCAATTTGCAGCCACACAGGGCCGCCGCAGATGGCGGCGATGAGTCCCGCCACAGAGCCCACCACGAACCAGATGGACGCCAGCCCCACGGTGACGGCCTCCACCACGCCGAAAATCACCATGGCGGCGATCCAGATAATGGTCATCATATCGGTGGTTCCTCCTTTCAGACAAAGCCCCAGCGCCAGGGCCAGGGCCAGCGTCCCGGCCACTGCACCGAGACCCAGCCACTTTTCCCGGGGGGACAGATTGGCGAAAAACGCGGACAGCGCCGTTTTCAGGGTTTTCTCCGGCAGCGGCGGCGTATCCGGCGCGGGCTGCGCCGGGGCCTGCCGGGGCACCTCCTGGGAAAACAGCTCGTCCAGGGACACCTGATACCGGTTGCAGATGTAGAGGATCTTTTCAATCTCCGGATAGCCCCGGCAGGATTCCCATTTGCTGACTGCCTGCCGGGATACGTTCAGCTCCGCGGCAAACTGCTCCTGAGTCAGTCCCGCCCGGCGGCGTACCTCCTGCAGCCGTTCTCCAAAGGCCATGGCTCCGTCCCTCCGTTTCTCTTTGGCCTTATCCTATCGGAAACGGGCCGCAATGTCTACCAACCTCCGTTTGCACCGGGAAAAAATCCGACGTTTTCCCCGCAACCTCAGGTTGTCATGGCTTCAGTATACTATAGTTTCGCCCGCCGCGCCACAACATTTTGAAAAAACACACGTTTTTTACAGAGCTGCCTGTTTTCCTTGACAAATACCGTCTCCCCCTGTATACTGTAGCCATCTGAACAGAAAGGTGGTGCCCAGCATGAAGAACAATACCGTCATTATCGTGCCGGGGACCATCGTGCACCCGTAACGCGCCTGCCGGGGAGGGAGCAGGCTCATTGCGGCTGTGGGAGCGTCCTCATGGGAGGGCGCTTTTTTTGCGCCCGGAAATCGTATCGGAAAAGAGAGAGTAAAAAAAGGAAGGAAGTGTCTGCGCTTTCATGGAAACCACCCGAAAGCTGTCCCGGCGGGAGAAGCTGTCTCTCATCGGGAAGTATCTGCGCCCCTGCTGGGGGCATTTTGCCGCGGCGCTGCTGTGCGCATGCCTGGCCATGGTGTTCAACGCCCTGACGCCCCAGATCATCCGCATCACCGTGGACTCCATCCTGGGAACGGAGCCGGTCCGGCTGCCGGCATTCCTCATGCGGTGGCTGAGCTGGCCGGTGCTGGAGGCCCGGCCCCTGACGGCCCTATGGTGGGCGGCAGGCGGCGTACTGCTGACGGCCCTGCTGCGGGGCGTTTGCAGCTACGGCCAGCGGCTCCAGCTGGCCCGGGGCTCCGAGAGCTATGTCAAGGGTATCCGGGACGACCTGTACCGCCACATCCAGTATCTGCCCTTTGCCTGGCACAAAAATAACCCCACCGGCGACATCATCCAGCGCTGCACCTCCGACGTGGACGTGATCCGCCAGTTCGTGTGCAATCAGCTGGTGGAGGTGGTGCGCACGGTGTTTCTCATCGCGCTGTACCTGTGCATCATGTTCTCCATGAACCTGCGGCTCTCGCTGATCTCGGCGCTGTTCATCCCCATCGTGGGCCTGTCCTCCGGGGTATTCTACAGGAAGATCTCCGGCCGGTTCCAGGCTGCCGACGAGGCGGAGGGGGACCTGACCACCTGCGCCCAGGAGAACCTTACCGCCGTCCGGGTGGTCCGGGCCTTCGGCCGGGAGCGGTACGAGGATGAGAAGTTCAACGCCAAGAATCAGCGCTTCTCCCAGCTCTGGATCCGGCTGGGAAAGCTGCTGTCCGTATACTGGGCCTCCGGTACCCTGCTGACGTGCCTGCAGGTGATGGTCATCGTGGTGATCGGGGCCTGCGAATGCGTAGCCGGGCGGATGACCCTGGGCACCTTCGTGGCCTTCGTCACCTATAACGAGGCCCTGTCCTGGCCGGTCCGGTCCCTGGGCCGGGTGCTGTCGGACATGAGCAAGGCCGGGGTATCCATGGACCGGGTGGGCTACATCCTGAACGCCCGGGAGGAGCAGGACGCGCCCGACGCCGTGGACGCCGCAGACGGCGACATCGTCTTTGACCACGTTACCTTCGGCTATCAGGGCCAGCCGGTGCTGCGGGACGTGTCCTTTACCATCCGCAAGGGCGAGACCTTTGCCATTCTGGGGGGCACCGGCTCCGGCAAGAGCACCCTGGTCCACCTGCTGGACCGGCTGTATGACCTGCCGGAGGGCAGCGGCACCATCACCATCGGCGGGGTGGACATCCGGCACATGAAGCGGAAGTCCCTGCGCCGCCAGATCGGCCTGGTGCTTCAGGAGCCGTTCCTGTTTTCCCAGACCGTGGGCGAGAATATCTGCGCCGTGCGGCCCGACGCAGAAAACGAGGCCATGCGCCGTGCCGCCGCCATCGCCTGCGTGGACGAGGCCATCTCCACCTTCCCCCAGGGGTACGACACCGTGGTGGGCGAGCGGGGCGTGACCCTGTCCGGCGGACAGAAGCAGCGGGTGGCCATTGCCCGGATGCTGATGCAGCAGGCGCCTATTATGGTGTTTGACGACTCCCTGTCCGCCGTGGATGCCGAGACCGACGCCAAGATCCGCACCGCCCTGCGGGACACCCTGCACAGCGCCACCGTGCTGCTGATCTCCCACCGGGTCACCACCCTGATGCAGGCCGACCGCATCCTGGTGCTGGACGGCGGCCGGGTGTCCGCCCTGGGCACCCACCGGGAGCTGATCCAACAGCCCGGTATTTACCGGGATATCTATGACATCCAGATGCGCAGCGACGACCGCGCGCTGGTGGAGGAAGGAGGGAACGCCTGATGGCTGCCTTCGACGAAAAAGAATATACAAAATCCTTTGACTGGAGCATCTGGAGGCGGCTTGCGCCCTTTGTGCGGCCCTTCCGCCGGGACTTTGTGGGGATGCTGGTGTTCAACGGTCTGTGTGCCCTGGTGGACGTGGCCATTCCCCTGTTCCAGCGCTACGCCATCCGGAACTTTATCCAGGCGGACTCCCTCCGGGGCATCGTTCCCTTCTCCCTGGTGTATCTGCTGGTAATTCTTTTACAGGCTCTGTCCGTGGTGGCCTTTGCCCGGAACTCCATGACCATTGAGATGAACATGGGCCGGGATATGCGCCGGACCCTGTTTCACCATCTCCAGACCCTGTCCTTCTCCTTTTACAACGTGACCCCCGTGGGCTATCTGCTGACCCGGGTCATGAGCGATACCAACCGCATTGCCAGCATGGTGGCCTGGAATCTGACGGATATCCTGTGGGCGCTGTTCTATGTGCTGGGGACCTTTGCCGCCATGCTGATCCTGAATTGGCGGCTGGCGCTGGTGGTCATCGTCATCGTGCCTGTGATGGCGGTGCTCACCGGGTATTTCCAGAACCGCATCCTCCGGTGGAACCGGAAAGTCCGGAAGCTGAACTCCCGCATCACCGGGTCCTTCAACGAGGGCATCACCGGGGCCAAGACCACCAAGACCCTGGGCACCGAGGAGCAGACCGTCCGCACCTTCCGGGCCCTGACCCAGGAGATGCACGACGCCGGCATCGGCGCGGCCCGGCTCAACGCCATCTATATCCCGCTGGTGCTGTTTGCCAGCACCATGGCCGTGGCCATCGTGCTGCTGCGGGGCGGGTATATGGTGTCCGGGGGACTGCTGGAGCTGGCCACTCTATCCACCTTCACCACCTATGCCGTGGGCATTTTCGAGCCCATCCAGATGACCGCCGCCAACATCGCGGAGTTTATCTCCCTCCAGGCGTCCATCGAGCGGGTCACGGACCTGATGGACAAGGTCCCCCAGATCCAGGACAGCCCGGAGGTGGTGGAAAAGTACGGCGACGCCTTCTATCCCAAGCGGGAGAACTGGGAGCCCATCCGGGGCGAGATCGAGTTCCGGGATGTGACCTTCCGCTATCCCGACGGCGGCGACAACGTGCTGGAGCACTTCTCCCTGCACATTCCCCAGGGGGCCACCGTGGCCATCGTGGGCGAGACCGGCGCGGGCAAGAGCACCCTGGTGAACCTGGCCTGCCGGTTCTTTGAGCCCACGGAGGGGCAGATCCTCATCGACGGGGTGGATTACCGGCAGCGCAGCCAGCTGTGGCTCCACAGCAACATCGGCTATGTGCTCCAGGACCCCCATCTGTTCTCTGGCACCGTCCGGGAGAACATCCGCTACGGCAAGCTGGACGCCTCCGACGCGGAGGTGGAGGCCGCCGCCCGGGCCGTGTCCGCCGACACCGTGGTGGAAAAGCTGGACAAGGGCTGGGACAGCGACGTAGGTGAGGGCGGGGGACGCCTATCCACCGGTCAGAAGCAGCTGATCTCCTTCGCCCGGGCCGTGCTGGCGGACCCTCGGATCTTCGTGCTGGACGAGGCCACCTCCTCCATCGACACCCAGACCGAGCAGCTGATCCAGCAGGCCATCGACCACCTGCTGCGGGACCGGACCTCCTTCCTCATCGCCCACCGGCTGTCCACCATCCGCAAGGCGGATATGATCCTGGTGGTCCGGGACGGGCGCATCGTGGAGCAGGGCACCCACCAGGAGCTGCTGCGCCGCCGTGGCTATTATCACGACCTGTACAGCAAGCAGTTCGCCGAGGAGTCTGCTGCCCGCATCCTGCAATAATTTTCCAATAACTGGAAGCCCCGGCAGCGGCGCTGCCGGGGCTTTTTCCTGCTCCGGGACGGGCGCCTTTTCCGCATTGTCCCCCTATGACGGACACCCTCTCTATTGGCATTTTCGGCTGATTTCCCGCCTATAGTGTACAAACTCCGTGAAAATTCTGACGAGCCATTTGCTGCGCTTGCCGATTTTTTCACATATTTGTACACCGTGCAAATACAGGCGTTTGCCGTGTCGGGCATTGTTAAAACCTTGACCGCTATTTTGCGATACGGCTTCCATTTTTTTCCAAAAACCATTGCCAAGCCCAGGGAATTTCGATACAATATTTCCCGTAATACAAAAAGAAGGAACCTGCAACATGTGATGTGGGACCAAAATTCGAGGAGGTCTTTCATGAAAGTACTCGTTATCAATGCCGGCAGCTCGTCTCTGAAATATCAGCTGCTGGATCCGGAAACCGGCCATCTGCTGGCCAAAGGCCTGTGCGAGCGCATCGGCATTGACGGAAAATTCACCTATAAGCCCCAGGTGGAGGGCAAGGCCGTGATTTCTGCGGCCGACGTGCCCATGCCCACCCACTCCGAGGCCATCCAGGCGGTGCTGGCCGCCCTGGTGGACCCGGTCAACGGCGTCATCTCCTCCATGAAGGAGATCGACGCGGTGGGTCACCGGGTGGTCCACGGTGGCGAGAGCTTCGCCAGCTCCGTTCTCATCACCGACCAGGTGATGCAGGCGGTGGAGGACTGCACCCCCCTGGCGCCTCTGCATAACCCCGCCAACATCATCGGCATCGAGGCCTGCCGGGCGGTGCTGGGCCACGACGTGCCCCAGGTGGCGGTGTTCGACACGGCCTTCCACCAGACCATGCCCGAGCACGCCTATCTGTACTCCATCCCCTATGAGTATTACGAGAAGGACAAGATCCGCCGCTACGGCTTCCATGGCACCTCTCACCGCTATGTGTCCCTGCGGGCGGCGGAGCTTCTGGGCAAGGACCCGGCGGAGCTGAAGGTGGTGTCCTGCCACCTGGGCAACGGCTCCTCCCTGGCGGCAGTCAAGGGCGGCCGCTGCGTGGACACCTCCATGGGCCTGACGCCTCTGGCGGGCCTGCCTATGGGCACCCGGGCCGGTGATATGGACGTGGGCGTTGTGGAGTTCATCGCCAACAAGTACGACATGACCATTTCCGAGGCCGTGAACCTGCTGAACAAGGAATCCGGCATGCTGGGCCTGTCCGGCGTGTCCTCCGACTTCCGGGATCTGGAGCAGGCGGCAGAGAAGGAAAATCACCGGGCCACCGTGGCCCTGGAGATCTTCGAGTACCGGGTACGCAAGATGATCGCCGAGTATGCCGCCGCCATGGGTGGCGTGGACGTGGTGGTATTCACCGCCGGCGTGGGCGAAAACGCACCCGAGACCCGGGCCCACATCCTCCACGGTCTGGAGTTCATGGGCATCACCTGCGACCCGGAGAAGAACAACTGCCGGGGCAAGGAGCAGATCATCTCCCAGGACGGCGCGCCCGTCATCGTCATGGTGGTCCCCACCAACGAGGAGCTGATGATCGCCCAGGACACCATGGAGCTGGTCCTGGATCAGGAGTAATCGCTTCAAATATTTCAAAAGGCCGCCCGTCCGGGCGGCCTTTTGAGCAGCTTGTCAAAAATCCTTTTTGACAAGCTGAGCAAGCATTTTCAGAACTTTCATAAAAGTTCTGAAAATGCGGTGATTGAAAACGAAAGACACCCCTGATGGGTTTCTTTCGTAATGATCTTCCTTTCCGAAGGCGGAGGCAATCCTGCTTTTTTGACAGTCTCTTCAAGAGGCCGCCCGCGGCAGGCGCGGGTTTCTTATCAGGAAAAACTATCCGTTTCGGCAGAAAATACCGCTCGTCCTTATTGCTCTGCCGCTCGGTGACTCCAACCAAAAACTTAACGCGAAAGCTCCAATACTTTATTGATTCTTTATGCTTTTCTGCGATATTTTAGCGCGATATATGAAAAATCCGAGAAATCTGTAACACTTCACAAAATGTTCGTTAAAACTTCGGCGCTTTGGCAATTGTAAACTTTCTATGACTGTTATAGAATTAACACAGGCCGGCCCACCGATTGTGACGGATCGGGCCGATAACAACAAAGGAGAGTGAATCTGTGTTTAAGAAATTCACCAATGGCTGCGTTCGCGTGGTCAACCGGTGGCTGCCGGATCCGTTCCTGTTTGCAGTCATCCTGTCCATCATCGTGTATGTGTTCGCGATGATCGCCACCAAGATGGGGCCGCTGAAGGTGCTCAATGCCTGGGGTTCCACCAGCGGCTTCTGGGGCCTGCTGGCCTTCTCCATGCAGATGGCTCTGGTGCTGGTGTTCGGCTCCGCCATGGCTTCCGCCAAGCCCTGCAAGAAGGCGCTGCGGTTCGTGGCCGGTATGTGCCACAACAACATGCAGGCCATCGTGGTCACCACCTTCATTTCCACCATCTGCTGCTGGCTGAACTGGGGCTTCGGCCTGATCGCCGGCGCTCTGCTGGCCCGCGAGGTTGCCAAGCGCGTTCCCACCGTGGATTATCCTCTGCTGATCGCCTCCGCCTATTCCGGCTTCGTCATCTGGCACGCCGGCCTGTCCGGCTCCATCCCCCTGCAGCTGGCCGAGGGCTACAAGCTGTTTGCCGGCACCGAGCAGGAAATGGTCCTGACCGCCTCCACCGCCGACACCATCTTCCACCCCATGAACATCATCATGTGCTGTGTGATTCTGCTGGTCATGCCCTTCGTGAACTATGCCATGCATCCCGACAGAGATCACGCCATCACCATCGACCCCACCCTGCTGCAGGATGAGGAGGACAAAACCTATGAGGTCAAGACGCCCGCCGACAAGATGGAGCACTCCCGCATCCTGTGGATCATCCTGGTAGTGGCCGGCTTCGCCTATATCATTTATTACTTCGCCACCCTGGAGGAGGGCAAGAACATCGCCTCCGCTCTGAACCTGAACATCGTCAACTTCATCTTCCTGTTCCTGGGCATCCTGCTGCACGGCGACCTGCGCCGCTATGTGGACGCCATCGGCGAGGCCGCTGCCGGCGCCTCGGGCATCCTGCTGCAGTTCCCCTTCTATGCCGGCATCATGGGCATGATGACCGTCCGCAACGACGCGGGCGTCTGCCTGGCCGGTGTGATCTCCGACTTCTTTGTCAGCATTTCCACCAGCGTCACCTTCCCCATGTGGACCTTCCTGTCCGCCGGTATCGTGAACTTCTTCGTTCCCTCCGGCGGCGGTCAGTGGGCGGTCCAGGGCCCCATCGTTATGCCCGCCGCTCCCCAGCTGGGCGTGGAGCCCGGCCGTGCCGCCATGGCCATTGCCTGGGGCGACCAGTGGACCAACATGATCCAGCCCTTCTGGGCGCTGCCTGCGCTGGGCGTGGCCAAGCTGTCCGCCCGGGACATCATGGGCTATCTGGTGATCGTCCTGCTGTTCACCGGCCTGGTGGCCATCCTGGGCTTCCTGGCCTGGGGCCTGTTCTTTGCCTGATCCCCTGCCCTGTAAATCAAAAGAGGCGCTGCCGCGGCAGCGTCTCTTTTTTGCTATGGCTCTTATTGCTCCCGATACACGGCGGCGTCGAAGTCCCGCACCAGCTCCTGGCGCTTGGTGTCCATGACCTTCACCAGGTTGAACTCCTCAAAGGCCAGCCGCATGGCGAATTCCTTGGCCTCCTGAATGTCGTTGGTCTCGAAAAAGGGGAAGAAGCTCATCCCCGGAACGTTTTCCTTTTTCAGCAAAACCTGAAAGCGCATGGTCCGCATCCTCCTGCATGTGTGGTGTATTCTTTAGTATACCCCCGGCGGTGGAAAAAAGCAACGGCGCGATTCGCCCAAAAACCTCCTGAAAAAACCGGCAGATTTGCCGGAGGGAAAAATGCAAAAAAGCTCTTTTCTCCCGGGCCTGTGTCGTGTATAATAACCAGGTTGAAGCAATCACCAGAAAGTAGGGAGCACATATGAAGATCGGGTTCGACAACAACAAATACCTGACCCTCCAGGCCCAGCACATCCGGGCCCGGCGGGAGCAATTCGGCGACAAGCTGTATATCGAGTTCGGCGGCAAGCTGTTCGACGATTACCACGCCTCCCGGGTGCTGCCGGGATTCCAGCCGGACAGCAAGATCCGCATGCTGGCCTCCATCCGGGACGACGTGGAGATCGTGGTGGCCATCTGCGCCGGAGACATCGAGAAGAAGAAGGTCCGGGGCGACCTGGGCATCGGCTACGATGAGGACGTGCTGCGGCTCATGGATGTTTTCCGGGGCCTGGGCTTTTATGTTGGCTCCGTGGTCATCACCCAGTACGCCGGTCAGCCGGCGGCGGACGCCTTCATCAAGCGGCTGACGGCTCTGGGCGTCCGGAGCTATCGCCACTATCCCATTGCCGGGTATCCCTCGGACGTGGCCCACATCGTGTCCGACGACGGCCTGGGCAAAAACGACTATATCGAGACCTCGCGTCCCATCGTGGTGGTAACGGCCCCCGGCCCCGGCAGCGGCAAGATGGCCACCTGTCTGAGCCAGCTGTACCATGAGAACAAGCGCGGCGTCCGGGCGGGCTACGCCAAGTATGAGACGTTCCCCATCTGGAACCTGCCGCTGAAGCACCCGGTGAACCTGGCCTATGAGGCGGCCACGGCGGACCTGAACGACGTGAACATGATCGACCCCTTCCACCTGGAGGCCTACGGCAAGACCACCGTGAACTACAACCGGGACGTGGAGATCTTCCCGGTGCTCAACGCCATGTTCCAGCGCATTCAGGGCGCGTCTCCCTACAAATCCCCCACGGACATGGGCGTGAACATGGCGGGCTTTGCCATCGTGGACGACGCGGTGTGCCAGGAGGCCTCCCGGATGGAGATTCTCCGCCGCTACTACGCCGGCATGGCCGACCGCACCCGGGGCCGCTGTGACGATGAGGTGGTGCGGAAGCTGGAGATCGTTATGCAGCAGGCCGGCGTTACGCCGGAGATCTGCCCTGCCGTGGCGGCCTGCCTGCAAAAGGCAGAGGAGACCGGCGCTCCCGCCGGGGCCATGGTGCTGCCGGACGGCTCCGTGGTCACGGGCAAGACCTCCTCCCTGCTGGGGGCCAGCGCGGCCCTGCTGCTGAATGCTCTGAAGGCCATGGCCGGCATCGACCACAAGCTCAAGCTGATCCCCGCCTCGGTCATCGAGCCCATCAGCCGCCTGAAAACCGGCAACCTGGGCCACCGGAATCCCCGGCTCCACTCCGACGAGGTACTCATCGCCCTGGCCATCTCGGGCCTGACCAACCCTCTGGCCGCCATGGTCCAGGAGCAGCTCAGCAGCCTCCGGGGCTGCGACGCCCACTTCTCCGTCATCATCTCCGAGGAGGACGAGAAGCTCTACAAGCGTCTGGGCATCAACGTCACCTGCCAGCCCCGCTATGAGGTGAAGAAGCTGTACCACAAGTAAAAATCTGCCGGGACGGATATCCTCCGTCCCGGCAGTTGCCTGCGAAAGGAGAAGCAAATGCAAAGCATCGCGGAAATTCTGGCCCGGGAGCTGGAAAAGCCCCTGGCCCATGTGCAGAATGTCATTGACCTGCTGGATGAGGGCAACACCATCCCCTTCATCGCCCGCTACCGCAAGGAGCTCCACGGCAGCATGGACGACACGGCCCTGCGGACCCTGGAGGACCGGCTGAACTATCTGCGGAACCTGGCCCAGCGCCGGGAGGAGGTCAAAAACGCCATCGACGGCCAGGGAAAGCTCACCCAGGAGCTGTCCGCCGCCATTGACAACGCCGCCACCCTGGCGGAGGTGGAGGACCTGTACCGCCCCTATAAGCAGAAGCGCCGGACCCGGGCCACCGTGGCCCGGGAAAAGGGCCTGGAGCCGTTGGCCCAGCTGCTGCTGGCTCAGGGCCGGGACTGCCCGGCTCCGGAGGAGGCTGCCCGGGACTATGTGGACCCGGAAAAGGGTGTGGAGACTCTGGCCGATGCCCTCCAGGGGGCCAACGACATCGTGGCGGAGCTGCTGTCGGACGATGCCGCCATCCGCAAGACCCTGCGGGAGCTGCTGCGCCGCCAGGGCCGGCTGCGGAGTCTGGCCGCTACGGAGGAGGACACCGTCTACCGTCTGTATTATGACTTTGACCAGCCCATCGCCAAGCTGGCCGGGCACCAGATCCTGGCCATCAACCGGGGCGAAAAGGAGGGCGTCCTCACCGTCACCGTGCTGCTGGACCGGGAGCTGGGTCTGATGACTCTGCGCCGGGCGGTGGTGCGTCCCGGGTCCCGGGCCATGGAGTTTATCAAGGCCGCCTGCGAGGACGCCTATGACCGGCTGATCTACCCCTCCCTGGAGCGGGAGGCCCGGTCCGATCTCACCGCCGCCGCCTGCGAGGGGGCCATTGCCAACTTCGGCCTGAACCTGAAGCCCCTGCTGATGCAGCCTCCGGTAAAGGGTCATGTGACCATGGGCCTGGACCCCGGCTATGCCCACGGCTGCAAGGTAGCGGTCATCGACGGCACCGGCCGGGTGCTGGACACCGCCGTGGTATATCCCACCTTCGGTCCCCGCCAGAGGCAGGAGGCCATCGCCCGCCTGTCCCAGCTGGTACGCCGCCATGGCGTCACCCATATTGCCATCGGCAACGGCACCGCCAGCCGGGAGACGGAGCAGATGGCGGTGGAGCTGATCCGGCAGCTGGGCGGCGGCGTCAGCTATATGATGGTCAACGAGGCCGGGGCCTCCGTATACTCCGCCAGCAAGCTGGCGGCGGAGGAGTTTCCGGAGTATGACGTGAACCTCCGCAGCGCCGTGTCCATCGCCCGGCGGATGCAGGACCCCCTGGCGGAGCTGGTGAAGATCGACCCCAAGGCCATCGGCGTGGGCCAGTACCAGCACGATATGCCCCAGAAGCGGCTGGACGAGACCCTGTCCGGCGTGGTGGAGGACTGCGTCAACGCCGTGGGCGTGGACGTGAACACCGCCTCCGCCAGCCTGCTGGGCCGGGTGTCCGGCCTCAATGCCACCACTGCCAGGAATATTGTGAAATACCGGGAGGAAAACGGCGCCTTCACCGGCCGCCGCCAGCTGCTGAAGGTCCCCAAGCTGGGGCCCAAGGCGTTCCAGCAGTCGGCGGGCTTTTTGCGGGTGCCGGAGAGCAAGTCCGTGCTGGACAACACCGGCGTCCATCCGGAGAGCTATGCCGCGGCCCAGGGGCTCCTGGACCTGTGCGGCTATACCCTGACGGACGTGTCCGCCGGGAACCTGGCGGCCCTGCCGGACAAGATCAAGGCCCTGGGGGAGGAAAGCGTTGCCCGTCAGCTGGACATCGGCGTGCCCACCCTGCGGGACGTGGCGGCGGAGCTGGCCAAGCCCGGCCGGGACGTCCGGGATGAGCTGCCTGCCCCCATTCTGCGAACGGATGTGCTGGATATTAAGGACCTGGCCCCCGGCATGGTGCTGACGGGCACCGTCCGCAACGTGGTGGATTTCGGCGTGTTCGTGGACATCGGCGTCCACCAGGACGGCCTGGTGCATATCTCCCAGGTGTGCAACAGGTTCATCCGCCACCCCTCGGAGATCGTATCCGTGGGCGACGTGGTGCGGGTGGTGGTGCTGGAGGCCGACGAGAAAAAGCACCGCATCAGCCTGTCCATGAAGCAATTGCCCAAGGAGTAAGCAGGCGCATTCCGCAACGGGCAGGGGAGGGGCCGTGCCCCTCCCCCGGTTTGCTTCTCCCTCCACCCCGGCAGCTTAAGGATTATTTTACGGTCTGTTCAAAAACAGCGGGAAAAACGTGGTATAATGATACCATCAACAAGTCGAGGGTTATTATGGACAAGCACGTTTTCACAGCCAAACAGAAAAAGCTCATTGGCTGGGCCGCCATTGCCATTTTCCTGCTGCTGTCGGCGGTGGTGGGATGGTTCGTGGGCCGCCCGCTGGTGCGGTTTGCATCCCAGCCGGAGCAGTTCCGCCAGTGGGTGGACGGTCACGGCCTGATGGGCTGCGCCGCCTATGTGGGCATGGTGTTTTTACAGGTGGTGGTGGCTGTGATCCCCGGAGAGCCTCTGGAGATCAGCGGCGGCTACGCCTTTGGCGCGGTGCGGGGGAGCCTGCTGTGCCTGCTGGGAGCGTTCCTGGGCAGCGTGGCGGTGTTTGCCCTGGTGCGCCGGTTTGGCCGGGAGCTGGTGGATATCTTCTTTCCCCGGGAGAAGCTGGAAAAGCTGAAATTTTTGCAGAGCTCCCCCAAGCGGGACGCTCTGTTCTGGCTGGTATTCATGGTGCCGGGCACGCCCAAGGACCTGCTGTGCTACTTCGCAGGGCTGACGGATCTGTCCTGGGGCAAGTGGCTGCTGCTGTGTACCGTGGGCCGCCTGCCGTCGGTGCTGACCTCCACCATAGGAGGCGACGCCCTGGGCGTGAAGGATTACCAGTTCGCGGTGCTGGTTTTTGCCGCCACCCTGGCGGTGTCCGCCGTGGGGCTGCTGATCTACCGGGCCCTGTGCCGCCGCCACCAGCGCAGGCAGGAGCATGTCTGAATAAAGCACCCCCGGTGCAGCGCACCGGGGGTATTCTTATGGCTCGTAGTCGAAAATGGCCTTCTTTTCCAGCAGGGGGCCGAAGCGATCCTTCCACCGGTGGTGCATGGCGGAGGCGTCATAGGCTGTCAGGGCCGCCGGGTCCATGTCCAGCCGGATCAGCACATGGTACCGGTTGTCCCGGTCCACGCAGCCGGGAAGGACCTCTGCGCCCCGGACGCCGGGAATGTCCCCGGCGGCGGAGAAAATCTCCCGGATCTGCGGCAGATAGGCCCGCCAGTCCCCGGCCTCGGGCCGGAATTTCGCCAGAATACAGTGCTTCACAGCCGCCCCTCCTCACAGGCCGATATACGGAATAATCAGGCCCAGGAGCATAACGATGGCCATCAGCAGGGCCACGCCCATGGCCACATACTGGGTCCATTTGCGGTTTTTCATTGGATTTCCTCCTTCGGTATCACGCGCTTGATGCTCTTTTCCACCTTTCGCCGGGGGGCCAGCACCTCGTGGCCGCATCCGGCACACCGCAGGCGGATGTCCATCCCCACCCGCAGCACCTCCCACCGGCGGCTGCCGCAGGGGTGTTCCTTTTTCAGCTCGACCACATCGTGGAGCTTCAGGTCCATGGGATCGCCCGCCTTTCCGGTCAATTTTTCTTGATATCCTCCCAGTACCGCCGGGCGGCCTGCTCGGTCTTGTTGTCGCCGTATTCGTAATAGGTCACGTCCCCCAGGGCCTCCGGCAGGTACCGCTGGGCCACATAGTGGTGGGAGTAATCGTGGGGGTATTTGTAGGCCGGGGCCTTGCCGCTGCCGGTGCTGTCGGCGTGGACGTTCTGCAGGTGCCGGGGCACCTGGCCCACCTTCCCCTTCTGGATATCGCGCATAGCGGCGTTGATGGCGTTGTAGGCGGAGTTGGACTTGGGCGCAGTGGCCAGGAGAACGGCGGCCTCCGCCAGGGGCAGCCGCCCCTCCGGCAGACCCAGCTCCCGGGCCGCGTCCACGCAGGCCTTGGTGATGGCCATGGCCTGGGGATAGGCCAGCCCCACATCCTCGGCGGCCATGACCAGCAGCCGCCGGCAAGGGGACAGCAGGTCCCCGGCCTCCAGCAGGCGGCCCAGGTAGTACACCGCCGCGTCGGGGTCGGAGCCCCGGACGGACTTTTGCAGGGCGGACAGCAGATCGTAGTGCTCGTCCCCCTCCCGGTCGTAGCGCATGGCGCTGCGTTGGGCCGCCTGCTGGGCGTCCTGGGCGGTGATGCGCAGGCCGCCGTCCACAGGCCGGGCGGCCTGGTCCAGCAGCTCCACGGCGTTGACGGCCTTGCGCACGTCGCCGCCGCACCCGGCGGCAATGAGGCCCGGCACCTCCGGCTCCCAGGTCAGGGGCAGGGGGCTGCGGCGGCGGACGATGTCCAGGGCCCGCTCCACAGCGGGCAGCGTCTCCTCCGCCGTCAGGGCCTTGAACTCAAACACCGTGCTGCGGGACAGCAGGGCGTTGTATACATAGAAATACGGGTTCTCCGTGGTGGAGGCGATCAGGGTGATCTTGCCGTTTTCCATGAACTCCAGCAGGCTTTGCTGCTGCTTTTTGTTGAAATACTGGATCTCGTCCAGGTACAGCAACACCCCGTTGGGGGCCAGCATGGTGTCCACATCGGCGATGATGGCCTTCACATCCTGCAAAGACGCGGTGGTAGCGTTCAGGTGGTACAGGGCCTTCTCCGTGCGCTTGGCGATGATGGAGGCGATGGTGGTCTTGCCGGTGCCGGAGGGCCCGTAAAAGATCATGTTGGCGGAGGTCCCGCCCTCGATGAGGCGGCGCAGCAGGGCGCCGGGGCCCAGCAGGTGTTTCTGGCCTGCCACCTGGTCCAGGGTCTGGGGGCGTATTTCGTCTGCCAATGGCCGCATAGCGGCACCTCCTTCCGGGAAAATCACAGCTATTATACCACATCCCGCCGCCCTTTGCACCCCCCGATTTGCATTTTTCCCGGCGGTCTGATACAATGAAGGCGAGGTGATGCCATATGAAGTCTCCCCAAGAGGTGAGCGCCATCATCGGGCGGCTGAAGGAGCTGTATCCCGACGCGGCGTGCTCCCTGGATTACGATAAGGACTACGAGCTGCTGTTTTCCGTGCGGCTGGCAGCCCAGTGCACCGATGCCCGGGTAAATCAGGTGACCCCGGCGCTGTTTGCCCGGTTCCCCACGCTGGAGGCCTTCGCCGCCGCCAGCCAGGAGGAGGTGGGCGAATACGTCCGCTCCTGCGGCTTCTGGCGGGCCAAGGCCCGGGACATCGTAGCGGCGGCAAAAATGCTGCTGTCGGACTACGGCGGGCGGGTGCCGGACAACATGGAGGACCTGCTGCGGCTGCCGGGTGTGGGCCGCAAAACCGCCAACCTGATTTTAGGCGACGTATACGGTCAGGCGGGCTACGTCTGCGACACCCACTGCATCCGCATCACCGGGCGGCTGGGCCTTACCGACGGCAGCCGGGACCCGGTGCAGGTGGAGCAGCAGCTGCGCCGGTGCATCCCGCCGGAGGAGTCCAGCGATTTCTGCCACCGGATGGTGCTTCACGGCCGGGCCGTGTGCATGGCCCGAAGGCCCAACTGCGGCGGCTGCACCCTGCGGGACCTGTGCGATTTTGGGAAGGCGCAGGAGACTGTATAAATACAGGCTGAAAAAATTGGCTGCCCGAAGGCAGCCAATTTTTTATGCAAGCGCTTAGAACCACGCGGCCCAGGCCAGGAAGCCCAGGCAGGCCACCACGCCCACAAACAGGGTGACGATGACCAGATAGCCCATGATGTCCCGGGCGGACAGCTTGGCGATGCCCAGAGCAGGCAGAGCCCAGAAGGGCTGGATCATGTTGGTCCACTGGTCGCCCCAGGCAATGGCCATGGCGGTGCGGCCATTCTCGATGCCCATAGCCGCGCCGGCAGGCATCATGATGGGGCCCTGCACGGCCCACTGACCGCCGCCGGAGGGAACGAAGAAGTTCACCACACCGGCTGCCAGGAAGGACAGCATGGGGAAGGTGACGTTGTTGGAGACGCTCACGAAGAACTCGGAGATGACACCCGCCAGAGACACGCCCTGGTCGTTGGCTGCCACCATCATGCCCATGATACCGGCATAGAAGGGGAACTGCAGCAGCACGCCTGCTGCGCCGCCGGCGGCGTCGGAGATGGCATCCACATAGCGGCGCAGGTCGCCGTGGAGCAGAATACCCAGGAACAGGAAGATCATGTTCACGATGTTCAGGCCCAGGGTAAAGCCGTTCTGCACAAAGTAATAGATGATGTACACGAAGCCGCCCACCAGGGTGATGGCCCACAGGAGCTTGGAGTGCTCCAGCTTATCGGCAGGAGTCCTGACCTCATAGGTGCGCTCGGCCTCATCCTCCAGCAGGGTGGGGTCGATGCACACGGTGTGGGCCTTATCGGGATGCATGGCGTAGTTCACAAGGGGCATGACAAACAGAATGACACCCACCATGATCAGGTTCATGGGGTGGAACACCGTGTCGGTGATGGGGGCCTGATACAGGACCTCACCGAATTTCTTGCCCGCCACCAGGTCCAGGGGGATGGAGCCGGACAGGCCTGCGTGCCAGATGACGAAGCCGGAGTAGGCGGAGGCGATCAGCAGGGGATAGTCCACGGTGGGCACCCGGCGCACCACTTCCTTGGCCAGCAGCGTGCCGGCGATCAGGCCGAAGCCCCAGTTCAGCCAGCAGCAGAGGGTGGAGATGAAGGTGGTGACCACAATGGCCTGCATGTTGTTGTGGCACAAGCCGGCGGCAGCTCGCAGGGCCTTTTTGCAGGGCTTGGCAGCCGCCATGGCGGAGCCGAATACCAGCACCAGGGCCATCTGCATGGAGAAGCTCAGCAGGCCCCAGAAGCCCTTGGAGTCACCCCAGGCGTTGAGCACCTGCAGAGGGCCCATCTTGGTGGCGCACATGGAGCCGATGAAAACGATGATGCTCAGGATGATGGCAAACAGGAACGCATCCGGCAGCCACCGGTTGACCACGCGAACGCAGCCGTTGGTGAATTTCTTGAACACAGACTCACTCTCCTTTATTTTGTCCGGAAGGGGTGTCCCGCCTCCGCAATTCTGTCCCGGTCTCTGTGCGGAGCAGGGACGTCTCTGGTTCTATTGTATAATAGGAGCGGCCTGTTTACAATTAATGTTTCGCCGAATTATTAACAATCATTTTGTAAAAGTATCACAATTTTTCCATTTTCAGCTGTTTGTTCCATTAATATACCGTTAAAAATTCAATAATCATATAAAGTCGAATTAACAGCCCGTCGGAATATTTCTGGCAGTCTGAAGGGGCGCCCTTTTCCATATGCTTTTTACCGGTCAAACCTTGTTATGCGGTAGGATTTCTGGTATAATAAAATGATTCAGAACATTTTCAGGAAAGGAACGACATTGCATGGAGCTGCACGCAAAGCTGGTTCGTTCTCAGCTATCATTTTTCAAGCCCTTCGTGGCCGGTCTGTCCCTGGAGGTCACCCGAAAGGGGCAGGACAAGCTGGGGGAGCTGATGACCGCCCTGCACCGGCGGGAGGTGCTGGTGCGGGACCACGACTTCGGCGCTTTTCAGGGGGCGTGGGTCATGCCCAAGGACCAGCGCCGCACCGGAGTGATCCTGTATCTCCACGGCGGGGGCTATACCTGCGGCAGTCTGGAATACGCCAAGGGCTTTGCAGCCACCCTGGCCTCGGAATGCGGTGTACGGGTGTTCTGCCCGGCATACCGTCTGGCCCCGGAGCATCCGTATCCTGCGGCCCTGGACGATGCGCTGGAGAGCTATCAATACCTGCTGAAAAAGGGCTATGAGCCCCGGCAGATCCTGCTGGCGGGGGAGTCCGCCGGAGGCGGGCTCATTTACTGTCTGTGTCTGCGGCTCAAGCAGCTGGGCATGGCCCTGCCCTGCGGGCTTGTGGGCATCTCTCCCTGGACAGACCTGACCGGGTCCGGGGACTCCTATCGGGACAACCGGGAGAAGGACCCCTCCATGACTCCGGAGCTGCTGCAATTTTACGCCAAGTGCTATACGCAGGACCCCACGGACCCTCTGTGCTCGCCGCTGTTCGGCGACCTGACGGGTCTGCCGCCGTCTCTGCTGTTTGTGGGCGGGGACGAGGTGATGCTGGACGACACCCGTGCCCTGCATAACCGGCTTCTGTCCGCCGGATGCCGCAGCAAGCTGCACATTGCCCCGGAGCGGTGGCACGCCTATGTGCTGTACTGCCTCAATGAGAACATGGCTCAGGACTTCGAGGACATCAACCACTTCCTGGACCGGACCCTGTCCCCGGCCCGGAGCCTGCGGTGGATGCGGCTGGACAACGCCGCCAAGATCTATCCTGCCGCCAAGCGCCGGAACTGGAACAACTTCTTTCGCCTGTCCGTCACCCTGACCGAGCCCATCGACACAGCGGTGCTGCGGGCGGCGCT
>OFML01000514.1_pt1 | contig 30194 bp, 28 predicted proteins | sample 1541831 | NCBI WGS metagenome assembly OFML01 (sample SAMN04209237, study PRJEB22552) | human gut metagenome | biome: gut; material: feces | host: Homo sapiens | place: USA: Oklahoma | reverse complement strand
AATGGGCCCTTATAGGGCCTGGTCAAACCTCCGGCTTAGCCGGAGGTTTTGATTTCTGTCTTGTTCTCTTGTGTCTTCAGCGTCTTTCTTCTCGTTCCACACCGCCAGTTCCGCCTGACCTTCATCGCTTTCATAGTACGCCTGGATCATGGGCAGCAGGCAGCGGGCGATGCGTTCAATGGCGTAATCAGGAATCTCCATGCCACTGTTTTTCTGACCGCTGAATGTTGACATCGATTCGTTTCTTCTCCTTTCCGAGCATGATCGCTCTCTTTTGAAATGAAAAGCAGACACGCTGTCAAGCAAGGCTTGCGGTGTCTGCATGGTGTCGTGTGTCTGAAATTATGGATTCATTATAGCAGCAATTTAGTTAAACGTCAACAGCTAAGGGAACGCGGTCAAGAGCCGATAAAAACCGAATACAGCCGACAGGGACGTTTCCAACAAGGAATGCTTCATCGGAGCGGTTTCTGTTCGAAAATCCTCAATTTCCCTAAGTCAAGAGCCAGAAAAATCGAGCGAAAAACGGCACTCTTGAGGGAGCAGCGCCAGAGAGATAGCAAAACGGACAGCGGCAATCAATGGTCAAGATGAACGCTTCGCGCCATTGACAGCCGCCGCCCGTTTCGCTTTTCGGCAAACAAGGCGGGTAGGCACAGCTTGTGCCTGCCCGCCGGAACCAATTTTATATCCTCGTTCAGGTTAAGTTTACCACTTGCCCTTTTTCAGCCTTCCGCCAATCAGAATACCGGCAAAGAGGACAACAGCAGTCAATGCGGAAATCCAGATTGGCGAAAGCACCCATATCCAGTGCCACTTAATCACGCCTGACAGCTTCAGAACAATGAATACAATCGTCAGGATGGATACGATGCCAAGCCCGCCTTGCTTTGTTTTTGTGTTCATAACAGTCCCCCTGAGAATGAAGTTTGACGTTCTTTAACTCCAACGATCACCTAACTTGACAGCCGCCCCACTCCACTGCCGTGAAGCCGGTGCGCACCGGGGCGGTGAGGTTCTGTGTAGAAATATCCACGGCGCTCTCAAGCGGTTTCCACGCCATAAATACCCGCAGCAGCGTATCGGGTGCTGGCTCAATGGATAGCTGCGCCGTTTGCGTATAGCTGTCGGACTGAAATGCAATGAGATTGTAAGGATTCTCTTTCATCAGCGGCAACCAGTAAACGATAAACTCATTTGCTTCCTTGTTTTCATCTGCCGCACCCCTTACCTGTCATAGACCTTGTTCCAGTCTTTCTGCGCCTGCCAACCAATATTGGCCGCGTCCACGCCCTGCTCCGCGCAGGCCGCGGCAAACTCCGTCTCTGTATAAGGGCCGCTGACCGCGCCGGAATCCAGCGCCACCGCGTAATAGGCCATGTCGCCCTTGTCTTTCTCCGCACGCTGCTGGACATAGATGGTACTCTCGTCCCAGGCCACGGCGTATACATAGCCCTCCACCACCGGCTCGGCAGTCAGAGCATCGTCATCCACACAGACCAGCGGGATCTCTTGGCTATTGATCCGCCACACGGCATAGTCGCCCGGCAGGTCCTCATATTTCCAATCCCCCGCCCCGGCGCAGGCAGTCAGCGTCAGCATCAATGCCAGCAGACACACGATACCCGTCAATTTTTTCATGATCCATCACCTCATCCACATCATAGCACACAGCCATGAGCAAAACTCCAAAAGAGTAGTAATATCAATGGTTCCCGGCCATGGCTGAAACCGGAAATCACTCATACTGCGATTTTCCCAGCGAACACTGGACCCGCATCCGTACCAACAACGTGATCGAGCGGCTGAACCGTGAGATCCGCCGACGGACGCGGGCGGTGGGGACATTCCCGGACGGCAACTCCGCCCTGATGCTGGTCTGCGCGAGGCTGCGCCATGTGGCAGGTACCCAGTGGGGCAACAAGAAATACATGAACATGAAGCACTTGGAGGCGGCTCTGGACGACGCCTCTATTGCCGGCTGACTTCACTCAGCCGGAGCCTGCAAACAATTTTGCGCATAAATCTTGACGGGACTAAAGTTACAGCCCGGTTCAAATAAACAACGGATGCCGCAAGCACTACAAAAGCTACGAGGAGCGCAATCCATAACTTCTTTTTCTTCATACTGTTCACCTCCAAGAATCAGGTCAGTTTCTTTTGCTTTGTCGGCGGGCAGAAGGATTGTTCAAATCACTTATAACTATCTAATATAATTATACCATGCAAAGCGCGAACTTTTCAATTCCCATCTCCGCTCAAATATGCAACATTTCTATGAACGCCGCGACGCTTCACCGCATTATATGCCCTCCCACAGCCATGTTCAAACAGGAAGATTTGCAGAACGGAAAACGGACTGGCAAGCAGGGCAAAGCGGTACCCACTTTGCTGCTTGCCGCCGTGCAAATCCTGTTGGCTTCACACTCGGCAAGCAAGGTGGCTTGGAGCCACTTTGCGCTTGTTGGGGAAATTTGTCCCCAAGCCCCTTTGAACGATTTTTGCAAAATCGGCTGCGCTCCTGCGGAACTTTCTTCGCCTGCGACGCATCAGGAAATTGCGGCGTTATGTGAATGTGTCATTGACATATTCTCTGTTTCCGGGTATACTTGAAACAGAAAAGGAGGTGACGCAGCCTTGAAAATCATCGGTGAACGGCTCAGGAGCTTGCGCGAAAGCGTCAGGCTCTCGCAGGCGAAGCTGGCAAAGGAATTTGACGTTTCCCAATCCGCCCTTGCCCGGTATGAGATTGACGATTCCACGCCCTCCCCGGAGGTTTTTCTGAAATACGCCGACTACTTTGACGTGTCGCTGGACTACATTTTCGGCAGGACGGACGACCCCCACGGCATGATCTATAACAACTGCGTGAAGCTCGGCCTGAACAATCCCGAAATGGCGCGGTTCGTGGAAATGTGCTTCGACCCCGGCTCGGCTATGAACGAACGATTGAAGGCAACGCTTGTGCAGATGCTCTCGGAGGTGGATACGAAATGAAAGCCGTGATCTACGCCTGCTATTCCTCGGACAGCCAGCGGGAAGAAAGCATTGAAGGTCAGCTCCGCGAGTGTACGGAGTATGCCGAACGAAACGGCATCACCATTCTCCGCAGCTATATCGACAGAGCGTTGTCCGCCAGAACCGCAGACAGACCAGAATTTCAAAATATGATAAAGGACAGCGAGCAAAAGCTGTTCGATGTGGTGCTGATCTGGAAGCTCGACCGTTTCTCCCGCGACCGCTACGACAGCGCACACTATAAACGGATTCTCAAAAAGAACGGCGTGAAGGTCGTATCCGTCAAGGAGAATATCTCCGACGGGCCGGAGGGCATCATCCTTGAATCCATGCTGGAGGGCTACGCCGAATATTACTCCGCTGAGCTGTCCGAGAAGATACAGCGCGGGCAGAAAGAGAACGCGCTCAAATGCAAAAACAACGGCGGAAATACGCCGCTAGGGTATGTGGTAGGCACAGACGGCGTGCTTGCCGTCGATCCTCTGACCGCCCCGCTGGTAACGGAGATCTTCATCCTCTATGACAGCGGCGAGAGCATCAGCGAGATCACGGCTTCGCTGAACGGACGTGGGCTGAAAACGAAAAAGGGCAAGGCGTTCAAAATCGGAGGGATCAGTCTGATCCTCAAAAACAGGAAGTACATAGGCGAGTACCAGTATGGGAGCGTGATCATCCCCAAAGGAATCCCTGCAATCATTGACGATGACTTGTTTGACCGGGTGCAGCGGCGTATGGCGTTCAACAAAAAAGCCCCCGCCAAAGCCAAAGCGACGGAAGAATATCTGCTGACAACGAAACTGTTCTGCGGAACTTGCGAACGGCTGATGGCCGGGGAAAGCGGCACCAGCAGCACAAAGGGCGTCAAACATTATTACTACAAATGCGGCGGTGCGAAGCGAAAGCTGGGCTGCAAGCGAAAAGCTGTCAGAAAGCATTGGATCGAACGGGCGGCAGTCCTTGTGACGGTGCAGCGCGTATTGCAGGACGATGAAATCAGCCGCATTGCGGAAGCAATCGTAGCCTTGCAGGAAAAGGAAGATACCTCGCTCCCCGCCATGCGCCAGCAGTTGACTGAATGTGAAAAAGCCATTGACAATATGCTCAACGCCATTCAGATGGGCGTGCTCACCGCCTCCACAAAGGAGCGGCTGGAGAAGCTGGAAATGCAGCGGGAAGAGTTGAAGCTGTCCATATTGCAGGCACAGATGGCGAGACCGCGCTACACGAAAGAGCAGGTAGTCAGTTGGATCAGCCGCTTCAAGTATGGCAACGTAGACGACCCGCAGTATCAGAAGCAGATCATCGACACGTTCATCAATTCCATCTATGTGTTTGACGATAAGCTGGTCTTTACCTACAACTTCAAGGACGGAACAGAAACGATCACACTTGCGGAAATTCAGGCGGCCTTCGGTTCGGATTTAACTCAAGTCGCTCCACCATAATGTGGAGACAAAAAAGATGTCTCCTGCGAAAAGCCCGAATATATCGGGCTTTTTTGCTGCCCAAACGGCGATTTTTCTCTGTACCAAAACACAGATGCAAAATCGACGTTTTCCCTAATGAAGTACGCAGTAACAGTGCTCCGCCGCGGTATGGCCCTGCCAGTCCAGGCGGCCCCACAGCCGCCCCAACCAGCACATAGAGGCCGAGCTGTTTGACAAACCTACATTTTCGCGCAAATTCCCCGCTGGGACCGTCCCGTCTCCCGGCGGGTTGCGGCCCGGGGCAAAAAGAGGGTTGACAAACCGCCGCAGCGGTGGTAGAGTACGGGTAATACAAAAACCGATGAGTAAGAGGAGTACCCGCAGGGGAGCCTTTCAGAGAGCCGCCGGTGGTGGGATGGCGGCAGGGGAAGCTGCGGCGAATGGACTTTACGAGGGCGGGGAGAAAGCCATCACGGCCTGTAATACCCGACGGCATCCGCGGCCGTTATCCCGGCGGAGCGCATGATGGTGCGCGCAGAGTGGGCGCTTTAGCGCCAATGTGGGTGGTACCGCAGGTTTTTATGTTCACAAGCAGCCTGTCCCACGGAGAAGATTCCGTGGGACAGGCGTTTTTTATTTTTTGAAAGGAGTAAACAGCATGAAGGACATCCCCTACAAGATCTACCTCACCGAGGAGGAAATGCCCCGGTATTGGTACAATGTTCGGGCCGATATGAAGACGAAGCCCGCGCCGCTGCTGAACCCCGCCACTCTGCGTCCCATGACCCAGGCGGAGCTGGAGCAGGTGTTCTGCCGGGAGCTGGCAGCCCAGGAGCTGGACGACCGGACACCCTATATCGAAATCCCCCGGGAGGTCCGGAATTTTTACCGGATGTACCGTCCCTCCCCGCTGGTTCGGGCCTATTGTCTGGAGGAAAAGCTCCGGACTCCGGCAAAGATCTACTACAAGTTCGAGGGCAGCAACACCTCCGGCTCCCACAAGCTCAATTCCGCCATCGCCCAGGCTTATTACGCCAAAAAGCAGGGTCTGCGCGGCGTCACCACGGAGACGGGAGCCGGCCAGTGGGGCACGGCCCTGAGCATGGCCTGCGCCTACCTGGGGCTTGACTGCCGTGTGTTCATGGTAAAGTGCTCCTATGAGCAGAAGCCCTTCCGCCGGGAGGTCATGCGTACCTACGGTGCCTGCGTCACCCCCTCCCCCTCGGATACCACCCAGGTGGGCCGGGATATCCTGCGCCGGTTTCCGGAGACCACCGGCTCCCTGGGCTGCGCCATCAGCGAGGCAGTGGAATACGCCGCCGGCCGACAGGACTACCGCTATGTGCTGGGCAGCGTGCTCAACCAGGTGCTGCTGCACCAGAGCGTCATTGGTCTGGAGACAAAGCTGGCCCTGGATAAATACGGCGTGCATCCGGACATAATCATCGGCTGCGCCGGAGGCGGGTCCAATCTGGGGGGACTCATCGCCCCCTTTGTGGGGGAAATGCTCCGGGGCGAGGCCCGGTATGAGATCATCGCCGTGGAGCCCGCCTCCTGCCCCAGTCTGACCCGAGGCCGGTTCCGTTACGATTTCTGCGACACCGGTAGGATATGTCCCCTGGCGAAAATGTACACCTTGGGCAGCGGCTTCATTCCCGCCGCCAACCATGCCGGTGGCCTGCGGTACCACGGCATGAGCAGTACTCTGTCCCAGCTGTACGCCGACGGGTATCTCACCGCCCGCAGCGTGGAGCAGACGGCGGTATTCCAGGCAGCAGAGGCGTTTGCCCGGTGCGAAGGCATCCTGCCTGCACCGGAGAGCAGTCACGCTATCCGTGCAGCCATAGACGAGGCCATCCGCTGCCGGGAAGCCGGCCTGGAAAAGACCATTCTGTTCGGCCTCACCGGCACCGGTTACTTCGATATGGCGGCCTACGGCCAGTACAACGATGGCCGGATGACCGACCGCGTCCCCTCGGAGGAGGAGCTGCAGCGGGGGTTTGCCTCCATTCCCCACTTCCCCGGCAACCTGTAGCCAAACCCCGAAGCACGCCCTCCGGCCTCAGCCGGAGGGCGTGCTTCCCGATCCGTCTTATTCATTCTCCGGCGGTTATTTTCCCTGGGTAATCTGCTCACACAGCCACTGGGAGAAGAAATAAGCGTATTTGCCATAGGGGTGGACGCCGTCGCCGGTGTATTCCGGCAGCATGAAGCCGTCGTTGCCGCAGAACAAGTCGTCCGAGTCCAGGCAGCGGATGCTGTTGCCGTCGGCCAGGTCCGCAAAGCCCTTGTTCACCGCCGTCAGGCGGCTGTGGGCAAAGCTGGGATTCCCGGCGGCAATGTCGGCGGTGACGCCGTAAACCTTCAGAATGTAAATGGTGGCGTTGGGCTGGAGCTGGCGCAGCTGGTCCAGGTCCTCCTGATAGGCATCGAACAGGTTCCCCAGAGGATACCCGGCCTCGTTGAGGCCCAGCATGATGAAAATATGGCTGTACTCCCGGGAACGCAGCAGCGACGCCAGGTCCGTGGCGCCGAAGTCCTTGTCGGAGGCGGTGGTGGAGAACATCTTGAACACCGTCATGCCCACGTCGGCGAAATAATCGGCATTGCCCAGCCGGGCATAGTTGGCCACGTTCACCATCCGGGAGTCGCCGATGAACAGCGCATCATCGAAAAAGCTCTCGTCCTGGCCGTACACGGCGTTGGTGACCACCACCGGGGGCTGGGGCTCCGGCTCCGGTTCGGGGTCCGGTTCAGGCTCAGGCTCCGGTGCCGGTTCGGGGTCCGGCTGGGGGTCCGGCGCAGGCGCATTTTTGGCCGCCAGCATCCGCTGCCAGTCCGTGTCGTCCCGCAGCATCAGAAACGGCACCGCCACGGCCCATTTGTCGTCGTAGCCTCCCACATATTTTTGCAGCTGCCCCTTCATCACTAGGCCGCACACGGCGGCGGCGATGCCGGTGACCACCAGGATACAAGCCAGCGCCAAGGGGCGGAGGTTGTGGATATGCTTCATGAGAATTGCCCCCTTAGAACGAGAAGTACAAAAACGGATCGTTGGTGGCCACGGACATGCAGTATACGCAGGCCCAGAACAGCACCGCCAGGATCACCGTGCCCAGCCAGGAGCTGCGAATGCGGTTCCACAGCTTCTCCGGCCCCGGAGTGGAGAACACGATGCCCAGCACCAGCAGCCACCAATACTGTTTGCCGTATTGCAGCCAGTCCCCGGCGTTGACGGCCACCCCCCGGGACACGATGGGGAACAGGCGGCCCAGGTACACGCCGATGCGGCCCACCGACGGGATGGCGAACAGCAGCCAGCTCAGGGGGATCATCAGCACCATGTAGACCCGGGACAGCACCCGGCTCTTATCCAGCACCCGGTCCCAGCCTGCCCGCTCCAGAGCGATGAGGACAAACAGAAACAGGCCCCACAGCAGGAAATTCAGAGTGCTGCCGTGCCACAGGCCCGTCAGGACCCATACCGCTAACAGGTTCAGATACGTCCGGGCTTTGCCCTCCCGGCTGCCGCCCAGGGGAATGTATACATAATCCCGGAACCAGGAGCTGAGGCTGATGTGCCACCGGCGCCAGAAGTCCCGCATGGACCGGGCAGCATAGGGATGCTCGAAGTTCCGGGGCAGGCGGAAGCCCAGCATCCGGCCCAGACCCAGAGCCATCCAGGAATAGCCGCAGAAGTCCAGATACAATTGCAGGGAATAGGCTGCGATGCCCATCCATGCCAGAGGCGTGGACACGCTCTCGTAGCCGATATTGCCCACCTGACGCCACAGGCCGCCGATCTGGTTGGCCAGCAGCACCTTCATGGACAGACCCAGCACGAAGTCCCGCAGTCCGCTGTCGAAATCCTCCAGACCGGGCCGGGGCGGGGCGGACAGCTGCTGCTGCAGGGACAGCGGGTCCATCAGAGGGCCGGACAGCAGCTTGGGAAACAGCAGCACGCCGGTGAAAAACAGCAGGGGCTTCGTCTCCGCCGTCACCCGGCCCCGGTACACGTCGATGAGATACGCCGCCAGCTGGAAGGAATAGAAGCTGATGGCCAGGGGCAGCGTCACTCCCAGACCCAGGAGCCCCGCATATTTGAAGAAGAACAGGCAGCCGAACAGGGCCGCCAGGCCCAGCACCAGCAGCCCCCGGCTTTTCCGGGGCTGCATCCCCCGGCCCAGGAAATATACCAGCGCCGCCAGGCCCAGCAGCGGAGCCAGGCACCAGGGCCTTTTCCACACGCCGATGGCGTAGAACACCAGGCTCCCCAGACACAGCAGCGCCGTCCGCCAGCGGGCGGGGACCAGATAAAACGCCGCCAGAAACAGCGGCAGAAACGCGAAAACAAATGCAAGCGTATTAAATCCCATGATGGTTTTCCTCTTTTTATCTCCGCAGGGCCGCAGCCCCGGCTGAACTCACAGAGCATATTATAAGGCCGGGCCGGAGAAAATGTCCAGTTAAAAGGCGGAAACAAAATGTTACAAATTATGACAAAACCAACTGCGGAGGCCGTGGGAAAAGACACGGAAAAGTTGCGGTTGACTTTTGCGGAAAATACGCTAAGATGGAGGGTAGAAAGGACACGCGATTCTGTCAAAATTGTAGGAGGTCACCAGATATGAAATTTTCCAGCAAGGTCCAGAAATGCGGCCTGTCCCCTATGCGGAAGTTCCACCCCTACGCTGTGGCGGCCCAGGCCAAGGGTCGGAGAATCTATCACCTGAACATCGGCCAGCCGGACATCGAGACGCCCAAGGCGTATTTTGAGGCCGTGCGGCATTTTGACCTGCCGGTGCTGGAATATGCCCCCTCCCCCGGTATGCCGGTGCTGGTGGAGGCCATTCAGAAATATTACGACAAGCTGGACATGCACTTCGACGCCGGGGATATCCTCATCACCAACGGCGGCTCCGAGGCGCTGCAGATCGCCTTCAACTGCATCCTGGACGATGGCGACGAGGTTCTGATTCCTGAGCCCTTCTATCCCAACTACAACACCATGGTCCGCACCTGCGGCGCGTCCATCCACCCCATTCCCACCAGTCCCCACGAGGGCTACCGCTACGCCGACCGGGCCCGGGTGGAGGCGGAGATCAACCGGCATACCCGGGCCATCGTATGCACCAACCCCGGCAACCCCACCGGCGTGGTGCTGACGCCGGAGGAAATGCGGATGCTGGTGGACGTGGCCAAGGCCCACGACCTGTTCATCATCGGCGACGAGGCGTACCGGGAGTTCGTCTACGCCGGGGAGCCGCTGCAATCCCTGGGCCAGTTCCCGGACGCGGCGGAAAACGTCATCGTCATCGACACCGTATCCAAGCGGTTCTCTGCCTGCGGCGCCCGCATCGGCTGCCTCATCACCCGCAACCGGGAGCTGATGGCCCACGCCATGAAGTATGCCCAGTGCCGCCTGTCGGTGCCCACCCTGGACCAGGTGGCCTCCGCCGCCCTGTACGACGTGGGCCCGGAGTATTTTGCCGCCGTGCGGGAGGAGTATAAGCGCCGCCGGGATACGGTGATGCAGAAGCTCCAGGCCATCCCCGGCGTCATCTGCGAGTGTCCCAAGGGGGCGTTCTACGTCATGGCCCACCTGCCGGTGGACGACGCCGACATCTTCCAGCGCTGGCTGCTGGAGGAGTTCGAGGACAACGGCGACACCGTGATGTTCGCTCCGGGCGAGCCCTTCTATGCCACCCCGGGCCGGGGCCGCAGCGAGATCCGCATTGCCTATGTGCTGAAGCAGGCGGATCTGGAGCGGGCCATGGACCTGCTGGCCCTGGGCATCCGGCGCTACAACGCCCGGTAAAAAGCGTGTCAGAAAAAACACCACGAAAGGGAGGACCACATCGTGACAAGAGACGAGCTATGCCAGACCGCTGTGGCCATGCTGGACCGGGCCTATATCCCCTATTCCCACTTCCCGGTGGGGGCGGCTCTGGAGTGTGCCGACGGAACGGTGTTTACCGGCTGCAACATTGAAAACGCCGCCTACGGCTGCACCATCTGCGCCGAGCGCACCGCCATCTTCAAGGCCGTCAGCGAGGGGCACCGGGACTTTGTGCGCATCGTCATCGCCGGACGGAGCGAGGACTACTGCGTGCCCTGCGGCTCCTGCCGCCAGGTGATGATGGAGTTTGCCCCGGAGATGGAGGTCATCTGTCTCAACGGCCGGGGCCAGGCCAAGAGCTTCCGGCTGCGGGAGCTGCTGCCCTACGGCTTCGACCAGAGCTGGCTGTAAAAAAATCATCGCGCGCCGCCGGTCTGCGCTTTCCGCGCAGGCCGGCGGCTTATTTTCCCTTTTCTTCGGGTTCCGGCATTTTTTGCGCCATGTTCCTGTTAACATAATTATGTGGAAAACCCTGTGGATAATGTGCAAAACCCTTGCGGATACCGGATACCGGCCCGGTTGCAAAAGAATTATGGGGACCCGGCCTGCGTAACTTTTTGACCCGGCAAAACATTTTTGCCCCGTCCGGCGGCGGCACTTGCCAGACGGGGAGTTTTGCGTTACAATAGATTGTATAATCGGAGTTTTGGCGGCCTTGACCGCCGGAGGGAATCTATGGCCAAGAAAAAAGTATACGACAACGACAGCATATCCAGCCTGAAGGGTGCGGACCGGGTCCGGAAACGGCCCGGCGTCATTTTCGGCTCCGACGGGCTGGAGGGCTGCGAGCATGCGGTGTTTGAGATCATGTCCAACGCCATCGACGAGGCCCGGGCGGGCTTCGGGCGGCTCATCACCGTGACCCGCTTCCTGGACAAGTCCATCCAGGTGGAGGACCAGGGCCGGGGCTGTCCCGTGGACTGGAACGAAAAGGAGGGGCGGTACAACTGGGAGCTGGTGTTCTGCGAGATGTACGCCGGCGGCAAATACGACCCCACCGGGGAAAACTATGAGTTCTCCCTGGGCCTGAACGGCCTGGGCTCCTGCGCCACCCAGTATGCCAGCCGCTACATGGACGTTACCGTCTGCCGGGACGGAAACGAGTATAAGCTCCACTTCCGGCGGGGCGAGATCGCGGGTCAGATGGAGGTCACGCCCCTGACCCGGAGGAAAACCGGCACCACCATTCGCTGGCTGCCGGACCTGGAGGTGTTCACCGACATCGACATCCCCCTGGACTATTACCGGGATGTGATGAAGCGGCAGGCGGTGGTCAATGCCGGGGTCACGTTCCGGCTGCGCAGCGAGGTATCTGCCGGAAGGTTCGACACCCAGGACTTTCTGTATGAAAACGGCATCCGGGACTATATTGCCGAGCTGGCCGGGGAAGACCCCATCACCGAGCCTGTGTGCTGGGAGGCGGAGCGACAGGGCCGGGACCGGGCGGACAAGCCCGAGTATAAGGTGAAGCTGAACATTGCGTGGTGCTTTTCCAACCGGGTGCACCTGATGGAGCACTATCACAACTCCAGCTTCCTGGAGCACGGGGGCAGCCCCGACAAGGCCACCCGCCTGGCCTTTGTGGCGGCACTGGACAAATATCTCCGGGACAACAACAAATACACCAAGGGCGAGAGCAAGATCACCTTCCCTGACGTGCAGGAGTGCCTGCTGCTGGTCAGCAGCAACTTTTCCACCCAGACCAGCTACGAGAACCAGACGAAAAAAGCCATCACCAACAAGTTCATCCAGGACGCCATGTCCGAGTTCCTGCGCCAGCAGCTGCAGGTATATTTCATCGAGAATCACGACGCCGCCGAGCGCATGGCAGCCCAGGTGCTTATCAACAAGCGCAGCCGGGAGACGGCGGAGCGCACCCGCCTGGGCACCAAAAAAAAGCTGACGGAGAAGATCGACATTGCCAACCGGGTGCAGAAGTTCGTGGACTGCCGCACCAAGGATGTGGACCGGCGGGAGATCTACATTGTGGAGGGCGACTCCGCTCTGGGCGCCTGCAAGCAGTCCCGGGACGCGGAGTTCCAGGGGCTGATGCCTGTCCGGGGCAAGATCCTCAACTGCCTGAAGGCGGACTATCCCCGGATCTTCAAAAGCGATGTGATTACGGACCTGATGAAGGTGCTGGGCTGCGGCGTGGAGGTGCAGGGCAAGGCGGCCAAGGAGCTGAACCAGTTCGACCTGGGCAGCCTCCGCTGGAGCAAGGTGGTCATCTGCACCGACGGCGATGTGGACGGCTTCCAGATCCGGACGCTGATCCTGACCATGCTGTACCGGCTGTGTCCCACCCTGATCCGGGAGGGGTACGTCTACATTGCGGAGACGCCGCTGTTTGAGATCACCTATAAGGAAAAGAGCGCGGAAAAGACGTGGTTTGCCTACTCCGAAAAGGAGAAGGCCGACATCGTCCGCCAGCTGGAGGGGAAGAAATTCACCGTCCAGCGATCCAAGGGACTGGGTGAAAACGACCCGGAGATGATGTGGCTGACCACCATGAACCCGGAGACCCGGCGGCTGGTGCGTGTGCTGCCCGACGAGGCGGAGGAGACTGCCCGGGTATTCGACCTGCTGCTGGGGGACAACCTCTCCGGCCGGAAGGACTATATCGCTGAAAACGGCTGTCGCTATCTGGATATGATCGACGTGAGCTGAGGGGGCGTATGGACAGATTTGATAAAGATATTTCATTTTTGGAAAGTGTTGACCGCGACCCGATGCTAAAAGAGCTGTGCCGCCAATATTCCATAGACAGCTTTGATGAAAAGTTTCGGGTAATAACCTTCCCAATAAGCGATTTAATTAAAAGGAACTATGAGGCAGGTTACTTTCTAAGCAATTACCCGTATGTGTTGTCACTGTATGGCGTGCGCGACGAGCAGATGGATAATTTGAGTACGGAAGAACTCCCATATTTAGCGACCCTTGCCTGTCTGACATGGCATTTTCGGCGCGACTACTTTTGCCAGGGAACGCTTACTTACCGCAGCATTGCGGAGGGGACCTTACTTCGACTGTTTTGCCATTTAAGGGAACTGTATAAAAAGAACCCAACGGTCTCCACTTTGGAAGAACTCCATCGGACAAAGTGCAGTTCGCTTCCGTGTCAGCCAGGTATTTACCGAGTGCTGGCCCCGGAAAAGCTACCCATTTCCTTTATTGAAGGCTCCGACAATTTGCGTGCAAAAGGTTATCCGGCGGCAATTTTGGAACAAAAATACGGCCAATGCACAGATAAAACCGTTTTGTACATCGGCAAGGCTAACGGACGCGGCGGCCTGCGGCAGCGAGTGCTGCAATACGTAAAATACGGCTGGGACACCGCTGTCAACCACAAGGGTGGGCGCGCCATTTGGCAGGTGAAGGACTATCCGCTCCTGCTGTTAGAGTACGAAGTCTGCGAAAATTGCGAGCAGAGGGAGCACGAGCTGTTGGCCGCTTATAAGAAGGAAAACGGCACCTATCCCTTGGCAAATTGGCGGGGGTAGGGAAGTGCATTTATCTGAAAATGAGGAGGATTCGTTATGTCTCTGCTGCATTTCACGGATATTCTGAAAAAGGCCGGATTGGACCCAGCGAGGGTGAAGCTTATTCGCCACTCGCTGTCAGATAAGGATTTTGCCAAGTGTTATTATGCCGGTCCCCAGATGGTCTGGGAATACACCCGCATCCAAAAGCCGAATTTCAGCAAAGATTACGACTACTGGTGCGTGTTCATCAGTGGAAAAAGCACCACCGCCCGTCTGTTTGCCTGCTATAAGGTCAACGGCTCCGTCCCGGCCACGCCCGACCTCAAACCGGCAGATTTTCCGCTGGAGGGACGCTTTGAAGGAAACCTTGCCTATTTTGATCTGGAACCCGTGGACTGTCTGCGGGAATTTGAGCATCGGCTGGTGATCGAGTGGGGCAAATCTGCTCTGTCGTGGCATCAGAAGGGCACCACGGAAAAGGACGTCCTGGCCATCGACTCCCCCGTCAAAAAACCGTTTATCGGCTATGACAAGGTCGTGCTTACTTATGCCGAGCTGAAGGAAGTTGTGGAAAACAAGGATGTTTACGAGCTGTGGCAGGCAGCCCTGTCTGCGGTGAATGCAGTATATCTGATCGTAGATACCAAGAGTGGGCAGCAGTATGTCGGCTCCGCCTACGGAAAGGACGGTCTGCTGGGCCGCTGGCGTGTTTACGCAGATTCCCTCCATGGGCATAACAAGCTGATGAAAGAGCTTATATGCGACCATCCCGACCGCTATCAGTATTTTCAGTTTTCTATCCTGCAAATTCTTCCTAAAACGCTGACGGATGACGAAGTCATCCATACGAAGAGCTTGTGGAAGGAAAAACTAAAGAGTATCCAATTTGGAATGAACGATAACTAAGGTGCGTAGGGGCGGACAGAGGCTCGCCCCTACGGATGCGCGGCGGCCTCTGACAATAACCCCACAACGAAAGGAACCCGTTTCCTATGGCAAAGAAGAAAACAGAACCCAAAGCCGTTCACCGGCCCGCAGACCCCAATGTGCTGGGACTGCGGGGGACGGTGGTGGAGCAGCCCATCACCCGGACTCTGGACGAAAACTATATGCCCTACGCCATGAGCGTCATCGTCTCCCGGGCCATTCCGGAGATCGACGGCTTCAAGCCCTCCCATCGCAAGCTGCTGTATACCATGTACAAAATGGGACTGCTCACCGGCGGACGCACCAAGTCCGCCAACATCGTGGGTCAGACCATGCGCCTGAACCCCCACGGCGACCAGGCCATTTACGAGACCATGGTGCGCCTGGCCAAGGGCAACGAATCCCTGCTGCACCCCTTCGTGGACAGCAAGGGCAACTTCGGCAAGGTGTACTCCCGGGACATGGCCTATGCCGCCAGCCGGTACACCGAGGCAAAGCTGGCCCCCATCTGCGCGGAGCTGTTCCGGGACCTGGACTGCGACGCCGTGGACTTTGTGGACAACTACGACAACTCCATGAAGGAGCCGTCCCTGCTGCCCACCACCTTCCCCAACGTGCTGGTGTCCGCCAACCAGGGCATCGCCGTGGGCATGGCGTCCCAGATCTGCGGCTTCAACCTGGGGGAGGTGTGCGACACCACCATCGCCCTGCTGAAAAACCCGGACCACGACGTGGCCTCCACACTGCTGGCTCCGGATTTCCCCACCGGGGGCCAGATCATCTGCGACCCGGCGGAGCTGCGGGAGCTGTACCGCACCGGCCGGGGCGGCGTGAAGGTCCGCTCCCGGTGGCGGTATGACAAGCAGGCAAACCTCATCGAAATCTACGAAATCCCCTACTCCACCTCCATCGAGGCCATTCTGGACAAGGTGGCGGAGCTCATCAAGGCCGGGAAAATCAGCGAGATCAGCGACATGCGGGACGAGACGGACCTGTCGGGCCTGAAGCTGGCCATCGACCTCAAGCGCGGCGCGGACCCGGAGAAGCTGATGACCAAGCTGTTCCGCCTGACGCCCCTGCAGGACACGGTCAGCTGCAATTTCAACATTCTCATCGCCGGGATGCCCCGGGTCATGGGTGTGGGAGAGATTCTGAACGAGTGGACGGCCTGGCGCACGGAGTGCGTGCGGCGGCGGGTGTATTTTGTGCTGAACCGCAAAAAGGACAAGCTGCACCTGCTGCTGGGCCTGAAGCGTATCCTGCTGGACATCGACAAGGCCATCGCCATCATCCGGGAGACCGAGGAGGAGGCCGAGGTCATCCCCAACCTGATGATCGGCTTCGGCATCGACCAGGTCCAGGCGGAATATGTGGCGGAGATCAAGCTGCGGAATATCAACAAGGAGTATATCCTCAAGCGGGTCCAGGAGACCGAGGACCTGCAAAAGGAGATCGCCGACCTGGAGGACACCCTGCAAAAGCCTGCCCGGATCCGGAAGATCATCGTGGGCGAGCTGGAGCAGGTGCGCAAAAAGTACGCTGTGCCCCGGCGGACGGAGCTCCTCTACGGTCACGAGGTGGAGGAATACGTGGAGGACGACCAGCCGGAGGATTACCCCGTGACGGTGTTCCTGTCCCGGGAGGGGTACTTCAAGAAGATCACCCCCAAGTCCCTGCGCATGAGCGGGGAGCAGAAATACAAGGAGGGCGACGGCCTGCGCCAGCAGGCGGAGACCGGCAACAACGCCGAGATCATGTTCTTCACCGACCGGTGCCAGGTGTACAAGACCCGGGTGTCGGAGTTCGGCGACAGCAAGGCCAGCGTCCTGGGCGACTATCTGCCGGGCCGACTGGCCATGGACGAGGGCGAGCGGGTCATCTTCATGGTGCTGCCCGGGGACTATTCCGGGTGCCTGCTGTTCTTCTATGAAAACGGCAAGGCCGCCCGGGTGGAGCTGTCCGCCTATGCCACGGTGTCCAACCGCCGGAAGCTGACGGGGGCCTACTCCGACAAGAGCCCCCTGGTGAGCATCCTGCCCCTGCCGGAGGACCGGGAGCTGGCCCTTGTGTCCACAGAGCCCCGGGCCCTGCTGGTGCACACGTCCCTGCTGGCCCACAAGACCACCCGAAATGTCCAGGGCGTGGCGGTGATGACCCTGAAGCCCAAGTATCACCTGGACCGGGTGCTGCCGGCGGAGGAAAGCGGCATCGTGAACCTGGCCCGCTACCGCACCCGCACCATCCCTGCCGCCGGCGCCATCCTGAAGCCGGAGGACCGGGGCGAGGAGCAGCTGACGCTGCTGTAATGCGAAAATCGGGTGGTGCGCCGGGGACGCCGCCCCCTACGCACCATATAAAGTGTTTTCTGCCCCGCGACCGATATCCCTGCGTTTTTCCATACAACAGAAAGAGAGGTGCCCCCTATGTCTGCTGCCAAAATTCTCAAGCGCTACGCGCTGATTACCGTGGCCTGCGGCCTGTATGCCCTGGGCTTCAACTGGTTCTTTGTGCCCAACCGCTTCACCGTGGGCGGGTTCACCGGCGTTGCCCAGATCATCAACCACTTCCTGCCCATGCTGCCGGTAGGTATCGTGGCCCTGGTGCTGAACATCCCCCTGTTTATCCTGGGCTGGCGGAAGATCGGCCGTGATCTGCTGATCTCGTCCCTGTACGCCACCGCCGTCAGCTCCCTGATGATCGACGTGCTGGCCTCCCTGTATACCTTCCCGGCCATGGATCCCATTCTGGCCTGCATTTACGGGGGCATCGTGGTGGGCATCGGCTGCGGCATGCTGCTGCATGAGAGCGCCACCACCGGCGGCACGGAAATGGCCGCACGGCTCCTGAAGCTGAAGTTCCAGGGACTATCCATCGGCAGCCTGTGTCTGGCGCTGGACGTGGCCGTGACCCTGGGCTATGCCCTGTGCTTCCGGGACCTGTCCCGGGCCATGTACGGCATTGTGGCCCTGTATATTCTGTCGCTGCTGATCGACCGGGTGGTGTACGGCCCCAACGCCGCCAAGGTGGCCTATATCATCAGCGAGCAGTATGAGGCCATCACCCGGGAGCTGCTGCAGCTGGACCGGGGCGTGACCCTGCTGGAGGGCAAGGGCGCCTGGAGCGGCAAGGACAAGCGCGTGATTCTGTGCGCCTTCGGCCGCCGCCAGATCATCCCCGTGAAGAAGCTGGTCCAGGCCGTGGATCCCAACGCCTTTGTCATCGTCTGCGACGCCCATGAAATTCTGGGCGAGGGCTTCGGCACCTATGACCCCACGGGCCTGTAACGGAGGGGCGGCCATGAGAAAAACCGTGCTGGCCGCCGTTCTGGCGGCGCTGACGCTGCTGCTCTCCGGGTGCGGCTCGCTTCTGGAGCGGGACTACAGCGTGGTCCGGCCCCACAGCTCCACCTACTACGAAAGCGAGGACCGGTCCGTTCTCCGGGCAGAAAGCTATCAGGACCTGGTGAACGACCTTCTTCTGCTGCTGACCGGCGGGGCCAAGGAGGGCACCGTCTGGCTGTATGCCGGGTCGGAGCCTATGGACGCCTCCGCCGCCGCAGAGCGGGCCTGCAAGGAGGTGCAGCAGGAGACGCCCCTGGGGGCCTATGCCGTGGAGTATCTGACCTATACCGTGGACGACAGCGCCCGGAACTACACGGCCATCCAGCTGACCATCGGCTATCGCCGGACCCCGGAGCAGATCGCCTCCATGGTGTATACCACCAGCATCTCCGCCCTGCACGACCTGCTGACCTCCGCCGCCCGCAGCGGAAGCGGCGAGCTGGTGGTGCAGGTGGGGTATTTTGACCACCAGGAGGAGCAGGTCCGGGCCATTGTGGACCAGGTGCAGGCCATGGAGGCCCCGGAGGAAAAGGAGCCCTGGACCGTGAACTTTTATCCCGAGGGCGGCGACGTGGGCATCATCGAGATCATCCTAAAAAAAAGCTGAAAAAAGCAGAACGCAGGGGTTGACAAATCCCGCCAGCCGGGTTATAATCTATCTTGCGTTTGCGGGCGTAGCTCATCTGGTAGAGCGCGACCTTGCCAAGGTCGAGGTAGCGAGTTCGAGCCTCGTCGCCCGCTCCAGAAAAGCACCATCTGAGAAGATGGTGCTTTTTTTTTGCAGACAGCCCCGAGAACTCGCTGCCTCGACCTGCGCGCAGCGCGTGAAATCATACGAGGTGAGGCAGGGCTCCCGCGAATGGCCATTGCCATTCGTGGGATGCCGGGAAGCGAGTTCGAGCCTCGTCGCCCGCTCCAAAGAGCACCATCTGAGAACGCTGCGGGCTGATAACGAAGTATTAAAAGAGCTTAGTTATCAGGCGCAGCAATGGCAAGGAAAATCACCGAGATTAGTTCATTATGAACTTTTCTCGGTGATTTTTTTATATCCGCACATTCGATTTACGCTAATTCTCCTGCTACAATAATTGTAGAAAATCAAAGGAGGAACAGCGTATGAGGCAGAAATACTATGTAGAACTGAACCGGCAGGAATGGCGGCTTATCATTGAGGGGCTGAACCGGTTCCGCAACAAGTTGATTGCGGCGGGACGGTACACAGATGCCGTAGATGAGATATTAATCAAAGCCGCCAAAGCAAAGCCGCAGAAGTCAATGTTGTGGGGATGGAGGCGCTGATGATGGAAAAGTACATTACCGATGAACGCACGGGACTGAGATATGAGTTGGTCGGTGATTACTACCTAATCGCCGGGGATGATGAGCCGGAGGAAGATCGGCCAATCGGGGTATGGGGGCAGCGGCATTTACGATATCTCAAGGAGCATCACCGTGTGCGATATGCCAACCTTCTGACCACCGGTAAGCTGAACGATTACCTTGCAGACCTCAATGAGCAGGCAGAAGTAATGTTTTCTCAGCTTGTAAAGCTGCTTGCCGAAAAGGAAGGCGTAACGGAGGTCCTCAAAGCAGAAAACCAGATGCTTTGGGTGCAGAAAATGAACAATTTTCGAAATGCCGCTATGGAAATCGTTTCAAACGAGCTTATCTACCGTTAGAAATGACGACCATCGAAAAAGAGTACAAGTGTATTTCAGAAAAGCCGGTGTATACCGGCTTTCTTTTTGCCTGGGTGAACTGAAAAAGACCCATAGGCCGTTCTATCCTAATAAGCGGAGGTGATGGATGTGACTGTGAAACGAGGGCTGTTCTGGTATGTGGACGGGGAATTGCTGTGCTTTCCCGTTTCCGGTGACGAAGCCGATACGGTCAGCAACAATCATCGGCGGTTTTGGGAAACGCTCCCGCATTCTCTTACCGGCGGAATGCCATACAACTACTTTCCCCGTGGGCGGGTAGAGCTGCGGCACGGGAAAGCGATGGTCTACCTGCACCCCACGCTCTGCACACCGGAAATTGATGCACGGATTCGCCATGCCTTTTCGCTGCCGGATGAGATGCAGGTGTCGCTCAAGGCGGACGGGAGCCGGCATTACCGGAGTACTCAGGAGGAACAGGAGGGGTAGACTATGGACATTTTCAGATTTATAGACTCCGCCGACATCCGGCGATACCTGGTGGAAATTCAATACCGATTCAGTACAGAGGAAAAAATGTTCTTGATCTGGTACTGCAAGACTGCCACGCTGAATGAAAAAATCGCCGCATGGCAGGAAATAGTCGGGTATGTGCCGAGTTGTCCTTGGGACGACGCTTGGGATATCCGAGAGCGGGTAGCTGCCTACATCGAACTGCAGGAAGAAATGTTGGGACAGTTTCAGTCGGCAGACAGTTGCGTCTATCAATACAAATTGATAGACAGTTTGACGGGAGAAACTGATTCGGGCAGCGTGTATCGCAGTTACAAGGATTGTCTTGCCGCTGCGATATATGCGGCACATGCTGCGGGCTGCTGCAAGCTGGAGATCCGCAAGGAACCGCTCAATGCGGCAGAGCACAGCCGTCGGATAGGCACCTGTCTCTTCAATCAGGACGGTGAGATCGTGCAAATTAATTGCCTGCCGACGGATGCCGAAGATATGATGACCTATCTTCTCTTTGAGGAGATGTGGTTTGCATTCCCTACACCGTTTCATAGCGGCGACATTGTCTGCTCTCGATTTTCTCCCGATGAACCGTTTGTCCTGACGGACATGGTCACTTGGGGATCTGAGCGAATTATGAAAGAATTGCCGCCCAGCGAGTATGACCGGCAGATGCTGGATTGCGCCGACTGGACAGTAGAGCGTCTTCTCGAGCAGGGCGACAGCCGTATCATGGGCGCCTTTGGGTATCGCGCGGAAGGAAACTTGATTCGTCGGGAGAAAGCACCCATCTGTGATTATCTGGACCTGGAATATTACCGGGGATCGCTGGACAGTTCTCATAAAATTTTGCAGCCTGTCAGCACCTATCTCAAAGGAAATTGCGGAATCGAATTTTTACTGAACGCCTATTGCCTGCTTCAGCAGTCGACACTGCCGGGGCAGGCAGAATGAACAGGAGGAAAAGAAGTTGGACATTTATCGTTTTATTGATTCCCGTGATATGCGGGAGCACCTGCAAAAGCTGAACTATTCATTTACCACGCCGGAGGCGGCTTTTCTGGTGTATTGGTGCAAAGCCGCCACGCTGGAGGAAAGAATCGCCGCATGGCGGGAGATCATCGACACCATGCCGAACTGCGCTATGGCGGAGCGGATGGATCTGGAGGCCATTCCGGATTTTCACCAGTTTCTGCGGGACTATATCGACCTGCAGGAGCGGGACCTGCGGCGCTTCAAGGAGCCGGATGGCTGCGTCTATGTCTGTGAGCTGTCCCGGCGGAGTAAATGGGGTAAATTATGCGTAGATATGGAGTTCGGCCCGTTCAGCGATTTTGACCGCTGCCTGTCCGCAGGTATCCGGGAAGCGGCAGAGGAAGAAACCGTCGGCCTCCGCATTTTCAAGCGCCCCATGGATCCCGGGGAGGATTCGCCGTGGGGGGACTATTGCGTCCTGACCCCGCAGGGAGAGGTGTGCCAGTTGGAGTGCAGAGAGCTCAACGACCGTGACTTGGACCTGTCTCTTGCCTTCGATGGGATGTGGTTCGACTTTCCCACCCCGTTTCACGCCGGAGACATCGTGTGTTCCCACAGAAAGCCTGACGAGCCCTTTGTGCTGACCGATCTCTGCACTTGGGACGCCGAAACCCTGCGGCGGGAGCTACCCGTTTCGGAATACTCCGACCTTTGGCTGAGCAACGTGGATCACGCACTGGCAAGAATGCGTGCCAAAGGCGATACCAGCGACATGATCTGCCGCGGATACACCGTGTCGGGCGATCCGGGAGAGGCCATGTCGTTTGTGTTTAACGATGATTTTTTTATCTGTTTGGAGTACTACCGGGGGCCGCTGAAGGGCATTCACAAGCTGCTGAGGCCCATCAGCGACTTTCTCAAGGGCAACCGCAGCATTGAATTTCTGCTGAACTCCTACTGTCTGGCGCAGCAGCAAGCAATGTTGGAGAACAACATCGCGTGGTTTCGGCGCAGTTATAACAAGGAAGCACTCGCAGATATTGGTATTCTTCCCAAAAATGAATCGTCTCAAGAAAAAACATGAAAATCTGGACGATGCTCAACACCTGACACCGTAGGGCGAAAAAGGCGCACAGAGTGCACTATCCTGTCCATATCAAACGAAAAGGAGAAAACACTATGGAACACGAAAAGCAAGTGGAAGTCGTCAAGCAGGCGCTGGAGCTGGAAACGCAGATCCAGGTGCTGGAGCAGTTTCTGCCGGAGGAGCGGGCGGAGACCTACGCCGAACCGGAGCCCCAGCCGCCGGTGCAGCAGGAGGCCCATTACACCGAGCCGCCTATCCGGCATGGCTGCAAGGTCAACTGGCTGCTGATGCTGGGGCCTGCCGGGATCACGCTGGCCCTCTCCACCTTCAGCAACAGTGCTTTTCTCGTCTGGATGTTTGCACTGACGCTGTTTGTCTGGGTGCCTGTGTATTACTTCGCTCTTTACCGCAAGCAAAAGGCGGCAACCATCGAGAGAATCCGAAATTCCGCCGAATACCAACAGCAGTGCACGGCCGCCCGTATGGCCGCAAACCGGCAGCAGCAGGAGTTTGACGAGGCATACACCAAGGCGAAGGAGGAATATGACTCCGTGCTCCTGCCCCGGTATCAAGCGGCCCGCAGCGCATGGGAAGCGGAGCATCAAGCACAAATCAGAAAAGAGGAGCAGGAGTTGGCCCAAGCAAAGAAGGAACTGGCGGCGCTCTACGGGGAGACCCGCATTGTTCCGGCCCAGTACCGGCGGGTGGACGCCCTGCAGTACATCTATGACATGATCTCCACCTCGGACTACGATGTGCGCCAGGCGATCGAGTACTTCGATAAGAGCCAGCAGCGGGCGCTGGAGGAAATGCGCCTGCAGGAGCAGCAGCAGGCCAACGCCCTGGCCATGGAGCAGAACGACCTGCTGGATCGGCAGAACTCCATTGCGGAGAAAGCCCGGCGGGACGCCAACATCGCTGCGGCGGTGGGCGCTGTGCAGCGGCACAATACCAACAAGACCATCAAAAAATGGATGGAGAAATAAGCAGCGGCGGCAGGTATATCACCTGCCGCCGTATGCGTTTTATTGGGGCTGGGAGAAGTCTAAGTCGTGCCCGATTTCCCAAAGCACTTTTCCAAAGGCCGGATCCTTATGGAGCTTTTCGGACAGGGGCTTCATAAATTTGTACTCGCCGGACAGTTCACCGGTGTAAATCTTCGCACCGTACAGGGGCGAAAGATACTGCTTCCCATCGAAGCAGCCCGAAAAATAGTGTCCATGCTTCAGCGCCCCGAATTCGATGCGCCCGTTTTCGCCGGGATACAAGCACTGCACGCCGCAGCAATCGTCGCCCACCTCGGTCAGAATACAGTAATGCGGCTTCGAAACATAGGGGGCGCAGCCGACCTCCAGAATGTCGCCGGGGCAATAGGGTACCGGCAGATTCAAATGGACGGAATTTCCCCCAAAAGCACCCTCTGCCCACACACCCCGGCGTTTTTGGGGATCGTGCATAAAATACTGTACTTCTCCATTCGGAGCAGCGGCAAAGGTGTATTCGGGGCATGCGAATCCTTCAGGTTCCGATGCGCCGCCCTGGCGATACTGCTCTATACGCCAGTATGCTATGGCCTTATCGCCATTCTCCCAGTATTTGGGAATGGCACGCTGAACTTCCTCTACAGATAAGGCGATGTACGGGCCGTCAAGCTGTTCGCCGTCCATCCAAAGCTCCACCGAAAATGTAGCTTCCTTGCTTTCCAGCGCCTGCAGCGCCATGTGCAAACAGGCGCTGTAATCCCGAATCAAACCGGCGTCTTCGCTGTGTGTCATATGCTCGGACAGGCGCTCTAAAAGCCGCCCCTTTTCCGTGAGCGCAATGGGCGCACCGGTGATGATATCGGCATAGTCGGTGGTTTGGAGCTGTTCCGGGCGGGCCAGCAGGTAGGCGTGCAGCTCCGGTGAGCCGGACAGCAGGCCCAAAATTTCTTCAAAAATGGTCATTGTACTACCTCCTTTAGGGGAACATGGTCCAAAGCATGTCCGGCCCCGTTTGTCAGATATTCGTTGTGTCCGGTGCTCTCCTGATCCCACAGCACGGTGACGGTGTCGGCTTCGGCGGCACGGGCTTCGGCAAACGCCCGGATCAGCGGCAGCCAATCAAAATTTGCCCCGGACACTCGAAAGTAGAGATCCCGGTTTCCGGGTGCGGTGTCATACAGTCCGCCCAGACGCACCCGCAGAAATTCGCTGTTCAGCGCCCGGTTTACGGCGGCGTTCAGCTCCGCCAGCCGGGCCGGGTCCACATAGAAAAGCTCCCCGGCGTGCCGCTCCACGAAAGTGCGGCTAAGGAAAACATAGGGCCGCTCCCGGACGGCCAACAGCAGGTTCCGCACCAGATTGCGGTTAGGCCGCAGCGCCACACCGTAGGCGGCGATCAGGTCCAGGCACAGGTGCCGGATCTCCTCGCTTTGGGTAGCATCATACAGCCATTCGGCAGCGTAGAGGGCCTCCTCTACCTCCGCCGGGTCGGCGTTTCCGTAGTAGTGCCATTGACAGGGAAATGCAATCCCGTCCCGCCGCAGCATCCAAGCGGTCGTCTTATCCATACACATCCGCTCCTTTCAGAGGATAGTGTAGCATGGCGGGTGGGATAAAAAAGGCGCACGGAGAACAAATCGTTCTCCGTGCGCCTTTTAAGGTTTACTTATTTTTTATTTTCTTTCTTGTTCCTTCTTTCTCGTTTCTCTGTTTTGTGCAACTTTAATCCATACAGGGCCTTCCCACTGAATAGGGGAAATCCCCCGTTCTTTTGCAATGTCCCTGATTTCCTTTTGCAGTTTTTTGTAGTTTTTAGGATCAGATATGGCACTCCACGCTTCGCCGTTATAATAGTAGGATTCGCCGGAACCGGTAATCTTGTTTCCCTCGGTGTTGAACTGCTGCGTCTCTTTTAGAGCTTCAAGAATAAAGCTGTCAACCGGTACATGCAACTCCGCCTCAGAAAGGCCATTCGGCAGCATATCAAGCAACCACAGATATTTCAGCGTCATATTCACCCATTTCTGTGCTTGCCCGTATGTAAAACGGGCTTTAAGAAATCCTTTCTTACCATCACCATAAGGCGCATTCATCCGATCAATAATTTGAGCACATTTGCTTTCATGCCATGTGTCGAAACCGCCAGAATGATTCGGATAACCTTCGATGGATTCAATTAGTTTATAGCAGACAGCTTCAATTCGTTTTTTCCGAATATCAATGAACGCATGTGCATCAGTACCGACCGTTGCTTTTTCCAGCTCCGTTGAAGAATAGACATATTTGACCGTTCGAGCCAAGTCTAAATACGCGCGGTACGCACATTTTTTCTTCACTGTTTGCTCGGAATCCTCACTGCTGCATCCAAAGTAGCTATACAGCAGAAAATCCAGTAGTTTTTTATTGTTGGCAGGCTGATTCATGATGTTATCCCCTTTACTTATATTTCTCCAACGCCTTTTCCAAAGCGCTCTTGACCTTTTCCCGCAGGCGCTGGGGCTCCAGCACCGTCACATCCGGGGCGAAATTCAGGGCAAACTGCTCCATGGCCATCTCATTGGTAAAGGCCGTCACGGTAACACCGGCGTCGTCCTCGTCGGAGAAGGTCACCTCTGTGCCAAACAGGTCGATGACATCGCTGACCATGGCCTTGGCCACCCGAAACACCGCCCGGACATTGTCACTGGCATACATATAGGGGTGCTCCTTCATATAAGTGGCCAGATCCAGCGTCCGGCCATTGGCCCACTTCAGATGCTCGAAGGGTTTGGTGGGCTCGTCCAGAATTTTCAGCTCCGTAATGCGGTCCAGCCGATAGTTGGAAATGTCGTCATACTTGTCATAGTTGCAGATCAGGTAATATTTCCCCTCCTTGGCTGCCATTTGGTAAGGGGAGATGATGTACACCCGCTCTGTGCCGTCGGGGCGGGTCTTGCTATGCTGCCGCTTGTCCGTTCCATACTCCAGGTACTTGAAGCTGACCTTCCGCCCCCGGCTGATGGCCTCGTCCAGCAGCTCGATGGTGAGAAAGAGCTGCTTGTTGTCGGTCTTGTCCTCCGGCAGGCGGGCAATGTGCTTCACCCGGCTGCGGAAATACACATTGGACAGGCCCTCCAGCTTGTTCACCAGCTCCTTGCACTGGCTGTAAGGGATGTGCTTGGAGAACAGCAGACTGTCAATGAGCAGCCGCAGTTCGCCGTCGGTGAAGTCCCGCTCCAGATAGAAGTCTGACCACAGGTAGCTCTCCTCCGGCTGGCCGGTCTTGGGGTTCGGCACCATGCGGATAGACTCGCTGTACTCGATGTTGTAGCCGCAGTCCATGAGGTTCAGAATGTTCCGTCGGATGGCTTTGCGGTCAGCGGTCATGTCGTATTCGGTTTTCAGAATCTCGACGATGTCCTTCTGGCTTAGACGGTGCTCCTCGTCGGAATACTTCCGCAGGATATCCAAAATGTTCAGAATCAGCAGTTTTTTCGGCTGTTTCACAGGCATGGGATCACTTCCTCTTTTACCATATTCTATCACGGTATATCTTATAATACAAGATGGCGTGGGGCAAAAACAGGCCACAGAATACCGAAGCAGGCACACATGGCGCTAATCCGTGAAGGCTCCGCACTCCGCACGCACGGCGATTTGCTCGCGAAGCCGACTGGCCTCTTTTTCGCAGGCCGCCAATTGATCCGAATAGGAATGATCCGGTGACCGCACAAGGTTCTGAAGCTCCTCTTTTCTGGAAACCACCTTGTCCAGGTGTTCCTTGTCCTTATCCGCAAACTTCTGAAAATCTTTCAAGGCGTTGATCACACGGCGGGCATTGCCTGCCGGTGTGTCACCCATGGGAACAAGGTATTTTTGTTCCGCGTATTTCAGCAGGATATAGGGCTTCTTTTCATCCTGCCTTTCCGGAAGCTCCATGCCCATTCCCAAAACCATTGGCATCTGCAATGCGCTCCCGGAGGTGAGAAAGTCATCTGTCAGAAGTGACTTGATTCGCTGATAGGCATTCTTGCGTGCATCGGCATCATATTTTTCCAGAGCGTCTACTGCGGCTATCGATGTTTCCCAGCGCTGCCTGGCCGCCTTGATTTTTTCATTGATTTGCGCAAGCTCCTTTTTCTGCTCTGCAAAAGTCTGCCGCTCCCTGGACAGCAGAATTTTCAGGTTCTTGGCCTCGTTTTCTTTTTCAGCCAGCTGTTTCATCAGCGGCTCAGCCAATGCAAGCGCTTTCACCTGTGCATAGGTCAGCACCTGGTTCTCCAGATCCTCAATAGAGCGCTGATAGGTGGTTCCTGTGAGAAACTGTGTAATAAAGCGCTGCTTTGTTTCTAAAATCTGCCAGGAATAGGAATCAAAGCTGCTTTCGGTAATGTAACGGTAGATGATCACATTTTTATTCTGATTGCCCCGGCGCAGGATTCTGCCTTCACGCTGTATCATGTCCGCAGGGCGCCAGGGCACATCCAAATGGTGAATGGCTTTTAGCCTCTCCTGCACATTGGCCCCGATGCCCAGCTTAAAGGTCGAGCCAATCAGAATGCGTATGTCCCCCGCATTGAATTTACGAAACAGCTCCAGTTTGCGGCTTTCTGTATGGTAGTGATGGATAAATGCGATCTGCGCAGCCGGAATGCCGCACTGTACCAGCTTCTCCTTCAGTGCATCGTAAACATTGAATGCATCCTTCTTTGGGGTCGCATAGTCACAAAATATCAGCTGTGTCATTTGGGGATACTTGTTGTACAGCGCCGTCACACGCTCCACGCATTGACAGATTTTGGAGCTCTCACCCGCCGGCTGCTCTTTTCCCACCAATCTCAGGTCAAGCGCAGCTTTTCGCCCGTCTGTGCTGACCTTCAGCATATTGTCTACGCGACGGTCCACCGCCTTGCCGCGAATTGCCTCGGTTCGTTCACATAGGGAATTCATATAGGCAGTGAGTACCGGAAACCTTTTGATGGTTACATCTGTATAGCTCTCCAGCTTCGGCATTTCTTCCGTGTCGTCCATCGCATGAAAAATGGCGATTTGCGAGAACATCCGTGAAAGCTCCGGAAGATTAAAAAATTTGGAGAACCTTCTCACAAAACGGAATTTGGAGGTATCCACATCGATCTCGCAGAGCTGCTCGGGTAAAGCAAAGGTTTTGACCCAGTTATCAAATACATCCAGATGACTCTTTTCCAATTCGTCATATTGCAGATAAAGCTGCATGGCATAGGCATCGGAAATGGAGTTGCACAGCGGCGTGCCTGTGGCGAGCACCACACCTCGCCCACCATTTGTGCGCTGAACATAGCGCACCTTGTGCAGCAGATCCATGCATTTAGAGGAACCTTTGGTGTTGATTCCGTTCAGGTTTTTCAGTTTTGTCCGTATGGGGATATTTTTGTAGTTGTGCGCCTCATCCACAAACAAGGTGTTGATCTCTAATTCGTCAAAGGTTATATCACCGGTTTGGGGCGTCGTCATGCTATCCAAAAACTCCCGGGTCAGCTTTTTGATATACTTCTTTTCCCGGTCAATCGTATTGGAAAAATCCGTCCGCTGGCGCGCATCAAACAGCACATCATTCAGGCGGTTCAGCTTTTGCTTCATATTGTCAAGCACAACATCTTCCGACAGGGGAATCATTTCAAAGCAGCTATATGCCATGATGATCCCATCATAGTCGCCGTCGCGTATCTGTTTCAGTACCTTCTGCCGCATCATCGGCTTAAAGGACTTCGGTTCGACGGCAAGAACCTTTGCTTTCGGATACAGATCGGTGAATATCTTTTCCCACTGACCGACAATATGATTCGGTACAACAAACAGATTCTTCCGTGAGATCCCCTCCGAACGCATTTTCATGGCTGCGGCAATCATGATATAGGTCTTGCCCGCCCCTACATCGAAGGCAAGGAGGGTGTTCGGCGAGGAAAGGATCTTCTGCACGGCATCCTTTTGGTAGCCATAAAGGGTAAACGCCGGCGACATATCCGGAAATTGCAGTGCGCTTCCGTCATACTTCTGCGCTTCATAGCCGGTAAATATGTTGTTATAGGCTTCTTCCACCAGCCAACGGCGGTCCTCGTCAAGCCAGATCCACCGCTTGAATTCTTCATTGATCAGGCGCTGCTTTTCCAGGGCAGCAAGGGTATCCCGTTCGTTGTACTCCGTTCCGTTATCAAGCAGCTTGATCTCCCGCAGGTTCAGTGTATTTTCCATGATGCGCAGTGCATTGTATCGTTCAAGTCCGTACTTGAACATCGCATTTTTGCTGTTCAAGGAGGCCAGATATTCCTTATTGTAGATGCACCAGCTTCCGGTTACCTCTTCGTATCCCAAAAAAACGGAAAAATCCGTTTCACTCTCCAGAATATGAGCAATGAAATCCGCAATAATCTGTTTGCCGACCCAGGGAACGCCCAAGGAAACCTCAATATCTGTGTAGGGGATCGCATGCGGTGTTCTGCCGACCGTTGGCGCTCGGTATAGCTGTTCCTTGTGCTCATGCACGGCGGCCGCTTGCCGATAGAGCTCAATCCACTTATCCAGCGTCATCTGCTCCAGATTCTTTTCCGACAGCATATCCACAATTTCCTCCGCCGGAAACCCTTCACCGTCATTGTAATAGAGCGTATGATCCTGTGCGTCATAAACGGAATAATCTCTTTGCAACAGTTCCCGGGTAATTTGCCGCCCTAAAAGGCCGGGCTCCACTGTCGAAGCCAACTGCTCTGATATGTACTTACGATCCCTTTGCGCATAAAGGGGCATATTATTCCGAACCAGAAGATTCTTGAGCTCCAGCTTCCACAGTATGGTAAGCTGGTTTCTCCGGGATACCTGCTTGTTGCCGAGCGCTTTCCGAAACAAAGCGATATTGTCATTTTCGATGCACAGGA
>OFML01000512.1_pt1 | contig 30252 bp, 26 predicted proteins | sample 1541831 | NCBI WGS metagenome assembly OFML01 (sample SAMN04209237, study PRJEB22552) | human gut metagenome | biome: gut; material: feces | host: Homo sapiens | place: USA: Oklahoma | reverse complement strand
TGAAAGAAGTTGCAAACTTCTGGAATGAAGCTCTTTACTGGAGTGAGTATCAGCAGCGTTACGTATCTGCTCCTTCTTACTCACCAGAGAACGGACCAATCGTAAATGGAGCATCATACGACCAGCAGTTTATCTGGCAGCATTTTGAAAATACAATTCAGGCAGCAGAGACATTAGGAGTTGATGCTGATCTGGTTGCAGAGTGGAAAGATAAGCAGTCAAAACTGGATCCAGTATTAGTTGGTGATGACGGACAGGTGAAGGAATGGTTTGAAGAGACGTCTATCGGAAAAGCACAGGCAGGAGATCTTGAGGAAATTGATATTCCACAGTGGAGACAGAGCCTTGGTGCACAGAATTCAGGAGTGCAGCCACCGCATCGTCATTTGTCACATCTGATGGCATTATATCCATGTAATCTGATTAACAAAGACAATCCAGAATATATGGATGCAGCAATTGTATCTTTGCAGGAAAGAGGACTTGATGCAACAGGTTGGTCAAAGGCTCACAAACTGAACCTCTGGGCTCGTACAGGGCATGCTGAAGAAGCATTCCAGCTTGTACAGTCAGATGTCGGAGGAGGAAATTCAGGATTCTTAACAAATCTGTTCTGTTCTCATGGTGCAGGAGCAAACTATAAAGAAAGACCAATCTTCCAGATTGATGGTAACTTTGGTTATACAGCTGGTGTTAATGAAATGCTTCTTCAGAGCCAGCTTGGATATGTACAGTTCCTTCCGGCTATTCCGGAGCAGTGGAACACAGGTCATGTAGAAGGTATTGTTGCAAGAGGCAATTTTGATATCGATATGAAATGGTCTAATGGAAAAGCAGACCGTTTTGCAATTACTTCAAACAATGGTAATACATTCACAGGTGAATATGACAATATTGCAGCTTATACAGTAAAGAAATCTGATGGAACAAAAGTAGAAGTACAGGTTCTTTCAGACAATAAGATCTCTTTCCCAACAGTGGCAGGAGAAACTTATACAATTGACTTTAATGCATCACCAGATAAACTTCAGGGTGTAATCGATGCAGCAAAAGAAATTTCAGCACAGATGACAGATGAACTTCTTGCTGAACAGAAAGCACATTTGGATGAACTCATCCAGACAGCAGAAAAAGCAATCTCAGAAGAAAAATCTGACGAATATGAGAATCAGTCACAGATTCTCAGCAAAGCAATTCAGGTTGCAAAAGCTGCAATGACATTAAAAGATTCCTATTATCCTGCAAAGGAAGTATATGATGGAAGAGATCTGGAAGAAGACTGGGCAAGTTATATTAAGACAGCAGCAGATTTAAACAATCAGTTATCTGCAGCCGTAGAACTTCTGAAAGATACAGAAGCAACAGTAAGTGAATTAGAGCTGATGAAAGAAAGTGTTGATCATGCGAAAGATGCTCTTCCGGAGCTTTGGAACAGACTGACACTGAAAATCACACCAGATAATCAGCTGACACTTGGAGAAAACGATTTAGTTGAGATTACAAGTGAATTTAATGATCTTCAGATCAGATACACAACAGATGGAAATGATCCAATGTGGTTCTCTGATGAGTACACAAAACCATTTGCACTCACAAAATCAAAACAGAAAATCAAAGCTGCTCTGTTCCTTGGCAGACGTCAGATGAGTGAAGTATTTGAAGCAGAATATCTCAGCGAAGAAGGATTAAATTCCGCAGAAGGCATTGAAGAGAACTACATTGCTGCTACAGATAACGAAACATCAGGAGATAGTGAAGGAATTGCAAATGCATTGGATGGAAAGAATGGTACAGCATGGTATCCGTCAACTTTCCCAACAGTGCTTGAAGTTGAGTTTGAAAAACCGGTTAAGGTAAATACAGCAGAAGTTGCATTAGACTGGTTCTATGAGAACTATTATGACATTACAGATATGGATATCGAATACTGGAATGGAGATGCATGGGTTCCGGCAGTTGAGGGAGCTTCATTAGGAGATATTTCCAAGGTATTTACATTCGATGAATTTGAGTCCAACAAAGTAAGACTTAAGATTAACGAAGCATGGAAATATGCTTACTACGGTTATATCGGTATTGATGCATTCAGACTGTTTAACCTGAGCGACAAAGTAACAACAGATAAGAGTCTTTTGGATCAGGTAATCTCTGTGGCACAGAAATGTGTGGACAATGGAGAAGTAGATGAAGCAATCGAGAGTGTACAGGAGAGCTTTAACAAGGTATTTGCTTATGCAAAATCAGTCAGTGCAAATATCCAGTCCAGTCAGAGCACAATTGATGGCACGAGAGATGCATTGATTGAAGAAATCCAGAAACTTGGATTTAAAGCAGGAGATAAGACGAATCTGCAGAATCACTATACATTATACAGTGCATTAGATCTTGATCAGTATATTGATGGAGAAGAAAAAGATGCATTTGTAGAAGCACTTGAGAATGCGAAAGCAGTGATTGAAGATGGTGATGCAATGGAGGCAGATGTTGTAGAGGCAGATCAGCAGCTTCTTCGTGCAGCAGATGCATTGATCAAGAAAGGGGACAAGACGTCTCTTCAGAAACTGGTAGATTCCACAGCTGATTATAAGAAAGAGAATTATCTCAGCGCAGGATGGAATACATTCGAAGCAGCACTTGATGTAGCGAAGAAAGTACTTGCAGATGAGTCTGCAACACAAGAAGACGTAGACAAGGCAAAAGAAGTTCTTACATCAGCAATGACAGCACTTCGTTACAAAGCAGACAAGTCCGTACTGGAAGAGATCATTGGAAAAGCAAAAGCAATGGATCTGACCGGATACAGCGCAGAAAATGTTGCACTGTTCAATGCGGCTCTTGCTAAAGCAGAAGCAGTTATGGCAAACGAGGAACTTTCTGTTTACGAACAGCCAATCGTTGACGCAGCAGTTCTTGATCTGCAGAACGCAATGAAAGCTCTGAATGATGAGAAAGATAATGCATCAAAACCGTCGAACCCATCAAAACCGGGAAGTGGAAATGGAAACGGTGCTACAGGATCTGACAAGAATAATGGATCAGGTTCTGATGGAAAACATCAGGCGACAACAGCAGGTAAGCAGAATGGCGGAAACACAGTGAGCGGAACAAACGGAAAAGCAACTAAGACAGGTGATGTTACACCGATCATTCCGGCGGCAGCAGGTGTTATTCTTTCAATGGCAGCAATTGTTGTTGTACTGAAAAAGAGAAAAAGATAATAAAAAGAATCAAGAAGTGGAACAGAAATCAAGAATGGTGAACTTCAGAAAATAGTAACACGGAAGGATTCATGAGAGACAGAGAGGACTTTTTAGACGAAGTCCTCTCTTTTTTTGAGCAATAAAAACATCTTATATCCCCCCACCTGGCTTGTGGGTTTATTCTGTTTTTTATACAATAAATTGCATTGAAAGAAAATAGACAGCATGAGGAGAAAACGATGAAACGAAGAAAACTATCACAGGTGATCGCGGTAACCTTAGCAGTCTGCATGTTGGCAGGTTGTATACTTACAGGCTGTGGAAGCAAATCAGATAATGCAAATAAAGAGACTACACAAAGCGGATCTACATTAATCTATGGAAGTAATGATTACACAAGGATCAATCCGGCTATTGATGAGCATGGAGAGATTAATTTGCTTCTGTTTGACGGTCTGACAGCACATGATGAGAATAATGAGGTAGTACCGGGACTGGCAGAATCATGGGAGCTGGATGACGCGACAAATACTTATACATTCCATCTTAGGGATGATGTAAATTGGCATGATGGAGAGAAATTTACAGCAGATGATGTTGAGTTTACGATCAAAGCAATCATGGATCCGGACAATGAATCAGAGATTGCTTCTAATTACGAGGATGTTACAGAAATCAATGTGATCGATGATAAGACGATTTCTTTTACACTTCGGGATAAGAATGTGGCATTTCTCGACTATATGACAATTGGTATCCTTCCGAAACACTTACTGGAAGGCAAGGATATGCAGACAGATGAATATTTCCATAATCCAATCGGAACGGGTCCGTATAAGATTCAGGAGTGGGATGAAGGACAGAGTATTACACTTGTAAAGAATGAGGATTATTATAAAGGAGCTCCGAAGATTGATACAATCGTGTTTAAGATTGTACCGGATGATAATGCAAAGGCACTTCAGTTAAAATCCGGTGAGATCAATCTGGCAAAGGTGACACCGAAGGATGCACAGAATTTCACAGATGATGATACTTTTACAGTATATGATATGAAGACAGCAGATTACAGAGGTATCCTTTATAACTTTAATAATGAGTTCTGGCAGAGAAACAAAGATGCAATTCCGGCAATCAGCTATGCAATCGATCGTCAGAAGATGGTAGACAGTGTTCTTCTGGGAGAAGGAATTGTAGCTTATGGTCCGCTTCAGAGAAATAAATATAATAATGAAGATGTAGAGAAATACTCTTATGATCCGGCAAAAGCAAAAGAAGTGTTAGAAGCGGCTGGCTGGACATTGGGAGATGACGGAATCTATGAGAGAAACGGAGAGAAGCTTTCTTTTACAATCAATGTGATGGAAGGTGATCAGGTGCGCGCAGATCTTGCGGCTATCGCATGTCAGCAGCTGAAAGAAGTTGGAGTTGATGCAAAAGCACAGGTTCAGTCAGAAATCGACTGGGCAAATCAGGAAGCATTTTTGATCGGATGGGGAAGCCCATTTGATGCTGATGACCATACATATAAAGTGTTTGGTACAGATAAAGGAAGTAATTACAGTGGATATTCCAATGAACAGGTAGACACTTATCTGACACAGGCAAGACAGACAAGTGATGAGAATGAACGTAAAGAAGCATATGCAAAGTTTCAGGTTGCACTTGCAGAAGATCCGGCATATACATTCTTCTGTTATTGCGATGTAGATTATGTGACGAATAAGAAGATCCAGGGAATTACAAAGGATACAGTTCTTGGCCATCATGGTGTTGGAATTTTCTGGAATGTAGAGGATTGGACAATCGAATGAAAATAGAAGAAATACTGGCAGTGAAGCATTTGTCAGTTGAATTTCAAACTTCAGATGGAAAGAAACAAGTAGTAAAGGACGTCTCCTTGTCGTTAAGACAAGGGGAGGTCCTTGCTCTTGTTGGAGAGTCAGGATGTGGAAAGACTGTACTGTGCCGATCAATTTTGAAATTACTGCCCAAGAGTGCGTCTGTGACAGGCGAAGCCATTCAATATAAAGATCAGAACCTGATCGGATATAATGAAAAAAAGATGCAGCAGATCCGAGGACATGGAATCGCGATGGTCTTTCAGGATCCACAGAGTACGTTAAACCCGACGATAACAGTTGGAAGTCAGATGGAAGAGGCTATTTTGCTGCATGAAAAAGCTTTAAATCAGAAGAAAAGAGAGAAAGATTTCGAGAAAAATAAGAAGAAATCAGCAAAAGAGCGGGCAATCGAACTGATGAAGCTCGTTGGGATCAAAGACGCAGAGCAACGTTATGATTTGTATCCGTATCATTTTTCAGGTGGAATGCGTCAGAGATGTGTGCTTGCAATAGCACTTGCCTCAAATCCAAAGCTTTTAATTGCGGATGAACCGACGACAGCGCTGGATGTGACAATCCAGGCGGAGATTCTGAAACTGTTGAAAAAATTACAGAAAGAATTGAATTTAAGTATTCTGTTTATCACACATGATCTCGGAGTTGTTGCTCAGATCGCAGACCGGGTTGCTGTAATGCAGGATGGAAATATCGTGGAATTGGAAGAAGCAAAACAGCTTTTCACAGCTCCAAAACATTCTTATACAAAGAAATTGCTTCATGATCATCCTTATTATATGCATAGAAATGAATCAAAATTAATAAGTGAATCAGAATTGCATGAAAAACTGGTAGAAATCTCACATTTGTCCTACTTCTATCCTTTAGATAGAAAAAGGGTGTTTCAAGCGGTGAAAGATGTGTCCTTTGAGATAAGAAGAGACGAGATTTTTGGACTGGTAGGTGAGTCAGGATCTGGAAAGTCAACGGTTGGAAAATGTCTGATGGGAATTCTAAGTCCGGAAGCAGAAACATTTTCTTATGATGGGATAAATCTTCTTGATAAAAAAGCAAAAAAGAAAAATGCGAGAAGACTGCAAAAAGAGCGTCAGATGATCTTTCAGGATTCAACATCTTCCTTAAACCAGAAAATGAAGGTAGAGAGAATCCTGGCGGAACCACTGGAAATCCATAAAATATTTTCTGACAGGAAAGAACAGCATAAATTTCTATGTGAAATGATGGAAGAGGTAGAATTGCAGGAAGAACAGCTTCAGGTACGACCACCGGAATTATCAGGTGGACAGAGACAGAGAGTTGCAATCGCAAGGGCATTTGCAATGAAGCCGAAGCTCTTGATCGCAGATGAACCAATCGCTTCACTTGATGTGACAACGCAGGCACAGATGGTGAGGTTGTTTCGGCATTTACAAAGAGAACATGACTGTGCAATCCTTTTTATTGCGCATGATCTTTCAATGGTGCGTCTGTTGTGCGACCGTGTCGGAGTGATGAAGGATGGAAAACTTGTGGAGATAGGAGAAACCGAGCAGGTGTTTGAACATCCGCAGCATTTATATACGAAGAAACTTCTGGAGGCGATTCCGATTCCGGAGATTTCAGGAGAGGAGCAGAGTGATGAAGAAACAATGGCTTAGAAAAATCAGACTGATCTTGCTATCTGTTTTTGTGCTCTCACTTCTTGTGTTTGTAATGTCGCGGTTGGCACCCGGGGATCCGCTGGTTTCTTATTATGGAGAACGTGCAGAGAGAATGTCGGTGGAAGAACATGAGCATGCAATGGAACGACTTGGATTAAACGAACCTATCCCTGTTCAGTATGTGAAATGGCTTGGAAATGCTTTTCAGGGGGATTTTGGAATCTCTTATAAATATAAGCAAGATGTTCTTACGGTGATCGAGGGACGTTTAGTCAATACATTATTGCTTGGCGGAATTGGTTTTATCCTGACATTTGGACTGGCACTTTTGCTTGGAATTTTCTGTGTGTATTATGAAAATCAGCTTCCAGACCGGATTTTGCGTAAGGTGGGAACAATCACAAGCTGTATTCCGGAATTCTGGTTGTCACTTATATTGATATTGATTTTTAGTGTGAATCTAAAGCTCCTTCCGGGAAGTGGGGCATATGATCTTGGCCAATCGGCAAATCTGTTGAGCAGATTGATGCATCTGATTCTTCCGCTGACAGTTGTTGTGCTGAGCCACCTTTGGTATTATGCGTATCTGATCCGTAACCGATTGTTGGAAGAAACTAGAAAAGACTATGTTTTACTGGCAAAGGCAAAAGGAATGTCACGAAAAAGAGTATTGTTCTTTCACTGTGTGAAAAATATTATGCCATCGTTCATCAGTCTGATGGCAATTTCACTTCAGCATGTGATCGAAGGGACGTATATCGTGGAAATGGTATTTTCCTATCCGGGAATCGGAACGCTTTCTTTTGAAAGTGCAAAATATCATGACTATAATATGCTGATGGTGCTTTGCGTATTTACCGGTATTTTTGTTATTGCAGGAAATGTGATCGGACAGTCTGTCAGTGAATGGATCGATCCAAGAATGAAAGAGATAAAAATGACAGGAAAGGCAGATAGGGTATGAGGTGGAGAAAATGAAAAAAGCGAAAAAAAATAATGCCGTTATCATTGCCGGAAGTATTCTTGCAGTCATCGTATTTGTCTGTGTTTTCTGTCGTTTCTTTATGACGAAAGACCCTACATACATGGATCTGAAGAACTGCAACATTTCACCGAATAAAGAGTTCTTTTTTGGAACGGATACGATGGGGAGAGATGTTTTTTCAATGATTTTATACGGTGGTAGAATATCGCTGTTTATCGGGTTGATATCCACCGTGTTATCGACTACGATTGCGGTGATCTACGGATCCTTCAGTGGAATCGCACCGGAGTGGATTGATGAACTGATGATGCGTTTTACAGAAATTTTATTGAGTATTCCTTCAATTCTGTTAATTATCTTTCTTCAGGCACTGGCAGGAAAGAACTCAGTTGTTGCAATCACCATAGTGATTGGGCTTACCAGTTGGATGAATATCGCAAAAATGGTACGCATCGAGGTACGACAGCTCCGTGAGAGTGAATATCTGATTGCTGCAAAATGTATGGGTGGAAGTTTCTGGCATATTTTACGTGTACATTTGCTACCGAATTTTGTTTCGTCAATTATGTTTATGGTCGTGATGAACATCAGAAGTGCAATCATAGCAGAGTCAACATTGAGCTTTCTTGGGATTGGTCTTCCGATGGAAATTATTTCCTGGGGGAGCATGCTATCGCTTTCTGAAAAGGCATTGATGACAAACTCCTGGTGGATCATTCTGATTCCGGGAATCGTGCTTGTGATCACGTTACTGTGTATTACGGAACTGGGAGAAGCTTTGCGTAAAAATGTGAATCAGAAAGAAGGCAATTTATAGAAAATTTCTATAGAAAAGTTTGATAACCTATAGTAAAAATGTTATACTGAAAAACAGAAGCCTGGAGGTTAAAATACCTGAATGAATAGGTAAAGGAGAACGGTAGAATGGTAACAGTAAATGCTATGGGAGATAAATGCCCGGTTCCGGTAATTAAGACAAAGAAAGCATTAGATGCTTTGACAGCTCCGGAGACAATAGAAGTTCTCGTTGATAATGAGACAGCAGTGGCTAATGTGACAAAGATGGCACAGAGTACAGGCGCAACAGTAACACAGGAGAAGCTTGGAGAGGATGAATATAAAGTGACAATCCAGGCGCTTGCAGGAGAAGGATCTCAGACAGCACCGGCGGGTGCGGTTTGCGATTGTGTTCCGACAGGGGATACGGTAGTTGTGATTTCTTCTGACAAGATGGGAAGTGGAAATGATGAGCTCGGAAAAGTGCTGATTAAAGGTTGCATCTTTGCAATCACACAGCTTGATGAACTTCCAAAGAAGATGATCTTCTACAACGGTGGTGCTAAGATCACATGTGAAGGATCTGACTCTCTGGAGGATCTGAAGAATCTGGAAAGCCAGGGTGTTGAGATTGTGACTTGCGGAACATGTCTGGATTATTATGGAATGAAAGACAAGCTTGCAGTAGGAACAGTTACAAATATGTATGACATTGTCGAGTCTATGAATAATGCAGGTAAGATTGTGAAACCTTGTTAGAAACATGGGAACAGTTACAGTAATTTGAAAATGTGATGGAAAAGCTGCTGCAACAGCTTTTTCGTATACCGAGGGAATTATTTTGAAAAAGTATTCGAAAGGAAGTGGGAGAAATGAGTAAGGGACTCAAAGAGATTCATCTGACACAGATGACAAAGACAGCTGGTTGAGCGGCCAAAATCGGTCCTGAGACCCTTGCCCAGGTTCTGGGTAAGCTGCCTAAATTTTCCGATGAGCGTCTGCTTGTCGGTGTTGAGACATCAGATGATGCCGCAATTTATAAAATATCGGATGAGACTGCCATGATACAGACACTGGATTTCTTCACACCGGTTGTGGACGATCCGTATCTGTTCGGACAGATTGCAGCGGCGAACTCCTTAAGCGATGTATATGCAATGGGAGGAGAGCCGAAGGTTGCATTGAATATTGTATGTTTTCCAAATTGTCTGGATCCGGAGATCTTAGGGGAGATCTTGCGAGGCGGAGCAGACAAGGTGTTAGAAGCAGGAGCCGTTCTGGTCGGAGGTCATTCGGTGCAGGATGATGAACCGAAATACGGACTCTCGGTAACAGGCTTCGTTCACCCGGATAAGATTTATAAGAATTACGGGTGTCAGCCGGGAGATGTGCTGGTTCTGACCAAACAGCTTGGAAGTGGTATTGTGAATACAACAGTGAAAGCACAGATGGCTTCCGAAGCAGCCGCAGATGAAGCTGCGAAAGTAATGGCTTCATTGAATCAGAGAGCGAAAAGAGCAATTGAGAAACACACGATCCACGCATGTACAGATGTGACGGGATTTGGATTGCTGGGACATTGTACAGAGATGGCTGAGGCAAGTGACATGACTCTGGAATTATATCCGGAGCAGATTGAATATATGACAGAAGCGATTGCATATGCAAGGATGGGACTCGTTCCGGCAGGAGCATATAAGAACCGGGAGTTTGCAGCAGAAGGACTGGATGCAGGAGATATAGAAGAGGTCTATTTAGATCTGATCAGCGATCCGCAGACTTCAGGAGGACTTCTTGTCAGTGTCCCAAGAGAAGAATTAGATTGTTTGTTAGCAGATTTTGAGGCAGTGGGAATGGAAACGAAAGTTTCAGTTGTAGGCTGCGTCAAAGAGCGGCAGGAAAAACTCATCCAACTAAAAAAAGGAAAAATGGAAATGCTGTAAGAGATTTCTTGTTACTGTTCACAGTGCTCTGTGAGCAGTAACGGTTTCTTGCGGCATTTCGCTGTAGAAAGAGAAAATAAGGAGCAGCAGTAGTTGGAACAGTTAGATCAGAATAAGAAAAGAGAAAATTTACAGAAAGAAAAGAATCAGATCTTCCGCCTGCTTCCGCGAGTAGATGACTTGATGAAGAAAGAAAATGTTCAGAGACTGGCAGAGAAAGAAGGATATGAGCGTGTTCTCGGAGCAGTCAGAGATTCTGTAGAGAATCTGAGAAATGAAATCTCACAAGGAATCAAAAAGGGAATCAGTGAGCATGAAGCGAAAGAAATGATTCAGAAATTTCTGTATGAGATAGAATCAAGTTCAAAGAAATCAGAAGTGAACCATCTTCTGGAACAAGAACAGAAAAAGGAGATTCAACCAGTTTATAACGGAACAGGAGTAATCCTTCATACCGGGCTTGGACGTGCAACGCTTAGTCATGAGATTGCGGAAAAACTGAAAGCAGTTGCAGAGAACTATTCCAGTCTGGAATATGATTTACAGACTGGAAAACGTGGAAACAGGACCGGATATGCAGAAGAATTGCTTTGTCAGATCACGGGAGCAGAAGCGGCAATTGTTGTGAATAACAATGCCGGAGCTGTACTTCTTGCCTTGAGTACATTGACAAAAGGAGGAGAAGTGGTCGTCTCCAGAGGAGAACTTGTTGAAATCGGAGGAAAATTCCGTATTCCGGAAGTTCTTGAATTAAGCGGTGCTATTTTGAAAGAAGTCGGGACAACCAATCGTACAAGGATAGAAGATTATAAAGCAGCAGTCAGTGAAAAGACGAAAGCATTTTTGAAAGTCCACACAAGTAATTACAGAATTGTCGGGTTTACAGAATCGGTAAGTGCAGAAGAATTATATGAATTAAGTACTGGTCTGATAGAGCGCACGCAGGAATTGCCACCTGAAAACTTCGAGAATCATACGGAACGAAGCGGAATTCCAGTGATTGAAGATCTGGGCAGTGGTGTACTTATAAAACTGGACGAATATGGTTTATCCAAAGAACCAACCGTACAGGAAGAAGTAAAGGCCGGTGCAGATGTTGTTTGTTTCAGTGGTGATAAACTATTTGGTGGAGCACAGGCCGGAGTCCTTGTAGGAAAGAAAAAATATATTGATCAGATGCGTAATCATCCATTGCTTCGGGCTCTTCGAGCAGATAAATTTACAATGACAGCGATAGAAGAAGTGTTGAAATGTTATCTGGATCAGAAAGAAGCGGTTCAAAAGATTCCAACACTGAGAATGCTGACAAGACCTGTGGAGGAAATAAAAGAGAAAGCAATGGTTTGTGCTGATAGATGGAATCAAGAGGGAGCGTCCGTTCAGATTCAAGTGGAAAAATGTATTTCTAAGGCTGGTGGCGGTGCACTTCCTGAGACGGAGATTCCAAGTTATGGAGTAGCATTGGAATCAACTGAGATCACCGTTGAAGAATTAGAAAGCAGAATGAGAAATCTTTCAGTTCCGGTAATTGGAAGAATAAAGGAAGGGCGTTTCCTTCTGGATATGAGAACTTTCTCGGAAGAAGGAATCGAATATCTGGCGACACAGATCAGACATATTATGGAAAGAAAGCATAACTAAGAAAGAAAAACAGCATTAAGAAAGGGACTGCATTAGATGGAAAGACATGTGATCATCGGAACTGCCGGACATATCGATCATGGTAAGACGACACTGATCAAGGCATTAACGGGAAGAGATACAGACCGTCTGAAAGAAGAGAAAGCACGTGGAATCACAATTGATCTAGGGTTTACATGGATGGATTTGACAGACGGAGAGCGTGTCGGAATCATTGATGTTCCCGGTCATGAGAAATTTATCTCTAATATGACTGCAGGTGTGGTAGGAATGGACCTTGTTCTTCTTGTAATTGCAGCAGATGAGGGAGTTATGCCACAGACAAGAGAACATCTTGCGATTTTACGCCTTCTCGGTGTTGAGAATATCCTTGTTGTTTTGAATAAATGTGACCTTGTGGATGAGGAATGGCTGGAGATGGTAGAACAGCAGATCTGTGAAGAAATGCAACAGTTGCTTACAGTAGGTCAGAGAAATGATCAGGTAGAAGATAAGCTGGAATATAATGTGGACATTGTACGTGTTTCAGCAAAATCAGGAGCCGGAATAGAAGAATTAAGAAGTCAAATCCTGAAATGTGTAAAAAAGCAGAAAGAAATGTGGAAAATTCCTGCATTTCCAAGACTTCCTGTGGACAGAGTATTTTCAATTAAAGGAAGCGGAACAGTTGTGACGGGAACACTTCTTGATGGGAAAATTCATTCGGGAGATCGGGTGATGATCTATCCACAACAAACTTCGTGCAGAGTTCGTGGAGTTCAGGTGCATGAGCAGGAGGCAGAAGCTTGTGAAGCAGGTCAGCGAAGCGCACTGAACCTGGTTCAGACGGACCGAAGACAGAGCAGTGATGGGAAGTTTGTGTATCGAGGAAATGTGATCGCACCGGAAGGAAGCATGAAAGTCAGCCGCTATGTGAATGCAAAACTGACACTTCTTCCACAAAGTAAAAGAAGTATTGAACATCAGACTCGATTACATTTTTATAGCGGAACAACAGAAGTTCTGTGCAGAGCAGTTCCGTTGTCCTGTGAGAAAGTTGAGCCGGGGGAATCAGCCTATGTCCAATTAAGGTTAGAAGAACCTGCTGCGTTTTGTCCAGGGGACAGGTTTATTGTCCGATTTTATTCACCACTCGAGACAATCGGTGGAGGAATTATCCTTGAAATGGGAGAAAAAAAAGAGCGAAAATATCATGATGGGGTTTTACAAAGACTGGAACTGTTGGAAAACAATCTTTGGAATCAAGAAAATAAGTGTTCAAAGGAAATCCCGGATCAAGAAAAGAGCCTGCAGGAACAGATTTCTTTAGAAAAGAGAATTATGGATGAATTGGAAAGCTGGTTGTCTGCTCATCCATATCGAAGAGGAATGCCAAAGACAGTTCTTCTCAATCAGATCAGCAAAGGGAAAAAGGAACAGAATCGGGAAATTCAGAAATGTCTTATACTATTGGAGGAACATGGAAATGTCGGTTGTATAAGGTTGCAACAGGAAAATTCTAGTATAGAGCTGATTTCTCCGGAGGGATATAAAGTAAAAGAGACGGAAGAAGTTTCTAAATTAAGAGAAATCTTTGCCAGTCAATCAGATGAGAATAAAGTTTTCTTTTTGAACAAAGTGGAATTGGAAACATTTTTTGAGTCAGCAAGAAAAACGAAAAAGAAAAGTGGAATGCAAAGTCAAGATGAATTGATGGAAATTCTGAATTATATGCAGGAAGAAAACGAAATTACAGAGGTTTGTGAGAGTGTTTATACAACAACAGAGATTACGTTTAAAATTAGAACAGAAGTAAGCCGTATGTTATCTGTATCTAAAGTGATTACACTGAGTCAGGTAAAAGAAGTATTTCAGACAAGCAGAAAAAATGCCAGATTGATTTTTGAATATACAGATCGAATCAGATTTACAGCAAAAGAAGGTGCACAGACAGAACGCTCCGCAGGAAATAAATTGCAAAGAGAACAAATCAGAGGAAAGTAAGGGGAGAGTGAATGAACTTAAAACAACTGGAAGCATTTGTGAAAGTAGCAGAAACAAAAAGTTTTTCGGAAGCGGCAAAGCAGTTATTCCTTACGCAGCCAACTATCAGTGCACATGTGTCTGCATTAGAAAAAGAACTGAATACCTGTTTCCTTATAAGAAATACAAGAGGAGTTGAGCTGTCAGAGAGTGGAAAAGAGCTTTATGCTTATGCGGTACAAATGCTTGAAATCGAAAAGACAATAAAAGGACGGTTTGGAAAAGAAATAAAACCGGAGGGAAATGTACTTCGTATTGGTGCTTCAACCGTACCGGCGCAATATATTCTTCCAAATGTAATGTCTACATTTCATGCAGAATGTCCTGGTGAAAAATTGAAGCTTTTTGAGACAGACAGTGAAGGAGTTATCGATATGATTCTTTCCCATCATATTGATATTGGATTTACAGGAACCGTGATTGAGAAAGGAAACTGTAAATATCTTCCATTTTATGAAGACGAATTAGTTGTGCTTACTCCGTCAAATGAGAAATTTGTTGAAAAGCTTTATGGTGGACAAATATTGGCGGATTGGATCATGGACGAGCCGGTGATCTTAAGAGAAGAAGGATCCGGAACAAAGAAAGAAGCAGAAAAAATGCTGGCAGAACAAGGGATTGATATGAAGAAACTGAAGCTTGCAGCATTGATGGAGAATCAGGAGACAATCAAAAGATCTGTAAGTAAAGGGATGGGTGTTACGATTTTGTCTAAACTTGCGGCAGAAGAGGAATTGAAAAATGGAACACTTCTGGCTTTTCCACTGGGCAGTCAAGGTGGAAAAAGAATGATCAACCTTGTCTATGATGCAGAATATCCGTTGCTTCCGGCAGCAGAGCGTTTTATAAAGATGATAAAGAGAATGTATTTGAAGAAAGAAAATACAGGGATAGGTGAATGCAAATAACACGCCCTATTTATAGAAAAATCCTATAAATAGGGCGGATCCATTACGGATTCCTATTAGACGGAAACAGAAAAGAGAAGTATACTATAACTAGTGATTTGTATCTAAAAAGTAAACGATATAAACACATACAGAAAGGAAGAGAAGCCCTATGATCTACATGGATAATGCGGCAACTACATTGCAGAAACCGGAAGAAGTAAAACAGGCGATTCTCTATGCTCTCGAGCATATGGGGAATGCAGGGAGAGGCGGAACAGAAGCTGCACTCGATGCTTCGAGAAGTATCTATGCAGTAAGGGAAAAGCTTGCAGATTTTTTCAATGCAGAAAGTCCGACAAGAATTGCATTTACTGCAAATTCTACAGAGAGTCTTAATATTGCACTGAAAGGTTTATTTCAACCGGGCGATCATGTGATCACAACAGTGCTGGAACATAATTCAGTATTGCGTCCGCTGTATTGGTGTCAGGAACAGGGAGTAGAGCTTACAATTCTAAACTGTGACGAAAAGGGAAATCTGTCATATGAAGAGATGGAGAATGCAGTGCGTGAAAACACAAAAGCAATTGTGTGTACGCATGCTTCGAATCTGACAGGAAATATGATCAATCTGAAACGGGTAGGACAGATTGCATCGAAGAAGCATATTTTGTTTGTTGTGGATGCTTCTCAGACAGCAGGTGTTTATCCAATTGATGTGCAGGAACTTGGGGTTGATGTATTGTGCTTCACAGGACATAAAGGTCTGCTTGGACCGCAGGGAACCGGAGGGCTTTATGTTAGGGAAGGTGTGGAAATTCGTCCGCTTCTGTGTGGAGGAAGTGGCGTGGATACTTATAACATGCATCATCCGTCCCAGATGCCGACGGCACTTGAGGCCGGAACTCTTAATGGGCATGGGATTGCAGGACTTGGCGCAGCGATTGATTATCTGAACCGTACAGGAATTGATGTGATCCGTGAGAAAGAACTTCATCTGATGCGCAGGTTTTATGATGGGATTTCTCAGATCCCGGATGTGAAAGTCTATGGAGATTTTACAGCAGAGGAAAGAGCTCCGATCGTGACTTTCAATCTGGGAGATTATGACTCTTCTGAAGTCAGTGATGAATTAAATGAAGTTTATGGGATTGCGACCAGACCGGGAGCACATTGTGCACCACTGATGCACAAAGCACTCGGTACAGTAGAACAGGGAGCTGTCCGATTCAGTTTTTCTCATTACAATACAGAAGAAGAGGTCGATTTTGCAATTCGTGCAATAAAAGAGTTGTAGAGAAAGAGAGGAAAAGGAAATGAATTTGTTTGATTCAAAGAAGAAACTGGGAATCGCCGGTGTCGTAATGGGTCTGGTAGCAGCAACACTTGCTTATTTTGGTAACCCAGCGAACATGGCAATCTGTATTGCGTGTTTTGTACGTGATACAGCAGGAGCACTTGGACTTCATTCCGCAGAGCCGGTACAGTATGCAAGACCGGAAATCATCGGAATCGTCCTCGGTGCATTTATTATTTCAATTGCGACAAAAGAATATCGTGCAACAGCAGGATCTTCCACAATCGTACGTTTTGTACTCGGAATGATTCTTGTGATCGGAGCACTTGTATTCCTTGGATGTCCGCTTCGTATGGTGATACGTATGTCAGCCGGAGATCTGAATGCATGGGTAGCACTGATCGGATTTGCTCTTGGTGTTGCTACAGGCGTGTTTGCACTGAAGAAAGGTTTCAGCCTTGGGCGTGCACATGTGACAAATAAAGTGAGCGGAAGTGTACTTCCACTTCTTATGATTGGAGTACTTGTACTTGCACTTGGAACAAATCTTTTAAAGAGTAGTACAGCAGGTCCTGGAAGTATGCATGCACCAATCATTATTTCTCTGATCGGTGGACTTCTCTTTGGAGCATTTGCTCAGAAATCAAGAATGTGTTTCGCAGGAAGTATCCGTGATATCATTCTTATGAAGAACTTTGACCTGATCACAATCGTTGTAGGATTCTTCGCAGTTATGCTTGTATATAATGTTGCAACAGGACATTTTGTTCTTGCATTCAATACACCTGGAGTGATCGCTCACTCCCAGCACCTGTGGAGCATTCTTGGAATGTATGCAGTAGGATTTGCAGCAGTTCTTGCAGGAGGATGCCCGCTGCGTCAGCTTGTACTTGCAGGTCAGGGATCATCTGATGCAGGAGTAACAGTGATCGGTATGTTTGCAGGTGGAGCACTTGCACATAACCTTGGCCTGGCAGCAAGTGGAACAGCACTGAATGCTGAGACAGGTGAGATCGTAGCCGGAGCTGTTCCGCCAGCAGGTAAGATCGCAGCAATTATTTGTATTATTGTATGTTTTGTAATCGCATTTACAAACAAGAGAAGCGAAGCAAAATAAGGAGAAAATAGTTATGAGAGAAGTAGATGCAAGAGGATTATCTTGTCCAGAACCATTGATGCTGACAGCAGAAGCGATTAAAAGTGACAGTAGTCCGGTAAAGGTTCTTGTGACAGAACCACATCAGAAAACAAATGTGGAGAAATTTGCAAAGGATCACGGAAAGAAAACAACAGTAGAAGAAATCGAAGATGGATTTGCTGTTGTGATCGAGTAAAATGAAATAGTAAAAAGCCCTGCTCCCTTTACTGAATGTGAATTTGGTAAAGGGAGCATTTTAGTAATGAAAAATGTTTTCTATTTGTCTGGTTTCGGTTATAATAAGAGAGTTGAGAAAAAGGAAAGTGTGAGGATAACAGCATGTATATTTCAACAAAATATCTGCATGTATTTCTTGATATCGGAGATGCGCTGCTTTCAAGCGGGGCGGAGATATTTCGTGTAGAAGATACATTGAACCGTATGGGATATGCATGCGGTGCAACACAGATGAATGTGTTCGTGATCACATCGAGTATTGTTATTACAATGGAATTTCCAGAAGAAAATGTACGAACTCAGACAAGGAGAATCCGAAAGACCGGAGGAAATGATTTCGAGAAGCTGGAGAAATTGAACAATCTGAGCAGACAGTTTTGCCAGAATCCTATGTCTCCTGAAGAACTCAGGGAAGTCTTCGATCAGATTGACAAAGTTGTTCCGACACAGACAGGAAAACTCGCAGGGAGTATTCTGGCAGCTTTTAGTTTTGCGCTTTTCTATGGAGGAAATCTTTGGGATGCATTACTGGCCGGATTAGCAGGCGTCTTAATCTGGGGAGCACAGAGACATATAAGAAAGTATTGCATGAATGAAGTGACGTTTCAATTTGTGGCATCATTTCTTGCGGGATGTTTTATTTGTGTTATGGCGAGGCTTTTTCCGGCTCTGCACGTGGATAAGATTATGATTGGTGATATTATGTTATTGATCCCGGGATTGATGGCAACCAATGCAATTCGTGATATATTGATTGGAGATACGATATCTGGGGTTATGCGTTTTATAGAGGCAATGCTTCTTGCAGCAGTGCTTGCACTTGGATTTATCGGAGCAATATTTCTGATTGGGAGGATTGGTTGATGACGTATATTGTTCAATTATTTACAGGCGCAGCGGGTTCGGTTGCATTTGGCATATTGTTTCATATGAAGAAGAAACACCTTCCATTGGCGGCACTTGGCGGTTTTCTGGGCTGGCTGTTATTTATCATCTGCAGAGGATTCTGGGGAGGTGTGTTCTTCCCGACATTGGCAGCAGCTTTTGGAATCGACTTATATGCGGAGATACTTGCACGTAGTTGCAGGAGTACTTCGACTTCATTTTTTGTAACATCGGTGATTCCACTGATTCCAGGAAGCACGCTTTATTATTGTATGAGAAGTGTTGTTGAAGGAAATTTACATCAGGCATGGAATTATGGACGAGATACATTTTTATATGCATTGGGGATTGCGGCAGGTATGAGTATTGCCTGGGCAATCTGTGATTTTTTAAGAAAGATAAGAGGAAAACAGGAGATCTCATAAATGAGAAAGAAAGAATTAAAACTTGTGGTGACATTTCACACAACTGCGGATGCGATGGCGATGGAAAAAGCGTGCAAGGCAGAGGCGGTACCGGGCAGACTGATTCCGGTGCCTAGAGTAATCTCGGCCGGTTGTGGACTTGCCTGGGCAGCACCGCTTGAGGCGGTAGAACAGATCAAGCATGTAATGCAGGAAAAGGGAATTGAGAGAGAAGAACTTCATGAGTGCATGGTCTGATCTTTGGATTCAAGGCAAAATGCGCATAATCTGTGTTGAACAGTGGAGTGATAGATATGGAAGTGAAAAGTAATCATGTTTCCAAAAAAGAAACGAGAATATGAGAATGAACGTTGATTCTGAGGGCGGTTTGCGCTATACTCTATTCAGTAATAAAAGAAAAAAGGTTACTGTTCACACGAGAGTGTACAGTAACGAAAAAAGTGCTGCTCACAGATCAGTGGGAGCGGTAATGAAAAGACTGCTGATAGTTCGGCAGAGAAGGAGCATAATATGAGAATTACAGATGACATTTTATATGTAGGTGTAAATGATCACAACATTGATTTATTCGAGGGTCAGTATATCGTGCCGAATGGCATGGCTTACAATTCCTATGTGATCAATGATGAGAAAATTGCGGTTATGGATACAGTGGATGCAGCTTTTGGCGATGAGTGGCTGAAGAATATTGCAGATGTATTGAATGGAGCAACACCTGATTACCTGATCATTCAGCACATGGAGCCGGATCATTCAGCAAATATTCAGAAATTTCTGGAAGTATATCCGAATATAAAGGTGGTTGGAAATGCAAAGACATTTACAATGATCGGAAACTTCTTCCGTGACCTGAAACTTGCAGACGAGAACAAGCTGGAAGTGAAGAATAAAGATACACTGACACTTGGAAAACATGAGCTTACATTTGTATTTGCACCGATGGTACATTGGCCGGAGGTAATGGTAACATACGATAGCAAGGATAAGGTTCTTTTCTCTGCGGATGGATTCGGTAAGTTCGGAGCGCTTGATGTAGAGGAAGACTGGGATTGCGAAGCACGCCGTTACTACGTCGGAATTGTTGGAAAATACGGAGCACAGGTTCAGAATCTTTTGAAGGTTGCAGCAACACTGGATATTCAGACAATCTGCCCGCTGCATGGACCGGTTCTTACAGAGAATCTGGAGCACTACATTGGACAGTATAATACATGGTCTTCTTATGGAACAGAATCTGAAGGTATTATGATCGCGTACACATCTGTTTATGGAAATACAAAGAAGGCAGTTGAACTTCTTGCTGAGAAGCTGAAAGAAAAAGGATGCCCTAAGGTCGTAGTAACAGACCTTGCCCGTGAGGATATGGCAGAGGCTGTAGAAGATGCGTTCCGTTACGGTAAGATCGTTCTTGCTTCAACAACTTATAACGGAGATGTATTCCCGCTCATGAAGACATTTATCGAGCACTTGACAGAGCGTAACTATCAGAATAAGACAATTGGTCTGATTGAGAACGGATCCTGGGCTTCTATGGCTGGTAAAGTGATGAGAGGCATGTTTGAGAAGAGCAAGAATATCACATGGCTTGAGACTTCAGTAAAGATTATGTCTTCTATGGATGAGCAGAATAAAGCGGACATCGAGAAGATGGCAGAGGAACTGATGTAAGCAATTGTGATTTACAGGAAAGAAAGATTCTGTTAGGATAGAATCAGATGGCGGAGCGGATGACCAGATATCAGCTGGCGTTTGCTCCGTTTCTTAATAAATATATCAGCTGGGAGTCAATCCCCCAGCTGATATAGCCTCCGGCAGGATTGCAGAGGTGCGCAGTAGAAGTATGTCATGCAATTGCATGACGCGCACCTCGCAGCAAGAATGCCGAGGCATTCTTGAACAATGATGAATTGTCTAAGCGTTATGGAGGCAGAAGAGTAACTGGTGTGCTTCCTGGTCTTCAAAACCAGTGTGGGGCGTGGTACGTCCCGGGTGGGTTCGATTCCTACATGCCTCCGCCAAAAGAAAATATGTTATTAGTGGGAAATCCTTGTAAAACAAGGGTTTTCCGCTTTTTTATTGTTCGGAAATAAAATTATGTTGTTGTCACGATTTGTCACGTTTTTTAGTTCTTCATTACTAGATGTTGTGTTATCCCCTAAAGCACTCAAAATTAAATTCTTTGTTTCTTCTTCGCTGTTTGTATTAAAAACATAATACTTCATTGTTGTTTTTTCATCTGCATGACCAGAAATCTTACTAACTACACTCAATGGTATATCTTGTGATACGAGAGTAGAAATCCATGTTTTTCTGATTCTGTGTGTTCCCTTTAAAGGAATGTTAATACAACGCTTGCAAATATCTCTGAGAAGATTATATAACTTGTTTGGATTTACTAAGTAACCGTTCTGTACAAACAAAAAATCTTGATAACATTCCCCAGTCTTTTTGTTAATCTTTTGTATCTGCTCGATATATTCCATTGCCTTTTGTGTTAGTGGGATGTATCTGTCTCCTGCATCTGATTTAGTATATTCAACTGCGTGCCATCCAGTGATTTTAGGACTACTTATAGTTGATATATCACAGTCTACTATAACTTGCCTGTGAATGTGTATTTTGCCATTCTTTATATCTGAATTCTTAATAGCAAGTATTTCCCCTCTACGTGTTCCTAACTCGAATTCAAGCATTATAGCAAGGATATTTGTGTTTGTTGGATTATTCTGCAATCTACGGTTTAGTTCATCAAAGAGTAACTGTTTCTCATGTTCGTTGTAAACTTCTTCCTTACTGGATTTCTTTCTGGTTCGTATGATATTCTTTTTGTTTACCTCAACACGGTAAGGATTCTCGTTTGCTGATATATACCTTGCTGAGACTGCATACCCAAAAGTTTGTTTCAATATACCACACATATTGCAGAAAGCCTTGTCTTTGATTTCTGTTGTATTCACAATGCTATTGAGAAAATCATCTACATCAACAGGAGTTATCTTTTTGTATGGCTTATTTATAAATTCTGGCTTTATTTGATAATATCTCTTCCAGTCATATACCATACGCCTTATAGTTCCGGCGCTGACCTTTTCTTTCTTGTGTTCCATGAACTCATAGAAAAGTTGCTCTAATGTCATGTTATCATCTTGCAAGGATTTGAGTTGTTCCTTTTCCTTGTTAAGATAGTATTCACACAATGCAGATTCTATTTTCTCTCTAGTTGTTTTCTTTCTGCGGTAAGCTCCCCCTTTTACTGATTTGTCTGGAATACGGAAATAGTAGTAGCTTTCTTTGTCAGTGCTATAATATTTAATCTCGTTCCCATGTTTTGCCAAAATGTCTGTTTTCTTCATATCCTCTATGTTTTCCAGTACACCTGTTGTATTTATCATACTATTAGAACAACTGGAAACGCAAGCATCAACTTTGAAAAGTTCAGTAAAATCAAGTATCATAATATATAAATCCTCTTATCTTATCTAAAATCTATCATTGTTTTGTTCTCCTTATCTGTTTGTTATGGCAAGATTGTTTGTTTCAAACTATACGACAAATTACTATTTGTTACATAGAACAAGCACAATTTGAAAACAATTTGTTACAAACAACCTTGTCATAATAGTTATTCTGTTATGTTTTACTATGAAAATTGTTATGTTTTGAATGTTCCCATTGAATTGACTATACAATTCACACACTTTTGGTTTTGTGGTTTACACTCATTTCTTGCATTAGTAAGTAAATAACACATTCTTCTGGAAGTCTCTTTAAAGCACTCTCCAATGCCCTATGTAGTAGAAGATATGACGGCTTGTGCGTCTGTTTGTATGCATCTGTCGCAATCTCATAGACTTCCTGTTCCGTGAATTTCTTTTTGTTTTCCATTTGTTCTCCCTCCCCTTAACTTAATTCGTCCATGTATTTCAGAACATGGTTGTAATTAATGTAATATTTGTTGCTAATCTTTACATATGGAATCTTATGTTCCTCAACAATTATTTTTCTTAATAACTGATATGGTAGCCGTGTTTTGTTTGCCAGTTCATTAATACAGAGTAGTGGTGGGGCATCTGGCAATTCGTTCATAACATAATTTTTCCTTACTTGCAGACTTTTAAATCTTTTTGACTGTGCGACACGCTTTGCAGTCTCTTTCAGTTCTTGTGATGTAACAACCTTTTTCATATGTTATCCCTCCCTCATAGAATTCTTTAAATCATTGGAGACTTGCTTTTGAATATGTCTTAATTGGAATCCCTCCATGAATAGCTTGCTTAGTTCTGCCTGTTTCTGATCTAACAACGGTTGTATAGATCGTTCATGTTTTACTGCATCCGGGTTCTTTGCATTCTCTACAATTACCTTTCTCTGTCTTTCAGTGAATAAACCGCTATACTGCGGCAATGCAGCCAATTTCTGTAGTGCGATCGCTTCTACTCTCGTAGAATTGACACACCAGTTACCAATTTTCCGTCTGTCACTATTCTCTTGAATACCATTTGCGTGTAACTGCATCATGTATGAATACAGAACATTATTACTGCGTAAGTCCAGTTCTTTCAACTGTTCTGTGCTTTCCTCAATACGAATCGCTTTAATCTCTGCAATTTGTGTTTGTTTTATCTCCATTTGTTTGTCATTTGTTTCAAGCAACTCTGTGACTTTACCGTCTAACATCTTGCGGAGTTTATAAACATCAAATGTATTCACTCCCTCTGTTTTTGAGAAAACATTTAACAGATTCCTTGTAGCAAGATACTCTTTTGCTGTTTTCATATTTGAAATAGCAGAGAAAACATTGTTATGCATATTTACTAACTTTTCTTGCTGTCTTTCCATCTCTGCGATTGTTTTATTATTGTTACGTCTATCATTTGAATTAAAATACATTCTTAAATTCTCCTTTCATATTATGCCCTTGTGGCTTTGTATTTACGCCATTTAAGGCTTTTATGTGTATTGGTATACATTTTCCCTATGGGTTATATATATCGTCTTCCCAAGCTTCCCAGGGTTCAGAATCGTCATTGTCTGTGAGTGCTGTTATCTCGTTTTCTACATCATTTACATTTATGTTCTGCCTCGGCTCTATTACCTGTAGTGTTATCTGTGTTTGTTTGTTATGTTCTGTTTCATCTACTACAGCTTTGTAATCTTTGCCATAACATTTATCTAAAAGATATTGATTCGCTTTCAATCTTGTATTTGCATCAAAACTGTTCTCTGCGATTGTTATTATGTTCTTTAATGCTTTCGTACTGTACGTTTTCAATTCCCTGTTAAAATCTTCTTTGTTTTGTTTCATCCCTACTGATAAAGGCTTTCTCCCCTTTGTCACACCAATATCACCACCTTTGTCATATTGTTATATCCTTAATCTTTAGTACCGTTTTTAGGATTTTTAAGAGAAAACAAACGATTTTTCGCCTGTTCTCGATTGTTCTACGGGACACTCTCGTCCCGAGTTATATCCTTGTTATTCATAAATAATGCCCCTGCACAACATCACAAAATCATCTGCTACATTCTCATGTATTTCAAGCTCTCTGCTTTTACGCACTCTGTATATGGCTTTCCTTGCACTCTCTGGATTATCATAATGTAACTTACAAGCTTTAATGAAAAATGAGAAATCTTGTTCGATAATTGTTCTATTCATAAGTGCTGTTGTGAGTGGTTTATGTTCCTTTAAATCTGACAATATCATCTGTATGCATTGCTCATAGTACGGTGTACTGCCAATGTTGTTCCAGAACCGATCACAAAAATACTTTTTAAAATCAGACTTAAAACATTTTAGCAAAGATTGTATTGATTCAACTGCTAGAAAATCATTCAAGTTTCGTCCAGCTTTGGCAAAATCTAAACCACTTCTGTTATAAACGTGTTCTATTCTGATTATCCCTTGCTTATCCTGTATTCCCTGTTCAAGCCCTTTATTGTATACCTTTTGCGAAAATCTACCAGTGCTGTTTTGTGGCAACTTCAATGACTCTACATTTATTCCAGATGCTAATGTTTTAACTTTCTTATATCTCTCTCCTATTTGTTTTCCCCGTACAGTTAAATGAGCAACATTTGATTTATCCTGTAATAACATCCCTGTAATCATGTTCAGCATTGGTTGTACATTGTCTTTATGTCTTAGGACAACTGTAGCATTGACTTCCGCTGTTCGCACTTGCAGTTCTGGAAGATAATCTCCAAAATGTTCCCTTAATTGTTCTGTTATCGTTTGAGTTACCTCATACAATCGACAAGCATCCACAACACCAAAAGGCTCTATGTTGTTCGATCTGATACATTTTGGTAAATTGATATTCAATCTATACCCGTGTGTTCTACCCTGTTTATGTTTTAATTCTCCGATCTTGATTCCTGTATTACTTGTGAATACTACATTGTTTTCTATTATTTCTATTGGTGTATCAATAACCACTTCTATTGTGTCAATACCTAGCATGGTATGTTGTTTTTCCATTTTGTTATGTTTTCCTCCTATCTCTGCAATTCTCTGCAATAAAAAAAGCCTAATATCAAGAGAAAAAGCTGTGGGACTTTCCTGTGACATTAGACTTTCTACAATGAATAAATGAGAATAACAAACATCTCATAAACAAAACATGGCTTTTTTTTAGGTTTTTACATTTAATATGCTACCTTATACGCATAACCATGAGCAGATCATAAATAGAGAAACATTCCACAATGGACTCCGTCAACTATAATTATCAATATTCAATTTCTTCTAGTTTGTTTGAATTAGTTGCACGAACCGTGCCGATTTGTTTTGTAACATATAAGAAATATGTATTCTAATATTATTATATTTATATAATAATATATATGTCTTTTATTAACTTGAACAGTCAACTTAACTTATAAATACATTATAAACTTATTAGGAATAGAAGTCAACCCTTTGAAAAATATTTTTGAATTTTTTTAAAATTTATGGTATAATAAATAATTTAATCATATTCACGGAATACCTCCGTAAGCCTGTGTTTGCCCCTAGAATCCATTTTATTTTAGGCAACCAATAAATATGCCTTTATGGGGTAAAATGGCTATATGAGCCTTATAGAAGTTTATTATTATAAATGGGGTAATTTGTTGCATAACATCAATTATTCTGTTATAGTGTAGGCAATATTTATATAAAAGCGGAGAACAAAAACAATCATTTAAACATATCAGAAGAGTGATAGGCTTAAATCATTATTCTTAATTATAAACAGGTGTGCTGAATACTCCTTTCTATATGTTGTATGGTGTCACGAAGCTGTCACGTTCGTTTCTGTCCAGTTCAAAAACCTTGATTCTACAGGGGTTTGTGAAATTGCCATGTGGGTTCGATTCCCACATGTCTCCGCCAAAAGAAAGGAAAAAGAATATGGGTATGAATCAGACGCCGATGTCCGAACGAGTGCACATCGGCTTTTTTGGTAAGCGCAATGCTGGAAAATCAAGCGTGATGAATGCGGTAACAGGACAGGATCTTGCGGTAGTTTCTGATGTGAAAGGAACAACAACGGATCCGGTTTATAAGACAATGGAACTTCTTCCGTTGGGTCCTGTTGTGATGATGGATACTCCTGGAATTGATGATGAAGGTGAACTGGGTGAACTTCGTGTGAAGAAGAGCTATCAGGTGTTGAATAAGACAGACATTGCTGTTGTTGTGATTGATGGAACGTGTGGCGTCAGTGAAGAAGATCTCAAGATAACAGAGCGGATTCAGAAAAAGAACATACCTTATATAATAGTACTGAATAAATGTGAATGGTTTACACAAGAAGATGAGAGATTGCGGGTAAAGGAAAATACCGCAAGTTATTTGAAAACAGAGAAAGAGAAGATTCTTCTTGTAAGTGTAGCGGATAAAAGCGGAATTTATGAGCTGAAGGAAGAACTTGGAGCATTGAAAGGAAAGGAAGAGGAAGAACGAAAGATTGTTGGAGATCTTCTTGAACCATCCGATTTTGTAGTGCTTGTTGTGCCGATTGACAGTGCGGCACCAAAGGGACGCCTGATTTTGCCACAGCAGCAGACGATTCGTGACATTTTGGATGCAGATGCATCTGCTATTGTTGTAAAAGAAACAGAACTTGCAGGAACATTAGCTTCACTTGGAAAAAAGCCGAAGATGGTTATTACAGACAGTCAGGTGTTTGGTAGAGTGTCAAAAGATACACCAAAGGATATCTTATTAACTTCCTTTTCGATTCTATTTGCAAGATATAAAGGAAATCTGGAAACAATGGTACACGGAGTAAAGGCACTGGATATTCTGGAAGACGGTGATAAAGTACTGATCAGTGAAGGGTGCACACATCACAGACAGTGTGATGATATTGGTACGGTGAAGATTCCACGCTGGCTGAAAGAGTATACAGGGAAAGAACTTATAATAGAGACTTCTTCAGGAACAGAATTCCCAGATGACCTTGGTTCATACAAAATGATCATTCATTGTGGAGGGTGTATGCTGAATGAACGCGAAATGAAATACAGGATCAGTTGCGCACAGGATCAAGGAATCCCGATTGCAAACTATGGAATGGTGATCGCATATATTCATGGAATATTGAAAAGGAGTCTGAGTCCATTTCCGGAGATAGAAAAACTCTTATAAAAGTAAAGAATGCGTTGCTGGTCGCACATCGTGTGAACAGTAACAAGAATGCACTATAACGGAAATGACGCCGCTTTGCTGGATCTGCAACTCCAGCAGGCGGCGTCATTTCTATGGTATGTAATTGAGAGGATCCTTTAGTTACCAGACAGAAACATCTGCACACGAAACTGGGGAATTCCTACAAAGAGGCTGTGCGCTGACGGTACTGCTGCGGCAGGGATGTTCTTGGGGAAAACATCCGGCGTTAGCGTACTGCATGATAACTGAAGTATCTGACCTGTAAAAACGAATAAAAAAAGACAGTTTCTCCTCGGTAAATAGGAAAACCGCCTTTGGTCTTACAAGTCGAGATAATAATATCATTCGAACAGAGTGATGTCAAGTATTTGAGAAGAAAAATTATGAGAATCTTAATTGGGATCCAGTTTAAACACATCATGTATTGAATAAAAGGGGGAAACAATAATGATATAAAACGAGTTTCTTCTATATATAATAGGAAGTGAATCGATCAATAATCAAATATATATACATGAGAAAACACAAGAATAAAGAAGAAAAAGATTGTACTTGAAAAAAAACAAAAAAAGTACTTGCAATTTTGTGCTCTCTCGGATATACTTAGAGAGCTGTGACATGATAGCAATGAAGCGCGAGGTTGCTGCCCGGCAAATGAATAAGCTGGTGCAGGTTTTCCGTGGAGCGAATGTCAAGTTAGGAAACTGGCGACAAGTCACTGTACGAATCAAAAACTGATTACTATTTGCCCCAATGGGATAACCAGGGTAGGAGTATGAAACAACGTGTGAGTTTCTCACGACACACACGGGAGAGTGTACAGTCACCGCTTGTCGTACTGATGTGAAAAGTACGAAAAGGAGGCGACTTTTTTTATGGCAAGTCAAGTAATGAGAATCACATTGAAGGCGTATGATCATCAGCTTGTTGATGCATCCGCAAAGAAAATCATCGAAACTGTAAAAAAGAACGGGTCACAGGTGAGTGGACCGGTACCACTTCCGACTAAGAAGGAAGTTGTAACAATTCTGAGAGCTGTACACAAGTACAAAGATTCCAGAGAGCAGTTCGAGCAGAGAACTCACAAAAGACTGATCGATATCATCACACCAACACAGAAAACTGTTGATGCACTTTCTAGATTAGAAATGCCAGCTGGTGTATTTATCGACATCAAGATGAAGTCCAAATAATAAGGACATCTTAATTTTAAACAGTATTCCTAAAATTTAGGATGAGCGCGAAAGCGTTCCGCTGTAAATCACAGGAGGTAATTATAATGAAGAAAGCTATCTTAGCTACAAAAGTTGGAATGACTCAGATCTTCAATGAAGAAGACGGAGTTCTGATTCCGGTAACAGTTCTGCAGGCTGGTCCTTGTGTAGTAACACAGGTTAAAACAGTTGAGAATGACGGTTACAGCGCAGTACAGGTTGGATATGTTGACAAGAAAGAAAAGATTGTCACAAAAGACAACAGTGGAAAGAAGTCCATCGCTCACAGAAACGGTGTGACAAAAGCTGAAAAAGGTCATTTTGACAAAGCAGGCGTATCCGGAAAGAGATATGTAAAAGAATTCAGATTTGAGAACGCTGAAGAGTATACACTTGCTCAGGAAATTAAAGCTGATATCTTTGCAGCAGGAGACAAGATTGATGCAACTGCTGTTTCAAAAGGTAAAGGTTTCCAGGGCGCAATCAAGCGTCACAACCAGAGCAGAGGACCTATGACTCACGGTTCCAAGTTCCATCGTCATGCTGGTTCTAACGGTTCAGCATCTGATCCAAGTAAGGTATTCAAAGGTAAGAAGATGCCAGGACAGATGGGTAACAAGAAGATCACTGTTCAGAATCTTGAAGTAGTAAGAGTTGATGCAGAGAACAATCTCATCCTCGTTAAAGGTTCTGTACCGGGACCAAAGAAATGCCTGGTAACAATCAAAGAGACAGTGAAGGCAAACTAGTCTGACAGCTAAGAAAGGAGGAACATACAGATGGCAAAAGTATCTGTTTACAATATCGAAGGTAAAGAAGTTGATACAATCGAACTGAACGATGCTGTATTCGGTGTTGAAGTTAATGAGCACCTCGTACACATGGCAGTTGTAAATCAGCTTGCAAACAATCGTCAGGGAACACAGAAAGCCAAGACACGTTCTGAAGTTTCCGGTGGCGGAAGAAAACCATGGAGACAGAAAGGAACAGGTCACGCAAGACAGGGATCAACAAGATCACCACAGTGGACAGGCGGTGGAGTTGTATTCGCTCCAGTTCCGAGAGACTATTCCTTCAAAATGAATAAGAAAGAGAAGAGAGCAGCTCTTAAGTCTGCACTTACTTCCAGAGTAGAAGAGAACAAATTCATCGTTGTTGATGAACTCAATTTCGACGAAATCAAAACAAAGAAATTCCAGGCAGTACTGAACAACCTGAACGTTAATAAAGCGCTGGTAGTTCTTGAAGATGGAAACAAGAATGTTGAGATTTCCGCAAAGAATATCCCGGATGTTAAAACAGCACATACAAACACAATCAACGTATATGACATCCTGAAATACAACACAGTAATCGCTACGAAAGCTGTTGTTGCAGCAATCGAGGAGGTGTACGCATAATGGCAAACATTCAGTATTATGATGTAATCCTTAAACC
>OFML01000507.1_pt1 | contig 30526 bp, 28 predicted proteins | sample 1541831 | NCBI WGS metagenome assembly OFML01 (sample SAMN04209237, study PRJEB22552) | human gut metagenome | biome: gut; material: feces | host: Homo sapiens | place: USA: Oklahoma | reverse complement strand
CTACCGGGCGGATTCGGGACTTTAACCCGTTAGAAACGTGCGCCGCCGGGCGCACTATCAAAAGGTTCGCAACTACAAAGAAATTGCGAACCTTTGACAGTAGATTGATGACTTATCTAAAGTTACACTATCGTTTGCAAAGGAGTGTTTTATTAACGTATTTGATCATCAATAAAAACATTTCCATTTTCATCAAAATCAACAGAATGCTTACCTTTTTTATCTAAGGCGTTTACTGTAAAGAAACATACAATGCTGACAATCATACCAACAATAATCGGATATGTTGAAGTTATTCCGAAAACAAAGAACAATATAGTTACTGTGAGGAAGCTTGCTACCAATGAAACCAGGCCTGCTTTTGCACTAACTTTTTTGAGTAGGAATGCCAGTACAAGCGGTACGAATACACATCCCGATAGATAAGCATAGGCGACGTCGAGTGCAACCAGAACGCTCTGGATAAATATTGCACAAGTAACTGCACAAATGCTTACAATTACGATGAGAATTCTGGTGGTTTTTATGGCTGCTTTTCCATCGAGTTCCGGTTTTTTAATTGCTATCATATCATTAAAGATAACTGTCGCCGAACCTATTATACCCCCGTTAGCTGTCGACATTATGGAGGCAAGGGCAGCAGCTAATACCAACCCTTTGACCCCTCCCGGACAGAAAGTTGTGGCAGCAGTGGCAAATGCTAGATTTGTGTTTTCCAGATTAGGAACTGCGGCCGCAATACACATTCCGATTATAACGGTAGCGATCGCATATATGAATATATAGCCGGATGCGAGTAGTGTTCCTTTTTTTGCCACCTGAGGACTCTTTGCTGTAAACGCTTTTTGCCATATATCCTGTCCGACAAGAAATCCGGGAACGAGAAGAAATATATATGCAACAATTCTCGAATTTCCAATAGCAGTGAGATCAAAAGATTTTGCTGGGAGCGATGCCTCAAGTCCGCTAAATCCTCCTACGTGTATAAGGCCGAGTATCGGAAGAATCAGGATAACACCTATAGTCATTACTATAAACTGTATAATATCGGTGAAGGCTACTGCCCACATTCCACCTATCGTAATGTAGGCTACAATTATGCATCCTCCGATAATCATAGATGCAGTTGTGGAAAGGCCTGTCATAATACTGAGAACCGTACCGATACTTACTACATTGAGAACAGCTATCATAAAGAGATATATGAGCATTATCAGTGCGCTCACAGCTCTGGCATATGGACCGTAAAATATACCGACTCCTTCATTCGTGCTTAGAATACGCATGTTGGACATCTTAGTCCGAAGTAGCCAGGCTAGAAGAAAGATACTGATGGCATACATTCCTCCGACCCATATCCCGCCGATACCACTTTCGTAAGCAAGCGTTGTTCCACCTATAGTACATCCACCGCCTATTACTACAGCTGCCATAGCAGCTGTGAACATAGGCAAAGGTAGGCTTCTGCCGGCTACAAGAAAATCCTCCTTTGATTTCGCTTTTCTGAATGCAAAGATTCCAACTCCTATTACTATAGCAAAATATGCTATACAGACAATAATATCAATTGCAGATATCATACATAACCCCCCTTTTGAGAAAAAGATCCTTTACTTTCTCTTCCTTGCGACAATACCGATAAAATCATGAACTATATTTGCTGCCAGAAATGCTGTAATCTGCGTTGGATCATACATAGGTGCCACTTCTACCATATCAAAAGCAATAGCATTCAGATCTTTGACCCCATTGATCAACTCAATAGTTTCGGCACTTGTGAAGCCGCCAATTTCAATCGTACCTGTTCCAGGTGCATATGCAGGATCAACAAAGTCAATATCGAAGGTAAGGAATGTTTTCTTTCCGTCTACACGCTTCATAATTCGTCTCGCTGTTTCCTCCATACCGATTGTATGCATCTCCTTAGCTGTAATAACCTCCAGGCCTAAGTCTTCTGAATCTTTGAATCCATCTGCCTCATAAAGATTTCCCCTCATTCCTACCTGAATAGAATGTGCTGGATCTATGAGACCTTCTTTGATGGCATGATAAAATGGTGTGCCGTGACAATAATCCTTGCCAAAATACGAAGAGACTGTATCAGTATGGGAATCAAAATGCACAAAAGCTAGCGGTCCATGTTTTTTTGCAGCTGCTCTGAGTTCACCAAGTGTTATTGAATGATCTCCGCCTAAGCAGATAGGAACTGCTCCTGCTTTTAAGATTTTCGAACATTCATTTTCAATTATCTCATATGTATCTTCTATGTATCCTGGAATAATATTCATATCGCCACAATCAACAACATTAATATGCTCAAAACTGTTTAGGCCCATATTGATATTGTAAGGGCGCACAGTTGTAGACATATCTCTGATAGCTGCCGGCCCGAAACGTGCTCCTGTTCTGTAAGTAGTCGCTGTATCAAATGGAACTCCTATGATAGCTACGTCTACATCTTCTAGATCGGTCACATACGGCAGTCTCATGAATGTTTTGATTCCGCAGAATCTTGGTGATACTAATGCGTCTGTAGGTTTGTAATCTTTAATGTTTTTACTCATTTTTCCACTCCTTTGGTTTGATTTAGTGACTAAAATAACATTTATCATTGATATGTTGCAATTAGTATGCCAAACTTAAAACATTTGAAATTTCAACGACCGTGATCATCTATAAGACTTGATAAATGCAATATTGCTTTTTTATTCGCACTAAAAAAACAATAACGTGCTTTAGATATGTGATTTTCTATATTTTAAAGAGAAAAGTGCAACAAAGCACTAATATGCATTATTGCACTTTTAAGTATGACAGGTATATCGTTAGTCTATGATGAAAGTCTATACAGGGTGTAGTTGTCGATGAATCCCCTGGAGACTCTCAAGGTTTGTATTGCGAGGTATAGAAAGAGGAAAGAATAGCAAAATCGTAGTCTGTCGAATAGGAATCTTTAAACCTTGTAGGAAAGTTAGTGCAATTAGCGAAGCAATTTGGTTGGCGTATTTTGATATGATACTGTCAACAGATTTTTCTAGAATCCAAAAAATACCATCAACTAAATTGGAGGTTGTGATTTAAACTAAAATTTTATATTGTACTTATGTAGTTTTCTTCGTATATTAGTAACATCTACAGATAAAAGGGACGCCATTTCCAATGGAGTATATTCGCTTTTTATTAAAGATTCGAGAATCCTTTTCTCATATGCATTCATTAATTCTTTTAAAGTATTTCCATTTCTGAAATCATCTGTGCTTTTATTTCTAAGGCGAATATTCTCTGGAAGATCTTCATAATCAAGGATACTATGTTTTGATACGACTGCTGCTCTTTCAAGAATATTTTCAAGTTCTCTAATATTGCCGGGCCAGTCATATTTGATGAGAGTATCAATAAATTGATTTGTCACTTTTTTATCGGTTTGATTTTCTTTATTGTAGTTATTTATGAATGAAAAGATAAGTGGGGATATATCATCTTTTCTTTCTCTTAGTGGGGGGATTTTTATAGGTATTACATTTATTCTATAATACAAATCTTCTCGAAAAGTGCCATTGTCTACCATATCAATTAAATCTTTGTTCGTTGCTGCAACTATTCTAATATCAACCGAGGTTTCTTCTTCAGATCCAACTTTATTAAATTTCTTTTCCTGAATAAGCCTCAGAAGCTTTGTCTGCATGAATAGGGGGACTTCGCCGATTTCGTCGAGAAAAAGTGTACCTTTGTCAGCTAACTCTATCATTCCAATCTTACCTTTTTGATCAGCCCCTGTAAAAGCCCCTTTTACGTAACCGAAGAGTTCTGATTCGAAAAGTGTTTCAGGAATAGCTCCACAATCTATCTTTATGAAAGCAGAATCTGCTCTTTTGCTACATTGGTGAATGAGCTTGGCAAACAGGGTTTTGCCAGTTCCTGATTCACCGGATAAAAGCACAGTGGAATTCGATTTTGCTACATTGATGATGGTTCCAGTGATTTTTTTCATATTGGAACTACGAATCACTAACTTTTCATTGAGCAAATTGATATTTTTATTGTTGAGCAATACTTCGTGGTACTTTTCTATTGTCTCTTGCTTCTTTTCTAGTTCATGCTGGAGATTTGTCAAATCAGTGAGATCTCGGGAATTAACGATAACTCGGGTAATATTTCCAGAATCATCAAAGATAGGCATACCAGTAGCCAGCACTTTTTTGCCATTTTTCACTGTTTGAACGCGGGTGACATTTTTTTTAGTTTCAAGAACCTGCAACGTGATGGATTCGTCGTAAAAGCCTTCTTTAACAAGCTGACTGATAGTCTTGTTTCCTATATCATTGAATGTTATCCCTTCTATGCGTTCACAAGCTTTATTTATTAATATTGTCTTTCCTTCATTGTCTAAAATATGGATTCCATCATATGAAGCATCAATAGATGCTTTTAATGTTACAACTTCTTTTTGAAGGAACTCATAGCTTTTATCTTTCATAAGACCTCCCCTAGACTTCGGAATTAATTACTAATATTTTTATTGGTTTTGAATAATATGGCAAATCATTAAAGAGCTACTACAAAAAACACGTGCAATATTTGTACCATTTTCTACAATTAAGCATTCTCAAGACATGTGCGTAAAATTACAATATGGTATGGAATGCATTTCTGCATTTCATGCCAATATTATAATTGCTTTATAAGTTAGAAAACCACTGATTGGATGACGAAAAAGCGACAGCACTCTAAAATGCAATATTGCATTTTATTATATAACTGTTGTGGTCAAGCTTTTTTATAACACCTGTGTCTAAAAAATATCATCATGTTGTTATGATTTATTATATCTTATTAGCCACTACTGTTACAACATTAGTATAGCACCACAGAATATGAAAGGTAAAGGTTATGGCTTATTAATGCAATTTATAATCTGATTACGAGTAAAATGCAACCCCCGGGCTGCAAATACATAAACACTCAAAAAACACCCTTTGTGGCACTGATGTTGCTTGTGGATAATTCATAGTTATTGTATAATAAATGTGGATAAAACAAATACAGGTACGATATATAGTATAGTATAATATAATCAAAGACAAACCATATATAGAAGAAATGAGGTGATTAAAATTTATGGTATCATTGAATAATTTACTTTCTGAAATCGCAAGTTTGTTAGAATTAACAGACACGCAATTTGATAACATTAAGTCATCCTATGAAGCTGTTGCTAGGTGGCTAAATATGGGAGACACCATACAGAAATATGGTAAGGTTGAAATATTCCCACAGGGATCGATTGGATTAGGAACAGTAGTAAAGCCATTGCGTGGGGATGAATACGATGTAGATATGGTACTCTTCATTGACAGAACGGATATACCCGCTAAAGAATTGAAAAGAATAATAGGAAATCGACTAAAAGAACATTCAACTTATAAAAGAATGTTAGACGAAGAAGGTAAGCGTTGCTGGACATTGGTTTATGCAGATTCACTATCATATCATATGGATATTTTACCAACAAAGGCTGATACACAGCCTAAATACCACAATGGTATACCTTCAATTTTAGCTACTGATAAAGATGAAATAACCGGGATATATACAGATAAATCAACAAATCCACGTGGATATTTGGAATGGTTTTTAGAAAATGCCAGAAAAGAAATAGCGGAAAAGAAATGCTTTAATATCGAAAGAATAGAAGAATACCCAAGAAAAACCAATCTTCAAAAAATTGTTCAATTACTAAAAAGACACCGTGACGTATATTTCGACTCATTAGGGATTGAAGATGACATACCTTTATCAATAATAATTACTACTATTGCAGCAACGGAGTATAGAGGTGGAGAAGATCTTTGGAGTTCACTACTTCATGTTTCTAAAAATTTAGAACATGGCATTTTGAGAAAAAATGATAAATACTATGTGTATAATCCAACTGATTGTGAGGAAAACTTTGCAGAAAAATGGGATAACACTAACAAAAAATCAGATAACTTTTTCAAATGGATCGAGCAATTAAATATAGACTTACATGTCCTATCTCAATCACGATTTCCTGATACATCTGAACAGTTGTCGAAAATGTTTGGAGAGTCTATTACCAAAAGTGCTTATTCCACTCTCTCTGACAATGTATATAAGTTGCGAGAGTCAGGAAAACTTAAAACCGATGTTAAAACTGGTATCCTTGGGACTGCTACAGGTGAAACTGTAAGCAAGCATACTTTTTATGGCAAAGAATAACCATCCACGAATAAAAAAAATTCCAGTGATGAAGCAGTTGGCATCAATCTGTTTAAAATACTCTGACATGGTGGTTGCAAAGGAAATATCACATAACCGGCATAATCTAACACTTCATATTACACCAACAGAAGTTTCTCGGACATATTGTGTTAAAATAGAATTGAGTCAAAATAAGGCACCCAAGGTGTATGTTTTGTCTCCCAATTTGGCCGATGAGAACAAAGATAAGTGTCCTCCACATATATATTCTCTGGAAAAAGGTAGAATTTGTTTATTCTTACCACGAGAAATTAGTGTTTATGAAAATTACTCTAAGATAGTTCCTTGGATTTCTGAGTGGCTTATGTTTTATGAAAGCTGGGTAATAACTGGGAAATGGCATGGAAGAGGACATCAGTTTGAGGAGGAAGTAAGTGATTAAAAGAAAAATAAGTGGCGTGCTGCTGATTTTACTTGGAGTGTGTACAATAATATTTCCTGAATTGTTACAGTACATAAGTTGGAATTATATTAATCTAACTCTCGTTCTTCAGGAATATCCAGGAATAAGAAATTCCATAGGTATATTATGCATTGTTGTTGGATTACCGCTACTTTTAATAAATACTGCAAAAGTATATTGCATGACATCAAACGACATAATCGCTGTATTACCAAAGCTTCCAATTGGATTTACTTGTGAAAAAGAGCTAGAGTTAAAGACAACAAACACATCAGAAGAGATATTAAAAAATGCAATAAATGATGTAAATAATTTTGCCAGAGATATTAATGTTTCAAAAGTACATAAACCTTGTTTCTTCTCCATATGTGACATACCATTTATTGTAACAGCGGGTTATTTAATTGGTGATGGGACACATTCTGTAAGATATTTGCATTACATTAGAAGCAAAGGAAAATGTATTGAAATAAAGGGCAACAACGGCAAACTAGAATTCTCTAGCAACTATAATGATAAAGGTTCTAAGGAACTTTTGGTAACTTTATCTACATCATTTAAGATAAATACACATACTTTAAACGATAAATTTTTAAACATGAACCTATTATGCATCGAAACAAAGAATATTGATGTTGATAGTATCTTAAAGTTAAATGACTTAAATTGCTTTTGTGATTTTGCGATCGATACCATTAGAGAGAAGTCTACAACTGTTAACAATGTCCATTTACTCTTGGCAACGTCCTCATCAGTAGCTTTTGCAATTGGACAAAGATTAAGAAATACTATGGATCGGCCCACAGTTGTTTATCAATTTGAAAATTCAAACATTAGCGATAATAGACCATGGGGAATTTTGATTAATTCGAAAGAACAAACAAACGATAGTATTATTTTATCATAAATTTCAAACTAAACCTTATGTGCGTCCACATAGCTATAACGATTATGCTTGTTTGTTGCATAATAAAAGTACCGAAAGTTGCAAAACAAAAATGGAGAAAATTGCATCTCCATTTTGGAGAATATTGCAGCACGGTACGGAGCGTTCCTTAAAACAGAGCATGGCTGTCCGGATGTGATGTTGCTACTAAAAAGATCCATTGCAGACATTATCAGAATCTATTAACCTTGTCTATGGTGTACAGACCAGAAGACAAGGAGGAAGGAGAATGTCATTAACAATGGATCAGATACATGATATCAGGGAAAACAAAACTCAACTGGAAAACAGTAAGAAAGTACATAGATATGGAGGATTTCACAGATCCCCCGCCTGCACCTGCTTCATCGGTAATCCACAGTTCAAAACTCGACCCGTTCAAATCATTGATCGATGGATGGCTGCAGGCAGACAGACTTGCTATAAATGCTAATCTAAAAGTGAGCCACTTTTAATAAAAATGCTCGCTTGAAAGTGAGCCACTTCCATATTACTCTGAACTTAATCTTAGGGTCAGAGGTGATAAAGGTGGTAATTTCAGTGAACGACTACAAACAAATCCGGCAGTGCTATCTAAATGGCGAAAGCCAGCGCAGCATACTTCTCAAGGAAGGAGGATGATGACGATGAGTAGTCAGTCGACCATTGAACTCCTTAGAGAGATGAAATTTTCCGCAATGGCTTCCGAGTTCATTACACAGCTTGAAGATCCATCTTCCTACAAGGATCTAGATTTTGAAGAGAGATTTTCTCTTCTAGTCGATGCCGAATGGAACCGACGGCACAACAATAAACTGAAACGGCTGATCAAATCTGCCGGCTTTTCTGCACCCAGTGCTTCGATCGAAGAAATCGAGCACCATGCGGACAGGAAACTCAACAAGTCTGAGATCACTCGTTTCGCCACCTGCCAGTTTATTGATGATCACCATCACATTATACTGGAAGGCGCGGCAGGCAATGGCAAAACCTACATCACATGCGCTTTAGGCAATGCCGCATGCAGGAAATTCAGGTCAGTGCGTTACATACGTATGCCGGAGCTTCTTGATGAGTTAAGTGTCGCCAGAAGTCTGGGAACTTTCAAGAAAGCCATCAAGACTTTCAAGAAGACGGATCTGCTGATACTCGATGAGTGGCTGATCCGGACACTTTCCCCACAGGAAGCATATGACCTGCTTGAGATCATTGAAGCCCGCTGTGAGAGCGGATCAATGATATTCTGCACTCAATACGAGCCTACGGGCTGGTATGAGCGCATCAATCCGGACCCGGACAATGACAGTCCAATTTCGGATGCAATCATGGACAGAATCGTGCATAATTCCTACGAGGTCCTGATCTCCGGACGCATCTCCATGAGAGAACGTCATGGGCTCAATGCCTCGAGGAAAGAAGCTGGCGATCATGAATAACTGTCCGTACAGACTCGAAGTTGATTACATGGTCTTGAAGAAGACACTAAGGGAGTTGGAGGAGACCTCACAGCAACTTCTGAACAAAAACCAGTATCTGTGGAATCACCTGAACTAAATCGAGGAATCCTTCGCTTCTCATGGTATCTCAATAGCTTACATTTGATATTGCTGGTCATTGTCATGGAGAGTAGTGCTCTCTCCGTGACAGTGGCTCAAAACCTCCGTGACGGTGGATCTATTTTCCCGTGAAAATGGGTTTCACCGTCCGGGATTTACACTTCTTTTGTGATGCATCGAAAGCGATCAAAAAAAACAGTGAGGTTTCCACAACCAATATCGATAAAGCGATCGCCTATACAGACAGGATCTTTGCCATAGAACGGGACAGCGACATGGCTAAAAAGACACCGCAGGAACGGATGCAGATACGAAAAGAAAAAACGCTTCCTGTTCTGGATGAATATTTCAAGTGGATCAGAAGCTTCGATCCGGACCACATCATCAAGGGAAAATTCCGTGACGGGATCGTTTACAGCCAGAACCAGGAGGAAGCACTTCGTGCATTCCTGCTTGACGGAATGCTTCCGTGCAGCAACAATGCCGCAGAAAGGAGCATCAAGCCCTTTGTGATCTCGAAAAAGAATTTCCTGTTCTGTAAAACACCGTCTGGAGCAAAAGCGACAGCCACGGTATTCAGCCTGATAGAGACCGCAAAAGCAAACGGTCTGGATCCATATAAATATCTTGTCTATATTTTCGAAAAGCTGTCACAGGACGAAGACTATGACCTGGAGTAGCTGATGCCATGGACAGAAGCCGTAGTTGACACCTGCAAGGCTGCAGCCTGCGAATAGCCAGACGAAAAGGCGAACCAGTGTCATAGCCAGTGTTAACATTATGATAATTGTAGACTATTAACAGTGTTGACTTCAATGTGCCATGGTTTGACGCTTACAAACAAAATACTTTATACGCTATTATTATTCAAAATCAAAATGATAATCTAACTGATATAGATCTCTGACTGCAATTAAATCTCTCTGTACAGCTTTTCCAATAGGAACACCTTTATCTTTACGTTCCTGCCACGCCAAATATTCTTTTTCCCCTGCGGTATATATATGTTCTTTGCCTGGAGCCTTTTCAGAGCTTCGAAGCTGCCTCAAAATTTCTCCAGCAATTCGCTTAAAAGTTTCCACGCCTAAAAAAGCTTCCGGATTAATTACAAGAAAAAAATGTCCTAAATGATACGGTCTATTAGCTCCATCTTCTGTAATATTCGTCAACATTTTCAAATAGCTTCCTGCACTTAGCGCTGAAGAAAGTATTTCTACTGCAGTTGCATATCCATAGCCTTTGTATCCACCTAAGGTTTCACCTATTCCACCTAATGGAGTCATAGCAGCTTCTCCTTTTATCAATTTCTCTAAAATTGCTTCACTGTCTGTCAGTGATTTTCCATCTTTTCCAATAGCAACTCCATTTGGTGTGGCTTTGCCACTCCGTGCATAATACTCGATCCTACCTCTTTGAGAAACGGAAGTTGCACAATCTAATAAAAAAGGGAACGCTTCATCTGTAGGGAATCCAATTGTTAGAGGGTTGGTTCCCAACATGTTTTCCACTCCAAATGTTGGGGCAATGGATGGGCGTGCATTTGTTCCTGTTATTCCTATCATATCTTCTTTTATCGCCATACTTGCCCAATACCCTGCAATCCCATAATGACTAGAGTTACGGATTGTTGCCATTCCTATACCATAAGTCCTAGCTTTCTCAATAATACTTGTCATTGCTTTATAGGATGCTACCATACCCATTCCATCATGTGCATCTACCACCAATGTAGTTGGAGTCTCTTTTAATATCTCATAATTCGTAATGGGATTTAAAATTCCAGCATTAATTCTATCAATATAAATAGGTTTAAACCGGTTGCAACCATGGCTCTCTATGCCTCTTTTATCACTTTCACACAGTACATCTGCACAAATTTCAGCTTCTCCACTAGGAACACCCGCAGCCTTAAATGAATCAACTAAAAAAGAATTAATTATATTCCATGCAATATAAGTTCTTTTCTCCATACCAAACAAATCCTTTCATTAAATCTATATCTACCTTTTAAATATCTGCCCATATTTTTTTCTTAATATACCTACCAACAGGCTTAGTAAATCCATAATGCAAAACAGAAGCTAGAAACATGCAAACCATGAAAGATACTATTATTCTGCTTTTATTTCCATCTATTCCTATTAACAGCAAGATTTCTCCTGCGATTTTCCATACAAAAAACTGTGCTAGAAAAAATTCATAAGCAATTGAACTCATGTATAAAACAATCTTTTTTAGGAAATGAATTTTCTCTATAAAATTCCAGTTTATCATAGATATCGCTATAATAAGCATGCTTAACATTATAGTATAAAGTTTATCACCGTATTCCAAACCATATCCATACCAGAAAAATAGTATTACAAGAAATAATATAATGTATTTAGTCAATTGGTATCGATCTTTATATTTTTCTAGATTAATCACTATTGCCGATAAAATAATCCCTAAAAAAATTCTAAAGTTCTATAAACTGGAGAAATATACGGCTCTGATATATAATCCAAAAAACAAGACACACCCACACCCAAGAAAAAAATTAGTCTAATACTCACCATCTTTAATAACTCTTGTAAAAAAGGATACAAAAAGTATGCAATAATAAGACATGAAACAAACCATGTCCCTCCATTATGACTAATATATTCTAATCCAGGAAGGGTTGCTTGCATAACTGTTAGCTCTAAAGGCAGCAATTTTAACACCTCTACAAGACTTTCTTTTCCACAAAAAACAATATATACTATAGCAATTAAATAATACGTGGGTATAATGCCTATTGCACGTTTGACATAATATTCTTTTAACTTTTCTTGACTAAATAAATTTGTTCTCCCATATGTTACATATAATACAAATCCAGATAACATAAAAAACAATGTCATAGCAGGAACGCGTAAATTAATAAGAGGGGATAAAAAAGAATAATTACAATTAAATTGAATTGCAGAATGTCCAATAAAAATGATTATTATCGCAATAATGCGCAAAAAATCTATCCCATAAAGTCTTTTGCTTTTTAAATTATTTTGGCTCATTTATCTTAAACCTATCCGCCTTCCATGATATAATTATTATTTAAAATTCATTTATATAGATACGAAATTGAACTTTCGTTTTTCTTAGTTACTTTTCTATTATCTAACAACAATATCCCCAATCCCATTCCAATCGGAAGCCAATAGTATGTATTCTGCAAAAAATTACTCGGCGAAAAACAGGCAAATGCCAAAGTCACTCCCATAGATATTATTAAAATACATCTTAAATCATGCGTATATTTGTAAAATTTAATAAGCTTTACAACCATAAGCAATAATACAATAATGAAGAGCATAAACACAATTACTCCATATTGAGATAAAATCTCTAACCATAAAGAGTGTGGATTTGCAATCATATGATGTGTATCTGCAATTTTACCAAAATATTGAGGAAACCCTCCTGGTCCTAATCCTAATCCTTTGCTTTCTACAAAAGTCGCCCTCAATCCTTCTCTATATGTGTTTAATCTATAAAACATCGAACCATTTTCATTCGCATTATTTTCCACTTGTACAGAAATGGCATTTTCCACATTAGTAATACATATAGAATGATTAAAAACTTCGCTTCCAGTACACCGATATAACAATACATTGATCACATCTATAATTTTTTTTCCAAAATATCTGGGAATAAAGTATGTGAAAAATAACATCATATATGTTATAACATTTGCTCTTGAAAAGAATGCATATATAAGTAATCCAATTATCAAGGAAATAATGCATATCCAAGCATCATCAATCAGTAAAATTAAGAAAATAGAGGCAATCGCTAAGTAAGATGACAATGCTTTTAATCGGCTTTTATCTTGACGATATAAAAATACTGGCGAAAAAATGCATAACATGGCACAAAAATCGTTTGGATTATAAAATATTCCAGTTGCAATATAATATATACTTGCAGGTACTTCCTGCCCCTCGTAATAATTCTCCACTTCTTTAATATATTGAGGATCATTTATCATTGAAGATTGAAAATGCCAGCCAAATAAAATCTCAGCATACCCAATGAGAATCAAAATTACAATGCAAATTTTAAGCATTATTATCAACGCATCAAATTTATCTTCCAAGCATAAACAGATGGTTATAAATACGCTCATTGTCCCTAACATAATTCCTATAATTTCTTTTGCTCCAGTTGTGTAATTTGACCAAGGCATAAGAAAGAGCGAAAAACAGCCCCATATGATCCATAGCAACATTATTAAAAAATAGATTCGAATCGTAAAGAAGCTATGCATTTTTTTTATATATGACTGATGCAAACCATATACAAAGATACAGTATATACAAATTATGGGAATACAAACCCTATATAGTGTCAATACTACTCCACCTAACTTTAGATCAAAAAATGTGAAATTACTAAAGACGACAGCTACAACAAATACAATTATTAAAGCATTGTTTTCAAGTATAGTTTTCCAATTAATACTCTTCATCTATTGTTCCTCTTTTTTAAGATGCTTTGTAATAAATTTAAATAGTCTAAAAATACATTCCTATATACCAATATATAAATGAATGCGCTACAAACCAAAAGCATGCATTTCCAAATGATATTGAAATCTTGTATCATAAACACCAAACAGAATGTAATTATTATAGAAAAAAACATTTTATTTATTTTATAATCCACATAATATAAACGTTGCGCAAAAATATACGTTAATATTGCCATAACCAAAAATCCACTACAGACACTATATGCCGCTCCAACTGCACCAAATGAAGGAATTAAGAGCCAACATAAAAATAAATTTACACAGGCTCCAATAAAAGTAGAAATAAAATTATAATAAGATTTTTTTTCAAATCCCATTGCATAACCAACAATTGTATTAATTCCATACAACAACTGCCCATATAATATTGGAGCCAACATTAAATATGATGTCTTGTAATTGCTATCTGCCATTATCGCAATAATTTCTTTGCCAAATAACGAAACAAAGAAACATATTGAAAGAATTGCAACACTAAACCCATTGAAAATCCTAGCATATTGTTCTTTTGCATCTTCATCATTTTTTTTATCATACGCATATGTAGTATATGCCATATAAATACCATTGGCAAATAAATTGATTATAGTACCAAATCTATCCGCAATTCCATAAATCCCAACTTGAGCCTCCCCGCAATAATAAAGTAATATGTAACGGTTTGATAATGTCAGTATCCAAGAGGCAAGAGCAGTTGGAACTAATGGTAGTGAAAACTTCAACATTTTTTTAAGCAAAAATTGATCAAATTGACATGAACTTAGTTTTATCCTTCCTAATTTGAAATAAAGTACAACCTGTAATAGCTGAACTATAGCTGTACTAAAAATTAAAGAATTTACTCCCAACTTGAAAATGCTTACAAATATAATATTTAAAGAAATCATTGATAACGATGCCACCACATTAATAACTGCAAACAAAGTCATCCTATTTTCCATTCGAATCAATAATGCAAACGGCAAGTACCATAAATTAAAGCTCACTGATACAAGTGAAATTCCTACAATTAAAGTATATCGCTTTGTGCTGAACAATAGCTCTGAAAAATAAGGCGAAAAAAATGAAATAAAAATTGGTAACAAGCTTGCAAAAAATAATGTACACCAAATCGTTTTAAACACAGCTTTTCTATATGCCTTATCAGCTTGATCAAAAAAGAAAGCACTAAATGCCGAATCCAATCCCATAACCATTAAAGGGAACACTATCGAAGTCAGGCTGGTAATCGTATCTGATATTCCAAGTTCTGCTGGTGATAAATATTTAGTATATAAGGGAAGCAACAAAAAATTAATTCCTTTTAAAACAAAATTTGATAAAATTAATACCGCACTTCCCTTAATAAACTGCAACTGTTTATTAACTGCCATTCCTAATTCCCTACTTTACTGCCTTTTTAATGACCTCACAAATCTGTTCAATTTCAGTTTCCTTTAAGTACGGATGCATCGGAATACTAAATACTCTTTTACATACAGATTCTGTCTGAGGCAAAGCTATCTGATTTTGTCTCAAAGAACTATACGCAGTTGACATGTGTGCCGGTGTTGGATAGTAGATGGCCGAAGGAATACTATTCTCTGTTAGAGCACTGAGGATTTTATTCTTTCCCTTTTCATCCACACTTTTTAAAGTAAATTGTGCCCAACTAGAATAAAATCCATTCGGAACCACAGGGACTGCAATATCCGATTTTAATTCTTCTTTATAATACTCAGCAACTTTATTCCGCAAAACCAATTCTTCATCAAAAATATCTAATTTTGCATCTAATACAACTGCTTGTAAAGTGTCTAATCTACTATTAATACCGATTTGAATATTGTCATATTTATCAACACCTTGTCCATGGATATGAATTGATTTAATTTGATTTGCTAAATCATCATTATTGGTAAAGATTGCTCCTCCATCACCATAACATCCAAGCGGCTTTGCCGGGAAAAAAGATGTTGCCGCTACATCACCAAAACTACACGCTTTATGTTCACCTATTTTCCCTCCAAATCCCTGCGCACCATCTTCAATAACAAATAAATTATTTCTATCTGCAATTTTTTGAATATCTGTATGATTCGCTGGTAATCCAAATAAATCTACCGCAATCACACCTTTAGGACTAAGTTTTCCTTCTTTCTTGACCTTTTCTATTGCTTGTGATAATGACTCTATCGACATATTATAAGTTTCATCACAATCAACAAAAACAGGCGTTCCACCAGCAATGCTAACACTTTCTGCCGATGCAAAAAATGTAAAGGATGGTACAAATATAGCATCTTCTTTTTTTAGATCATATGCCAAAAGAGGGATAACTAATGCATCTGTCCCACTTGCGCAACAAATTACATGCTTTACACCTACATATTCACTTAATCTTTTTTCTAAACTTATAACTTCGTCACCCATAATAAATCTTTTATGGGCTAAGACTTCTTGAAAGCCATTATTAATCTTTTCTTCTATTCTTTTATACTGCCTGTGTAAATCTATAAACTGCATTTCTAATCTTGTATGATAATTCGGAAGCCAGTTATCACACGTTTCCTTTCTTTTGATATTGTGGTTTAATACATTCAGATACTGTGGACTTTTTATGTTATTCTGTAGCTCTAACTACTCATAGGAGTGTATTGCCACCACTTTTATCTGAATCGTTTATTAGCTGGATGTGCCTCGAGATTTCCACCCATGAATACTTATTTCAATCAAGTCTACGTTGATAATCGCTAGTGGATATCACGGTATCAGACTTTAGAAAGAGAGGTGCTACCTCATGATGTTTTACACTGGCATTGATATTGCCAAACTCAACCATTTCGCCTCAGTCATTTCGAATGAAAGCGAAGTACTCATCGAGCCGTTTCAATTCTCGAACGACAGTGATGGCTTCCAGTTGCTGATTTCCAATCTCGATTTCCTTCGAGAAGGACAGCCTCATCATTGGTCTTGAATCTACAGCACACTATGGCGACAACCTTGCACGGGATCTTATCGCTTCTGATCACAAAGTGTGTGTGCACAACCCTATCAGGACTTCCACCCTGCAAAAAGACAATATTCGTACAACGAATACCGATAAAGTCGACACATACATCATTTGCAAAGGTCTTATAATACAGGATCATCTCCGGTTCGTTTCTTTCTACGATCTGGATCTCTTAGATCTGAAAGCTCTGGAACACTTTCGACAACAGACAATCAAGCATCGGACTCGTCTGAAGATCCAGCTGATATCTTATGTCGATGAAGCCTTCCCTAAACTGCAATGCTTTTTCAAATCTGGCCTGCATAAAAAAAAGTCTGTCTACACGCTTCTTAAAGATGCTCTAACACCGGAAGCGATTGCTTCTATGCATATGACTCATCTGGCTCATCTTTTCACTGCGACTTCCCACGGTCACTTTGATAAAATGATAGCTCAGCAGTTAAGAGTTCTCGCACAGAAGTCTGTCAGTGTCAGCGACAGCACTATATCTATTCAGACAACTCAAACCATTTCACAAATCGAGTTGCTGGATAGTCAATTAAAAAATATGGACTCTGAAATCATGAAGTCACATGACTCCATCGTCATAACCATTCCCGGTATTGGCTATATCAACGGGGAATGATCCTGGGTGAAGTCGGTGGTATCCACCGTTTCTTAAGTCCAAGCAAACTGCTGGCATATGCTGGGCGAGTTCCTTCCGTTTATCAATCTGGAAACTTCCAAGCCAAAAGGACGAGAATATCCAAGTGTGGATCCAAGGTCCTTCGATATGCACTTATGTGCGCAGTTCGCAATGTCGTAAAAAAGCAACGCCACCTTCGAAGCTTATTATGAAACCAAGAAGAGCAAAGGCCGGTCTCACTACAATGCTCTTGGGCACGGTGCCGGTAAACTTGTCAGGATCATCTGGCTGATGCTCACTGACGAATTGGAATTCACACTCGATTAGAGGGTGTCTATTATTTGTCAACCTTTTTGAAACGCTCCATCAGGAAGCGTTATTAAAGTTACCCTTTTGCCACAAAAAAGAATTTTCATTTTCCTGCTATTTTAAGCTTGCCTTTTCATGGCTGGTCTTCCTTTTATAATAATTGCTTATCTGCTTCCTCTAAAATTTTTAACATACGAATCGCAGACGACGGTCCTGTCATAGATTGCATACGATTTTCTATACATAATCTAAAATGTTCTAAACTATTATACAACGCATCCTCTTGCTTTAATTTAGGAATCACGGCATCACCAATTCTAGTTTTTACAACATAGTCATTATATTCGATATTACTTAATTCATTATCTAAATCAAAGCCCTTATCATATACAATTAACTTATTTAATACGTCGACATCATCATATACAATCATTTTTTTTGTTCCTGCAATCATAATTCGACGTTCCTTTATTGGCGATAACCAACTTGAGGTAATATTGGCCAAAAAATTTTTATATTTTAAAGTCAAAAAAGTTATTGACTCTTTAGCAGAATATAATTTTTCCCCCATTGCATTAATCGCAACAGGCTCTTGTCCATTTGATAAATAATCAATAATCGACAAATCATGTACACTTAAATCCCACATAGAACTTACATCATTTTTAATTTGTCCTAAATTAATCCGAGAGCAATCATAATACATTACATCTCCAATTTCTCCCGAATCAATCAACTCCTTAATCTTTTTTATAACCGGATGATAAACCATAATATGATCCACATGCACTACCAAATTCTTTGCTGACGCCAGTTTTTCTAACTCTCGAGCCTGCTCTAAGGTGCTAGTAAATGGTTTTTCCACATAAACGTGTTTTCCCGCCTCAAGTGCCTTCTTTGCAAGTTCATAATGCGCACTTGTTTCAACTGCCAAGGCCACTGCATCAATAGCCGTATCATTTATTACTTGTCCGAACGCAGTAGTGTACTCAACAGAATTGGCGTAGATTTTCTTCGCCAATTCAAGTCTTTCATTTTTTTTATCACAAATATAACGAAACCGGAACTCCGCATTATTATTCAAATTTCTTGCCACATTAGGTCCCCAATATCCATACCCTATTAATCCAATATTAATCAATTGCTTGCCTCCTCTTATAAAACCTTAAATAAATCATGTTCTTCAGCATCTCCACAATAAATATTTTTTAAATAATGTGTCACCTTACGATTATCATGATATCGCTCCACATACCTTCTTCCTTGCTTGCCTAAACTATTTCTCAACTCTCCATTTGCGATCAGTTTTTCAACAATTTCAGGTAAACTATCAAAATCAGCACTAATAATTGGCAAGTCCGCTGGGAAAGACTTTTGAATCTCAGGATTAATATACGTAATTACAGGTTTCCCTAGAGCCATGGCCTCAATAGCAAAAACTCCATAAGTTCCAACTGATATTTGATCAATAATAATATCCGCATCTTGGTATATTTTAAAAGCTTCCTCTTGTGTTTTATTCTCTACAAGTATCAACTCATACTCAGATGAAACGAGCTTTAATCTCTTTAAAATTTGTTCAGTTCCTTTTGTACTTCTTTTACTGGGTGCGTGTACAATTTTAACCTTGCGAACTGAAGGGTCTGGATACTTTGAGTGAAATTTAGAAAGATCCAAACGAAGAGGGACAATATAAACAGGCAGCAAACAACCATCTGGAATATGGGGAAGCAACTCATAATCATGTATAATAACCCCCGTTGTTGACTTGAGTAGTCTAGCCACTCTTTTTTGCTGCTTTTGTTTCATACGAATATTTTCCCAATCTGCATTAAAATACTCATATTTATACTTTATAAATAGATTTCGGATTTCTGAGCCATGAAACTCTGCAAAAATTCTCCGTTTAAATAGCTTAAGTATACCTACATCTATATTAAATGGTAGTAATGAATACCCTGCATGTGAATGAAATACGTCATACTTAAAGCCTGCTTTTAATGCAAAAATTAGCATTTTTATAGCATAGAATGGAAATGCAATTTTGTTTTTTTTATCAATTCTTAAATCAATATCTGTTTCATAACCATTTGTATTTCTAGACCAAACTGCCATATTTGCAGGCACACCATTTGCAATCAACCCTTGCACAGTATAAATACCCTGTCCTGCCACTTCAGACATACCATTTAATACTTTCATCTTTTTTTAAACTCACCCTTCATGTCTATACTTGCAAAATCTGTCAATGGCAGTTTTACCGACTTTCCAGTTTTCTGACTCTTGTAAATAGATAATACGGTTTCCAAGGCATTTCTACCTGCTACAGCATCTACATATGGCTGTCTATCGCTCTGAATCGCATCAATGACATCTGCGAAAAGACTGGTGTGACCATTTCCATAAACATTACTGGTTTCTTCTTTTAAACCTTTATTTTTGCTATCGTCTTCTGTTTCATCTGCGAAGTCCCAGACATCAATATTATTAGTTGAAGTACCTCCAATTTTAACAGTACCATTTTCTCCAAAGATATACAGGGTCTCCTCCAAGTTCTTAGGATATACATTAGTAGTTCCTTCAATGGTTCCAATGGCACCATTCTTAAACTTTACAACAGCCATTCCAACGTCTTCTGCTTCGAGATAGTCATGGAACTGCTGTCTGGTTGCCCCATAAACTTCTTCGATTTCATCACCCATCATCCATCTCAAAAGATCGATTCCGTGGATACACTGATTCATTAAAGCACCCCCATCCTGTGCCCATGTTCCTCTCCAAGATGCCTGATCATAATAACCATGGTCTCTATTCCATCTTACATGTATCGAACCATGCGACAATTTGCCAAATCTTCCTGCTTCAACAGCTTTTCTTAATTTCTGAATCGCAACATTGAACCTGTTCTGATGGCATGCAGAAACCTTGACGCCCTTTTTCTCTGAAAGACTAATGATTCTATCTGCATCTTCAATACTCATTGCCATTGGTTTTTCAATAATCAGATTGACACCCTGCTCAATGCAATACAATGCAATTTCTGCATGAATACCACTTTCGGTTGCAATACTCACCAAATCTGGCTTCTCTTCTGCTACCATCTGCTTATAATCTTCATATCTTTTAATAGATGTATCTGTCTGTAAATCATGTTTTGCCAGCAATGCTTCCATCTTTTCCGAGAACACGTCACATACTGCTACGATCTCCAGCTTATTATTTATAGCTGCCTTCATATGATTTGTGGCAATTCTGCCACATCCAATCAATGCATATTTCATTTTACTTTATCCTCCTTAATCCACTAGCACTTTCTTGATATTTTTTCCCACACTGTTTGCAAGTTAAAGAATCCTTCTCCAATCGTGTTCCACACTCGCATACCCATCCAAGTGATTTTGCCGGAACACCTGCCACTAATTCATGATCTAATACATCTCGAGTTACAACAGCCCCCGAAGCCACCATCGAATAACGACCTAGGTTATGCCCACAAACAATTGTAGCATTAGCACCAATAGATGCACCATCGCTAACTAAGGTTTTTAAATATCCTTCACTGCCCTTAGGATACCCCGCCCTTGGAGTTAAGTCATTCGTAAAAACCATCGATGGACCACAAAAAACATCGTTCCCTAATTCCACGCCTTCATAAATAGATACATTGTTTTGAACTCTACAACCATTTCCAATACGAACATCATTTGCAATATTTACATTTTGACCAAATGAACAATTTTCACCAATTTCTACATTCTTTTGTATATGGCAAAAGAACCATATCTTAGACCCCTTTCCAATTTTTACATTCTCATCAATGTAGCTACTTTCATGCACAAAAAAATCCTTCTTACTTTCCATCTTTCATTATCCTTTCTTTGTTCCAAAGGGTGATAAATCATTTACTACCGTACTTGCTCGAGCTTCCCATGTATTATTACTCACTATTTTTAAAACATTCTTTTTCTTTTCCAAAACCTCTGCTCTATTATACTCTAAATAGTTAAGCAACTTTCTTATAGCCTCTACACTATACTCAACAGTCCATCCAATATCATTGCTCTCTATAAACTCAGCTGCCGCCGTTCCCTTTGTTGCTATAATCGGCAATCCGTTTCCTATATATTCAAACATCTTAATTGGCATAGCTAAATCCATATATTCACTTTTTTTAAAGCATAGACACCCCACATCAGCAACTTGATAATACTTAGTTAACTCCGCTGCATTCTTATGAATAATTTTAATGCGATCACATAAATCTCCCTTATACAAATACTGATATTTATCCCATGCATCTTTATGGCAACATAAGGTCATTTCAATATGACTTGTTGAGTTCACTGCCTTAATCAATGATACTATTTCATAATGTAACTGGATTCCACCAACATAAAATAACTGTAATGGATATACCTCATTGGCGACTACCCTTTCATCAGATATTGCGCTAACACAACCTGGCGGCAATTGTTTCCACGGAATATTTAAATTAAAATAATCCATGAATTGATTTGACGGAACATATAAAATATCCACTAGCTTCTCATACATATGCAAATCATATTTATACAAAGGAATTGTTACCCATGGAATCCATTTCTTTATATCTTGATAATATAACGGGAATTTCCAATGGGCATCTCTATAAAACAGTCCTATTTTTATATCATGTTGCCTACAAAACTTAAAAAAACTAAAGTCTAAAAATGGATGTCTTGGCAAATGATCATTATCTGTCAGTAAGGTTGGCATGGTACTACTTTCAGAATATATGAACTCATATTTATTGCCCTGCAAAATGTTCTTTTTAATTCTTGCAATCTTTGACCTTCTAGCAGAACTATCTCCTGAAATAATTTCCACATAATAACCTAAATTTCTAAAAGCCTGTATCATTTTGACTGGACGCAATTCCGAGCCACTTTGTGGGTTTACACTCAGTTCCATCGGCATATGAAAAATACATTTTTTTATATTTTCGTTCATGAAAGCACCTTGTATGATTAAATTTCACTTTTGTTTAAAAGCATTTCTAAATTTGAAATATTATCTTCTAGAGCATTATATCGCTCATATTTACTATCCTCTATAAATTCTTTTATGTTTTCATCAATTGATTTTTCTATTCTATTATACCAGAATGCATGGGTGAGAATATGTAATTTATTAAATTTCTCGGATTCAATAATTCTTTCTATATTTTCACGCCAATGCTGACGACTATCCGAAACATATTTGAAGTCTTTAAAAAATTCACTTCCATATGAATTTGAAATTCCTTCAAATTTATAATCCGCTTCGAGAGTTTTATTAGAAGGTCTATGCATAGAAATACTTTTCACTTCCATTTCAAAAACTCTGTTTATTTGTGAAACTTCTTCCAAAATGACAGTCTTTATTCCACCATGTGTATTATAATACTCTGATGTATAATTTGCCTCATCAAAGTGCAAGCCTAAATTATGACCATACTTCACAATCTTATTTAACTGTTCCCGTGTTTCGTGTGCCATGATGTTATAAAATGGTGAAGAGACTAAAATAAAATAATTGCTATGAATTCCCAGATAATATTCTAGCTCTGCTAATTCCACTGCCTTTTTCACAGAATAGTCAACATCATGACGCAGAATCACACATTTTGGATGTTCATAATAGTTGCTATAATCTGTAATTGTATAGTTCTTTTCTAAAAGACTTTCAATCATATTAGAATATGCATTATAAGTAAAATTCATTACGTTTATAACACCTCAATATTTTCTCTGTTAACGATTTCCTGCATTACATTCTTCGTATCGAAGATCGCTTTTGCATTCTTCTGGATCATATCATAATCTACATTGGTATGTCCACATGTGATCATCACCAGATCATACTGAGAAATGATATCCCCATCAATTGACGGAATCCCTTCCATTACAATTCCATTTTCCTTAAAGGAACTGATATACGGATCAAAGAATTCCACATCAGCACCGTTTTCTTTTAAAATATCGATCACCGGAATTGCCGGACTTTCTCTATAATCGTCGATATCCTGTTTATACGCCACGCCCAGCACAAGCACCTTTGCACCATTTAAAGCCTTCTTATGTGCGTTAAGGATACGCATCGCACGCTCTACACAATACTCCGGCATCTTATCATTTATCATCATGGACGATTCAATCATGGACGTATGGAATCCAAATTCCCTTGCCTTCCAAGTGAGGTAATACGGATCCAGCGGGATGCAGTGGCCACCAAGTCCCGGGCCAGGATAAAACGCCTGGAATCCATATGGTTTTGTTTTCGCTGCATCTATAACTTCCCACAGACTGATTCCCATTTTATCACATAAAATAGCCAGTTCATTTACCAGTCCAATGTTGATGTTGCGATAAGTATTCTCCAAGATTTTCTCCATCTCAGCAACTGCCGGAGATGAAACTTCATACACATCGCCTTCCAAAACGGCACGATACATAGCAGAAATCGTTTCTGTAGCATCCTTGCCAATCGCACCGACAACCTTTGGGGTGTTCTTTGTTTTGAACTGCTTGTTACCCGGATCAACCCGTTCCGGAGAGAATCCCAGATAAAAATCCTCCCCGCATTTCAGACCGGAGCCTTCTTCCAGAAGTGGTTTGATTAGTTCTTCTGTCGTTCCCGGATATGTAGTGGATTCCAAAACTACCATAGTGCCTTTCGTCATATATTTTGCGATCTCTATTGTCGAATTCTTGACATAACTGATATCCGGCTGCTGATGCTTATCCAGCGGTGTCGGCACACAAATCGCAATAAAATCCACATCTTTTACAAAGCTGAAGTCCGTCGTTGCAGAAAGCATCCCCGCTTCAACAAGTTTTTTTAAATCACTGTCAACAACATCACCAATATAGTTATGACCTTCGTTTACCAGATTTACTTTTTCCTCTTGTACATCAAATCCAATCGTCTTGAATCCCGCTTTCGCTTTTTCTACAGCTAGCGGAAGCCCTACATAACCGAGTCCGACAACGCCAACTGTAATTTCACGTTTATCAATTTTGTTTAACAATTCTACTTTCATACTGCCCTCTCTTTTTACTATTTTTCAAGTTTTTTAGCAGGAACCCCTGCGACTGTAACATTTGCATCTACATCTTTTACAACAACACTACCCATACCAATAACAGCATTATCTCCAATATGTAATTGATTTCGAACCAGTGCGGTAGCCATATATGCATTCGCTCCGGTTTTAACGGATCCATATAATATAGTCCCTGCAATTAATGCACTGTCCTCTCCTAAAATAACATTGTGTGAAATAATGCATCTTGCATCTATTTTACATCCTCTGCCAATTACAGTATTATCAATCGTTCCTCTGTTAATAATCGTACCCGGTCCAATCAAAACATCATCTTCAATTTGCACGCCGCCATAGTGCTTGATCATCTTTTTCCGATGACCTTCGTTTTCCGTGTAAGAAAAATCATCCTGCCCGATTAAGGCTCCCGACTGAACAATACAACCTTTACCAATAATTACTTTATTAATTATGCTAACATTATTATAAATTATCGTATTATCGCCTAATTCAATATCACCATCAAGAACGCAGTTATGTCCAATTTTAACATTCTTCCCGATTTTAACACAATCTGATATATATGTACCCGAACCTATATCAGGCAGTTCTATTTCGTTTGAAAAAAAAGCTTCAATCAACGAGAAAAAAGCCTTTTTCCCACAATCTGTAATTATATAATTGTCACTTATACCATTATAATAGGACGGTATCACAATAAGTCGATATTTTTCCGATAAATCATCCGGCAGATTTTTTAATTCTTTACACCACGTAAGTGTTCCCACTCTATATCTAGAGAGAGAAGAAAAACCATCAACCACATCATTCATATCACCTTTGAAGTCAAAGGCGATATTCTCTTCCTTAAGGAATTTCAACAATTCTCTTATTATAACCATACTATGACCTCAATTTCTATCACAATACCTTCGAATGGTCTCTTTTAAAATTTCTTGATAATCCTTTGCAAGCTTTTTGTAGTCGTATTTATGTGCTGCCTTTTCTGCATTCTCGCAAAAAGCTTTGTATTCTTTTTCCGGCAACTCCATCATCCGTTTCACAGCACTAGAAAACTCTTCTACCGATTTATAGATTTTTGCCCAGCCAAAGTTATTGTCCTCAACCAGATTAAACTGCCCCATATCATAATTTACTATAACTGGCCTTCCACTTGCCATATACTCAAAAATTTTGTTCCAGCTAACTCCATATTTCCCCAGATTATTGGCCTCATCAGTAACGATATTCATATCCCCTCTGGATAAAATATATGGAATATATTTTTTATCTACCCGGCCTTTAAATGTAATGTTTTTTAAATTCTTTCTTTTTACTTCTTCTTCAAGTTTCCTGCGTTGATCGCCATCACCATAAATTAAAAAACAAACAGTCGTACCTTGAAGTTGTTCTGCAATTGAAATAAAGTCTTCAACCTTGTTCGCTGCCCTAACAGACCCTGCGTAAATTACCTTGAAGCAATCAGTTTTTCCCAGATCCGGATCATAGATCTTATAACGGTCTTCATCTTCCCGGAATTTGATAAGATCCACGCCATTACTAACATGATAGACTTTATCTAAGTCTACTTTATTGTCCCAGCCCTTATCTTCTATATATTTTTCCCCACCCGGCATTGTAAAAACAACACCATCTGCTTTTTTATAAATATGCTTTTCCCCAGCATACATCAGTTTTGTAAAAAAATTATCCTTATTAATAATTTCCAATTCCACCAAGGTCTCAGGCCATAAATCTCTAATTTCGCAAATGCATGGAACATTTAGCTTTCGTGCTATTTTTTCTCCGGCAAGTAGAGTCAAGGGGTGTACTGAAGATGCAATAATAATATCAGGTCTTCCAAATCCAGTGTTTTTATTCAGCAAAACTTTCTTTATCCTTCGATAATAGTCCAGCATGTTTAATATACGATTTCTCCCATTTCCATGATATAAGCGAGTTTTAATAAATCCATATGGAACCGAATCTTCTCCTATTCTCTCCACATATAAACAGCCCTTAGTATCAACTATACGAGAAGAATTGTGTTCTGTATTTGCACAAAAAATCTTTACATCATGACCTAGTTTTATTAAGTATTTAGCCAAACTATGGTGACGACCTCCGCTATCAAAATACATATCTGTAGCATAATGATTTAAAATCCAGACTTTCATAATAACCTCTTTTACTTGCTTGTTTTTTTTGCAGGCACTCCTATATAAGTGCCCTTGTCCACAATATTCTTCACTACAACTGCCCCTCCTCCAATTATACAATCTTTACAAATTCTTATGTCCGGTAAAATTGCCACACTAGAACCTAAATACACACCCTCCTCCAAGTAATCATATCCGGTTATATCACAATAATCCATTATTGATACATAGTCTTCTAACTGAGCATCATGTCCTACACTACATGCATACAGAACACTACAAAAATTCCCCACTTTTGAGTTTGGACCCACCTGTGAAAAAGCTCCAATTAAACTTCCTTTTCCTATTGAACAATAGTTGGAAACAATTGCAGTTGGATCAATCAAAGTCTCCCATGTAACGTATCCATCCAATTCATTAACTATCTTTCTTTTTATATCTGCCGCTGCAATAGTAAGTACCGCATACATGCATTCCTCTTTAAAATGTTCCTTTACATATTCCACGCCACCTAAAACTGGAACTGTATTGATTTTTGTACCCCAAATCTCAGGATTATCATCTATGAACCCAATCACATTATACACGTGTTTACGATCATTAATCCTTTCTATCATATCATAAATCTCACGACCATAACCACTAGCTCCCACCAAAATCAAATCTTTCATATAATCCACTTCCTCTCTACTCTACTTCATCGTTCCCTTAAAATCTTCCATTGTGGCATCTGACTCACTATTAATCCCATCTCGCTTTATTACAGTCTTGAATGTTTTAAAAAGAATACTTATATCTAAAGTAATTGCAATATTAGCAACATAATATATATCATAATCAAATTTTTCTTCCCATGAAATACTATTTCTTCCATTAATCTGCGCATACCCTGTAATTCCTGGTCTCACACAATGTCTTTTTTTCTGTTGTGCATTATATAATGGCAAATATTGTACCAGCAATGGTCTCGGTCCAACAATTGCCATATCCCCCTTTAATATATTAAACAGTTCTGGCAATTCATCCAGACTCGTAGCCCGTAATGCTTTTCCAAATTTCGTCAAGCGGACTTCGTCGGGCAGAAGATTCCCATCTGCATCTCGCTCATCTGTCATAGTTCGGAATTTATACATCGTAAATATTTTTTCATTCAAACCTGGGCGTTGTTGCTTAAAAATCACCGGGCCACCTAACTTGATTCGCACTAACAGTGCTACTATAGCTAGCACCGGACTTAAAATTATAATAGCGACTAACGACAAGATAGCGTCGATGCTACGTTTTACATATTTATCATAAAAAGAATGTTTGTATTCCATAATTTCTCTCAACTAATTTGCTATTTAAAGCATCCTCTAATTACAGAAATAATGTTATCCTGTTGTTCCTCCGTCATTTTATTATCACTCGGCAAGCATAGTCCCCTATGGAAAAGATCCATTCCAACATCAAAAACATTTCTATCTAAATACGCATTCGTCATTGCTCTTCCATTCCCTGTTCGGGTCACAAATCCATGCATTCTGTAGATCGGCTGCATATGCATCGGTTTCCAAATAGGTCTTCCCTCCGCATTAATGCTTGCTAAAGCATCTAAAATTTCTGTTGGACAGGTTTTTCCTGATTCTGGGCAATACAATACATCGCTGTCTGAACGTACCTGTTTGCACATGGCGTCAGAATCAATAAGCATACAAGATAACCAATAGTTGGGGATTGCAATTTTTGTTTCAAACGGATTCATGCTTACAGGTAAATCTTTTAAGCCCTCTTGATATCGTTCATAAATGGCCTTTTTCTGTGCAATATGCTCTTCTAAATAAGGAATTTGACCTCTCACAACACCAGCAATCACATTAGACATACGATAATTATATCCTAATTCTTCATGCTGATACCAGCTTGCTTTTTCACGTGCCTGCGTAGACCATTTTCGAACTTTTTCAGCAGCAAGTTTACTATCGGTTAAAAGCATTCCCCCAGAAGAGCCGGTAATAATTTTATTCCCATTAAAGCTGATACAACTATATTCCCCGAAAATTCCTGTCTGGATTCCTTTATAAGTGGCCCCTAATGATTCTGCAGCATCTTCAATGATAATTGCATCATGTTTCTCACAAACAGCTTTCAGTTCATCTATTTTCGCCGGAACACCATATAAATGTGCCAAAACCACGATACGAACATCCGGGTAAAGGTCAAAAGCTTTTTCTAAAGCAACCGGATCCATATTCCATGTATCTCGTTCAGTATCAATGAATACAGGTATTCCTCCTTCATATACAACTGGGTTCACAGTAGCATCAAAAGTCATATCTGAGCAAAAGACCCGCTTCCCTTCTACTGCACCGTGCTCCACTTTCGGAGCACCATATACTTGAAATCCCGCTAACCTAACCGCCATATGCAATGCAGAAGTTCCAGAGGATAATGCAACGGAATACTGACGACCAATCTTTGTGCTGAAAATCCGTTCTACTTCGTTGATATTTTCACCAACAGTAGACATCCAATTGGTGTCATAAGCTTCTTTCATATATTGCAGTTCTTCCCCATGCATGGTTGGTGAACTGAGCCACACTTTATTTTCCAATGGGTTTACATCTGTTATATCAAACATCCCGCACTCCTTTAAAATTATTTGGGTTGATAAGTATCACATATTTTTTTAATTGCAGTTTTGATACTATCCCCATTTTGGTAAGCTGTCTGGATCAACTGGTCTAGATGATCTAGGAATTCCATATCGTCTAACTCTATCGGTTGTCCTATAAAAATCAAATCATTAGTTGTGCTCTGCAGTCCTTCTTCTGCCATGAGGAGTTCCTCATAAAGCTTCTCGCCTGGCCGCAGTCCCACTATTTCAATTTTAATATCACGTCCTGGAACATAGCCTTTCATTTTTATCAAATTGACTGCCAAATCATAAATCTTAACAGGCTGTCCCATATCCAAGACGAAGATTTCACCGCCTTTAGCCATCAAGCCAGCTTTCAATACGAGAGAGACAGCTTCCGGTATGGTCATAAAGAAACGCGTGATTTCCTTATGGGTCAATGTCACCGGCCCACCTGCTTCTATTTGTTTTAAGAATAAAGGAATAACCGATCCATTGCTACCTAGAACATTGCCAAATCGCACCGCAACAAACTCTGTTTTGGATTTACGATTATATGTCTGCACAATCATTTCACAGATTCGCTTCGTTGCCCCCATGACATTAGTAGGACGAACTGCTTTATCCGTTGAAATCAACACAAAACGACGTACACTATACTTGTCCGCCAACTTTGCCATATTCCATGTTCCCATACAATTATTCTTAACTGCCTCATTCGGAGAACATTCCATCAGTGGCACATGTTTATGCGCTGCTGCATGATAAATAATATCAGGTTTATATGTTGAGAATATGTTTTCCATGCGATCATAGTCCCGAACAGAAGCAATCAATACTTCCACATCTGCATCTGGATAGTATTGTTTCAATTCCATCTGAAGCTCATACGCTCCATTCTCATAAATATCGATCACCAGAAGTTTGCCTGGATTGTTCGCTACAATTTGTCTGCAAAGTTCTGAACCAATGGTTCCGCCCCCGCCAGTGACCATAATCGTCTTTCCAGCTACAAAGTTTGCCAGTTCCGAATTTTC
>OFML01000492.1_pt1 | contig 31255 bp, 29 predicted proteins | sample 1541831 | NCBI WGS metagenome assembly OFML01 (sample SAMN04209237, study PRJEB22552) | human gut metagenome | biome: gut; material: feces | host: Homo sapiens | place: USA: Oklahoma | reverse complement strand
TAATCGAACCGGTATCCGGGCATGGAAAAGGAAAATACAAATTCAAAGAGTTATAGAGTATATTGGATTTAAAGGCATCGGAACATCCGGTGCCTTTTTTAAAAATACAGGAACCTTTTTACCGTCCGGCGACTCATATAGTATGAAGCCGGCGAAGAGAAGGAGGTGTTACTTTGTCAGTTATGACAAAAGAGGAATTTGTGCGGGAAGTGCGGGGCTATACCCTGCATATGTACCGACTGGCATATTCTATTCTGAATAATAGTACGGATGCGGAGGACGCTGTCAGTGAAGCGGTGCTGCATGCCTATGAAAAATTAAGGACACTGCGGGATCCGGACAGCTTTAAAAACTGGATCTTACAGATCACGGCAAATGAAGCGAAAAAGATTTATCGGCAAAATAAGCGGACCGGTGCGGTGGCATGGGAAGAGAATCTGTCCCCCAAAAGGAACTTGCCATGCTTGATAGTCCTGAAAAATACAAAAAGGGCGTGGCTTTCTATGCAGCGCGGAGTACATTTTTCCTGCCGGAAGAGGAAATGACGGATGAGGAACTGTTGGAGCTGATCGATTTTAAGGAAAAGAGAGAGTACAGTCTGGCGAAGATCAGCGAGGAGATTGCGGAAGGTTCTTATGAGTATGTAAAGACAGAGCCGGAAAAGGATGCTGCGCAGCAGGGACGTGCAGCACAGCAGGGAACGAGTGGTACGGTTCTCGGCGCAGATACGGCAACGCAGGAATGGCAGGTCGCCTATGAGGGAGACGTAAGTATCCGTTGTGCGGCAGTGGCAGAGAACGGTCTGTATGTGGGCGGTTTCACTGCGGACGGACAGGCGAGAGTGGAATATCTGCCTTACGGCAGCGGAACGCCAGAGACGTTTTTTGAAGATTTTGCAGAAAACGGAGAGGTCTACAGTCTGTGCACGGCACCGGACGGCAGCATCTATGCGGGACTGAAGGGACTGGCTGTACCGGGAGCGGAGCACGGCTGGCTGCCTGTAATCTATCATATCAGCCCGGAGGGAACGCTTCTGAACAGTTTTACCGTAGGAGAGCGGGAATGGAATATCGTTGATAGTATGGCAACAGATGCCCAAGGCAGATTATATATGCGGATGCGGATGCAGGAGGACGGCAGTTATGTGCGGATCTATTCTGCGGAAGGAGAACTGATCGGAAACGTGGCGGATGACAACAGCTATGCCGTACAAGGTGCCGGAGCATTAGGACAGGGCAAGGACGGCAAAGTCTATGCGGCTGCACAGGCAGTGGGCGATGCGACAGCAGGGAATATAGCTATGACATTAGTGTCAGTAGATTCGGAAAGCCTCAGGTTTGTTCCGGTGGCTGGAGGTGAGAATGTTGTTTGCAGTGCCGATACGATCTACCCGTGGAAAATGGTGGCAGCAGGTGTGAGTGAGACGGCAGATTTTATCCTATGGGGATACAACGGCGTGGACACCTATCGCCTGGGTGAGACGGAATTCACCAGAGTGCAGGAGAACTGGGAGATGCCCTGCGGTACGGAAGGCACCTGTGCGGTCCTCGTACCGGACGGTCGTATTCTCTATATCGGCGCATCCGACGGCTTCCAGGGAACGACGGCGGACGGCGTGGAAATCAGCGGAAAAGATCCTGCGCAGACAGTGCTCTATTATGAGCCACTCGTAAAATAGAGTGACAATAAACTGGCGACACCGGGAAGCCGATGCCGCCAGTTTTATAGTTCCAGACTGTTAAGTTTCCATCTGCTCAATTGTGCATTTACAGTGGTTATGTTATAAAAAGACCAGAAATAACAGAAAGCGGTCGCTTGGGTGAAAAAGTAGTAGATTCAGGGGTGAAATTTTGTTATGCTGTTTGTAACAAACGGAGTATAAAAGTCGTCAATATAGATAGAAGGGAAACAAAGGAGGGGCTTATGAAGAAGATTAACGTAAAAGCAACCATTTTTCTCAGTGCAATCGTATTGGTGGTAGTGGTACTTCTGCTGAATCTCATCGAATTCCGCAAAACGGTGGATTTCACGGTGCCGGGGATTCAGATGCCGAAGGAGAATGCCTACGGGAAGCAGGAAGAGGTACAGGTGAGCGTTAACGGAACTTATTATTACCGGGTACTGCCCTGGATCCACGGCAGCACTTTCCATGGGCAGATATCTTTCGTTGGAGAGGGAGAGGAACCGCAGAATTATTTCTTTACCTATGGAGCAAGCAGAGGATTTCTGAAGGAGGGAAGAGGGGCTGGCTGGATCGGAACCCCGGATGCTCAGACTACCGTAGCGATTTATCAGGCGGTACAGAATGTGGAAAAAGGGATGATATCCGTAGAGAATCTCGCCAGCTACGTTTTATATCCGGCGGCAACACCGGAAGAAGCCTATGCCATAGCGGATATATGGTATCCGGGAATGCTGGAGAATGAAGCAAAGACAGCATTCTGCGCGGCTTTTTTGCCGGAGGAATGCCCGCAGAAGATTGGATGCAGCTTCTGTGCGGAGGATTACGATTATGTGGAAGATGTCGATACCGTAGAGCAGCTGTGGCAGGAATTTATACAGCTTTCCGGAAAAGTGACGTCAGATCCGATCCCGCCGGAAGAGATGGTGGAAGGTGTGGGATATTTTCAGTTTGTCTATGCAGACGGTGAGACAAGGACCTTTCGCTACGCGTCGGAAGAACAGGGATTATGGATAGGTGAGGACGAACGCTGCCTGGTGGACGGCCAGGCTTTCTATGACTGGCAGGAGCGTCTGATGGAAGCGGTGCAGAAGTAAGCACGGGAAAGAGAGGTGCGGAAATGAACGGTAAAAAGAAAAGGTATGTTATTTTGATCGTTTTGGCAGTGGTGGTGCTAGCGGCAGGGATTCTGGGCGGACGTGAGTTATGGCTGTATGAGCATCCGGAGATACAGATCAGATTCAGCCATGATCGTAGTGAAGATCTCTACCGGTCCTATCCCATCTGCTCCATTCGCAGCAGATCCCACATCGGACAGGGGTATGCGAAGCAGTATGGTGAGGAACTGCGGCAGTATTGGGAAGCAACCAATGAGGTTTTTGTGTGGATCAGTGAACAGTATCAGAAACCGTTATATGTCACTTCGGATGTGACCATAGGAGATGGAAAGACAGTGATCTATTTCCGGGGGACCGGCACTTCCATGACTACCGGGGAGACAGAGGAAATCCATAGAGACTGCGTGCTGGATTTTGAAATGCATGCGGAGGTATTGCGCTCGGAAGAAGAGCCGGAGCTGACAGTAAGTGACTGAAATCCGGAAGAAGAGGGGCAACAGAATTAGATTTCTTACTTGACAGATGGGTCGGTAGAATGTAGACTATAATTACAAAGAGTCTATAAAATATCGACTATGCCTTGCCGGGGAGCAGGACAGGAGGGGCTTATGGGTGAGAATATCTACAGAATATTTGACGGTGTATGGAACTTAAGTCTGGTGGGAGGATACTGCGTGCTGCTGGTGCTCCTCGCCAGACTTTTGTTGCAAAAAGCACCAAAATGGTGCTCCTATCTGTTATGGGGAATCGTGTTTGTGCGGCTGTGCTGCCCGGTGTTGCCGGAGACAGGAATCAGCCTGATTCCGGAGAGATTGCTGTCGGTGGGGACAGAGATGACGTCAGGGCAGCAGACAGTCGGTCCGGGCAGTCATGGTTATGCAGAGACCAACGATACGAAGGATAACGGAGATGCCATGCGGCGGGAGTATGATGCGGTGGAAGCATTGGACAACCAGTCGGCAGGAAATACGATGGCTGTGAGAAATGACAATGCTGTCATGAATGCTGACGGCACGCAGGATTTTCCCCTGGGAACTGCGAGAACAGAAAGTGGAGCTACGGTTGCAGGGGTGGCAGCCAGTGGAACAGATGCAGTGATTTCGGGAACATCTGCCGAAACGGGTACTGATGCCCGCGCATGGATATACCCGGTGTGGTTCCGTGTATTATCCCTGGTATGGCTGGCAGGAATGCTTGGCTTCCTGGGATATCATGCTTATTCTTATCTGCGCATGCGTCACCGGATCCGTAGATCTGACAATAGTGTCAGGCAAGTGGAACCGGGGATCTGTGAGATCAGTGGAGGACATCTGTCCTTCGTCATGGGACTGATCCATCCGGTGATCTATCTGTCTTCGGGTTTAGATCCTGAGAGTAGAAAAGTTGTTCTGTGCCATGAACGGGTGCACTTACAGCGCAGGGATTATCTGTGGAAACCGCTAGCGTTGGTAATCTGCTGTGTCCACTGGTTCAATCCGTTAGTGTGGCTGGCATTTTATCTGATGAACATGGACTGTGAGATGTCCTGCGATGAAAAAGTTGTGAAGCTCCTCGGTGAAGAGAGTAAGAAAATCTACTCTTATACATTGTTGGAAGAGGCTTCCGGCGGCGAATGGAAACGCTATCGTGGTGGTTCCATCTGCGCACTGCTTTCTTTTTGCGAAGACCATGTGAAGAATCGTATCCGTCATGTACTGGATTATCGCAGGCCGCCATTCTGGGTCATGATCGGCGCGGCAGCAGTGCTTGTGATATTGGTGGTATGCCTGTGCAGCAACCCTGGCGGTGGAACAGATGCAGTAAATGCGGATAATGATACGGAGACTGGGGCGGATGCGACAGACATGACAGGAACGTCGGATGAAACAGCGGAAGGGGATTTAACGGCTGGTGAAGTGGACTATGAGGCTGCCAAAACGGAATGGCTGACGGTATTTGAGCAGGGTATCCACAGCAGGGAAGAGTTCAGTGCCCTGTTTGATGTGTCTGCCTTGGAGGATACCCGGTCTTTTGCCGGACAGGACGGCATTCAATATCTGGAATACAACGGTGTTGCGGCGAGAAAACTGCACATACAGATCCTGGACGGGGATACCGCAGCCCACGAGACTTATAAGGATCCGGTAAAAGCGGCGGAAGCACTGCTGCATCTGGAGGGCGGCAGCGGAGAAATGACGGAACTGCTCTATGAAGCCGGGAGGCAGTATTTATTTTTCCAAAAGGATTCCACAAGACCCGGCGAAGGCTCTGTGGCAAACGTACATTATATTTTCGCTGATGGATCCGGTATCGATATTCCGATGGTATTTGCGGAGGAGAGCAGTCAGATCTGGCTGCTGTCACTGGGAGACATCGACAGTAAAGGCAGGCATTCTACCGGTCCTCTGGACGGAGAAAATCAGGCCAGAGTGGTCTATGCGGAATACGGACCCAGGGATGAAGATTGGGCTACCGTGGCAGAACTGTCGAAAAAATGGGTGTATGTAAAGGTATCCCCCGGATCTTTTGCGGATGTTGCTGCTACTTATCAGGTCTCCAGCTACGGTATTTATGCGGCCACCGGGGACGACGCCGGACTAAATTGTATGGTTCCGGGATATATAGCGCCGGGATGTGCGGCAGAAGGACGTTCCACGGTTTACCAGAATGTGGGAAATTACTATACGTCTGACAGTTATAGACAGGAGATGGCTTATCTGAAGCAACAGGATAGTGTCCGATTGTACTATTTTGCAGCTTCTGATTATCAGGATGGAGATCTGGACATCTGGATCGACACGATCCGGGAATATGATACTTCGGGACAGACCGGAGAAAACGGGGTCACGGACTGGAAGCTGCCGTCGGAGGCGCAGGATTTCTCCGCAGACATGCTTACTGCGGAAGACGGTTATTGGATCCTGAGTCAGAGCAACGGAACCGCCCAGATGAAACTTCCGCTTCTGTCCAACCAGCCGGTCTGGAATGGGAAGGTGGCGGCAGATCTGACGACAGAGGAAGCGGATGCTTATGCAGCAGCACAGAGACGGGATATTATGACGAATGTGGGAGTCGTATTCGATTTGTCCGAGCGGGCAGCGCAGGAGACTTATGCCCTGCTTGATCTCGATGGGAACGGCAGTGCAGAGCGGATCATATTGCGGCCCCAGATGGCACAGGCAGTAAACGAGCTGGACCATTCACCCCTGGACAAGTATGTATTTGAGGTGAACACTATAAGAGGCGAGACGCGGACGGCACAGAATCTGGGAAGCAGCATCTATGCGTTCAGCCCGGACGGCAGACAGATATTGCTGGCACTGATGCGTAGGGACGAGTTCGGACAGTGCGAGAGTTTCCTGTTCAGCTATGAGAACGGGGAACTACAGGAGGTAGGAAGCTTCGCGCAGGATATCCGGGAGATCTGGGTGGAAAACGGCCAGATCATCACCACCCAAAGCTATGATTATATCCTGCAGAGAGAGAATCTGCGGATCATATACCGCATCGGAAGTGACGGAAGGCTGGCGGAGATCCCCACAGACCGCTATGATCTGCCGGAGCAGGCGGTCCTGCACGGACTCAATAAGGATCTGGAAGTCTGCCGGACTCCGGATGCCGGCAGCGAACGCTTTACCATCAACGCAGATCACGGAGTCTATTTCCTTTATCTGGATGCCGGCAGACAGTGGCTCTGCGTGGAGACCGAGAATGGTGTCACCGGGTGGCTTAAGCTAGCGGATTACACTGCCGAGGAGGCTTGGGCGACTTTTAATGACTTGATGCCATATGGTGGGTGATAAAACTTATACTGGAAACAATTGATAAAAATAAAAAAAAGTTTCCAGTATAAGAGAAACTTTTACCTTAGCAGATAAAAAATAGGCATTGACAGAAATGGTTTACATGCTGTAACATAAAAGCGTTACAGCATGTAAACCATTTTGCGTTATAGGACATAATAGATACAGCAGGAACAGAAAGTGAGGAATTACAATGTCGGAATATACCATGGGAGCTGTGGAGATGCGTTTTGCGGAGATCATCTGGGAGCATGAGCCGGTCTCTTCCGGGGAACTGGTAAAACTATGCGAGCAGGAGTTAAACTGGAAGAAATCAACGACCTATACGGTCCTGCGGCGCCTCTGCCAGAAGGGGATTTTTACCAGTGAGAACGGGACTGTCACCTCACTGATGTCGAGGCAGATGTTTCAAGCGAGACAGAGTGAAGAGATCATCGAGGAATCTTTCGCAGGATCTCTGCCAGATTTCGTAGCGGCATTTACTTCCCGGAAGAAGCTGTCTAAGAAAGAGATCAAAGAGCTGAAGAAGATTATAGAAAATAACGGGGGAGCAAAGGAATGACAGTAATGGCAATGATGCAGATACTGGTCAGAATGAGTCTTCAGGGAAGTATCATCATAGGAATCATATTGCTCCTCAGAATGGTATTTAGAGGACTGCGGATCTCTTACCGGTATTGTGTGCTGTTGTGGGGAATCGTCTTTTTCTATCTTATATTTCCCTGGAAGATCGAGAATGCGCATGGATTCTGGTGGGCACAGCCGGAGTCGATGGTAGTGGCGGTGAGCGCGGATGGACCGACAGTGGTGACGGGACTTGGAACGGGCATTGTGCCGGGACAAAATGCCACACCGGAGCAGAATGTAACAACGGGGCAGAGCACCTTGTCAGAACAGGCGACCGGAACAGATGCGATGACCGTGCAGAGTACGAATTCCGAAGCGGGATCGAACGAGCTCCCTGTGACGGCTGCACAATCCAACGGCACAGCAGACACATTTTTCGCATCGGCTACCTTTTTGCGGGTAATATTTGCAGTTGAATGTCTGTGGCTGGCAGGAATCCCCTGTTTTCTCGTGTATTTCATTTTTTCTTATGTAAGAATGAAGCGTCGTCTGGCAGAAAGCCTTCCTGCGGAGAAGGGAGTACATTACGTGGACGGCATCCGTACGCCGATGGTCTTCGGAATCCTGCGTCCACAGGTTTATCTTCCGGTGGGGATGAACCTGGAATTCTATGACTGTGTGCTGCAGCATGAGCGGATGCATCTGCGCCGCCTGGATTATCTGTGGAAAATATTGGCATACCTGATCAGTATTGTGCATTGGGTGAACCCGGTGGTATGGCTGGCGTATTACCTGCTGTGCTGCGATATGGAAAAAGCCTGCGACGAGGCAGTGACGGAGCAGTTGGAGCCGGAGGGCAGACAGGAATATGCCACCGCACTGTTATACATGGCGGTCGACACGACTGCACGCAGGATCTTCGCGGCACCGGTGTGCTTCGATGAAGGTGACATCAAGGGCAGGATCCGGCATATTTTGAAAGGACGTAAGACCGCTGGGAAGCTTGCAGCGCTGGCAGTGGAGCTGTGTGTCGTGGTGGCATTGATATTACTGACACAGAAAGGTGCCGTAACGGAGCAGGAGCCGGAGGCAGGAAATGCCGCAGGAGAGACTGCTGACAGTGTGACGGCGGAGAGCGATGCAGAGGAAGAAAAGGATCTGCCGACATTCTATATCCGCCGGGCGGAGGATTTGCAGATAAGCAGCCCGCTTCGAATCGTGGAACAGTATATCACCGACCGTGCCACGGCATGGAATCATTATTATATTGATGCAGACGGTGTCCTATGGGGCAGCGGTTATAATCAAAACGGACAGCTGGGAAACGGCAGCTACGAGACGGATCTGGACCTGGGGAAAATGGATGCGGTTCGGATCGCGGATCATGTGGTCTCTGTGGACGCTAACCTGAATAACAATTTCTGCATCTATCTGACGGACGATGGAAAGCTTTACGGAATGGGGCTGAATATGGCAGGACTCCTGTTAGGGAAAGACTCTGTGAAACAGGTGTACAGCGATGATGATAATGACCGTGTGTGCACACCGGTGCTGCTGATGGAGAATGTGCAATATGCCAGAGCCGGCAGGGAAGCCATCGTTGCATTACAAGAGGACGGAAGCGTCTGCTGGTGGGGACAGATGCGGACGACGACCAGCACCTATGGCAGTGATTACGATGCCTACTGGACGGTGGAAGAGAACTCGGTCAATCCGGTGAAAATGATGTTCCTGGAGCCCCATAAGGTATTGGAGAACTGTGTCTATGTGGATATCAGCGCATGGAACGGTGCAGCGATCACGGAGACCGGCGACTTATACATGTGGGGACTGAACATCTTCGGACAATGCGGCGTTGCAAAAAGTGAGAATGTCCATGATTTTGTCTGGGCACCGCAAAAAGTGCTGGAAAATGTCAGTATGGTATGGCTAGAGGCAATACGGCAAAATGACGACGGAATCGATACGGAGCTGGAGAACTTGAACTGGGCAGTGCATTCGTATACCTTTGATAACTTTGCACTGTTGCAGGACGGAACATTGCTGGCTGCCGGAGAGAATCTGGGCAAAGATTCCGTGACGACAGTAGTGGATGGGGATTTGCACCAGGCGGGATCCCACCAGGCGTCTTTTGAATTCGTGCCGGTGCGGGCAGCTGTCTACTCCACGGAGTATAACCGGGAGATCCTGGCGGAATTTACATGGGGAATGTCCAGAGAGGATGTCCGGTCGCTGTGTACGGATGCAGGACTGCAATTTTATGTCGGCGGAGAAGACGACGGAATCAATATCGAAGACAGTAGATATCGCTGCTATTTTGATGAAACAGGTGGACTGAGCGCACTTACGATCCAGACCGGCAGCAGCCGTGATGAAAGATTTACTGTGGACGAGACTACCCTGGAGGAAGTACAGCAGATCGTTACCGATGCCGGTGGCTCGCTGACGTTGCTTACCCCTGCGGGGGATAATCCCTGGGAGATCTGGCAGTATGCAGACACCGCCCAGGGGACCCTCTACTGGTTCACGGTATTCCAGGGGAAAGTCACTGTCATCACCGAGAAACAGCTGACAGCAGAAACTTTTGATGGACAACAGGAGTGGAAGAGCGTATTATTGATGGAAAATTGAGGACCTAAGTGGATAAGTGCCAGAAGGAGACATTATGAAAAAACAATATAAATTAACAGCATTGGCGCTGACTGCCTGTCTGTTGACGGGATGTGGCGCCGGGGAAACGATTGTTTTGGAGAATACGACGGCGGAGAAGCAGCCGACAGAGGATGTGGCGAGTGAGAGCCAGTCTGTCGCAAGCACAGAGGCGGTTACAATAGATACACCAGAAACATTCAGCGTTTCTGATGAATCTTCGTCCCAAGAAGCCCCGGCTGCACCTAAAGAAATCTCCATAGACTTCACCGGAATCGCAGAATTTCACCCGGAGGGGACACCCGCGCAACCCTATTCCCTGAAGATTCTGTCAGAAACGAATAATGATGTTACCATGGCGTATGAGTGGTACGACGCAGCCGAAGACATTTCTCTCCCCATGATCGGTGAGAACTGGGATTGCTTCTATGACGAGAACTACACCTACCAGTGGGACGAAGGAAAACTGAGCATTTTTGACGGCGAGAACTGCCTGTATGTACTGGAATATCCCACAGACAAATGGTACGTCAACGGCAACAACGCCCGCCTTGAGAACGGGATCTTCTATGGGGCGTCGGTAATGAACGGCTATGCCCAGCCGGACACCTGTTTTATGTTTGCCTATGATCTGGAAAATGAGAAACTGCTGTGGCGGAGCGCCGATCAGACCTACAACAGCATGAATTTCCTCGTGAAAGGAGATGTGATCTTCTGTGGCTATGGCTTTACCGCAGAGGACGATTATCTCTATCAGCTGGATAAAAATACCGGAGAGGTGATTGATCGCTTGCCTCTGAAAAAGATGCCTGACCTCATGACAGAGAAGGATGATCGGTTGTATGTGCACACCTATAGTTACGATTATGTGATTGAGATATTTTAAATTGAAAATATCAAAATAATTGATATCGGTCGACTATCTTATCATTAAATATTGAATGTGCATTAAAAATATGCTATTTTAAAAATGTAACATAAAAAGAGTTACATTTTTAAAAATGGTGACTATATGAAGAGCTTTTTAGAAAAAACATTGCGTCAAAATGTGATAATAGAAGAAACTGAATATTTGAATGAGAAGCTGCCCCTAGCCTTTCGTGGAAGATACACTTTTTATAAGGTTGAAACAAACGGTTTACCCTGGATAGCAATTCAGCCTAAGGCAGATGTTGGCTTGGCAGCGCTTAGAAAGGATTGGATTAAAATTGAAAAGGCAGCAGGTCTTAATTGCGCCATTTTTTTTGATTCTACATCATTTTATATTAAAGAAAAATTTTTGGAAGAGGGAATTCCCTTTGTACTGAAAGATAAGCAGGTGTACTTGCCTTTTATCGGATATTTGCTGTCCAATGAGAATGAAAGGAAAATTTCTCCGGTTCATTTAATTTCATTTTTAACACAAAAAGTTATATTGGTTGCAATATATGAAAAATGGGAAAATGTTACTGCATCAAAAGCTGCAATAAGACTAGGCGTTACGAAAATGTCTGCCAACAGGTGCTTTGATGAAATTGAGTATCTGAATGTGGATATTTTGGGTATGAAGGGTAAATCCAGGGTGATAACTATTCCGGTGGATATTCAGAAACTGTGGAATGATGTACGGGTCATATTGAGAAACCCTGTGATTGCAAGGTATGAACTAAAAGAGGATATTCAATTGGAAAAAAAGGCAGGAATTACTGCACTATGTGAGTACTCATTACTTTCGGATAATGAATATCCGACTTATGCAATTACCAAAAAAGAAATAACAGAATCCGGAATTAGAAAAATGAAGCAGGTGCGTTCCGGAGAAGAAATAGGATGCGTTGTTCTGGAACTGGGGTACTTTATTGATTTTAAGAATAAGAAACTGGAAGACCCATTGAGTGTGACATTGTCGCTTACAGAGAGCGAGAAACAGGATGAAAGAATTGGTATTTCTATAAAGAGGATGCTGGAGGAATACGTATGGTAAAAGGCTTTAAAAAAATCTTGTGGGAGGAGGATTCAGAAAAAGTATGTACAAAGCAAAGATGAGGTGTGTGGCAATATTAATAATTATGTTAAGCATGGTAAGCTGTGGGCAGAATAGACCGGAACAGAATGATACAGAACAGAATACTTCAGAAGTTACCGAGGAGATGACACCTAATACCATAACGACTACAGCTGTATCAAATGAAGAGACTGAACCGGTTGATTTATTGGAAGATTTCAGTTTGGAAAATTTAAAAGGGAAAACCGATCCGGAAGTAATCAGACAGGAATTATCCGTCCTTCCGTTAAATATAGATGAACTCAAAGATTATCCGGTGTATGTCTTGGATTGGCAGTCAAGGGAATGTAGCGGAGCAGAATTGCTGGACGAATTTTACGAGCAGACATCAGAGAATCAACCGGCGCAATTAGTGATTGTACACCATTTAGTGAGTGAGGAATTGGTTACAGCGAGTCAACTATGGAGTTTAAGTTATATAGAATTTGATGGAACGGATTATTTCATGTTTGAAAACGATTCGGAAGACGGCACCTGGAAAGATGATTACAGCGAGATGTATTTCCATTCTCTGAACATAATTAGAAAGCAGCCGGAACAAAGTGAAATTGAACTAATAATGATAGTATTTACGGATCAGGAAGATGTCTCCGATGAAGAAGCGGAACAGTATGTGCAATTGTTATATGATGGGAAGAGACCGGAGAACGTAGAGGTGCGTCCTTTTCTGAATTTACGGAAGACAAGTTAAGTTATACAGTGGGAAGTTGTGGCAGCAGTGCTTGTTTTTTTACCTGTTGGAAAAAGAATGATATTGCGATGACGTGCGAGGGGATTACGAATGAAAACTTTTAAAACAATAGCATTATTGCTTGTAGGTACAGTATCATCTTTGCTGTTAATGGGATGTGGAGAAATAGACACCGGGACGAAAACATCTGCATGGGAGAAAGAGACTGCTACAATTGTGCTGGAAGAACCTAAAACGGAGATTATACTTGGAGATATCGGGGGAGCGTCGACATTACAGGAAGCAATAGCAGATTTTAATAGTAAAAATGACAGAATAACAATCACAATACATGATTATTACGAAGAAAATATAAGCGACGGAATTAGTCGTTTGTATGATGATATTTTGACAGGAAAAGGACCTGATATCATTAGTTTTTCGACAGATGAGATGGATGTGGAAGTGCTTAGAGAAAAGGGCGCAATAGAGAATCTTATTCCCTATCTGGAGAAAAGTGATGTGATTGGGGAAGAGGACATCGTTGATTCCGCGTATCAGGTTTTGACAGCGGATGGTGGCTTGTATATGTTGCCAACGAATTTTGTGTTATATACATTGATAACAAAAGAAAAATGGTGCAGTAACAAAGAAAATTTTACCTTCGAGGAAGCCTTGCGGGCCGTTCGGGAATGTGAAGAGGATCCTATGATTTCACGGGATTTATTTTTACAGGAAGGGGCAATCTGCGGAGGATATTCCGGGGAAACGGAAGATAACAGATTGGAACAATATATAAAAATTGCAGAACAATTACCGCAACAGGCGATGTTTCAAACGAATGACCTTTTGATGCGGGAAGGAAAAATTCCATTCAATCTTGAGTGCATAGGTGACATGCAACAATATTTATATAAAAAATCCGTATGGGGTGAGGATGCAGTCTATACAGGATTTCCGGGAGCAGAGGGAAAGGGAAGAATATTTATTTTTGACAACTGTTTCGCCATTAACAGTCAAAGCACGCACAAAGAAGAAGCATGGAAGTTTGTGGAAAGCTATTTTACTGAGGAAGGACAGAAAACGATTGCTCCCAATTGGAATTTTTCAATATTGCAAGATGTGCTGGATCAACAGCTTAGTGATAGCAGAAAGCAGGAATATTATCAGACATCGGATGGAAAAAGAGAGAAACTTCCTATTCTGACATACGAAATTGGCAGTACCTATGAAAATGTTTATGCGGCACAAGATGAGGATATACAGGATGTAAGGGAGATGATAAATAATACGAAGGTAATGCAGCGCAGTGACCTTCCTTTAATAGGGATTACGCAGGCAGAGGCTTTGTATTATTTTAACGGAGAAAAAAGTATAGAAGAAACAGCAGCGGCTATAAGGAATAAAATTGATGAAATGCCGAATGCAAAAAATGCACAGCCAGATATGGATGTCATTATCAATATAGGGGATTTTTCAGTTTCCTTATATGAAGGTGAGCAGGAAATATTGGGGAAGCTGGATGAGATGGGGCTGTTGTATGAAAAGGTTGAGGATTCGGATAACAAAAAATATAATTATTATTATAACGTAGGTGATGGGGAAGCTCAATTTATACAAGTTTATTTTCTTGAAAAAGAATGTGTCAGAATAAGAATCAGTAGTAATGAAACATTCGCACATACCTCGAGAGGCATATATTCCGGAAATAGTTATTCTCAAATGGTCGACCAATATGGAGATTCTTATGAAAAACATACTTATATGGGCAAAGAGAGATATACCATTTATCGTTATGCTTTAGGAGAATGTTTCCATGAATTCGGCATACCGGGGGAAGCGACCGGTGAAATCTATAATGTTGATGTTTATGTTTCCGGTCAGATGCCTATCTATGATTATGGAGAAGAGATTGTAGAGGATTAGAAATTTTTTGAAAATATGTAAGGCGATGAGACGGACTATATGGAATAGCTGAATGCAAACGAAGGTAATGCTAAAGAGCTGGAGATTCCGTATTTTTCATTTACGGAAGAAAATATTGTGAGAGAAGAAAATAGAAGATAATTGGGGGAGGAACAAAAAATGACCAAAAAGCAGAAAGTAGTATTTGTGGTTGTGGCAGTAGTGATTGTGCTGGGGATAATTTTGTCTTACGTATGCTATCATTTTATTTATGGGACAAGAATCACTTCCCGGGAGGGAGAAGCATACCATAAATTAGAGGGAAAGGGAGTCTACAGCCCGTTAGCGGTGTTCCCTTCCGCAAATATGGACACCGTTTCACAGGATTTTTATTATCAGACCCGTGATGAAATCTTTGCAGCAACCTGCCAGATCTATTTGGAAAATCAATATACCAGGGAACAGTATGAGGCAGAAACAGAACGTCTGCGGAATTTGAAATTCTCTTATCAGGATCAGACGAATATGCTCTATCAGGATGAAGAAAATTATTGCAGCGTTGCGTATGTGGCAATGGCAAATTGGATCGACCGATATGAATATGCCATCACGTTAGACGACAGTAATACCATTATTTATGTTTATCTGCAGAACATGGACGCAAAGGACATACATATGCAGTCTGACTACCTTCCGAAATATTTTCAGGATAATAATGCCGGAAAGCATCAGGATACAGACCCTATGACCTCGGATTACAGAAGTTTCTATGCGTTCCGGATAGGAGATCATTATATAGACTGCATGGACTTGGCAGATCAGATTGAAATCGCCGATACCGAGCCGGAGATTCAGGCAGAGGATGTAGCATAGGAAGTTGAATCTAATTAATTTCTACAAAATAATGGGGAGTAGCTAACAGATTGCTGTGCGTAATATTTGACAGTATGTTATTCGTTATAGGATAACGGAGTAATAGGCATACTATATAATATCTCTGTCGGATCCGTGACAGAGATATTTTTCAATAGTGTAAATAAAATTTGACAAAGTAGATATAAATGTTTAATAATATTTACATAAGGAGATGGGATTATGCCGAAAAAAACAATAGTGTTGTTGCCTGAAACAGAAAAAATACTTGAGCAAATGGGACTACAGATAAAGTATGCAAGGCTGCGCAGAAAATTGACGTCGGAATTGGTTGCGGAAAGAGCAGGAATCAGCAGAGCTACTTTAGTATCCATAGAAAAAGGCTCACCTTCTGTGGCAATGGGGTGCTATGCGGCTGTGCTTCATGCATTGAATTATATGGATAAGGATTTACTGCTTGTTGCTAAAGATGATGAATTGGGACGGAAATTACAGGATCTTGATTTGCCTGTAAGAAAGCGCGCACCCAGGAGGGGATAGGGAGTGGATAAAGAAAAAAAGATTTTTGTTTTTGCTGATTTTCAGCCTTATCACGAAGAAATTATAGGTACAATCTATGTTTCGCAGACGAGAGGAAAGGAATTTTATTCTTTTGAGTATGATCAGAAATGGCTGGAAAAGGGAAATATGATATTAGATCCCGATTTACAGATGTATAAGGGAAGGCAATATATTCACGATGATAAGAAGATATTCGGAGTATTTGCCGATTCCTGCCCTGATAGATGGGGACAGCGTCTGATGAAACGCAGCGCATTATGAAATGATTAAATAAACGCACGATAAACGCACGCGTGCGTTTATAAGATAGCCTTTTGCAATCAAATTAAATAAGTGAAACAGTGTTTCGTTTTTTTGAAAACTCTTTCACCGGTTCAGCCACCACACCCCCAGATTCAGATACCCCGCGAACGCCACCCACACCAGATAAGGCAGCATCAGCCATGCGGCAGGCTTCGAGATGCGGTAAAAGGCAACGGTAGTGGCGAGGATCAGGATCCACAGAGCGACCAGCCACAAAAAGGCGAAAAGATACCATCCCAGGTTGAAGAACCAGATGGACCAGAAAAAATTAAAAATAAGCTGTACGGTATACAGGGTGAGGGCTTTCGTGTCCTCACCTTTTTGCATGACAACGAGATAAGAGGCGATTCCCATGAGGACGAACAGGATGCTCCACACCACCGGGAAGAGCCACATGGGCGGTGTCATGGGAGGCTGATTCACTGCTTCAAAGGCTTTCATGCCGTCTTTGGTGATCCAGGCGGAGAGCCCACCTGCCGCCAGAGGGATGGCAACGGCAGTGATGAGGTTTTTCCAGTGAATATTGTGAAATTTGCCGGAGAATTGCATGGGAGCCTCCTTTGAAAATACGATTTTGCATGTGTCAATATCCGTGTATTTCTGATTAGTATTGTATGAAAATGAGATAAAAATTATGTGTCTAGCTATAAAATGAAGACAAAAATTTGGGACTATCGGCAAACGGAGGTTTTGGTGTATGATTAAGAGTATAATAAAGCATTATGACTATCAGAAACAGGAAATATCCAAGAAAAGGTAATAGGTAACATTGCTATGAGCACAGAACACACACAGGGTTCCCTGACAAAAGAGGCAATCCGGCTGGCGTGGCCGGCGGTCTGTGAATCCTTTTTTATCGCACTGGCGGGTATGGTGGATACTTTTATGGTGAGTACGCTCGGAGCCAATGCGGTGGCAGCGGTAGGTCTGACCACACAGCCGAAATTCCTGGGGCTGGCACTGTTCATCGCAGCGAATGTAGCAATCTCCGCCCTGGTGGCGAGACGATTTGGAGAGAAGAGGCAGCAGGCGGCCAACGAGATTCTGGTGATGACGATCTGCTTTTGCATTGTGGCAGCGGTGATCATCAGTGCACTGACGGTGGGATTCGCGGATCAGATTATTGAATTCTGCGGATCGAGTGAGGACACGCATGCCATGGCGGCGAGATACTACCGGATCATCATGGGTGGCATGATCTTCAACGTATTGTCCATGGGAATCAATGCGGCACAGCGCGGCGCGGGCAATACGATGATCGCCCTTAGGACGAATCTGATCTCCAATCTGGTGAATATCTGCAGCATCCTACATTTTCGGATTTACCCTGGGACTGGGAATGACCGGTATCTGGATGGGTATTCTGGCGGATCAGGTATCCAGATTCCTGTTTGCATCGATTCGGTTCCGACAGGGCAAATGGGTGACAATTAAGATTTAATGAGCGCAGGTAATGAGCTTATGATAATAACAAAACTCCCGGAGCAATATCGCACCGGGAGTTCTTGCGTTCAAATAATATGCAATGAGTTACTGTGAGTTCTATTTCGTCTTCAATGTCTTTTTCATAGCAGTGAAAGTCTCTGCACTGATCACATGCTCGATACGGCAGGCATCTTCGGCAGCCACAGTGGGATCCACACCGATGGAAGTCAGCCAGTCCGTAAGAAATGTGTGACGTTCATAGATTTTCTCTGCGATTTCCCGCCCCTTATCCAGCAGGGTGATGTAGCCTTCCTTGTCCATTTCAATATATTCCCCATTGCGGAGATTCTTCATAGCGACACTGACGCTGGGCTTGGACACGCCCAGATCGTTGGCAATATCAATGGAACGGACAACACCGTTCTTTTTCTTCAGCACTAAGATCGTTTCCAGATAATTCTCAGCAGATTCCTGTATTTTCATGTAATGACCATACCCTTCCCATACATAGCATTTTGAACCGAAATACCTGCTTTACATGTGGAAACTTAACCATCCGCAGGCATTACAATAAGAATAGCAGAAAAGGGTAGGAAATGCAAGATTTCAACTTAATGAGAAAAAATATCAATAAAGAAGAGAAAAAAGTATTATGAATTACTTTGAAGAAGCAACGTTAAAAATCTATAAAAACGATACGTAATGTTTGTTTATTTTATCTAAAAAATATTATTATAAATAAAAATAATTGACATTCAAAAATAGGAGAATATAATATAGTTAACCGGTTAACAAAACGCATTAAAAACTGTATGAAAAGAGAAAGTATGAAAAACAGAGTAACCATCAGGGATGTTGCAGCAGCATCAAACGTATCAGTAGCGACAGTGTCCTATGTATTAAACGGAAAGAAAAAAGTATCCGAAGAAACGAAGCAAAAGATTCTGACAGTAATCGATGAGCTAGGATTCGTGCCGGATTTGAATGCACGAGGATTAACTGTAAAAGATACTAAATTGTTGGGAGTAGTCGTTCCACAGACAGAGCCCGGCAGTAAGCTGATGTTTCATAATATTTTTTACAGTGAATTACTGGGTAGCATAGAGTATGCTGCAAGACAGAGAGGATACCATGTAATTATCTCAGCTACCGATGTAACTGAAGATTATCTTCAGCTGATTCAGGAACGAAATTTGGCTGGAGTTATTATTATTGGTACTTATCAGAATCAGTTTTTTAGTGAATTAAAAACATTGGATGTACCGGTAGTGTTAATTGATAGTTATTGTAAATATGACTATTTTCATAAACTAAGAATTGATGATGAGAATTGCTCTAATCTGGCTACAGAATTTGTGATTCAGCAGGGACATAAAAAAATTGCATTGGTGACAGGACATCTTCAGGAAGATGGTGTTATGCAGAAGCGATATAAAGGTTTCCTGAAAGCGATTGAACAAAATGGACTGGAATTTCAAAAAGAAAATCTTTATGAAGCGACGGTTGATTATGAAAGCGGAGTAAATGCTGCAAAATGGTTCGTAGATAATAAGGCAGATATTACAGCAGTGGTAGCGACAGCGGATGTCCTCGCAATTGGGCTGATGAAGGGGTTTTATGAACAAGGGGTTCAGGTGCCTGAAGATATATCCATCATCGGATTTGATGATCTGGATATTTCCAAGTATACTACGCCCGGGCTCACTACGGTAAAACAACCTATTTCAGCTAAGGGAGAAAGAGCTGTTGAAATATTGATCGAAAACATTGAAAATCCCAAAATGGAAAAAGTGGAAGAAGTATTTCCTGTAAAACTAATTGAAAGGCAAAGTGTAAGAAAAAGAACGGAGATATTATGATTTTAGAAACGATAAAAGATCAGGAATATCATAAAAAAATATTACTGGCAAATGATTCCTATGCAGAGATAGAACGCAAAGAAGGTACACAATTAATCATTAATGTGGATTATAAAGGTGCATACGGTCTGGGCGAGAAATTCGATGCAGTGAATCAGAAAGGAAAGACAGTAGAGACACAGGTTATAGAAAAATTCTGTAATCAGGGAAATATCAGTTACTGCGTGACTCCTTTTTTCGTGACAGATTCGGGACTGGGTATTTACATTGAGACAAAGAAGAAAACGACAATCACGCTTGATCATGCAATTCGATGTCAGATACCGAGCGAATCCAAAGTTTATGTATTTACGGGTACAATAGGTGAGGTTATTCGTGATTATACCGGTTTGTTTAAAAGACCGCAGATACCACCCCGTTATGCATTTGGAATATGGGCATCAGCCAATCATTGGAATTCTGAAGCAGATGTAGACAGATTGCTTGAGGAATTGGAAAAATATCATTTTCCGGCCAGTGTTATTGTTTTGGAAGCATGGAGTGATGAAGCAACTTTCTATATTTGGAACGAAGCTACCTATTCACCGAAGAGGTCGGCAGAAGGTTTTTCCTATGATGATTTTGATTTTAGCAATAGTAAATACTGGAAAAACCCGAAACGCATGATCGAGAGGCTTCATGAAAAAGGGAAAAAGCTAGTGCTTTGGCAAATTCCTGTTTTTAAAGGAATGGAACCGGGAAGAGTATCGGAACAACTTGACATGGACAAGGAATATGCACTGGAGCATGGACTGCTTGTAATGAATAAAGCAGGAGTGCCTTACGAGATACCGACGGGCAATTGGTTTGAAGGCTCTTATCTTCCGGATTTCACAAATGAAGAAACGAAGAAGTTTTGGTTTCAAAAAAGAAAATATCTGTCAGATATTGGCGTGGATGGATTCAAGACGGATGGTGGAGAGTTCATATATTCCGAAGAAGTGAATTTTTCGGATGGAACAAGCGGAGCGGAAGGCAAGAATCAGTATTGTCAGGATTATGTGAATGCATACAGTAATGAAATATCGGAAGAACAAGTGCTGTTTAGCCGGGCAGGATATGCAGGAGCTTCCGGAACTCCTATTTTATGGGCAGGAGACCATCAGTCAACTAATGACGAATTAAAGAATGTCTTGCGGGCAGCCCTTTCCGCAGCCATGAGTGGTATTCTTTTCTGGAGTTTTGATATTGGTGGATTTGCAGGACCGCTTCCGAGTATTGATTTATACAGAAGATCTACACAGATGGCAGTATTTTCTCCCATAATGCAATGGCATTCGGAGCCGGATGGAGGTCAGTTCAGGGAATTGATGCCGGGAAGTGATGGAAATAATGAAAGAAGTCCATGGAATGTAGCCTTGGCATACGGACAGCCGGAATTTATTGATGAGATGCGTTACTGGCATACACTTAGGGAAGAACTTATTCCCTACATTTATCAAACGGCGCAAATTGCAGTAAGAGAAAGTAAACCCATGATGCGCCCCCTGGTATATGATTTTCAGGAAGACAGCAATGTAATTAACTTAGAAGATGAATACCTGTTTGGAAATAGTATACTGGTGGCTCCCCTTATGGAAGAAAATCAAACATCCAGAAAGGTATATCTGCCGAAAGGACAATGGTTTGATTTCTTTACAAATAAGTGCTATGAAGGAGAAAAATGGATAGACTCAGATCCTGAGACCAAATTACCGGTTTATGTAAAGTCCGGGACAACAATTCAAATGGAACAGGATGGGAAAAATAAGATTTTCCTCTACGGAAAGGAAGGCAAGGATTCTATTCTTTCCGATCAGATAGATATTACCTGGAAGGGAAAAAATATAACAGTAAAGGGGGATACAGAACAAAATATTATTTTTGATTTCATACAGTAAAAATATGCGAGGTTAACCGTTTAAATTATGAAAAGGAGAGGATACATTTATGAGAAAAAAATTAATGTCACTTTTATTAACCGGAGTATTGGCAACCTCTTTACTTACAGGCTGCGGAAGTACAGATGATAATACTGCGGAAGGAACTGCAACTGCAACAGCAACAGAAAGTAAGCAGGAGACTGTTGATCTTGCCAACACCGAAGTAGCGGAAGAAACGGCAGAAATTACTTATGCTAATTTTAATGCCTCTGGTGGTAATGAAGAAACACTTCAGAAAATGTATGATGCATTCCACGAAGAATATCCCAATATAACAGTTAACATTGAAACGATTGGATATGACGACTATTTTACACAGATGCAGACAAGAGTAGCCGGTGGAACAGCCCCTGATTGCTATGAACTGAACATTGAGAATTTTGCGGCATATGCGAATAAAGGAGTTCTGGCTGAGCTTACAGGAATTGATACCAGCGGCTATAATACGACCGCATTAAACGCATTTTCCGTAGATGGTAAGCAGTATGGTGTACCCGGAAATTTCTCTAACGTAGTACTTATTTATAATAAAGATTTATTTGATAAGGCTGGAATTGCTTATCCTACAGATGATTGGACCTGGGATGATGCGATGGAAGCGTGTGAGAAGATCAGTGCATTAGGTGACGATATCTATGGCATTTATCAGCCAATCACCTTTAACGAATTCTTCAAAGTAGCCGCGCAGTATGGCGGTGGAGTCTTGAATGAGGACAAAACAGAGTTCACAATTAATTCTGAGGAAAATCTGAAAGCCGCTACAATGATGATCAGTAAAGTGACTGAGACGAATGTGCAGCCCACAGAAGCACAGATGGGAGGAATGGGTGACTGGGACCTGTTCGAAAGTGGAAGACTTGGAATGATTCCTACCGGTATCTGGGCATTTAATACATTTGCAGATGCGTGTGACTTTAACTGGGATATTTGTGTAGAGCCGGGTGGAACACAGAAAGCAACACATTTCTTTAGTAATGCACTTGTAGTGAATGCGGATAGCGATAAAAAGGAAGCTGCTGCAACCTGGATCAACTGGCTTGCATCCAGTGATACTGCAGCACAGATGAGAATTGATGCTGGTTGGGATCTTCCTGCAATCAATAATGAGGATGTTCTTTCCGGATATTTGAAGCTGACCCCTCCCGAGAATCGTCAGGCAGTATTTGATTCCCTGAATTACCTGACAGTAGCTCCGATTATTGAAGATTATTCATTAATGTCCGATATCATTACCAATAAATTAAGCCTTGCGGCAAGTGGTGAAATCACGGTAAAGGAAGCACTGGATCAGGCCCAGGAAGAGTGTACTGCACAGATTAAGTTACAGTAGAAATGAAATTTTAAATTAGGAAACTGTCGTATGGCGTGCCAGCCATGCGACAGTGATCCTGAAAATGACAGGAAAAAATATGAGCAAAAAAAGACAGAAAAGAGCTTTGAAAAACGCCATACCATTTATGCTTCCCAGCTTTCTTGGGATGATTGTTTTTAGCTTTTTGCCAATTATAATTTCTATAGCCATCAGTTTTACAAACTGGAATGGACTGGATAAATTATCTTACAAGACACTGGCAAGTAATTTTGTATTTTTGGATAACTATAAGCAGATACTCGGAACATCAGAATTTTGGAAGGTTTTGGGACATACCTGTTATTATATTGTACTGTATATTCCGATGGTTTTGATAATGTCCCTTCTGATTGCCTCTATATTGAATAAAAACATGAAAGGAATCACCGCATTCCGGATTATGTATTATATTCCGGTATTGACATCTTGGGTAGCAGCCAGTCTGATCTGGAAATGGGTGTTAAGTCCCCAGTATGGTATATTGAACCAACTGCTGGGATATATTGGGATATCCGGTCCCGGATGGCTTACAGATAAAGTTTGGGCAATGCCGGCAATTGTTCTTGCATCTGTATGGAAAGATATGGGATTTTACGGATTATTTCTTCTGTCAGGCCTGAAAGCAATTGATACCGGGTACTATGAGGCGGCAACCGTTGACGGTGCAGGAAAAATGAAACAGTTTTTCTCAATCACTTTGCCGCTGCTTAGTCCATCGATGTTTTTCTGCATTATTATGGCTTTGATTAATGCGTTTCAGTTATTCCCACAGGTGCAGATTATGACAGAAGGTGGGCCTAATGGGGCTACACAGGTCATGGTAGAGAGAATTTACACATACGGATTTAAGTATTTCAAAATGGGGTATGCATCTGCGTATTCCTGGCTGCTGTTCGTAATTATATTCATATTAACTTTAATTCAGATGAAATTACAAAATAAGTGGGTGCATTATGAATCATAGTAAATGGAATGTAAAATTAAAAATAATATGGAATTACTTTTTAGCCTGCCTGATTGCGGTTATTGTGATGATCCCGTTTTTATGGATGCTTTCAACCTCTTTGAAAAGCAAAGGTGCATTGATGCAGATTCCCATAGAATGGATTCCCCAAAATCCAACGCTGGACAGCTATCGGATGGTCTTCTCCCGATTTCCCTTTTTGAGGGCAATTTTAAATAGCTTTTTTATTACCTGTAGTTATACGGTAGTTACCATTTTGTCAGCATCTATGGCAGCATTTGCATTTACGAAGATACAATTTCCGTATGGAAATACAGTATTTAAATTATATTTGGCATCCATGATGATTCCTACACAGGTAACGATGATACCGTTGTTTGTGATCATGAATAATCTTGGATTGATCAATACATATCCAAGTGTGATTTTACCATCCTTATTCAGAGCTTTCGCTGTATTTATGCTGGTACAGCAGATGAGAGGAATCCCCAACGACTATATAGAAGCAGCTGAACTTGATGGTGCAGGGCTATTCAGAATTTATCGGACAGTTGTGCTGCCGTTATCCGGTTCTGCAATAGCAACGTTGACAATCACCACATTTATGGAGAGCTGGAATGATTATTTATGGCCGTTGCTTATGCTGAATGATAAGAACAAAATGACTTTGACATTGGCTTTAAACAGTTTAAATGGACAATACGGAACGGAGTATAATATACTGATGGCAGGTAGCTTATTATCTATGATTCCTATCGTTGTTATATATGCTCTTGCGCAAAAATACTTTAAGGAAGGATTAATGGCTGGCGGAGTGAAGGGCTAGCCGGAAATAGAAAATATGGTTAAAAAATATGTATTCGGAACTCCCATAGAAACGGATGCCGTTGTCAAAGAAATAAAAGAAACCAGCTGGAAGGATGACATTTTCCAAAAAGAAGGAAATGTATTTCATTATTTGTTAAAAACGGATGAAATTGTGTATGGTCTGGGAGAAAATGTGCGAGGCATCAACAAGAGAGGATGGCGCTATGTAAGTAATTGCTCAGATAATCCTAATCATTGTGAGCATACCAATTCTCTGTATGGGGCGCATAATTTTATCATGATGGGAGACGGTGTAAGTGAAACTTACGGGTTATTTGTAGATACACCGGGGACTGTGACTTTTGATGTGGGCTATACAGATATAGACCGGTTAATCATCGCAATGGAAAATGAGAACTATAAAATATATTTGATAGAGGGACAAACTTATCAGGATGTAGTTCGAGAATTCCGTGAGATGATAGGAAGAAGTTATATTGCCCCCAGATGGGCATTCGGTTATGGACAGAGCCGTTGGAGTTATGAGACAGCGGATGAAGTGCGTGAGGTCGTAAGAGAATACAGAAAACGCGATATTCCCATAGATAGTATTTATCTGGATATCGATTATATGGAACGCTACAAGGATTTTACAATCAACAGAGACAGCTTTGCGGATTTTGAAAATCTTGTAGAGGAGATGAAGAAGGAAAATATCCATCTTGTGCCAATAATCGATGGTGGTGTAAAGAAAGAAGATGGCTATGATGTTTACGAGGAAGGAAAAGAAAACGGCTATTTTTGTAGGGATGAAAACGGAGAGGATTTTGTTATAGGTGTATGGCCCGGAAAATGTTGTTTCCCGGATATGTTAAATGATGAAGCAAGAAGATGGTTTGGAGATAAATATCGAATTCTGATAGATAAGGGAATTGATGGATTTTGGAATGACATGAATGAACCGGCTATTTTCTATTCGGAGAAGCGACTGAAAAAAGTATTTGATAAGATGGAAGAGTACAAAACTAAAAATTTGGATGTGAATACTTTTTTTGAGATGACAGATCTTATCGGTACAATATCCAATAATCCGGAGGATTACGCTTCTTTTTATCACAATTATAAAGGAAAACGCTATCGCCATGATCAGGTACATAACTTATTCGGATATTATATGACAAGATCAGCAGCGGAGGCATTTGAACGTTACCTGCCGGAGAAACGTATTTTGCTGTTTTCCAGAGCGTCTTATATCGGAATGCACCGGTATGGCGGTATCTGGCAGGGAGACAATATGGCATGGTGGTCCCATCTGAAGATGAATGTGAAAATGATGCCATCTTTAAATATGTGTGGATTTTTATACACAGGTGCGGATGTTGGTGGATTTGGTGCGGATACAACAGAGGATTTGTTGCTCCGATGGTTAGAATTTGCAGTATTTACACCGCTGCTTCGGAACCATTCAGCCAGAGGAACCAGAAAACAGGAAGTGTATCGCTTTTCTCACATTCCGAAGTTTTCAAGTGTCATTGGAGCCAGGTATCAACTTCTGCCATATATTTATAGTGAGTATATGAAAGCAGCACTCCGTAATACGATGATGTTTAATCCACTGTCATTCATTTATGGAAAAGATAATTTAGCCAGACAGGTGGAGGATCAACTTCTGGTTGGAGAAAATATTATGATCGCACCGGTCTGTGAACAGAATGTAACGGGAAGAGTTGTATATTTCCCGGAACGAATGAAACAACTCATCTTCAAAGACGGAATAATAGAAGAGGGTAATATTTTCCAAAAAGGCTTTTTCTATGTAAATATGCCAATGGGGACCGTAAATGTTTTCCTGAGAGAGGGATACCTGTTACCTGTGGCAAAAGGCGGGAAATGCGTGGAAGATATTAATTTTGAAGATTTAAAGTTGTATTCCTTCGGAGAAAAGATCAAACAGTATGAGTACTATTCAGACGATGGTGAAACAACAGATTTTGATATGGAATCTCATATTCGTATCCTAAAATAGTAATGAAAAAGAGCTTTACCGCTATTCATTTGTGTGGTAAAGCTTTTTTTACACTTATGTTTTTGAAAAAAGATAGACAGGATAGTAAAAAACGTAACTATTGAGAAAAAATATCAATAAGCAATTCCTATGAGATTTCTATGAAAAAAATCAAAAAAATATGTTGACAGTAAAAAAAGGTTAGTATATACTAACCACGTGAATTGAGAATGAATCTCATTAAGAGCTAATGAGAAACCACAAGCAGTTCAATACTATTGAAGGGAAGGAAGTGTGTATGATGCCCCTGAGTATGGTAGGTGCCGGTGAAGAGAACACGATCCAGAGGATCGGCGGCAAAGAGGAGACGAGGAAGTTTTTAGAGACCCTCGGATTTGTAGTAGGTGGTAAAGTGACAGTTGTGTCCCAGACCGAAGGCAACCTGATTGTGAATATCAAGGAATCCAGAGTAGCCATCGGCAAGGATATGGCCAATAAAATCATGGTGTAGCAGGCAGCTGTACCAAAAGATGTTAATAGGAGGAGAAAATGAAGACATTGAAGGAAGTTCCCTGCGGTCAGACCGTAAAGGTAACCAAACTGAATGGTGAAGGTCCTGTCAAGAGACGTATCATGGACATGGGCATTACCAAAGGTGTTGAGATCTATGTGAGAAAGGTTGCTCCTTTGGGAGATCCCGTGGAAGTAACTGTCAGAGGCTATGAGCTGTCTCTTCGTAAGGCAGACGCTGAGATGATTTGCGTTGAGTAAATGATCTTTTTTTTAGCAGGAAGGTTAGCTGGAGCTAATTAGTGAAAGCTAATCACATGAGCAAAAAGGAAGCTCTGAAAGAGCGTTTTGCGAATGGGGTCTGAATAGTTATTAAATGATTTTAGAGGAAAGAGGTAGAAAAATGGCAATTAAGATTGCACTTGCAGGTAACCCTAACTGCGGTAAAACGACACTTTTCAATGCTCTGACCGGTTCCAATCAGTTCGTAGGTAACTGGCCCGGCGTAACCGTTGAGAAAAAGGAAGGTAAATTAAAGAAACAGTACGGCGGTAACGGTGATGACGTGATCATCATGGACTTACCCGGTATTTATTCCCTGTCTCCGTATACTCTGGAGGAAGTGGTAGCACGTAACTACCTGATCGGTGAGAGACCCGATGCGATCCTGAACCTGGTAGACGGTACCAACATTGAGAGAAACTTATATCTGAGCACACAGCTGATGGAACTGGGTATCCCCGTTGTCATGGCTGTCAACATGATCGATATCGTGAACAAGAACGGCGACAAGATCAACGTAGCAAAGCTTGCTGAGAAGCTGGGCTGCCCCGTTGTTGAAATCTCCGCTCTGAAACTGACCGGTATCGAGAACGCTACCAAAAAAGCGATCGAACTGGCACAGAAGAAGAGTGCAGCAGTTGCGGTACATAAATTCGCGCCTGAGGTTGAGAGCGTGATCGAGACCGTAGAGAAGAAGCTGACTGATGTTCCCGAGGAACAGAAGAGATTCTTCGCTATCAAGCTGTTAGAGAAGGATGACAAGATCCAGGCACAGATGAAGAGCGTTCCCGATGTATCTGCAGAGATCAAGCAGTTGGAAACGGCTATGGATGATGACACAGAGAGTATCATCACCAACGAGAGATACACATACATTTCCTCTATCATCAAAGAATGCTACACCAAGAAGGAAGGCCAGAAGTTAACGACTTCCGATAAGATTGATAAGATCGTGACCAACAGATGGCTGGCACTGCCGATCTTCGCAGTTGTTATGTTCATCGTATATTATGTATCTGTTACCACCGTTGGTACCTGGGCTACCGACTGGGCAAACGATGGCGTATTCGGTGATGGCTGGCATCTGTTCACCATCGGAACCGGTGCTTATGAAGAAGCAGCCGAGCCTTATGATGATGCAATGAATGTGATCAACGCATTCGTAGAAGCTGACGGTGATGAAGCTCTGGCAGCAGTCATCGACAGCGAGTCTGAAGACTACGATCCCACAGCAGCAGTAGCAGCTGTTCAGGAGTTCGCAGCAGGTATCGATGCATCCGCTACCGCAGATTACACCCTGGAAGATGAAGAGACTCTGGCAACCGAGGATGTTACTTACACCGGCGCTGAGCTGGCAGAGGCAGTTGATGTATACGCAGCAGACGGTGCAGAAGCTCCCGATCCTGCAGACTACGGTATCTGGGTACCCGGTGTACCCGCACTGTTAGAGAGCGGTCTGGATGCGATCGGATGTGCCGAATGGCTGAAAGGTCTGATCCTTGACGGTATTGTAGCCGGTGTCGGTGCAGTGCTTGGTTTCGTACCCCAGATGCTGGTACTGTTCATCTTCCTGGCATTCCTGGAGTCCTGTGGTTACATGGCACGTATCGCCTTCATCATGGACCGTATCTTCCGTAAGTTCGGTCTGTCCGGTAAATCCTTCATTCCTATGCTGATCGGTTCCGGATGTGGTGTTCCCGGTATCATGGCTTCCCGTACCATCGAGAACGACAGAGACCGTAAGATGACGATTATGACTACCACATTTATCCCTTGTGGTGCTAAGCTTCCTTTCATCGCCATGGTAGCAGGTGCTATCTTCGGCGGCGCAGCATGGGTTGCTCCTTCCGCATACTTCCTGGGAATCGCAGCAATCATCTGCTCCGGTATTATCCTGAAGAAGACCAAGATCTTCGAGGGCGATCCTGCTCCTTTCGTTATGGAGCTTCCCGCTTACCACTGGCCTACCGTAGGTACGGTACTGCGCAGCATGTGGGAGCGTGGTTGGTCCTTCATCAAGAAGGCAGGTACTATCATCCTTTTGTCCACCATCGTTGTATGGTTTACTACTTATTTCGGATTCACCGAGGACGGCTTCCGCATGCTGGCTGAGGATGAGATCGATATGAGTATCCTGGGCAAGATCGGTCAGTGCCTGGCATGGATCTTCATCCCTCAGGGCTTCGGTAACTGGCAGGCAACTGTTGCATCTATCACCGGTCTGGTAGCAAAGGAGAACATCGTAGGTACGATGGGTATCCTCTACAGCGCAGGCGAAGGTTCCGTATATGCTAACATGGCAGCTACCTTCACTGTAGCAAGCGGCTATGCATTCCTGGCATTCAACCTGCTGTGCGCACCTTGCTTCGCAGCTATGGGTGCGATCAAGCGTGAGATGAACAATACCAGATGGTTCTGGATCGCTATCGGATATCAGTGCGGTCTGGCATACGTGGTATCCCTGTGTATATATCAGATCGGTACGCTGATCACCACCGGTGCTTTCGGTATCGGCACTGTAGTAGCATTCCTTCTGATCATCGGCTTCATTTATCTGCTCTTCCGTCCTTACAAGGAGAGCACCACTCTGAAGGTTGACAGCAGGAAGGTTGCATAAGTAAAATAAGAGTAAGGAGGCAGTCTATGGGAACCGTAGTTGTATTGGCGATACTGGCCGGTGTAGTCGCATTGATTGTCCGCAAAATGATAAAAGACAAAAAGAATGGAAAATCCATTCAGTGCGGTGGCGATTGCAGCCACTGCGGAGGTCATTGTGGACACTAAGGAACAGGTAAGCTATCAGACCACGAAAATGCAGAGAGAGATCATATTGACCAAGCTGAAAGAAAAAGGCTGCCGCATTACAAAACAGCGTCTTCGGCTGATTGATATTATCCTCCAGAACGAATGCTCCAGCTGTAAGGAGATCTTCTACCGGGCATTGGAAGAGGATGACAAGCTGGGAGTCGCAACTGTATACCGCATGGTCAACCTGTTAGAAGAGATCGGTGCTATCAGCCGTAAGAACATGTATAAGGTAGCTTACTCTGAAAATTGCATGATGGAAAATGCCTGTACCATTGAGCTGGATGATGGTTCGATACATCATCTCTCAGCAAAAAAATGGAATTCCGTGATCCGGGCGGGACTCAAGTCGTGCGGATACCTCGTAGACCAGCGGGTGAGAAACGTGACGATCAGACCGTGCGAGTGTGCGGAACAGGTATGCTAGAAATTAGAAACAATTAGAAATAATTAGAAATAAGTAAAAAACCGGTGTGGGGGCAGGAAATCTGGATGGACAGAGCTGTTTCCTGCACCGGTTTTATTTATATGGGTGGCAGGATAATACGAATCTGCATGAAATTTTGACAGATATTGCAGCAAAAAGGAAGCCTCGTAGAGGCGATTTTGCGAATGGGGTTCTGAATAGTTATTTTTTTGAAAGAAAAACAATAGGAGCGTGAAAATATGGGAACCTATATTATTTGCGGTATATTAGTAATAGTAGTCGTGGCAGCATTACTGGGATCCAAAAAGCACTTTAAGGGAGAAGGCGGATGCTGCGGCGGAGGAGGCGATGTGAAGATCAAGCCGAAACACTTAGACACTATCGTAGCAACGAAAAAGCTTCAGATCGAAGGAATGTCCTGCGCAAACTGCCAGAACCGCATTGAGAATGCCCTCAACGGCATGGCCCAGGTCAATGCCAAGGCAAGCTTCAAGAAGGGCGAGGCGATCGTAAAACTCGGCGCGGACATCCCCGAAGAGGAACTGCGCGAGGCTGTGGAGAAGCTGGGATATAAAGTTACTTCTATTGAAATGGTGTAAATTGAGAGTTAGTGAAATAGTTGTTCTAAAATCCACGCAGAAAGGACTGCCCGCCCCGGACTCGGATGCTAGCTACAACTGTGGATTTTCTAAAGGAAAGTGGCCAA
>OFML01000468.1_pt1 | contig 32773 bp, 33 predicted proteins | sample 1541831 | NCBI WGS metagenome assembly OFML01 (sample SAMN04209237, study PRJEB22552) | human gut metagenome | biome: gut; material: feces | host: Homo sapiens | place: USA: Oklahoma | reverse complement strand
GGATAGCAAGCATCAAATTTGATGATTTCAAAAATAACGATATAGATGCTTTTGGAGATGCTTATGAATATTTGATTTCCAACTATGCCAGCAATGCCGGCAAATCCGGCGGAGAATTTTTCACGCCCCAGACTGTTTCAAAGCTTTTGGCAAGGCTTGTCATGGAAGGTAAAACAAATATTAACAAGGTATATGATCCGACCTGCGGAAGCGGAAGCTTATTATTGCAGATGAAAAAGCAATTTGATGAACATATTATAGAAGAAGGATTTTTTGGACAAGAAATTAATATGACCAATTTCAATTTGGCTCGTATGAATATGTTTTTACATAATGTAAATTACAATAATTTTTCCATTAAAAGAGGAGATACCCTGCTAAATCCTTTGCATAAAGAGGAGAAACCTTTTGATGCCATTGTTTCCAATCCGCCTTATTCCATTAAATGGGTGGGTGATGCAGACCCGACCCTTATCAATGATGAACGATTTGCACCGGCCGGGAAATTAGCACCGAAATCCTATGCGGACTATGCATTTATTATGCATTCGCTTGCCTACTTATCAAGCAGGGGCAGAGCGGCTATCGTATGTTTCCCCGGTATTTTTTATAGAAAAGGTGCAGAAAAAACAATCAGGCAATATTTGGTGGATAACAACTTTATAGACTGCGTGATACAATTGCCGGAAAACCTCTTCTTCGGCACAACGATAGCAACCTGTATTTTAGTCATGGCAAAAAATAAAACGGAAAATAAGATATTATTTATGGATGCAAGCAGAGAATTTAAAAAAGAAACAAACAATAATATCTTAGAAGAAAAAAATATTCGGGCTATTGTAGAAGAATTTAAAAACAGAGAAGAAAAGAAATATTTTTCAAGATATGTGGATAGAGAAGAAATCGTAGAAAATGATTATAATCTTTCCGTTTCTACCTATGTAGAGAAAGAAGATACAAGAGAAAAGATAGACATAAAAGTCCTTAACAGAGAAATTGATGAAACGGTAAAGAAAATAGACGAGCTCAGGGCTTCTATCAATGAAATCGTAAAGGAGCTTGAAGATGAGTAAGATAGATGAACTTTTAAGGGATGAAAAGGTAGAATGGAAAAAGTTAGAAGATTTATTAAGTTATGAACAACCAACTAAATATATTGTAAAGTCGACAGAATATAATGATTTATATACAACACCAGTTTTAACGGCTGGACAGACTTTTATTCTAGGTTATACAAATGAAGTAGAAAATATTTATAAAGCTAATAAAAATAATCCAGTTATTATATTTGATGATTTTACTACTGGAAATCATTGGGTAGACTTTGATTTTAAAGTTAAATCATCTGCTATGAAAATATTAAAGCCTAAAGAGGGTGTTAACTTAAGATATTGTTACCATAATATTAAGACATTAAAAATTGATACAACCGAACACAAACGTTTATGGATTTCTAAATTTTCTAAAATTAAAATACCAGTCCCATCGCTTGAAACTCAAGAAAAAATCGTAAAAACACTTGACAAATTCACAAATTATGTTACTGAATTACAGGCTGAATTACAGGCTGAATTACAGGCCAGGTCTAAACAGTATGAGTATTACAGGGACATACTTTTAAGTGAAGAATATTTGAATAAATTAACAAGAGAATTTTATAACTTAGATAAGGTAAAGAGTTTTGACTATATAAAAATTTCTGAAGTATGTTTAAGGCAAAGAGGCATAAAAATTACTGCTGAACAAATGAAGAATTTAGATAAGACTAATTCTAAAATTAAAGTATTTGCTGGAGGAAATACAATAGCAAATCTTATGCCAGAAGAAGTTGGAATTGAAAATATCATAAATAAGCCAAGTGTAATAGTTAAGTCAAGAGGAAATATAGATTTTGTATATTATGATGGAGAATTTACTCATAAAAATGAAATGTGGTCTTATTCAAGCTTGGATAAGGAGAAATTAAATATAAAGTTTTTATACTATATTTTAAAAAATAATTTGAAATATTTTGTAGATAATGCAATTTCTGGAAAGTTACCTCAAATATCAACAGGCGTTACGGATAATTATAAGGTGCCTTTACCAAGCATATATGTTCAAAATAAGGTTGTTGAGGTTTTGGATAAGTTTCAATCCTTGCTTTCTGACACGCAGGGTTTGTTGCCAGAGGAGATAGAACAAAGGCAGAAACAATATGAGTATTATCGAGAAAAGCTCTTGACATTTGATACAGCGGGCGAAACAATTTTCAGACAGACAGACAGACAGACAGACAGACAGACAGACAGACAGACAGACAGACAGATAATATCTGACGGCTATTTTGCTATATTAAAAGAAGCTTGCGATATTGTGGGAGTTAACTTTACAAATGATGTTAGCACATTCGAATTAAAAGAGATTGCAAAGTATTCTGATGAAAAAGTTGATGTTAGAAATTTGAATAAGAGTAATTATGTTGGTGTCGATAATTTATTAAAGGATAAATGTGGAAAAACTAACTCTTCTTACCTGCCTCCTGAAGGAAAAGTAAATCGGTTTAAAGAGAATGACATTCTAATAGGAAATATTAGGCCTTATTTAAGAAAAATTTGGATTGCAGACAGAGTTGGAGGAGCGAATGGAGATGTTCTAATTGTTGAGATAAAAGATGAGTGGAAGGCCAGGGTGCTACCTAAATATTTATATCAATCATTAGCGGCCGAAAATTTTTTTGATTACAACATTAAGCTTTCCAAGGGGGCAAAGATGCCTCGGGGCGATAAGAAAAAAATTATGGATTATAGCATTTTAGTCCCGCCAATTGAGGTTCAAGAGTATGTGGTTTCTATCCTTGATAAGTTCGATAATTTAGTAAATGATGTTAAAGAAGGTTTGCCGAAAGAAATAGAGTTACGACAGAAACAGTATGAGTATTACCGAGAAAGGCTTCTGAATTTCCCGAGATAGAGAGGAGATATTATGTCCGAGAAAACTGTAAGTTACGGTACGTCAACTATTGCCGAGATGACAGGCGGAATTATTTTAGCGAGTTTTAAAAAGGATTTAAGTGTCCGGGAATCTTCCTATCAGAGTGAGGCTGAACTGGAAAGGCAATTGATTGAAAATTTAGTAGCTCAGGGATATGAATTCATAAAGATAAAATCCGGGGATGATTTGTATGGAAATTTAAAGCTTCAAATTGAGAAGTTGAATAATGTTTCTTTTTCGGATGAAGAGTGGAGCCGGTTTTTAGTTGAATATTTGGATACGCCCAATGACGGGATGATCGAGAAGACCAAAAAAATACAAGAAGATTACATTTATGATTTTGTTTTCAATGACGGTCATTTAAAAAATATCAAGATTATTGACAAGAAAAATATTCATAACAATTTTTTGCAAGTGACGAATCAGGTGAGGGGAGAAGGTAAAAGTCAGAATCGTTATGATGTGACGATTTTGGTAAATGGTTTGCCGCTTGTGCATATCGAGCTGAAAAAAAGAGGCGTTAATTTACATGAAGCGTTCAATCAAATTCACAGATATAGTAAGGAGAGTTTTAACAGTGAAAAATCCTTGTATAAGTATGTCCAGATTTTTGTAATTTCCAACGGGACTTATACCAGGTATTTTGCAAATACGACGACACAAAGTAAAAATAATTATGAGTTTACTTGCGAATGGGCAGATGCTAAAAACAAGGTTATTTGTGACTTGGTTGACTTTACAAAAACTTTTTTTGAAAAGCGTGTCATTCTTGAAATTCTTACAAAGTACTGTGTTTTTGACGTAAATAATACTTTGCTTATTATGCGACCTTATCAGATTGCGGCGACCGAACGAATTTTATGGAAGATAAAATCAAGTTATGCGGCGAAAAAATTCGGAAGGCCGGAAGCGGGCGGGTTTATTTGGCATACAACGGGTTCCGGTAAGACTTTAACTTCTTTTAAGGCGGCAAGACTTGCGACGGAGTTAGATTTCATTGATAAGGTATTTTTTGTTGTTGACAGAAAAGATTTAGATTATCAGACAATGAAAGAATATCAAAGGTTCCAGCCGGATAGTGTAAACGGAAGTAAGGATACGAAAGAACTTAAACGGTGTATCGAAGAAGATGATAACAGGATCGTAGTCACAACCATACAGAAGTTAAATGAATTTGTTAAAAAGAATCCCAATCATGAAATTTATGATAAACACTGCGTTCTTATATTTGATGAATGTCATCGTTCCCAGTTTGGAGATGCACAGAAAAATATAAGAAAGTCATTTAAGAAATATTACCAATTTGGTTTTACGGGAACTCCGATTTTCCCGGAAAATTCTCTTGGCGGTGATACAACGTCGGGGATATTTGGCGCACAGCTTCACAGTTATGTCATAACGGATGCTATTCGTGACGGCAAGGTGCTGAAATTTAAAGTTGATTATAACAACATCACACCTAAATTCAAGACGGCGGAAAAAGAGGAAGATGATAAAAAATTAGCGAAGCTGGAAAATAAAATGCTGCTTCATCCGGAAAGAATCACAGAGATTACGAAGTATATTCTTAAGGCGTTTGATACAAAAACGCATCGAAACGAGTATTATGATTTGAAGCAAAGACGTCTAAATGGTTTTAATGCCATGTTTGCGGTTCAAAGTGTCGAGGCTGCCAAATTATATTATGAAGAGTTTGAGAAACAACAGAAAAATTTGCCTGAACAAAAAAGATTAAAAATAGCTACCATTTACAGTTTTGCGGCTAATGAGGAGCAAAGGGCTGTCGGCGAAATTGCAGAAGAGGATTTTGACGTTTCGGCGATGGACTCATCGGCAAAAGAATTTTTGGATAAGGTGATTGCAGACTATAACAGTTATTTCAAAACAAATTTTTCTACCAATGGTAAAGAATTTCAAAATTACTACAAGGATTTATCGCTCCGGGTAAAAGAGAAACAAGTTGATTTACTTATTGTGGTGGGAATGTTTTTAACAGGTTTTGATGCACCTACATTAAATACGTTATTCGTTGATAAAAAACTGAGATATCATGGTCTTATTCAGGCATTCTCAAGGACAAACCGTATTCTGAACAAAGTAAAAACATTCGGTAATATCGTTTGTTTTAGGGATCTGGAAAAAGCAACGAAAGACGCTATAAAAACATTCGGAGACGAAAATAGTGTAAATGTTATTTTGGAAAAGAGTTATGACGAATATATCCACGGCTTTCGTGATGAAGAAACAGGTAAGGTCATCAAAGGGTATATAGATATTTGCAATGAAATTATATCCAAATTTCCAGAACCGACGGAAATTATATTAGAAGCGGACAAAAAAGAATTTGCAGAGCTTTTCGGCGAGTTGCTGAAAACGGAAAATATCTTAAGAAATTTTGATGAGTTTGAAAATTTTGAAAAAATTATCTCTGACAGGCAGATGCAGGACATGAAGAGTGTCTATGTCGATATCAGAGAGAGCATTATCAAACCAAAGCCTACTGAAAGAAATGGAAATCAACAAATTGATTTTTCTGATGTGGAGTTTCAAATTGATTTGCTTAAAACGGATGAAATAAACTTGGATTATATTTTGGCTTTGATATTGGAGAAGTCAAAAGAACATGATGATGTCGAAAGTTTAAAGGCAGAAGTTCGCAGAGTAATCAGGTCAAGTTTGGGGACAAGGGCTAAAGAAGAATTGATTATGGACTTCATAAACAGCACAAGGTTGTCGGAGTTAAAAAACACTGATGAAATTCTTGAGGCATTTTACAGTTTTGCAAAAAAGGAAAAGAATACAAAAATAAAAGAGCTGATTGAAGGGGAAAAACTGAAAGAAGATTCGACTCGTTTTATAGAAAAAGCTATCAGTAAAGGCTATGTAGAATATGCGGGAGAGGATTTAGATCGTATAATTCCGCCGACTTCACGCAGACATGGAGCAAGAGAAAAGAAGAAAGAATCGGTTTTAGAAAAAATAAGAAAAATTGTCGAAGTTTTTGTCGGGGTATAAAGTTTGATTTCATATCCGATATTGGTAAAAAAGTTGTTTTGACAGGAGTGTGGCATAAATTGAAATTCGGCAAATTAGAAGAGGTCGAGCTCAGAAGTTTATGGAGACATGAGCAGTACGATTTTTCAGAGTGGTTATCTGAGGAAGAAAATATCGAATTGCTTGGTGATACTGTGGGTCTGACACTTACAGATATAAACAGAGAGGTGTTTGTCGGTTCTTACCGTTGTGATTTAGTAGCCAAAGATGAAACTTCAGGAATTAAGGTGATTATTGAAAATCAGCTGGGGGGCGACCAATCATGACCATTTAGGGAAGATAATAACATATGCTTCCGGCTTAGATGCAAAGGTTGTAATTTGGATTGTTAAAGAAGCAAGGGAAGAACACAGAAGTGCTATCGAATGGTTAAACAACAAAACGACCAAAGATATTTCTTTTTTCCTGATAGAAATTCGTGCATACAAGATTGGTGATTCGCTCCCGGCGCCGAAGTTTGTTATTATTGAAAAACCTAATGATTTTGTAAAAACAGCCAATGCAGGTGTTGATGGTGGAGAACCGAGTAAAGCACAGGCCGAAAGATTAAATTTTTGGAATCAATTCAACGAAATTCTGGTTTCGAGGCATAAACCTTTTAATGTAAGGAAGGCAACAACGGATCATTGGTATGATGTCGCTCTCGGAACGAGTGAAGCACATATATCTGTTACTTTGGTCAACAAAACAAACAGAATAGGTATTGAAATTTATATCAATGATAATAAGGAACTTTTTGACAGATTGTATTCCGTATCTGAAGAAATACAAAATGAATTGGGATTTAGTATGGATTGGCAAAGATTAGATAATAAAAAAGCTTCCAGAATTATCTATTATATTGGCGGATTAGATTTTGATAATCATGAAAACTATGACGAATTAATTAATGAAGTAATAGATAGAGTTATTGATATTAGGAATGCTTTTAGAAATCGTTTATAGCCGGAACTGGGACTGGAACGAGTAATAAAATCTAAAAACGAGCTTAAATAAAACGAATTTCCCAGCACGCAACAAACGAAAAGCCTTTATTTTAAACGCTTTTGAATACAGTGAACAGTAGAAAAAAAGAGTTTGAATAATATTTAATAGAAAAAGCCTTGATTATTTCATATCAATTGGATAATAAAGGCTTTTTTGGTGATGACAGAGAAACATATTTTCATGGAAGTAACTTGACATATATATACATATATATATATATATATATAATATTACATATTTATTATACGAATTAAGAAGCAGAGGAGAGATAATAAAATGGGGCTATTTAATTTATTTGGTTTATTGGGGGGTAGTAAAACAGTTGAGTTGGATAAAGTGAAAAGCGATGAAAACAAAAAACGGATGAGAGAAATTTTTGATACTAAAGTAGATAATGGCTCGGAATATAAAATAGTTTACGCTTATTCAGAAGATATAGGCGGAGCGAATTTCGCAGTACTTCGTACTGTTTCCTATAAATACAGAAGTTTTATACTTGGCTATAGGGAAAATGATTTGAGTGTAGTTTTTCTTGAAGTAAGTCCTGATTTAAATCAGGTTGGTGAAGCGCTTGTATATAGACCACAAGATGTCAAGAAAACTAATTTTATAAAAATGGTAGGTTCATATTATTTACAATATGGCAGTTCATTTAAGAAAGAATTTTTCAATTTTTTTGTTCCCGAGACTATTGATGAAATAGTGAATCATGATTGGTATGATGAAGATACATTTACTTACATTGACCAAAGAGATGAACATAGTGGATGGGTAGATTTTTGGAATAAATTTTGCAGATAAAAGGTAATGAATGATGAGTATGCTGCCAAATTACATCTTTGCTTTTATATTTACAGTATTTCTTGTTTATAGTTTTATAAATATAAAAGTAAAAAAGGCTAAGGTGAGTCATGGATGTCTTTACGGCATAGGGATTCTTGTTGCCATATTGTTACTCGGAATGTCTATTTACGGGATAATATTTAGCATTCCGTTAGGACAAGTACAGATACTCATAGAGAACAGTTTTAAATAAAGAAATATAGATTTGAGAAACGGTAGATCGAAAGGTTTACTGTTTTTTATTTGCGCAAAATCAGAAAGAGAGGAAAACAGAGAATGAACAATATAAAAGGTTTCCGGAATGATTTACTGCATTGAGGGATTGAATTTTGGTCATCACAGGAATATACAGAATGAATCAATGAAGTGTTCGCTAATACGGCAATAAAAACCACATTCCAAAGGTATCTTTAAATCATCTGACAATCAAATAGAAACCATAAAAAAGAGAAATAGTATTACTATTTCTCTTTTTTGGTTTGGTGCAAAAATGAAACGTTTTGTCTTTATTTTTCTAAGCCTAATTCTTTTTTGTAACGGGTCATGCCGTCTATGCAGAGTTGCATGACTGTACCGGGTTCGAGGCCGAGCATTTGGAAGCCTTGTTTGATGACTTCTCTGTTACAGCCGGCGGCGAAACTTTTGTCTTTGAATTTCTTTTTCAGCCCTTTGAGTTCCATGCCGTCTATGCCTTCGGGACGCATGAGGGCGTAAGCCATGATAACGCCGGTGAGTTCATCGACGGTGTAGAGGCTTTTTTCCAGATTTGTTGACGGTTCGAATTCATCGATGCAAAGACCCCAGCCGTGGGAAATAATAGCACGGATATCTTCTTTGCCTACTCCTTCGGGTTCCAAAAGTTCGCGGACGTGATGACAGTGCTCATCCGGGTATTTCTCATAGTCCACGTCATGGAGATAGCCGATCGCTTCCCAATGGTCACGGTCTTCCCGGTAATAATCTGCCATAGCACCCATGGCGGCACTGACGGCTTGGGCGTGGGTGATAAGGTGTGATTCGGTGGTGTGTTTTTTCAGGATTTCTTTTGCTTTTTCCAAATTGAGTTTGCTCATGGTGACCTCCTTTATTTTATCAAATGGTAGTGCGATTTCCGTTCTTTGTCAAATGACGGCATTTTATAGTAAGATAAAAGAAAAAGCGGTGTAGAAAGGAGATTTCTGATGACAGCGATAGAACAGTTTGCGGAGATGTTGAAAAAGCACAATAGAATTGTTTTCTTTGGCGGTGCCGGTGTTTCTACGGAGTCGGATATTCCTGATTTCCGCGGGAAAGACGGTTTGTACAATCAAAAAAATGATTTGCCCTGGTCACCGGAGGAGATGCTTTCCCATCATTTTTATGTAGAGCATCCGACGGAATTTTTCACTCTTTACAAAGAACGGGAAGGCATGATGCTTGAGGCGCGGCCGAACAGGGCTCATTATGCATTGGCCGATTTGGAAAAAATGGGAAAGCTTTCGGGAATTGTGACGCAGAATATTGACGGGCTTCACCAGAAAGCAGGGAGCCGGAACGTCATGGAGCTTCACGGCTCGATTTTGAGAAATATTTGCCAGAAGTGCGGGAAAATGGTGGGTATGGAGGAGTTTATCCGTCTGTGCCGGCCGATTCCTTATTGTCCCGATTGCGGGGGCGTATTGAAGCCGGATGTGGTTCTCTATGAGGAGCCGCTTGATTCGAATACGATTGATGATGCGATTTATGAAATATCCCGGGCGGATATGCTGATTATCGGGGGAACGAGTCTTGTGGTGTATCCGGCGGCGGGATTTGTGAATTATTTCCGCGGCGATGCTCTTGTCATGATCAATAAGGATGCAACGAATCAGGACGGACGGTGCGATTTGGTATTCCGTGAGAGTGTGGGTCAGGTTCTTGAGGAGGGTGTCAGACTTTTGAAGGACAGCATGGAGTAATTTCTTTGTCGGGAAATATCTTTTACTTGAATTGACTGTATATCGAAAAAATTTTATAATATAAAATAAGCATTAACAGGTCTGTGGTTGAAAGTCGATGCCAGTCGCAGGCGAAGCGATCCACTTAAGATGTTCTAAAGGACATTGAGCATGGTGCGGCTTAGAAGTAAGTCCTGCCGAGAAAATCGAGAGGATGAGTAGTGAGAGGAATATCACCGGGTAGCGAAAGTTCCAGCAGGCGGGTGTGGGGTCAAAAACCAGGTCAGCTGTTTGTGCTTACCAATTTAAAAGAAAAGCAATGACCAAAAGAAGTAAGCATAGTCTGTTTCTAAAGAGAGGACGGCGGCGGTGGAAGTCGTCTGTAACGGATATGGTGAAATGCCTTTGTGAGCCGGAGAGGGGAAGGAGTGTTCTCTTGTATCCTCTTTCGTGAATCTGCGTTAAGATAGGTGCGGCGTTTTTGCCGGCAGAGTGGAATTACGGGCCACCGTCTCTGTGAGGCGGCGGCTTTTTATTTGTATTTTGGAGGAAAATATGGAAGATATCAGGGTGTATAATACGCTGACCGGAGAGAAAAGTGTTTTCAAGCCGGTGACACCGGGCGAAGTGAAAATTTATGTCTGCGGGGTGACGCCTTATAATCATCCCCATATCGGGAATGCCCGTCCTGCCGTAACTTGGGATGTCATCCGCCGGTATTTGGAACATATCGGGTACAAGGTGACTTTTGTACAGAATTTTACCGATGTAGACGATAAAATCATCAATAAAGCAAATGCGGAAGGAACGGACTGGAAAACAATTTCCGACCGCTATATCGATGCGTATTTCAAAGTCATGGATGCCATGCATGTAAGACGGGCTGATGTATATCCCCGTGTATCCGACCATATGCAGGATATTATCGATATGGTCAGTACGCTGATAGAAAAGGGACATGCTTATGTGCTGGGCGGTGACGTGTATTATGATATTTCCACGTTTGACCGTTACGGAGAGTTGTCAGGCAGGAAAACAGATGACATGCTGGCCGGTGCGAGAATTGAAGTGAATGAAGGAAAGAAAAATCCCGGAGATTTTGCTCTTTGGAAAGCGGCAAAGCCGGGTGAACCTTTCTGGGAAAGCCCGTGGGGAAAAGGACGTCCCGGCTGGCATATCGAATGTTCTGCCATGTCTGTCCATTATCTGGGAAAGACTTTTGATTTCCATGGCGGCGGCAGCGATCTTATTTTTCCGCATCATGAAAATGAAATTGCCCAGACCGAGGGCTGCACGGATTGCAAGTTTGTCAATTATTGGCTGCACAACGGATTTATTACTATCAATTCCGAAAAAATGAGTAAGTCGCTGAATAATTTCTTCCTCGCCAAGGATGTGCTGGAGTCTTATTCGGGTGATGCACTCCGCTATTTCCTCCTGTCCGTTCATTACAGGAATCCTCTCGATTACTCGAAGGACCGTTTGGACGAGGCGGAAAAGAATATGGAACGGTTAACGGAAGTTATCCGCCGTATCAAAGAGTTGAAAGAAAAACAGGGGGATGAAAAGACAGAGGAATCCCGTGTACTTTCGGAAGCGGCGGAAACGGCACTCCGCGTTTTCCATGAAGCAATGGACGATGATTTTAATACAGGTCTTGCTACGGGAGCGATGTTCGATTTGGCTAAGGCCATCAATATTTACGGGGCTGCCGTGGACGGCGGACTTGCAACGGATGAGGAAGCGGTAACGAAAGCTTACGACGCTTTGAAAACGATTACCGATGTTTTGGGAATTCTGGAAACGGCATGGAAAAAGCAGACCGTGGCAGATGATACGTCTTATAATGAACTGATGGACGTGATTCTTGCGGTCCGCCAGGAAGTAAGAAAGGAAAAACTGTATCATATTTCCGATCAGATTCGCGATAAATTAGGGGAAATCGGAATTGTAATCGAGGATACCCCGACGGGAGCAAGGTGGAAAAAGCGTGGAGTTTAAGCGGGTTGTTTTCTTAAAGAAACAAATGGCTCACAAGGTGGGCGGTGAGGAAAAGGAGCTGTCCGAGCAGGAAGTTTTTGCGGCGGATGCTCTCACTCTCGCCTATATGGGTGATGTGTGCTGGTCATTTTTTATAAGGGAAAAGCTTATCGGTACGGGCATTTATAATGTACAGATTTTAAACAGTCTTTCTTCGGAAATGGTGTCTGCCCGTTGGCAAAGCCGTATTCTTTATGAAATCCGTGAACTTTTATCGGATCGGGAGTTGAAGGTATGCAAGAGGGCAAGAAATACCAGTTCGACAGTACCAAAGAGTGCGACGGTGGAAGAGTACAGAGAGTCGACGGCTTTTGAAGGACTTCTCGGCTATTTGTACCTGTCCCGCCAGCAAGAACGTCTTGATTTCCTGATGAACCGGTCACTGATGTATTTGGCAAGGGAGTTTAAGGATGTATGACCGAAAGCACGGACGAAATAAAAAAGAACCGGGAACGGTAAAACGGGAAAGGCAGGACCGCAAAATGAAGTCCCGCAGGTCTGTTTTTTCCGGTAGGGAAACTGCGGACAGGGAAGATTTTCTTATCGGCGCACGAAACAGTGTTGCCGAATCGCTCCGGGCCGGACAGGTGAAGAAAATTTTTGTCAAGGCGGGGAAAAAAGACGGCCGCCTTGAGGAGTTGGTACATCAAGCGGCAGAGAGTGGAATTGCTGTTACTGAAGTAGAAGAGGACGCACTTTCAGAGATGACCGGCGGAATCCGCCATCAAGGCATTGCAGCGGCTCTCAGGCCTTATGAATATGCCGATTTGGATAAGGTTTTGGCAGAGGTAAAAGAGGAGAATCCGATTCTGATTCTGCTGGACGGGATAGAGGACGTAAGAAATCTGGGAGCGATTGTCCGCACTGCAGAATGCGGCGGTGCGGCGGCAGTTCTCCTGCCTAAGCATAAAAGCTCGCCTGTCACGGCAGCGGCTATGAAAACGGCGGCCGGTGCATTTGCGTATCTTCCAGTATGCCAGACGGGAAATATCCGACAAACTCTGGAGTCGCTTAAGAAAAGAGGATTCTGGGTAGTCGCGGCAGACATGGACGGCGACGTTCTCTATGAATCTGATTTAAAGAGACCGCTTGTGATAGTCATGGGAGCAGAGGGGAAAGGAATCAGTCCTTTAACGAAAAAAATCTGTGATTTTTCGGTCCGTATACCGATGAAAGGGAAAGTATCGTCTTTGAATGTTTCGGTGGCGGCGGCACTTATTTTATACGAGGCTGTCCGTCAGAGGAGCTGATATGCGTGATTTATATCTGATTGACGGCTATAATGTCATTTTTTGGCTTCCTCATGAATTTGACAGGAACGATTTGGAATCGAGCCGTAAAAAATTGATTGACCTGATGCAGGACTACGGGGCACATAATCATGTGGAAGTCATTGTCGTTTTTGACGGGCAAAGCCGGTCGATGAAAGAGGAAGTGGAAACGGTATCTCCTTTTTTCCATGTGGTATATACGCCGAGCCGTATGACTGCCGACAGCTACATTGAAAGGGAATCTTACCGCAGAAAAGACGAGTACCGTGCCATTTTTGTTGTCACCTCCGACGGGGCGGAACAAAACCAAATTCTCGGGCACGGGGCATACAGAATGGCCGTGGCGGATTTGGTCCGTTCGTGGAATGAGGACAAGAAAGTACAATCTGCATTTATACAAAATAACAACAGAACAAATCTGCGGAGTGAGATCGGAAGAAGTATTCCTGAAACGGTACAGGAAAAACTGGAACGGCTTCGCCGGTAAAAATTCATTGATTTGAGTTGACCGGGTACGGCGGTTGTTATATACTATTTATTGATATTAAGCGTTTTAAATTTCTGTATCTTTCGGGATACGTGGGAGGATGTACAGTGAAATATGCATTAATCGGAATCACTATGGTAGTCGCTTTATTTTTGATCGTTGTTATTGTGGCACAGGAATCAAAACAGCCCGGAATGGGAAGTGCTATCGGGGGCGGTGCGGAAGGTATGATGGGCGGTAAGACCCGCGGAAAAGATGCAGTCCTTTCTAAATTTACCGTTGTGTTCGGTATCATCTTTGCCGTATTATGTCTTGTGCTGGGACGATATATGAATACATTTTAAAATCTTTAAGGACTTGCGGCGAGCAAGTCTTTTTTATTTACAGGAGCGGAAAAATGGAGGATAAATTATCGTACAAGCCCGGCACGGTTCTGCAGGGGGTCTATAAATCCTATGGGCCTAAGTTCGGATTTCTCATCACTGATGAGGCACATGAAGATGTGTATATTTCCGACAGAGATCACCTTGATGCGGTCAACAATGACACGGTGGAGGTGCGAACGAGAAAAAGCCGGACCGGCCGTCACAAAACGGAAGGGGAAATCGTAAGAGTCATCGAAAGAGCGGAAAAATCTTTTGTTTGTACTTATGAAATGACCGCTTCCGGCGGAGAAGCCATGCCTATCGATGAAAAAGTGGACATGGAAATTTATATTCCGAAAGGGAAAGAAATGGGAGCGGTCACAGGTGCCCGTGTCATGGTGGAGGTCACCTGCTGGCCGAAAGACCATAACAGTGCAGAGGGACATGTTACCGAAATTATCGGCTATAAAGGGGATAAAGGACTGGATATTGATATTCTTATCGCCCAACATAAGCTGCCTCATGTATTTTCCGAAAAGTTATTGGCCGAAGCGGAGCATTTATCGGGAGAAGTAAAAAAAGAAAAGGGCGTAGAGGATTTCAGGGATTTACCTTTGATAACTATCGACGGTCCCGATGCGAAAGATTTGGATGATGCCGTATATTGCATAAGAAAAGACAACGGACATTTTGAGTTGGGCGTACATATCGCAGACGTCAGCCGCTATGCCGTCAAAGGTTCCCTCATTGACGAGGAAGCCTACCGCAGGGGAACGTCGGTGTATCTGGCAGACCGGGTTATTCCCATGCTTCCTGTCCGCCTGTCCAATGATTTGTGCAGTTTAAATCATGATGAAGACCGATATGCCATGTCCTGTATCATGGATGTAAGTCCTGCAGGCGAGGTGACTACGGAAAAAATTACGCCTTCTATCATACGGGTGGCACGGCGGTGCAATTATCCGGAGGTGAATCAGGCTTTGGATGACGGCTTTGTGCCGGATGATTTAAAGCCGTTTCTCCCGTTACTACACGATTTGAAAGATTGTGCCGATGCACTCCGGAAAAACCGGACGGAACGGGGCGCTCTTGATTTTGATTTCCCTGAATACAAAGTGATTCTTGACGAGGACGGAACACCGCTCCGCATTGATAAACGAATCCGCGGAGACGGGGAAAAAATGATTGAGGATGCAATGATTGCCGCCAATGAAGCAGTGGCCCGCTTTTTAGAAGAGAAAGGGCATACTTCTGTTTATCGTGTCCATGATCATCCTGATGAAGAAAAGTTGAATGCTTTGAAAAAGATGATGCCTATTTTAGGAATCACGGAACGGCTGCCACAAGAGCCTGAGCCGAAAGATATGCAGAAATTAATGGACAGTGTCCGCGGTAAGGATATGGAGGCGGTTGTCCAGGTGATGACACTCCGCTCGCTGCCGCAGGCCTGCTACAGTACGGAAAACATAGGACATTTCGGTATCGCTTCGTCATGCTATACTCATTTCACATCACCGATACGCCGGTATCCGGACTTGATGGTGCACAGGCTGATTCGTCAGGCACTTCATGATTCTCTGAACAAAAGTCAGTTGAAGAGGCAGACGGAATTTTTGATGAGAGCGGTGGAGCATTGTTCGGAAACGGAACAGAATGCGACAGATACGGAAAGAGATGTAACGGATCTTAAAACAACGGAATATATGGCACCTTTCGTGGGTGAACCTTTTGATGCCCGTATCACGGGAGTGACGGGATTCGGTCTTTTTGCAGGTCTCGACAACGGGGCAGAAGGGCTTATCCATATCGACTCCATGGATGATGACGAATATGTCTATCGGGAAGATACGATGACTCTCGTAGGAGTCCGCGGCGGTAAAAGATATGCCCTCGGTATGCCGGTCAAGGTGACATTGGTTAAAGCAGATAAAGAAAAACGGGAATTGGATTTCGTTCTGGGAGAAATTGATTCGCCGCTCAGTCTGGAAAGAAAAATAAGAAAAGCCGCTTCTTCCAAATCTCATTTAAAGGCAAAGAATAAGAAAGGAAAAGGAAAACGTAAGAAATAATGGCGAAAGAAAAGACAGCACCGCCTATAGCGGTAAACCGTCAGGCACATCACAACTATTTCATTCATGAAACTTATGAATGCGGCATTGCTCTGACCGGTACAGAGGTCAAATCCATACGCAGCGGGAAAGCAAATTTGCGGGACAGCTTTGCAAAAGTCCAAAAGGGAGAGGTTTTCCTTTGGAATGCCCATATCAGTCCGTATGAGCAGGGAAATATTTTCAATCATGATCCGCTCCGGACGAGAAAACTGCTTCTTCATAAAAAGGAAATATTGAAAATTGAAAATGCCATGAAAACGAAAGGATATACACTGATTCCTTTGAAGTTGTATTTCCGCCATGGAAAGGTAAAGGTGGAAATCGGTCTGGCGACAGGTAAAAAGCTGTACGATAAACGGCAGGATATGGCGGCACGGGCGGCGAAAAGAGATCTGGACCGGCGGATTAAGGAACAGCGGTATGACTGATAAAAAAACGAGTCTTCTTTTACGGAAAGACTCGTTTTTGTTTGTATTATTTTCTTATAATCAGTTCATTTCTTGTCAGTGTCCGTGTCATATCACTGTGACCGGAAAGTTTTGTGACAGGGGCTCCTTCTTGCAGGAATTTGACTTCTTTCACATCCGGGAATTCTGTTAGCGTATTTACGACAAGGGCGGTAAACAGTTCTTCCGCGGTGGCACTGTTTTCCAGATTGGATAATTCCTTTGAAAAATCTGCGACAGCCACGCCGTCTGATACGGTTACGGAAGTAACGGACAGATTTTCGGGGCAGATCGGATATTTCTTTTTCCTGTCGTGGGAAATTGTTTCCCGGAGTGCGGAAAGATGAAGATCATCTTTCGTTTTTACTTGTATAAGTAAAGGTTTGATTTTTAGAAAATCATCGGTTACCTCATAAATTGTCACTTCCGATTCTGCAAGCTTTTCAGACGCTGCAGGCGTTTTCGGCGGGGTCTGCGGTTTTTGTTTCTCCCCGTTTGAAAGAAGACTGCATCCCGATATAGCTATAGAGAGCAGAATAGCTGTAGATAATGTAATTATTTTTTTCATTGTTTCTCCTTAGCCGGCTTGGGCAAAATAATCAACAAGACCGTTGAATAAGCTTTGGGCAATTTGCAAGGGCGCTTCCTTGGACGTCAGCATTTTGACCCGTTTTTCATTTGTGATATAGCCGAGCTCCATTAAAACGGAAGGCATCGTGGTGTGGGCAGTGACGTAAAATTCATTACCCCGTACCCCGCGGTTCGGGAAGTCCAAATCTTTCATGGTCGCCCGGTGAAGCAGGTGGGCCAAAAGAAGTGACTGGTCGCTTCCTATATAGTAATAAGCCGTTACGCCGTCAATTTCAGGATTGCTGATAGCATCGATGTGAATGGAAAGAAATGCATTTGCATGGGCTTCGTTGGCAATATCACAGCGGGCCTGCAATTCGGCAACGTCATCGGCATGGGGACCAAATACGTCTTTGTCGGTGGAACGGGTCATTATGACCTTTGCACCGGCGTCAGAAAGCAGATCTCTGAGCGGAAGTGCAATCGATAAGGTGATGTTTTTTTCATAGACTTCTTTTCCATTCAGATGCCCGATAGCACCCGGGTCGGTACCGCCGTGGCCGGGATCGATACAAATGACTTTTCCTTTTAAAACCTGCTTGGCTTCTTCGGAAACGGTAAATTTCGGAGAAGCGGACGTTTTACTTTCCGGTGCTTTAGTAACGGCAGGCTTTTTCAAGGTTCCTTTAAAATAAGTTTTCTTTGCACCGGGGATAGGGATGTCAACAACAAGACGGTGGGGTTTTCCTGCCGCCATGTCTTTCCGGAGTGCAAAAATACGTATATCTGCCATCCGTACCGGCTTTGTCATCAAAATATCGAGATAGGTATCTCCGTTTTTTTCGGAAAGTGTGGCGAAATCGATGATACGGGAGTCCATATCATATTGGGAGGCGACATTTTCTTTCTTGGTGTTTCTCAAGATGACTTGGAAATTCTTTCCTTCTGCATCAATGGCAGCCTCTGCTTTGACAGCTTTGGACAAATCCATGGCTATCCTGACAAAAGGAGGATCACCATCATTCCGTGCGGTCCAGCGCAGTGCGGATACAACGGCCGGCGTTTCCGCAGCGGAAGCAGAGAGAAACCCGGAAAAAACCAGGGCAAATAAAAAAGTAAAAAGTACAATTATTTTCTTCATAAAAATCCTTCCTGTGATTACGAGGCTTTAATTTATTTTTTATTATAACATGACTCATATTTTATGGAATAACCCGTAAATATAAGACGGGAATCCTTTTCCATGACAGAACCGGAGTTTTGTAGTAAAATGAAATATGTATTTTCTGTTTTATAAGACGCTGTGTAAAGAGAGGATTTTAATGACGTTTTATAACTTTTGGAAACGTATCATATGGCTGTTTCTGGCGGCTTTTATTATCGGTACCGGTCTTTTATCGGCAGGCTGCAGCGGAACAGATATTTTTTCTCCGAAAGAGAAAACGGCGGCGACTGAAGAAACAAAGCCGGCAAAAGCGGAGAGAGCACCGGAGTTTAAGCCGGGGGTGGCAATTGCCCAAAGAGGTCCTGAGGTGAAGTATAGTGTACCCAACGGCGTTTCCGTTCTTATGTATCATATGATAGGTGACATGAAAAATAATGCGGCAGTCATGACAGAAGCAAATCTGAGAAAACAGATGCAGTATTTGAAAGATCATGATTACCATCCGATTACAATGCAGGAATTGTACGATTATGTATCGAAAGGGTCGCCTTTACCGTCTCGTCCGGTTTGCATTACCTTTGATGACGGATATGCCGACTCCTATACTATTGTCTATCCGATGATGAAAGAATTCGGGTTTCCGTGGACACTGTTTCTGATTACCGATGATGTGGAAAAATCGTATAACCGTATGACCTGGGATCAGTTGAAAGAAATGGCGGACAGCGGAACGGTCACTATTGCCAATCATACGCTGAGCCATCCGAAACTCCATAATCTGGCAACAAGGAAAGAAAAAGAAAATGAAATCATAGGGGCCAATCAGGCGTTAAAATACCGCCTCGGTATTGATAACGAGTGGCTTGCCTACCCTTACGGGGATTATGACGATGAAGTGATTGATATTTGTATCAAAGCGGGCATAAAAATGGCGGTCACTACCGATGCGGGACGTGTACACGTAGGAACCTATCCCTATGAACTGAAACGTGTATATATCGGGAACGATGTTTCCATGACCCGCTATGCCGAACGGCTTAATAACGACAACTATGCACCTTTATGAAGGCAGGAGAAAGAATGAAGAAGATTTTTCACAGTCTTACATTCCGGTTTATCATCGTCACATTGATTTTCTTTATTGTGACGTCGCCGGTAATTGTATTATTCGGACCTTTCGGGAATTTGAAAAGAGCGGTGGTCGGCGCTATTATGCGGTCCCGCCATCCCCAATACATCACCTGGCTCTATACGCAGGATGAATTGAATGAAATTCTCGGGGTCGTTAAAACAACGGAACGGACAAAGGTATTATCCTTTAAGCTGAGAACGGATCCGACGCTGTCTTTACAAAAGATAGAAACGACCCGTTTTGTAGGATACCTTTTGGAAATTCCGAATCCGAAACGTGTCCAAGTGGCTACGGCCGCAGATATACGGGAAAAAGGTGACACCACCAGTCATATTGCCAAAGTTAATAATGCCGTGGCAGCCATTAACGGCGGCGGGTTTTATGACCCCAACGGGACAGGAACGGGTCGTCTTCCATACGGGTTTATTCTCCATGAGGGAAAATATATTTTGGGTGATCAGGTGGACGATAAAGAACGGGTCGATTTTATCGGAATGACCACTTCGGGAAATCTGATAGCCGGCAATTACAATAAAAAAGAACTTCGTGATTTAGGCGCGGTAGAAGGACTTACCTTCGGACCTCCGCTTATCATGAACGGGAAAAAAGTAATCCGCAGCGGAGACGGCGGCTGGGGAATCAGTCCGAGGTCTTGCATCGGCCAGAAAAAAGACGGAACAATCATGTTCCTTGTCATTGACGGACGCCAGCCGGGATACAGTATAGGTGCTACTCTGGTGGATGTGCAGAATATTATGTATGAAAAAGGCGCCTATATAGCCGCCAACTTAGACGGCGGATCGAGTACAACTCTTTACTATAACGGTAATGTAGTCAATAAACCGGCGGATCTTTTGGGCGAGCGGATGATTCCCACTGCTTTTATCGTGAAATAGGAGGCAACCTGTGAATAAGAAATTAATGGCTTTTATAGCCTGCTCTGTCATAGGCATAGGCTTGCAGGCCGGCGGCTATCTCTATTTGGACCAGGTCCTTTTTGCACCTCTTTCTGCCGACGACTATGGCGTTGCGCTCTTGCAGGGGAAAAATCAGGATGCTCTTGATAAAGCAGGGCGGAAGATATTTTCCCGTGTGAGCGTCAAAGGGAAACCTTACTATTCCCATGATTATCACTACATGGCGGACGTGACGGAAGATTCCGTAACGATTTACAATGCCGACAGCATCGATACTCCGCAAAAAGTGGATTTGAAAAAACAGGGCGTTTCCTTTTTCCAGTGGATGCCTGACAGAAATCTGGCACTCATGGCACTATATCCTCTTCATTGGAAAGGAGGACGGTGGGACGTCACACTGGCAAGATATAACCCGGAGGGGGTCACTCATGAGTCGGATGCACCGATTAAAGACCTGCCGAGAAATTCCAAAATTATTGATGTCGCCTATTCGACAGCAACCAATGCGGTGTATATGAAAATGGAGGTAGGACCGAGACTGTATCGTATTTACAGGACTGATGCCAATTATGATACGCGCCGGATTTATGTCCAAACGTCGCACATAGGAAAGGTAGCGGTTTTCTATGATGAGGATAAATTTTTCTATGATGACAGCCAAAGAGGCATCATGTATCTCTTTGACGGAGACGACAGCGGTTGGCGTGTGATTTCACCTCCCGGCAGGTTCCGTCTTGTCGGGCTCGGAACAGATAAAACCATTTATGCAGCAAAAGTTAATCAGAAGGGTGAAGTTACAGGCTATTACACAGGACGACTGAAGGTAGGATTTAAACTGGTAAAAGAACTGGAAACACCGGTGGAATTTAATTCTGTAACGGTTCATATGATTCAGGAGGCTGCCGCGTTAGCCGAAAAAACAGAAAATGAGGAGAAAAAGCAATAAAAAAATCCGGGGATTTTCCCCGGATTTTTTGCAGGCATGCCGGAAATATTTTTCTATTATCCCAGCGGTTCTGATATAATAAAAAAAGTAAAAAGGAGGCTTTATGGAAAAGTTAAGCACCGGAGATGACAGAGTCATCATAGCTCTCGATGTGGACAGCCTGGATAAAATGAAAGCGGCGGTCAAAGAATTGGGCAGCCGTGTATCTTTTTATAAAGTGGGCATGGAGCTTTATTATGCGGCAGGCAGTGAAACGGTGGTCTGGCTTAAAGAACAGGGGAAACAAGTTTTTCTTGATTTGAAAATGTATGATATTCCCAATACCGTATCCAAAGGAATTTCATCGGTGGCGCGTCTGGGGGCAGGACTTATTACCGTTCATGCAAGCGGCGGACGCCGTATGATAGAGGCGGCTGCAGAGGCAGCCCGCAAAGCGGAAAGAAACGGAAAAAGACCGAAAATTCTGGCAGTCACCGTTCTGACCAGCTTTGATGAAAAGTTGTGGAAAGAAACGGGAGAAACAATTGCCATTGAAGATAAGGTACTTCATTTAGCCAAACTTGCCAAAGCGTCGGGGGCGGACGGAGTGGTAGCATCTCCCATGGAGGCGGAGGCTATACGCCGTCTTTGCGGACCTGATTTTGAAATTGTCACACCCGGTATCCGTCCCGCCTTTGCCGGAAACGATGATCAGAAACGGGTGGCGACTCCGAAAGCAGCCCTTGAAGCAGGGGCGTCAAGGCTTGTTATAGGCCGCCCGGTGATGCAGGCGGAAGATCCGAAAAAAGCAATGGATATGATTTTAAAGGAAGTCAAAGGAGACTGATTATGGAAAATGCAGAAGCCTTATTAAGGGAAACAAAAGCGATTTTAGAAGGACATTTCCTTTTGACCAGCGGACTTCACAGTCCTTTATATGTAGAAAAATTTAATGTTCTGCAACATCCGGAATATACGGAAAAGCTTTGCCGGATGATTGCCGACCATTTCCGCGATAAGGGAATTGTCACGGTTATCGGACCGGCAACAGGCGGAATTATTTTATCCCAGGTGACGGCCCGCCTTTTGGGAGTCCGTTCTATTTTCACGGAAAGAGAAAACGGAAAAATGACACTTCGCCGGGGATTCCGTATCGAACCGGGAGAAAAGGTTCTGATTGTGGAAGATATCGTAACGACAGGAGGCTCAATCCGTGAAGTGGTGGATGTGGTCAATCAGGCGCACGGCGATATCGTGGGAATCGGCCTGTTTGTGGACCGCTCCGGCGGAAAAGCCGATTACGGTGTGGATTCGGAAAAAGTATTTCCTCTTGTTCATCTCACCGTTCCGACCTATACGGCGGAAGAATGTCCTCTTTGCAAAGACGGCGTACCTGTTACGGAAAGAGGAAGTCATCATTTAAAAAAATAAGAGCGTTGTAACCGTTCCGGGAAATCAAAAAGGAGAGAATCTTGTGTTTGATAAAGATTCTCTCCTTTTTTCTATTCGCCGGTTAATTCATGCAGCAACTCGGGGACGGTCGTCATCTTATGGATTTTATATACATTTCTTTAAATGCTTGGGAAGCATCACATTCCTTTGTCGCAACAAAACGACTTGCCATTTGCACGCCTGAGAGTCCCAGTGAGAGACAGCGGGCAATGTCATTTTTGTCAAACACGCCACCCCCGAAAACGACGGGGATTTTTTTTATTGAATTTTTCTTCGAAAGTGCGGACAACAGAAAGGATTTCTTTAATTTCTTTTTCGTAACCCTGATGTTTATACCGCTTGATGTCTTCCCTGCTGTATCCGAGATGACCGCCCGCTTTGGGACCTTCTATGACGACCAGATCGGCAGTCGTTTGATGATGATGTCCCCACAGTTTTAGAAGCACGCGACAGGCTCTGGCAGAACTGATAATGGGTGCAATTTTCGTTTTTGTATTTTTAACATACGAAGGAAGATCGGCGGGAAGTCCAGCACCGGAAAAAATAATATCCGCTCCGTTCTTTACGGCGCATTTTGCATAATCACTGTAACTGAATCCTTTTGTCATGATATTTACTCCGAGAATTCCGTTCGGTGCCGTTCCTCTTGCTTTCTTCAGATGATAAGCGAGGGCGCGGCAATTGGCGCGGGGCGTATCGGATTGGAAATCAGGCTCGTTACATCCCGGCTGTGCGGCGGAAATGACGCCGATAGCGCCTTCTTTTGCAACAGCACCTGCGAGACCGGATAAGCTGATTCCGATTCCCATACCGCCTTGGATAATAGGAATGGGAGCGGTCAGCTCACCGATGCGTAATTTTGGAACTTTCATAATTGCCTCCATAGACAAACAAAATGAAAAATATATTTTATTGTTTAAAATAAAATTGATAATTCTTTTTGTGGTTTAGTTTAAAATACAAGTAATATCAGTGTTTCATCAAAATATAAAAAAATAAAACAAAAATACATATAATTATTAAAATATAGAGAAAAATGTTTGGCGATGAAAAAATAAATTTTATAAAAGGGACTTGCAATTATTTATGACCAGATGATAAAATAATAAAAAATTTGATGATTTTATGGGAGAAATATCAAAGATATTCTTTCAAAATGACCTAAAGAACGGATATAATTTATTGCGATATGGTATTATCAGCAGGTGATAACTATGAAGGGGAGCAAAGTCAATAAGGAGAAACGCCGGGAGGAAATGGCGGAGGCTGTCCGTAAAAATCCTTGTTTGACCGACGAGGAGCTGGCTCGTAAGTTTTCTGTATCGGTTGCTACGATTCGTTTGGACCGGCAGACGCTGGGAATTCCGCAAATGCGGGAACGGGTGGAACAGGCAGTGACGACCGGTCCGTCATCGGACGGGGCAGATTTCCAAGTTCTGGATTTGGAACCGCAGAAAAAAGGACTCGCACTTTTTAAAACAAAAGAATTTATGTCTGACGGTTCCGGTATGGTTTCTGCAGACCAGTTATACAAAGCGGCTTCCGAATTTGCGGAGCTTCTTTCGGGAGAACTTTTATCGCCGGTCCAGGTAGGAAATATCAAATACAAGCAGCCTGTAGAACCGGGAGAACTCTTAGTTTTAAAGGGAAAGATTGCATTAATGAAGCAGAATAAAAAATATATTTACATCAGCTTTTTTAAAGGCGGAAGTGAAGTATTCAGAGCGAAATTTATTATGGAGGCAGCAAAAGAAACAGGTGAGGCAGCTTATGAATAAAATTGCAGTAGATGCTATGGGCGGAGACTATGCGCCTGTCGAAATAGTAAAAGGTGCCGTTCAGGCAGTAAGAGATTTTAAAATTCCTGTTGTACTCGTAGGTGATGAAGCACAAATCAGACCGGTTCTTGCGGAAGTTCATGCAGAGGAAGAACCGTTGATAGAGATTCATCATGCGTCACAGGTCATTGAAATGGGGGAACACCCGGGGATGGCCTTCCGCAAAAAGAAAGATGCTTCGATTTCTGTGGCAGCCAAACTCGTCAAACAAGGAGAATGCGGGGCTCTTGTCGCTCCCGGCTCGACAGGGGCTGCCGTGACGGCAGGACTTCTCGGTATCGGCCGTATACCCGGTGTGGAACGGCCTGCTATTCTGACGCCGATTCCCAATCAAAAAGGGGGATATACTTTTTTGATTGACTCGGGAGCCAGTACGCAGTCCAAGGCAGAAACGCTTTGTCAAAATGCGGTACTCGGATATATTTATGCAAATAAAGTACAGCATATTAAAGAACCGAGGGTAGGGCTTCTGAATGTCGGTGCAGAAAGTACGAAAGGCAGTGCTTCTGTGACAGAAGCGTATGAAAAATTGTCACGGCAAAATACGATTCCTTTTGCAGGCAATGCGGAAGGAAGAGATATCATGTCCGGTGAATTTGATATCATCGTGTCGGACGGCTTTACGGGAAATGTAGTTCTAAAATTCGGTGAAGGAGCAGCCAATATGTTTTCCGCCTTATTAAAAGAGGCAGCCGTTAAAGGCGGACTCAGAGCCAAAATCGGGGCGTTGCTGTTGAAACCGGCATTGAAAAAATATCTGGTAAAACGTCTGGATTACTCCGAGTACGGAGGAGCGCCGCTGATGGGTATCCGGGGCGGACTTATCATCTGTCACGGTGCATCTAAAGCTTGGGCGATCAGGAACGCCGTCCACATGGCAAGTCAATATACGGAAGCGCATGTTTCTGATATTATCAGGAGCACATTAGAAGAAACAGAAGAAGGAGCCGGTTCGGTTACGGAAAGTAATTAAACCGGAGATGGAAAAAATATGAAAAAAATAAATTCTGCAGGTATTTTAGGAACGGGTCATTATGCACCCGAAAAATTGCTGACAAACTTTGATCTTGAAAAAATGGTGGATACCACCGATGAATGGATACGGACAAGGACGGGGATAGAAACCCGGCACATCGCCTCTCCGGAGGAAAATACATCTGATTTATGTGTGAAAGCCGCAGAAAAAGCTCTTGAAATGGCCAATCTTTCTGCCGACGATATAGATTTTGTTATGGTGGCAACCGCATCACCCGATCATATCGTGCCCTCTACCGCTTGTCTTGTGCAGGATAAAATGGGAATGAAAAAAGCGGGAGCTATGGATATTTCCGCAGGCTGCTCCGGATACATTTATGCACTGGCAACGGCAGCAGGTATGGTAAAAGGCGGTATCTGCAAGCATGTACTGATTGTAGGAGCAGAAATTTTATCCCGTCTGGTGAACTGGAAAGACCGTTCTACCTGTATTCTTTTCGGTGATGGCGCAGGAGCTGCCGTGGTGGGACCGGCCGAAGAAGGATTCGGTCTGATTGCTTCCGATTTGGGATCGGACGGAAGTTTAGGGGATATTTTATGCATCCCCGCGGGCGGAGTAGCCGAGAGAGTCACCCACGAGGCAATTGATGACGGGCATATCTATGTCCATATGGACGGGACTGATGTATTCAAGGCGGCAGTTCGTCACATGGAAGCTACGACAGAGAAGGCACTTGAAAAGGCAGGCCTTACAAAGGATGACATCCGGCTTTTTATTGCTCATCAGGCCAATGAACGGATTATTCACTCCTTGGCGAAAAAAATGGATTTGCCGGCCGAAAAAGTTTATGTAAATGTAAACCGCTACGGCAATACATCGGCGGCCTCGGTGGGTATCGCACTTGATGAGGCGGTCAGAGGCGGTAACATAAAGCATGGGGATATCGTCGTGCTCACAGGATTCGGCGCCGGTCTGACCTGGGGCTGTGACGTGATAAAATGGATTTAATTTTACAGTAAGAATGGAACAAATGAGGTGATATTTTGAAAACAGCATTTCTTTTTCCCGGACAGGGATCACAAAAAGTAGGGATGGTACATGATTTATATGAGTCCCATGATTCTGTAAAACGTCTTATCGAAGAGGCGGATGAAACATTAGGATTTTCTATTTCAAAAATGATGTTTGAAGGACCGGACAGTGAATTGATGAAAACGGAATTTACACAGCCGGCGATTCTGACGGCCAGTGTATGCTGTTATGAAATATTAAAAGAACAGGGGATTGTACCTGTTATCGCTGCAGGTCACAGTTTGGGCGAATATTCGGCTCTTGTTGCAGCCGGTTCGATTTCTTTTGCCGATGCTGTCCGCACTGTGCATTTAAGGGGTAAATTCATGCAGGAAGCAGTTCCTCTCGGAAAGGGAGGAATGGCAGCTGTCATCGGACTTGATGCACAGCGGATTACTGAGATATGTGATTCTGTTTCTACCGGCGATAAACCTGTCCAGGCCGTTAATTTCAATTGTCCCGGACAAACGGTCATTGCCGGAGAAAGTTCGGCTGTGGCCAAGGCTTGTGAATCGCTTAAAGAAGCGGGTGCCAAAAGGGCGATTATGCTCAAGGTCAGTGCACCTTTCCATTCTGTTCTGATGGAACCGGCAGCCAAAAGATTGAAGGCTGTATTGGATGAGATTGAAATCAAAGATGCAGAGATTCCCGTCATTGCCAACTTCAGTGCCCGTCCAGAAGTAAAAGCAGAGGAAATCCGTGAAAATCTGGTGGCCCAGGCGGCACATGCCGTCCGCTGGGAAGAATCGGTACGCGTTCTTTTGGCTGAGGGAACAGACTGCGTTGTCGAATGCGGACCGGGAACCGTTCTTTCGGGATTTATGAGAAAAATTGATAAGACTGTTTCTTCTTACCATGCAGAAGATATAGAAACAATTCAAAATACCGTAAATGCGCTGAAAGGAGAAAAGTAATGGACGGGGTAGAAAAAACGGCACTCGTGACAGGGGCATCCCGCGGTATCGGCCGTGCTATCGCTCTGGCTTTGGCAAAAGAAGGCTATGCAGTTGCTGTCAACTATGCGGGAAGCCGTGAGGCAGCCGAGGCTGTCAGAGATGAAGTTACGGCGGCCGGCGGCCGGGCATTCATCTTGCAGGGAGATGTGTCTTCTGCAGAAGATGTAGACAGAATATTCAAGACCGTTAAAGAAGAATTCGGATTTCTTGATGTTCTTGTCAATAATGCGGGGATTACAAGAGATTCACTTTTGGTCCGTATGAAAGAAAATCAGTGGGATGAGGTTATTGATACGGATCTGAAAAGTAATTTCCTGACTGTAAAAGCCGCAGGCGCTATGATGATGCGCCGTAAAAAAGGAGCCATTATTAATATTGCTTCCGTTTCAGGTATTATCGGAAATATGGGACAGCTTAATTACTCGGCAGCCAAAGCGGGAGTCATCGGGCTTACCAAGGCGGCAGCAAGAGAATTGGCACCGCGGGGTATCCGGGTCAATGCTGTTGCACCGGGCTTTATCGTGACAGATATGACGGATAAAATTCCCGATGATTTGAAAGACGGCATGCTCCGTTCCATACCGCTCGGTCGTTTCGGAGGGGCTGAAGAAGTTGCAAAGGCTGTTGCATTCCTTGCATCTGACAAAGCCTCTTACATAACGGGACAGGTTTTAAAAGTAGACGGCGGAATGGTTATGTAATATAATTTACATGGTATAATTCCATTGAAAGGTGGTGAAAAAGATGAGTACTTTTGATAAAGTAAAGAACATTGTTGTAGAACAGTTGGGCGTCAGTGAAGCTGATGTACAGATTGATTCCACTTTCATTGATGATCTCGGTGCAGACTCTTTGGACATCGTTGAGCTGATTATGGCATTTGAAGAAGAATTTGAAATTGAAATTCCTGATGATGCAGCTGAAAAGATTAAAACTGTACGTGATGCAGTAGACTACATTGAGAAACAAGTCCAGTAATGAATAAGGGACAACGGAGGCAACGGGGGAGCTTCCCCCGTGAAGCCGCTGTGAGGAGAATACCTCAAAAAAGCGGACGGTTTTTCACTATCCGTTTTTTTGAGGTTTTGTCTGATATGGAAGATTTTTTGTAGATGAAAATATAATGTGATGAGTGAGGTGTTTTACAATAATGGAAAGACGCGTAGTAATTACGGGACTCGGTGTAGTTTCTCCGGTAGGAAACGGAAAAGAGGAATTTTGGAATAATTTGCTGGCGGGAAAACCGGGAGTCGGGCCGATTACCCAGTTTGATGCCACTGATTTTCCCGTAAAAATTGCAGGAGAAGTTAAGGATTTTGATCCTGTCGCTTTGGTAGGAGACAGAAAAACAGTCCGTCATATGGACCGTTACACCCAGTTTGCCGTAGCAGCAGCTAAAATGGCTGTAGCAGATGCAAAACTGGATATGACAAAAGAAAATCCGGATATGGCGGGGACTCTTATCGGAACGGGTATCGGCGGTATTCATGTCATGGAAGACACGATTCTCCAGATTGAAAAAAGAGGACCGGGGAAGGTAAATCCTTTTGCGATACCGATGATGATTGCCAATATGGCGTCAGGACAAGTTTCCATAACTTTGGGACTCCGCGGCCCTGTTCTTACGGATGTGACCGCTTGTGCATCGGGGACGAATTCGATAGGTCTTGCTGCAAGACTGATTAAATATGGTGATGCGAATATTATGATTGCCGGCGGTGCAGAAGCAGCAGTTTCCAAAGCACCTATGGCAGGATTTGCCGCTATGAAAGCATTGTCCTCAAGAGACTGCCCGCCCGAAGAAGCATCATGTCCTTTTGATGCGGGAAGAGACGGATTTGTTCTCGGTGAAGGCAGCGGCGTCTTGGTATTGGAAGAACTCGAGCATGCCAAGAAGAGAGGTGCTCATATTTATGCAGAGCTTGCCGGATACGGCTCTAACGGTGATGCCTATCATATTACCGCACCCAGGCCGGGAGGCGAGCTGGCCTATCTGTGCATGGAAAAAGCCTTGAAGGATGCTCATACGAAACCGGAAGAAGTCGATTATATAAATGCCCACGGCACATCGACACACCTGAATGATTTGAATGAAACATCGGCCATCAAGGCACTTTTAGGAAAGCATGCTTATGAAATTCCCGTAAATTCTACAAAATCAATGACGGGACATCTTCTTGGAGCAGCCGGTGCCATTGAAGCTGTGGTATGTGCGCTTTCTATTGAAAATAACAAGGTACATCCTACCATCAACCTGAAAGAAAGAGATCCGGAATGCGATCTTGATTACGTGACCGAAGGCGCCAGAGATGTAAAAATCAATGTCGCTATGTCCAACTCCTTTGGCTTTGGCGGACACAATGCCGTTATTGTCATGAGGCGTTATGAAGAATGAAACAGATAGAATTGCGAAAAAAGGAGCGGTTAGAAGAGGTCCGTAAATTTGCAGAAGAAAACGGAATACCTATGCAGAACTTCGGACTTCTGAATGTGGCACTGACACATACATCCTATGCTAATGAGCATAAAAATGAAGTGATTCATGACAATGAAAGACTGGAATTTTTGGGAGATGCCGTTCTTGATCTTGTCGTGGGAGAATATTTATTTCTCCGGTTCCCCGATTGGCCGGAAGGTGAATTGACACGGGCAAAGGCAAGTGTCGTTTGTAAGCCTGCCTGTGCGGAATGCGCTGCCAAATTTCATGTCGGCGATTATATGCTTCTCGGTAAAGGAGAAGAGATGTCCGGCGGAAGAAGCCGTGTTTCCATTTTGGGAAATGCGTTCGAAGCGGTAATCGGAGCTATTTATTTAGATAATAATTATGAAGTGGCATCCCGGTTTATTTTGGGTCATATGAAAAAATTTCTTGACCTTGTGGATCGGGGAGAATATGACCATGACTATAAAACAGATTTGCAGGAAATCGTTCAAAAGCATGGTGATGTAGATATACATTATGAGGTTGTCCGTGATGAAGGACCGGACCATGACAAGACGATTTGGATGCAGATTACCGTGAACGGAAAACCGATGGGAACAGGTATGGGTAAAAATAAAAAAGAAGCTACCCAAAAGGCAGCCAAAGAGGCTATTTCCAGAATACATAACGGAGAAAGTATTCCCCTTGTGCAAAAATAAAGAGGGATGGAGTGAGAACGAATGGAACCCGGAGCGGCAGAACAACTGAAGAATCCTGTAAAAATTGTAGAACATATAAGAAATATCTATAAATCAAATCACTTTATGGAGGATTATTTTCATATCCGTATCGATGAAATACGCTGCGGTGAAGTGACGGTCAGTTTGGATACCGTGCCGGAAAAACATACCAATCACAGAGGTGTTTTGCATGGCGGTACTTTAGTCGCTCTTGCCGATTCCGTGACCGGTGTTACCAGTGCTTCTGTGGGAGAAGTGGTGGTAACGGCAAGTCTTACCATGAGTTTTATCCGGAATGCAAGACCGGGTTCACGACTTCGTGTGAAGAGCCGGATCACCCATCACGGACGATCTACGATTGTGATAGAAGCCGTTATGCTTGATGAAAAAGATAAGCTTATGGCCAATATTTTAGCAACGATGATGATTGTCGATCACTTTCCGGAAATACCGAGGAAGTGGTAATAAAAAAGCACGCTCATGTGTCGAATCCAAGTTACTTTCAACTTGGGAAACGATACATGGGAGTGCTTTTTTCAGTCTTCGATTCCTTTCCTTTGTGGTACGCCCTTATCATAATAGTGGCGTATTTTTTTCATTTCCGTAATCAAATCTGCCGCCTCTAAAATATAAGAAGGAGCATTGCGGCCGGTAAAAACCAGCTCTACACCGGGGGCTCTTGCAGAAAGAATTCTTTTTGTATCTTCCTCGGCGGCCAAATCATACCAGCATGCCATATTATATTCATCTAATATAACTAAATCATATTCGCCTGACACGGCTTGTACCGCCTGATTGATTCCGTCAAGAATCATGGCACGGTACTCTTCCGGCGGATGACCGGCGGGATAAATACGTACATGATTCCCCCAAGCTTTGATTTCTTCTTCGGTCAGCATACCTTCTTTAGCAATAAAGTAAGGTTTTCCCAACGTGGTCAGAGTAATGCCGTCAAGCGACTGCAAAACTTTCTGCTCCGAGTAGGCAAGGGACTTCATAAACTGGATAATCCGTACCTTATGACCTGCACCGATACTCCGGATGGCAAGACCGATAGCGGCGGTGGTTTTTCCTTTTCCGTCGCCTGTATATACCTGTATATATCCTTTAGACATAAAAACCTCCCTGAATGTATGAGATTAAAAATAAAAAAAGCCATAAAATGGCTGTCAGTCGTTATTGTGATACTTATGCTTCCTGTATTTTCTTTGCATAAAAAAGCCGCCCAGCGTCATGATAAACAAAATGACAAACCGCATACCGTGTTCAGAAAAATAAATCAAATCATGACCGAGAATAACTTCAATGGCCACGGAGGGTATTTTTCCGATAAGAGAAGCCCGCAAATGCTGCCGTGTCGTCAACTTTGTTAAAACGGCAATCGCCGTAAAAAGAATATTGGGAGAATAAGGAATCGCCCTTGCCAGACTCATTGCATAGACGGAGCTGTATTTGTCCAGCTTTTCCAACATATGTTTTTTCTCGATAAACTTTCGTGCTTCTTTGCGGAGAAAAATACGCCCGATATGAAAACTTATTTCAATCCCGACAACTTCACCAACCCAGGAAATAATGATTCCCGGAAGAATCCCGAAAAGTGCACCGTTAATGGTGAGAAAAGGAATCGTGGGAATTCCCAAAACATTGCAGACAATCAAGAGTAAAATGCTTACCGCAAAAGCCCCGTAGCCGAAAGAAGAAATGTAGGCGGAAAGACCGTCCACATCACCGGCCAGGGTAAGGCTGATTGTCATATCATAAAATTCGGGATAATAAGTTTTGACGGCAAAAAAACAAATGGTGCCTAAAATAAGCAACAAAAGAGTGCCAATCAATTTTTTATAGGAATCAATCATAAGAAATCCTTATATAAAAGCGCAGAAAAAGTAAAAAGTGCGCTGTTGAGTTCTTTTATATTGATATTATTATAAACGAAATCATCTGAACCTGCCAATTTTAAGAAAAGATTTCAGTAAAAAAACAGGTAATAAAGATGTATAAATAAAATATAACACTTTAGTAAACTTCAAATTACAGTATACATCTTTGTTTTTCAATGATATAAAAAACATCTATAACTGAAAGAAACATTATACTTGAATTAGATATAGTGGGG
>OFML01000465.1_pt1 | contig 32862 bp, 33 predicted proteins | sample 1541831 | NCBI WGS metagenome assembly OFML01 (sample SAMN04209237, study PRJEB22552) | human gut metagenome | biome: gut; material: feces | host: Homo sapiens | place: USA: Oklahoma | reverse complement strand
CACATGCCTTTCACGCATGCATTCACGGGTTCGAATCCCGTACAGGTCACCATTTAAAAATTAACGATCATCTGATCGTTTTTTATTTATATAAAGATAAGAAAACAGAGATTGAATAAAAGCAATCTCTGTTTTTCTTCCACCACCATACAAAGGGAAACAAAATTGTTCCTCGGCGCTGACAATGAAGAAACAGCCGAATTAACCGTACCTATGTATGACTTTGGCGATTGGGCTTCAAGGATGAAAGCCTATCGCAAGAAAAACCATATCACACAGCAGGAGCTTGCACAGCTTATGGGCGTAAAGCATTTTACACTTCGTAGCTGGGAACAAAAACAAGCAAAGCCACCTTACAATGTATGGCGGCTTCACAAACACTTATTTGATGATTCCATCAAGCTCACGTGATTTTAGGTTATCCAGTATTTTATCAATAACGGCTATCTTTTCATCCGTAGTTAGATTAGAACTGTTTAGCCTGCGTTCCACCACCTCTAAATGAAACTCGTTGATTTTATCGGAAAGGGCGTGAAAATCCATATTTTCTGGAACATGGATAATAACATTCTGAACACAATTTCTTTTCATTCACGCCCTCCTTTCGATAAATACCAGACACTTTATGTTATGAAAATGTCTGTATGTCCTATTCCATCTTATGAAGCTGTACGATTCTGGTGCAGCTTCATTTTATGTCATAAGCAAATCGAACAGCTCTGGCATAGCTCACGGGAATCCCACCCCTGCATGGTTCTCATGCAGCCGTACCCTTTGCCTGCGACGGTTCATTTACGCTCGGACTGTGGCTGTACGGGAGTATCATTATCACGATAGGGAGGTCATGGCGGCAGCTCTGCCAAAAGCTGCATACGGAACGCTGACTTGAATCGCTCGCTAATTCATCCCTCCTTTCGGGGTCATGGCGTGTCAGCCCGTCGGCTCTTTCCCTATCGAAACGTATTCGATTGCTTTATTCAATTTTCAAGGAACAACGGCTTGTCAGCCTGTCAAAGCATACTGACGGAAATATGCTTTGATAGAGTGGCAAACTTCCCTGTTCGGGAAGCGTGAAGCATATCAACACGCTTCCACGAAAGGGAAAATGTTTTATTCTTCTCCGATTTCAAAGGATAAAATCTTCGCAATCAGTCTGGTTTCCATCCTGCGGCGTAAGGTTTCATCAACGACCATGTGCTGATTCCCGTATTCGTCTTTCATGGGGCGGAGGGAGCGTTTTGCGATAAAGCCGCTGTAATGCTTTACAATCTGGTTGATAGCTTCTGTATCGCCGTCCGTCGCCGCCACAATGACAGGAAAAGGAATCATGGGATATGTAGTCTTCATTCTTCGTTTTCCTCCATAAATTCTTTGATAAAGGCAAGTCCGCTGGTTCTGTGACGGTAAACCGTGGAACGGTTCAGTTTTAGCAGGTCTGCAATTTCTGTGTCGTTCATATCCATAAAATAATACAGCAGGATAATTTCACGCTTCTTGTCCGTCAGATTCCGTAATGCTTCGCTTAATAAATCGCTTTCTACTCCGACTGTGGAATCATTCAGCGTGAAGATATGAAAATCAGATGGGTAACTGTCCACAGTTGCGAACTGACTGACGAGGTAATCGCCCATATCGGAAAACAGCGTTTCCCGTTTAGACTGTCTGGACAGGGCTTTCATATAGTCCTTGCGCTCATCGTCCATAGCACGCTTGCAGATATAATCAAACTGATTCTCAATAGTTGTCTGAAAAGAAGATGGCTTCATAGTATCTCACCCCCTTTCTTGCCATGAAAGGGAGTGAATCGAACTCCTTTGCCCCCTTTCGCACTAAGTCCCGACACGAAAGGGCTGCCAGTTGCATTACTGGCAAAAAAACTTTAAGAAAAGTTTTCGGCAACCAAAAAAGCACACAAACAGACTTTACAATCTGCTTATGTGCTTCATTAGTACCTGCTATGTATTGTGAAAAACCATATAGGTGGGCATTTTTATCTAATGTAGGAGAATGGCTTTTTTTAATGACATACCACTTGTAGAATTATGTCGAACGATTGTGTCGTGCATGGCGGCTACCTCCTTACGAGCCGCCGAGCTTTCATAGCTGACTTCAACACATCCTCCGTGGATTTCATTTAACAAACAAAAAAACGGCGGCTTTCTTCAAACCGTCGTCTGGATATAAAACTGATTTTGACACAAGAAAATCATGCTGCCAGATAACGGTTTTTTTTATTTGCCGTCTAGCAGTATACTTTTTTGTATAAATCGCATAATAGGAACTGAAAAACCTTATAATACGTTTTTCTATACCTGTCACTTATTGAACAGGAACAGTAAAATGTAAATAGGTGGTTTATTATGCGTAAAAAAGAAGATAAATACGATTTTAAAGCGTTTGGGCTTGCGATAAAAGAAGCCCGTAAAAAGCGAGGTTTAACCCGTGAACAGGTGGGCGCAATGATTGAGATTGACCCACGCTATTTAACCAATATTGAGAACAAGGGGCAGCACCCCAGTTTACAGGTGCTTTATGACCTTGTATCTTTATTGAACGTGTCCGTTGACGAGTTTTTCTTACCTGCCGCTGATCTGGTAAAGAGCACCAGACGCAGGCAGGTAGAAAAACAGATGGAAAATTTTACGGATAAAGAATTAATGCTTATGGAAGCTCTAGCAAATGGTATAAGTAAAGCGAAAGAAGCAGAGGAATAGTCAAATGTTCCCTGCTTCTCTTATTTTGCTTCTTAATTGCAAAATTGCTTTATACTGATAAATGAAGTATTTGATATATTTTGCAATTCAATGATTTTCGTGGTTCTCTCTCATAAAAGCGATACTCTACATATTTCCATTTATCAGGATTATATATTAGCACTTTACCTAAACACCTTTCAGAAGTTTTCAAGAAGCTTAATGGTGACATTTGATTTGATGGTAAAATATCATTTTCAATTTCCATAGCATATTGAGAATTATTAAATTCCTTACCCAAATCACATAAAAGCGGAATACCAATATTTATTCTCTGCCAGCCAAATGATTGTAAAATATTGTTATAGAAGCCCTCAAAAATAAATTTATTCATCCCTCCACTGTCATTCCATAGGTATAACGGTGAATATTCGTTATGGCTTTCAGATGTACCATCTTTTTCCTTAATTAGATATGCTTTAAACATTAAATCTTGAAAGCCGTCTGTCTTATGACCATTATTTTTTACACGTTGCCTTATGTTATCCATATCATAGTCATCCGGTAAAAAAATTTTATATTGCATTGCAATCATATTTATTCCTCCTCACTTCACTTCACATAACACCCTGTAAGTAGCTTTCTACTTACACTTTTATTATACATTTGCTCCTGCATGATGTATAATAGTTGTTAATGATGGTTGTTATCATTTTAAGTGATGGAGGATATGCTATGGAAAGTTTAGAATTAAGAATTTTCAGAGAAGTTGCACGTACTAAAAATATATCAAGAGCTGCCGAAAATATGGGTTATGTGCAATCCAACATCACAGCTCACATTAAAAAATTAGAAACTGAATTAAACACAACTTTGTTAATACGGCATAATAAGGGTGTAACGCTGACCGAAGACGGAGAAAAATTATTGCAATACGCCGAACAGATTATATCATTACTGGATAAGACTTTATATACATTCCATAGAGATATTAGACAATTAAAAATTGGAGCAACACAAACAATAGCCGGATATTTACTTCCTCAATGTTTGATTGAATACCAAAAAAAATTTCCTAATATCAATCTATCGATAACTACTTCTAATCAGCAAGAAATGGATAAACAGCTAGGGCAAAAATTATTAGATTGTGTTATCACGAATGACCCTCATGTATTCACTAATGCACAATGTATTTTTAAAATCAGAGAATATCTTTCTATTATAACACCTAAATTTTGTGAATCTATTTCCCAAATATGGCAGTTGCCAATAGTTGTTAACAACTTAAAGACTTGTCCGTATCGCAAAATATTAACGGATTTATTCTTACGTGAATCTGTATCATTCAAGATAATAGAACTTGATACAGTAGAATCTATTATTAACACGGTTGCTGCCGGCGGGGGAATTTCATTACTTCCCAAGAATATATTACGAAATAAATTCACTGTAAATGAGTTTGATATTCCAGAGGTTGAGCCTACCTCAATCAATGTATGGATTCATAAAGATTCTGTCCCGTCAGATTTTATAACATTTAAAGAAATTATAGAAAGTCTAACTTGTTATCAATAAAGAATAAGGCAGTAATCTGTTAGCGACTATCTGCCTTATTCTTTCCTTATTTAATCTATAATCTTCCAGTTATTCCCGTTCTTTTCCAGCACCAAGTCAAACTGTGATACCTGCGTTGCTTTTGTCTGCTGGTCGAGGTACTTCACAGCCACGGAAACTGTCACTTGACTGTCGCTGCGGTTGTAGATAGGGTTTACCAGTTCCGAGAATACATAATCTTTCCCAATAGGCTTTAACACGCCCTCATTCACATAATATGACAGCTCTTTAGCGGTTGCGGTTGGGTAAAGTTTAAAGAATGTCGTCAGAAATTCGTTGATTTCATCCGTCGTCACAGCGTCCATCGTTCCGTCGCTTTCCTTTGCCTTTGGCGTGTAGCCGGATTTCACGGGTATGCTGGTGATGGTTGGATTCTTTGTGAGAACCATATTTCCAGAGCCATCCACATAGACCGTGACTTCATAAGCGGAGCGTACCGTCTTCGTGCTTCCGTTCTCCGTGATTAACTGTTCCACAGTGAAGATCACGGAGAACTGGTTTTCATCCGCCTGCGTGACAGACCATATCTGTACCCCATTGACCGCCGAGGACACGGGAATATCCTTGCGGATGGTATCGGTATTTAATGCCTGCAATTCTCCCGTCAGATAATTCTTGATGGCGTTCTCCCTGTTGTCAATGGAAGCCGCTGTCTGTTCCCACGAATAGTAGACCTTTGCAAAGTTCGTCACAAAGTTCTCTATCTTGTGGGTATCAATGATTTTTTCCTCAATGACCTTTGTTTCATGGATGGTATGAACGTCAATCGCCGTGAAATTCTTATACACTGCAAAGCAGAAGCTGACCGCCAGCAGTACCCACAGGGCAATTACAATCCGCTTGTGGGTATTCGCCTTATAGATACGGGGCTTCTTTTCTTTTGGCTGTTTCTGGTTTTCTTTTTTTCTTATTTGAATCATAGTTTTCATCCTTTCTATTTTGGGATTCTTCCTGCACTGGCTAAATGCTGCTGCCAGTAGGAGCTTGTCAAATCGGCATAGCCGATAGGGTCGCCTGCATGAAACATACGGTTATTTCCTTGATATATCCCAACGTGCGTAATATAAGTGCCTGCGTTATAGGTAGAGTGGAAAAAGACCAAATCCCCAGCCTTTGCTTCGGACAAGGGGATATGCTGTGTCACGTTGTACTGTTCCTGTGCCGTCCGTGGCATGGAGATTCCAGCCTTGCCGAAACACCACTGGACAAGACCGGAACAGTCAAAGGAGGTAGTAGGGGAAGCTCCGCCGAACACGTACCGCCAGCCCTCATATTTTAAGGCTTCATCCATGATAGCCTGTACCGTTTCGTCGTCAAACTGTGCTACTGTTAGATATTGTGACACCACCAGCACGTAGAACATATTTCCGTAGTTATACCGCCATCCGCCGTTTTTCTCCACAGCGATAGGGTTTGTGTAAGTCACTTTTGTTCCGCCGGATTTATCCCTTGCGAAACTTTCCGCCAGTTCAAAGGTGTATTTCTTCCCACGGTTCGACACATAGTCAAGAAAGCCGCCGCCATAGTTATAGGACTGAATGACGGCGTTTAGGTCACAGCCCTTTGCTTCGGCGGAAGCCACCAGTTCCGAGAAATACTTGCAGCCCTGCTTGATAGAATCCTCTGTGCTTAGTGAGTTTGGCGGCAATCCCAGCGATTCCGAGGACTGCATAACATCTTCCAGCGTGCCGCCGGATTCCACCTGTATAATTGCAAGCAGAACATTGATGTATTCCTCAATCCCGTATTCTCTTGCGTACTTTTCCAGCAGGGGCTTATGTGCCAGTACCTCCGCTGACACATTCATGCCGCCATACTGGATATGAGAACCGCCGCCGTCTTCTTCGTCCGAGAACAAGACGACCACAAACAGGAGCAGGGAGAAAATCAGCACGAACATCCCAGAGCTTGCAATGATGATATGCTTCAGCTTCATTTTTTCTCCCCTTTCTTAACTTCGGCGGCAGTTCTGGACTTCTCCTTTCTGGTTGATTCACGCTTAATGGTGGAGCTGCGTTCCTTAATGGAATGTCGCTGCGGCTCTTGCTCTACTGTGGCAGGGGCAGCCGCCTTTGGTAGCGGTCTTTCTGAATGGGAAGCCGTCTGCACAATCTGCCGTTCTGCCCTCTCTGGCGGCATATCCGCTTTGATGGTATGCTGTTCTGTGACGGCTGGCTGCGAATTGCTTTTGACTATCTGCCGTTCTGCCCGTACTGGCGGTGTTTCCGCTTTGACCGCTTGTTTTTCCTCCACGGCTGGCATATCCGCTTTTTCTTTCACGGATGATACCACAGGTCTTTCCGTCGGCTTGCCAGCACTTCCAGCCTGTACCGCTGGTCTGGCCGTCTGTGTCTGGCTGCGCCCCATAGGCTCACGTGATTCTGTCTGGGGTGTGGTGGTGGCAGGTCGTTCATGCACAGGGGAAGCGGTTTTCTGCGGTTCTGCGGCAGAAGTTTTTTTGCTTTTTGTCTGCTCCATTTCTGCCCGACGCTCCGCAATGGTCTTCCTGCGCTGTTCCTCTTTTTCCTTGCGCCCCTCCGCTCTGGCGGTTCTGGTCTGTGTCATACTGGATGTAAAGTCACGCACGCCCTCCGACACCTGCGTTTTCCCGTGGTAAAGAGCGTATTTTGCATTGACGGGCAAATCCTTTGCCTGTTCTTTCAGCCCTGCGGCGGTGTCTATAATCTTGCCTTTGGTGTCCATGACCGCACCTGCCGCCTGTCCAGCCCGTTTGCCAAAAGAAGCCTTTTCTTCTGCGCCGCCCTGTCCGTCTGGTCGGGTATGGTCTGCCTGTGTGGTTCTGGAAGCTCCCGAGCCGGAAGCCGTACCCGATTGTTTAGAAGCCTTAGAAACGGCTGCACCAGCCCCAAGAGCCGCTACGGAACGCCCCAGCTTATGCTGTAATCGGTGCATATGGGCGTGCATGAGCATACGGGGTCTTCGCATAATACGGCTTCCCACGCTTTGGGAATCGCCACTCTGTAAGGAGAACATACTCATTAAATCCCCCAGCTTAAAGTAGATTCCGGCAAAGGTCACAATCTGCAAGAACGCAATAAGGAAGAACGGATAACCAGCGGACAGTGTATAGAGCATAGTAGAAATGCTGAACGCTATTGTAATAATGAGCGTAATTCCTGCCCTCGTCAGAATGGTATTAAACAGCTTTGTGATGGCACGTTTTGACATTCCGTCAAAGGTGGGAACCATGCTTAAAATGAAGCTCACAGGCAGGAACATAGCGTAAATGATGAATAACACCTGCGAGAAAATCATGATACCTGTCAGCAGAAACACGAACACGGAAATACCAATATTGAAAATAAAGAGGAAGAACACCATTCCCAAGCGGTTAATGGTTTTCGTGACAGTAAGGTTTGTGTTCTCTAAGTCCTCGATTTCCTCCACGACGATTTCTTCCCTGTCTTCTCCATTGTTGGTGTCGGGGCTGGTGGATAGTAAACTCTCCACCCGATCCGCACCAACACTCTCTATATCCGAGTTGCCGTATTGAAGCAGAAGCCACGGTTGCTGTACTTGTATGGAGAAAAGACTATCCCTTATCAAATCCACGCTGTCCTTGCCCTGGCTTTCCGAGTTCGGCATGACAATCTTCGTGCCAAGTGACAGGCTGGCGTTACTGATGTCTGCGGAAAAGTCATTGATTTTCCCGATATAGTCGGGAGCGTAAGCGATAAAGGACGCTGACAGCACGAATACCACCACGAAATTTACAACAGCGTGGATTGCCTTTGTGGTTTCACGCTTGATAAGCCCCGTGTAGGCGACGTAAATTCCCACGACAAGAATCAGAATCAGCAGGAATCCGATATAAAATCCCTCCGAGGACAGCCCGTTTGGGGTAACGCCTGCAAGGGTCTGCATATTCTTTCCGATAGAATCCGCCGTTGCCGATATGAAGTCCAGTGAATAGGCTTCCTGTATCAGATAGCCCGTGGCATTGGAAAGATAAAGGCTGATAGTCCAGATAAAATTCGTGATGGCGTAAAGCCCATACATGACCTGCTTTCCGATACCGTCCAGCCAGTTCCACGGCAGCCAATCCCAGCCCGTGTCCACATAAAAATCAAGCTGGTAGTTGTCCAGTGGGTACTTGCTGTATTCGTTGGCGGCATTGACGGTATCATCCACTAGCCCTGCGGCATGGGCGACCGTTCCCAGCGTCGCTAACAGAAAAATGGTAATCACGAATACCAGAAGTACCGTAACTGCCACTTTTCCAAGCCGCTGTATATTCCATTTTCTTTTCCGTTCCGGCTTGTCTCCTGCCGCCGGATTCCGGTGTAACCGCTTCTTTATTGTCATTCCTCCACCTCTTTTCTGACGGGCGGTCTGGTATCAAAGGCGTGCAGCAAATCTTCAAATATCGGATGGAACTGTATCACGCCTACACGCCCATATAGGTCACTGATAAGGCACTGTCCATTTTCAAGGTCACGCAAACGCTTCTGGTTGTTCTCGTCCTCTGCGTCCACGCCGAAAAAGGAGAGCGTCTTTTTTATCTCGTTCATATCTGTGGAACGGAACGCAAATTTTAAGCCGAGATTGTTTTTCAGCTTTTCATCCAGCAAATCATCCGTGTTCTGCGTGACAAAGTAAACGCCTGCGTTCATTGCTCGCCCAGCCCTCACTAACTTCATGGACAGGGTTTTTCCCTGCGCCACCTGTAAGAAGCTCCATGCTTCGTCAAGGTCTACAATCTTAAAAATGCTGCGGTCTGTATGGATGAAATCAAGGGCAAAGGTGCTGATAACGATTAGCATAGCCACGGACAAAAGCTCCATTGTGGTATATTCCTCAAAGCTGGTTTCCTTATCTGGCAGCACCAAATCCGCTACTTGTATGATGTTCAACTGCTTTTCAAGGCTGATGGACTGCTCCACATCCCCGTGTGAGAAAAGCAGGTGTGCAAAATCGTAATCCGTGAAAGATTCGATATGGTCGGCAATGCTTACGCTGATGGGCGTTCCCTCCACACGCAATTCCTCAATGACTTTCAGTAAGCCCCGTTCCTCACTGTTGGTTACGGCACGAATGGCTTTTCTAAGGACAGGGAACTTTTCGCCGTCACGGGAGGAAATGCCTGTAAGGAATGTGAGAATGTCGATTGCCAGAGATTCCGAATCTTTCGGATTCTCCATAATCACATAAGGGTCAAGCAGCCCCTTGTTCTTCTCGTCCGAAGTAAGATTGACAATGTTAATCTCGTCGGCAATCTCCGGCAGCGTTTCTTTCCAGTTCCCACGTTCCGCCTTTGGGTCTACAATGACCGCCTGTGCGCCGAACAGGACGGAGTAATAGACAATCATGTTGTTGGAGAATGATTTTCCGCCGCCCAATGAGCCGACGAAAGCGGCAGCAAGGGCGTTTGTCACAGAACCTTTTACCCCTTGACTGGCGAGGGCAGGTTTCAGATACACATTTCTTCCCGTGTCAAGGCTGTACCCCACATAGATTCCCTCATTCTCCCCCAACATCTGCGTAGCCCCGAATCCCAATCCGGCGAGGAAGTCGCTTGTCACATACTGGATGTAATCATTCATATACCGCTTGCTGGCAGGCAGAAATTCCCCATGCAAGCCCAGCATATCCCCAAACGGACGCACCAGCTTTACGCTTAAATCGTCGTAGAAATCCTTGACTTCATTACAGCGGCGTTTCAGCTCGTCAAGGTCGGGAGCTGTGACACGCACCACGTAGGACAACTTATACATGGATTCCTTGCTCTGGTCTAAGGTAGTTTCCAGCTCGTTCACACTGTCCAGTGCTTCCGCCACGTTGGAGCTGGTTTCATTGTCGCTCTGCCATGCGTGGTTATCCAAATCTTTCAGCTCTTTCTTCTTGTTGCGGACAGTGGACAAGGCTTTCCGGTTCGCCACGATTTCCACATTCATACTGGTATCAATGGGAAAGGTGAACTGCTGTTGCTGATAGTAAAAGATTTCAGAAGACGGGAAGTCAAGTTCGCCCACAATGGAATTGATGGTGAAGTAAGCGACATATGCCGTGGAATCCTCCTGCTCGATTTTCAAATACCGCTGCTTTTCTTCAATCAGACAGCGTGTCGGCTTAATAAGGTCGTAATATTTTACCAGCGTTTCCTTATCCAGTTTTTTCTTCGGCAGATAGTATTCGTAGTCCTCGTATGCCGTTCCTGTCTGCCCGTAAAGGTGTTCAATAAGATAACCGAAATCGTCCTTGTCCAGACGGCGGATTTTAAAACGGCGTGAAATTTTATTTTCCAGCAGTTTTTCCATCTTAGAAAAACGCCAGATTTCATCATTGCTCATAGAAACAAAATCTCCCATGAGCTTATGGTTCACATCATGGATGAAATCAGAAAAGGCGTTTGCCGCTTCTTTACCCACGCTTTTAATCGTGACTTCCTGCTCATTCAGAATCAGCTTGAAGCCGATAAAAAAGCGGTAGTCTACTTGATTTTCCCCAATCATGGAAATAAGGGCTTCGGTCTGTGCGTCGATTTTCTCATAGGCAATTTCTTTCAGCCTGCCGGACACTTCCTTTTTAGAGCGTTCCTGCGCCGCCCTTATGCTGGATTCTGTGCTAATCTGCAAGGCGTGGATTCTTCCGTCACGGTTCTGTGCGATTAGCTGCCGGAATGAATCGTGGACTTGATATTTCTGTTCTGGACTAAGGAACGAATAATTGTAGGGAAGCAGCTCATAGTAGGCGAAACATTCCCCGTCGTTGTTCCACACCAGATTGTTTTCAATATACTTAATCGGATATGCCATAAATTTCACTCCTAACTGCCGTGATGGATTCTGCCGGATGGTCTTTCCCCAGCTTCACGGTCTTTCCTGCATAGGTCAGTTTCGGGCGCACCAGATAGGCGATAACGGATTTCAGAAAGCCGTAAGGTTTCTTCCCATCAAAGGTTTTCTGGCACATGAACCATGTAAGCGCAAGGGGAATCCCAAAGTATTTAAGGAAAGCCCCGTCTATCATGGACAGCGGCGGCACATTTCCAAGCAGCATGACGGCAAACAGCGATACCACGAACCACGTCATTTGCGTAAACGTGATAGGGAACGGCAGCTTAAAGTCATTGATGGAATATAGCACCTTTTCCACCGACCAGATACTTGTGTAGCTTCGTATTTTCTTCATGTAATCAGTCCTTTCATTATTTTTTGTCCTGTTTTTAAGGACATCAAGGTATACCCTTGTGGTGTTTCTAAAAGAGTGTGGGGCAGCATGGAAGCCGCCCCGAAAAATAAAGAATCTGTCAGAACATCCCCTGTCGGGTTGTGATCTGCCAGATTCTTAGCGAGTGATTTCAAATACGCCGTGGTTCGTGACAACAAAACTGCCGCTGATTTCAAGGTCACGCCCGTAGGCTTCATAGTCAATGTAGTTTTGCAGGCTTGCCGGCACTTCGCCCAAAGCACCTGTTTCTTCAATGAAATAGCGTGCCACATCCGCCATGTCCTCACAGTCGGGATAATGGATAATATCGTCTTCATGCTCGCACAATTCTTCGATACCGCCGAAATAGGATTGCAGTTCGTGAAGCTCTGCCTGTATGTCCTCCGGTAAATCCTCCACCATTTCACATAAGCGGTTTACTTCCTCAATGGGCGTGTACTCGTCGATTTCAAAGGGCAGTTCGTAGTCATGGATGGCGTATTCTTCGTATTCGTCATTCAAACCGATACGCTCTTTCACTTCGTCAAAATCAATGGGCGGCGTGAACCATGCCCCAACCAATTCTCCCTCGTTGTATTTGCCTAAGTTGGCAATATAGATTCTCATTTCTTCGATAGTGCGTCACATCCTTTCTGAAATTCTTTGTGTACCATTCCGTCACCCCCTTTTCATTCCCCCTATGCCCATCTCCCATAGGGGGAAAGGAGTGTTTGCGTGACCGCAAACAAATCGATTTAAGCTCCGATAATCTTGTTGAACAGCTCTAACAGAATGTCTTTCACACCAGCGGCGTTGAAGACCAGACCAACGGCAATCAGCGAGATAATCAGAAAGCCAATCAGCTTGCTAAATTCACGTTTGAATCCGAGGTAAAGCCCAATCACGACGATTGCCAGCAGTACCAGAGATTGTGCGTTTGATAAAAACCAGTTGTATAAGTTCTGTCCGAAATTCATAAAATCGCTCCTTTCTTTGCTTGAATGTCAATAGGGAATAAAAAGCAGTTAGATAACCACCTCCTTTGCAGTGGCGGCTTGCTGTTTTAAAATCTTTTTGTGCCGTTCCGTCAGCTTCGCACTGGCGATAATATCCTTTACGACCTGCGTATGGTTGATTTCATCCAGCTTCATAGCCACTTTCAAGGTGGGGGCTACTTGATGGGAAAGCCAGTTCAAGGTACGCTGGAATGAATATGGTTCCGGCTTCGTTGTCAGCTTCATGCTTTCTCGATTTTCCCCGATAAACCACGCCCATTCCTCACTTGTCCGCCATTCAGAACGGGGCTTCGTATTGTCCTTATCCACGAACCGCACATAGCGGTTGATAATCTTAAAAGCGGTTCGTTCTGGATTGTCATACGCCAGCAGGTCACGGAGGGCATAGTAAGCACGCTCATTTTTCAGCCGGATTTCAAAGCGGTTCTTGACTTCGGCTTCCTCTATGGGAATGTCATTTTTCTTGTACTGCTCAAAATCCTTTTCATAAATGCAGAAGTACACTTCACTCTGTAAAGAGCCGATATACAGCGTGTTTCCCATGCACTCCTTTTCATCCCTCCGCACCAGCTCGCCGCTGCGGTAGCTCTTAAAGCTGCGGAACACGGAAACACATTCCTCATTCCGGCATTTCTCCGTCAGACGGGGGATGTTTAGAATCCCTGTCTTGTCGTTGATGGCAAGGTCAAGCCGTTTCATCACGCCGCCCTCCACCAGACAGTCCATGAAAAACTCATACCAGCTTCGTTCCTGTGCCAGCAGGTAGCTTTCAAACTGGCGGCAGCCACGCCCTTTCAGTTCCAGCAGCACGCCTTTTTCTTCTTCGGGCGATACCAGCACGAATATGTCGCCCAGGCAGTAATGTTCAGCGTAAGAATAAAAGCCGTAGTCTTCATGGAGCATATAGGACAGCTTCAACCTCAAAATATCCTCAACCACGTGCTTCACATCCAGAGTAGGGAAGCGAATCCGCACATAGTCAAATAGCATTTCAAGGGGAGCGTCTGGATTGAACCGTTCCAGTGCTTCCATGATAGCCGCTTTCCGTTCGGCAGATGGAAGTACCTTGCCCGTTTCAATGTCGCTTAGATACTGGCGTGTCATGCCAGCAGCTACCGCAAGTCTGTTCTGCGAGATTCCATAGCCGGAGCGTTTTTCCTTTAATTCCTGTACCCAAGTATCGTGATTCAGTGAATATCCCTCCAATCAAAAAGGCGTATGTCAACTTTCGGTACTTCGCTGACACACGCCGGATTTTAAGGAATCCCATGTAACCAGCAGGATTCCGCTTTATTTTCAGACTGTTTCCAGTCGATTTGTACCCCCCTGTTAGATACGGGGGGTTAGGTGCTGGCGTGCCTTGCGGCACACCAGCCAGCAGGTCAGTCCACCCCTGCGGCTTCCGCTCCGCACGCCGCCTGTGTGTCCTGCCTGCTGTTTGCAAGTAGTTTGATTTCCTTTAGGAAGTCGTGTCCTTTTGGCACAAGGGGCGTGTAAAATTCCGATATGACGCTTGTTCCCACATCCACATAGCCACGCCCTTTTATCTGCTTCAAGAAAAAGTCCTTGTCGATTTCCCCGAACATCATCCCATAGCCCATTTCAGACATACGCCCAAGAGCCACACGGAAATTGAACTGGTCACGGATTCCGTCGCCCAGATATTTTGCGTCCGGACGCTGGCAGGCAAGAATCAGAAAGAATCCGGCCTGCCGCCCCAGCATGACAATCTGTTTCAGCTTATTAAGGACGGCGGCGTTCTCCTTTGTTCCCAGCATTTCCATGAACGCCACATATTCATCAAAAATAAGGAAGTTCGCTGGCAATCCCAAGTAGGCGTAGTTTTCTCCTGTCTTGTAGCCCTCCATCTGCTTCATATCCTCGCTGCGTTTCATCATTTCATCATAGAAACGGTCAAGGCAGGCGGTCATATCATCCTTTTTATAATAGACGTTTGGCATGACGGCTTCCAAGTCGGCAAGGTCGGCGTTCTTCGGGTCTAAGACGTAGAGAACAGCATTTGTGCGGAGCAGGGCTTCTATGAGCGTCAGAATGAAATACGTCTTACCGCCGCCCGTTCCTCCGGCAATCAGCATATGGGGCAGCTTGTCATACTCCCACCAGATATTTTTCATCAGCCGGAGCCTGCCGCCCTTTGCCTGCACATCCTCTATGGAAATGCGGTTTGCGATAGTGTCATAGAGCAGGGTATATTCCACGTAGGAATCCTTTAATTCCTTGTCGGTCAGCTCACAGTACAGACCGCTTTCCAGTTTCTTTTCCAAGTGCAAAAGCTGGTCTTGATATTTTCCCAGCGTGATTTCCACCCGAATGTGAATCAGCCCATTTTTTAGCTGGTAGTAGATTTTGGGAAAATAGCTGATTTTCTCCTTTGAACGGCTGGAGGACAGGTCTTTGAAGAAACCGTCTGACTGCACCTGTTCCGCTTCATACCATTTATTTTCCAGAACCATCTTCGCCAGCTTTTGGCGGTGATAGAGCTGTTTCACATAGTCACGGCAGTAGTGCCGGAAGACCAGAGCCGCCGCCAGACAGATAAGCCCTGCTACACCCATACTGATAAGCAGGTAGGGAATGCGGATGGATTCTCCAAGCTGCCTTAAAGTAACATCCTGCCAGTCTGTCTGCATGATTGATCTGCCATGAAACAGCAGGACAATCAGCAGAAAGACTGGCAGCAGGGCGATGGTGGCAGTATGGAAAACTAAGTCTTTGTCCGTGGCACGAATCCGCTTGCCACGTGGGAGATACTGTTTCATGCTTGATTCACTCCTTTTCTAAAAATTTAATAAAAACCCGTGTAGAGCAGCGAATAGGTTTTTTCGCTGTCTTCTGTACGGGCTGTAAACAGAAATGTATAGCCGGAAATGTCGTTGCACAGGCAATCCGGCATAAATACATTCAGATTTTCCGGTGGTCTGTAATCTTCTAAGGCTTCGTTCAATAGCTGTTCCGCCATCCAGCGGTATTCCGGCAGGGCAAGAAGCCGGAAGTCGTCTTCGTACTCGTCATATCCTGTGATACCATCCATAGGCTTCCTATTTTACAGCCGGATTGTCCTTCTTCGGCGGCTGCGGGTTTCCGGCAGGGGCAGCACCTTTCTTCAAGGCAATATCATCCGCCTTGATATACCAGTCCACCTCTGCCCCTTGAAACGTGGCGGTTGCGACGGTATCGGCTACGGGATTGATGATTTCCACTTCTGCGTTATATTCAAACTCTTTCAGCGGCACGCTGGCAGGGATGGACACTTGAATCATCCGCCCCTGTCCTCTGGACTTCAAATCGTAAGTGCGTTCCTTGATTTCATCCGATACCGTACCATCCTCATTCTGAATCCGTACCTCACGGCGGAGGGCGGAGAATTTCAACGCCCCGAATGTTGCTTCCTTGTCAATGACGATTCCATTTGCTAATCTCATAAATAGATACCTCTCTTTCCTTATGCTTTTACCATGTCGTCTGCATGGAGGATGTAGTTTGTAAAGCCACGGGTGCCGATTTTGTAGCCCTCTGCGGTAATACGGGGATTTACCAGCTTTACCCGTTCTTCAAAGTCAAAGTGCTTTTCTCCTGCTTCGGCTGGCAGAATCACAACAATATCATCCGCCCTCTGTACGTCAGAGTACAGATTGAAGCTGCGTGTGAGTACGGTCATGCGCCCATTGATTCTGCGCTGTTCTGTCTTATCTTCTCCGGCAAACTCCAAGCTGCCGAATGTCTTTTCCATGTTCGGGATAACAAATTTAAGTTCCATATGTTTTTACCTTTCCTTTCTGATGATTGATGGTTAATGGGTTTTGATAGTTCTTCATTCAGCTTCGTGGAGAATACCTGTCTGCCTGTGATTTATCAAGGGCTGGCGTTGTGCTTCGCACCCTTGACAAATCCCATTCTGACAGGTAAAGGGTAGTCAAGCCGAATAAGGAGGATTTCTGCCAGCCCGTGACTGGCACAATCTCCACATGATGTTATGCGGAGGGGAACGCTCCTGCGGTTCTTGCCGTGGCATGGGTATCACATCCTTTCTGAATTTTGGGTAAGAAAAAAGACGCTCATTGATGAACGTCTTGACAAAAGTGTTACACTGTGATACACTATATATAAGGAGGTGGATAGTTTGGCTGTTTCTGAAAATAACGTGAGAGTACCTATAACAATTCCAAAGGAATTAAAGCAGCAGTTAGATAATCTGGCAAAAGAGGACAAGCGTACCTTTTCCAACTTATGCGCTAAGATTTTATCTGACTATGTGCAGCAGAAAAAGGATGGTGAGTAACCTTTGAGAATCTATATATACAGCCGTAAATCGGTATATACGGGTAAAGGGGAAAGCGTTGAAAACCAGATTGAAATGTGCAGGGAGTATATTTCAACCAAAATCCCCGAATCGGATAATGCGGAAATCGTCGTTTATGAAGACGAGGGCTTTTCCGCAAAGAACACGGACAGACCACAATTCCAGCAAATGCTCCGTGATATAAAACTGAATAAACCGGAATACGTTGTCTGCTATCGTCTTGACCGTATCAGCCGTAATGTCAGTGACTTTTCTTCTCTGATTGAAGACTTGAACAGCTACAATATTTCATTTATCTGTATCAAAGAAGAATTTGACACCTCAAAGCCTATGGGAAAAGCCATGATGTACATAGCTTCGGTTTTCGCCCAACTGGAAAGAGAAACGATTGCAGAGCGTGTCCGTGACAATATGCTAATGCTGGCAAGGACTGGACGCTGGCTGGGCGGCACTACCCCAACAGGATTTACCTCTGAAAAGATACAGGAAATCATCATTGACGGTAAAATCAAGACTTCCTGCAAGCTAAAGGACAATCCAGATGAATTGAAAGCCATTGACTGTATTCTGGAAAAATTCTTAGAGCTTCGGAGCATATCCGGCGTTAGCAAATACTTAATCAAGCAGGGAATCAAATCACGCACAGGAAAAATGTTCTCTCTGTTAGGCATTAAAGAGATATTACAGAATCCGGTTTACTGTATCGCTGATGAAGACGCATGGGAATACTTCACGGAACATCATTCAGATGTTTGCTTTGAGAAAACCGATTGTTCTAATAAATACGGTCTGCTGGCATACAATAAGCGTGATTACCGAAAGAAAAGTGCCCCAAGACAGGATATGGATAAATGGATTGTCGCAATCGGTAAGCACAAGGGGCGTATTTCCGGTAAAAAATGGGTAGCAATTCAAAATATCTTGAAAGACAATATCCCCACTGGGAAGAAGCCTGCTATCATGCACAATGACTATTCCTTACTATCCGGCTTAATCTTCTGTGATAAATGCCAGAGCCGGATGTTCGCAAAGCAGCGGAGCGGCAAAGGCGGCAACCGTGAACTTTACGACTATATTTGTAACAACAAACTGCGTGGCGGCTTAGATTTATGCGACTGCCAAAATCTCAACGGTCAGCAGGCAGACGATATTGTTTGTGAATATCTCATGCAGTACACGGATGAAAATTCCGGTATCTACAAGCTGCTGGAAAAGCTGAAACGTGATTTACAAGGACAGACACAAAAAAGCCCCGTAGCGGTCATTGATGATAAAATCAAAAAATGTAACAGCGAGATTGACAATCTTATCAACACACTGTCACATGGAAGTTTAGGAGCTGCGTTCATTGAACGTGTAAATGCCAGAATAACAGAGCTGGACAAAGAACTGGCTTCCATGAAAGAAGAAAAAGCCCGTCTGCATAAGGATGTAAACATCATAGCGGACAGGGAAATCCAAGTGGATATGCTGTCCACGGCGTTATCCAGCTTCAAAGACAATTTCCATACGCTGACGATTGAGGAAAAGCGTACCTTAATCAAGCTGATGGTTAAGAAAATTGTCTGGGATGGCAAAGACCTCCATATTTTTATCGACGGCGAGTAGGGAACTGTCAGCCATCTACTCGTCGTATGGAGCAAAGTTGCCGTTTGGATGGTGGCGCACTATTATTTTATATAACTATCAAATGGTTGTTTCATACGATTAACAACATAATTACTTCCACCACGACCTTTGACATCTTCCACCATAGAAGATATAACAATTGGATTCTTTGCATCAGTTGTCATTACTGTAAACCAACCAACTTCTTGACCTGTCGTATCATCTTGAGAAGCTTTAATTTCACCTGTTCCTGTCTTTCCTGCTAAAGTCATGCCATTATGATAAAATGAGTGTGCTGTCCCTTGACTATCACTAATAACTCCTATCAAAGCATTTTTAATTTCATCAGCAACAGCTTTAGAGAAAGCTTCAGCCCAAACTTTTGTTTCTGTTGATTTAGCAATATGTGGCGTCATCATTTTTCCATCATTTACAAATGCTCCATATATAGAAGCCATTTGTACTGGATTCATTAAAATCTGTCCTTGACCATATCCACTATCTGCAATTTGAATATCTTCACTAAAATCCTTGCTTGTATATTGAGATTTCTTCAATGATAATTCAAATGGAATTTCATCACCGATTTTCATCGCTTTATAACCTTTTACAAGATTATCTTTACCAATCTTTAATGCTGCTTTAGCAAAATAAACATTATCAGAATAAATCAAAGCATTCTTTAAATTATTTGGTTTAGGAGCATGTAAAGTTGTTACAAAATAACTTCCCCAACTAGAATCTTTTTGCCATTTCATTTGAGCATTGAAATCTTCAGAAGCATTTAATGATTGAGTATTTAAACCAATTGCTGCAGTTAAAGGTTTCATTGTTGAACCTGGAACCCATGCTTCTTTAAAACGATTAAGCAATGGTTTATTTGTATCATTATTCAAACTATCCCACTTTGTAGAACTTAATCCTAAAATAAAATCATTACTATTAAAAGTTGGTGTACTCACTAATGCTAGAATTTCTCCATTTGTTGGATTCATAGCAACTGATGCACTTTTATCTTTTTTAAAAGATTGATATAAATTATTTTGTAATTGAATATCAATTGTCAATGTTATATCTTGACCATCTTTCTTATCATGACTTGCTAGAGCAGTCTTTTTATTTCCTTGACTATCTACAATATAAATAGATACACCATCTTGACCTTTTAATTCTTTTTCATAAGCAGCTTCAATTCCACTTCTTCCAATATAAGAGTTTTCATCATAACCCTCACCTTTATGTTTTTCTAAATCTTCAGCTGTTACTTTTTGCATATAACCTACAAGATGAGATGTTGCTTCTCCATAAGGATAGCTTCGAACTGTTGTTGTAGTGAGTTTAACTCCAGGTATTTTTAATAAACTATTTTCTAAATTTGTATCACTTTTTGAAATTGTTTTTAAAGGTACAAATGAATCATCTTTAATCCATGAAGCACTCATTGTTTTTTGAATACCTTCTTTTGTTAGATCTAATAATGAAGCTAATTTCTCATAATCACTTTCACCATTTAACTTTCCTCTCACTAATCCTACAGAATAAGCTTCACCCATATGAGCAATAACTTTTCCATTGCGATCTAAAATTCTTCCTCGACTCGCATCATCTTCACTTATACGCACTTTATCTGTCTTTTCTAATGAAGGAAACACAAAAGAATCATCCCAAAAAATTTTACCATCTTTGATTTTTGTTTGATTATCAAAGCTGATTTCACCTGCTAATGTTTTCATTTTTACTTTATATTGAATTGTATCATCTTCACTTGAATCAATTGTCAATTCAATATCACTTGCTTCTATTCCTTCATAAATATTTTGATTTCTTTTTATAAATTCATCCTTTGAATACACTTTTTGTGATTGTTCACTAATCATATTATACATTTCATCATATTTCTTTTCTTTAATAGCTGCATAATAGTCCTTTAGTGTTGATTCTTTGCTGTCTCCTTTTAATAAAAAGAACGCTGCAGCAATTGCAATCACACCTACAATAGCAGCACCTGCTATAATATATTTTTTCTTATCGTTTCGTTTTGTATAAACATCGTACATATTGACTCCTCCTTGACCTAAGTATATCATTTTTTAGCTCATAAAAAAACTAACTATGCGTAGATTTTGTCTACTCTCTATCAAAAGCCAAAAAAAGCGCACTTTTATGCGCTTTATTATGATTAAATTTTACGTTCTTGACCAGGAGTATTCATATTTGTAACAATTGCTAAAATTGTCAAAATATGTCCTAGTTTGTTGTCCGTAATAGCTCTCATTGTTTCTCTTAATTCAGCATTTCCTTGGTTATATGTGAGTCGTCTTAATGCTAAAAATGATGATAATTCCTGTCTTTGAATTTCATTCAATAATTCTCGATAACCACCTTGAATATTAACATCTGGTATCATTGGATCAAAGGCAGTTCCAAATTCTAATCGATAAAAATAATTCAAATAATTCGCATTCTGTTCAGCATCTCTAGCAAACGCTAATAAAGCATCTCTTTCACTTTGCATTGTTGCTAGTGCAGCAGCCCTTCGATAAAGTTGAGCTAATAATTTTTCAGTATAAATATAAGATTGGAGTTGATCCCTATTCATTTCATACACCTCTATATAATGTATGTTTTATTTTAAAAATTGTGTCTATTAATCATCCATATCAATAACCATTGCCATAATTGCTAATGTATGGGCTAATTTTAAATCAGCAAATTCACGCATTGCTTCTTTTAAAATAGGATCATTGCTATAAGTATGTCGACGATAGGTATCGTAATATCCAATTTCTAATGTTTGAATATGATTCAAAACATCACGGAAACTTCCTTGCATATTTTGTTCATGAATGAGTGGCTGATAATAGTCATCGAATTGTTCATAATAGATTTGATTTAATTCATTGGTAATTTGATGACAATGATCAGCAAAATTTAAAAGGGCTTGCTTTTCATCTTCTCTACAGGTTAAGGCTGCCGCTCTTTTATAAAGATCATTTAACATTTTTTCATTGTAAATATAAGCTTGTAATATCTCTTTCATCACTTAAACACCTCATATTAATTTATGAAAAAGATGTCTAAAAAGTGCAAAAGATTTGCTTATTTCAGCAAATCTTTGATAACTTCACTTGCAATAAGAAGCCCTGCACTAGATGGAACAAAAGCACTACTTCCAGGAACTGTTCTTTTATTTGTCGGTTCATTAGATTGTCTTGGTTTGATTGGCAATTCTTTAGAATAAACAACTTTTAAATGTTTAACACCTCTTGTTTTTAATTCTTTACGCATAACTTTTGCGAGTGGACAAACTGAAGTTTTATAAATATCACTGACTTCTAACATTGCAGGATTGAGCTTGTTTCCTGTGCCCATTGAACTTATTAAAGGAACATTTAATTTTTCACAACGCATAGCCAATTCGATTTTTGAAGTAATAGTATCAATTGCATCAACGACATAATCATATTTTGTCAAATCGATAGTATCAGCATTTTCTGGTAAATAGAACATTTCTAATCCTGTCACAAGACAATCAGGATTAATCGAAAGAATACGTTCTTTCATAACTTCTACTTTCTTTTTACCAATTGTTTCTCTTGTTGCTATAATTTGACGATTAAGGTTTGTCAGTGAGACTTCGTCATTATCCACAATCGTTATGTGTCCTATCCCACTTCTTACTAACGCTTCAACAACATAACCACCAACCCCTCCAACACCAAAAACCAAAACATGTGAGTTTTGTAACTGTTGAAGTTTTTCTTCACCAATTAATAATTCAAATCTTGAAAACATATCATTCTCCTTTATCATAAGTATCTAAGAAATGATGTTTTCCTTCATCATCACTATAGGCAATTATGGTTGCCAAATTGACATTTTCTACACTCTTAAAAACATTCTTTTTCACATTTGGATTCATTGTTTCTAAATATTTCAATAAATTCTTCATTTCTTCTCTTTTAGATGTATGATGAACTTCACCTAATTCTTCCATTTCCTCAGTAAAACGACAAGCACATTGAATAAAATGTAAATCATTATATTCACACCAATGTATAATATCTTTTTCTTCAATAAGATACATAGGTCTAATTAATTCCATACCTTCAAAATTTGTACTATGAAGTTTAGGCATCATCGTTTGAACTTGTGAACCATAAAACATTCCCATTAAAATAGTTTCAATCACATCATCAAAATGATGTCCTAATGCAATTTTATTACATCCTAATTCTTTTGCTTTTGCATACAAAAATCCCCGACGCATTCTTGCACATAAATAACATGGTGATTTTTCAATATTTGTTACGACTTGAAAAATATCTGATTCAAAAAATTCTACAGGTATATCTAATATTTTCGCATTTTCTTCAATCTTATGACGATTCTTTTCATTATATCCGGGATCCATAGATAGAAAAACCAAGCCAAAATCAAACTTACCATGATGTTTTAATTCTTGTAAAAGTTTAGCCATCAACATTGAATCTTTTCCCCCAGAAATACATACAGCAATTTTATCACCAGGTTGAATCATATCATAAGCTTGTACACCTTTAACAAATTTCCGCCATATTGGTTTTCGATATTTCTTTATGATACTTTGTTCAATTTGTTTTGTTCTATCCATAAGTATCCTCCTTTGTGTGTTTCATTTTACATGAACTATTATTTGAAAGCAATTCTTTTGTTTTACATTCACAAAAATTTCATGATTTTTCCACAATATATTCATTTACATTTGTTATATTATTCTTAACAAAGGAGGAATGAAACTTGAAAAGACTAAAAGAATTACAATTTGAAAATGTTTTATTTTACAGTTGTATAATAATGACTTTATTTTGTATTATTTCATCTCTCATATTCCATACTGATCATATTCTTACATTAAGTTTATCTATTATAGGTATATGTGTAGCAAGAATGGACCGCTATTTATAAAAACGAGATTTCTCTCGTTTTTAAAATGCCTTTTTATTAAATATAACTAGTGATAAACCGATACTCATAATAGAAGTCAATAAAGTAATAAGTATTGTAGCTAGATAATCACTAGGATACGTTGTTGATAACAATAAACTCATTGAGTTTAAAAGTTGACTTGGTAAATATTCTTGGATTTGTGGAACCATGCTTAATATATAAACAATCATAAAAACTCCACCAACAAATCCAATAACGCCATAACTTGTACGAAACAAAGTTGAACCAAGTAAAATCAATGCAATCAGCCATATTCCAAATAGATAAACATAACTTGCACCTAAAACCATATGTGAGACGATTTGATTATCCCAAAAATATAAATTATAAAGATATGTTACTACAAAACATAACCAATAACAAATAGTCCATAATCCAATCATAATCATTGCCTTAGCAATAATCACTTTCCATCTTTCTAAACCTTTTGTAAGAATATTAATTAAAGTTCCTTTTTGATATTCATTTGTCAATATTCCACTCATAATAATTACAAAGATAATTAATAATAGTGGTACATTTTTATAAAACTGTGTCCAAGAGGTTATTGCATCTACCTTAATGGTTGTTATGCTCATACCTGATTCAGCTAACTGATCAGACATCATTTCCATCAGCCAAGGTGTTATCTTAGCGATAAATGGATTCATAATACCAAATAAACAAGATATGATAACTAATAAAACAAGCTTGCCACTACGAATTAATTCTAAACTTTCTTTTTTTACAAATGCATACAATGATTTCATTTTTCAATAACCTCCATAAAGACATTTTCCAATGTTGGTTCACACATTTCTATTTTTTGTATAGTCATTTGATGATTTACAATGAATAACATTGTTTGAGTCATTTCTTCTTTTGTCTTTTGAGGATAATACAATTTTGTAGAACTTAGTCTTTGACTTCCAGCTATTTGATTTGCTAAATAATCAGCATCTTGTAAGTTATAGCATTCTATCTCAAAACCATTACTTCTTTGAAGTTTCTTTAAGTCCTCTAATTTCCCCTCCATAGCAATTTTTCCATGATGCAATAAAGCAATTTCATCACAAATACGTTCAACATCAGAAAGAATATGTGTTGAGAAAATAACTGTTGTCTGATTCTTGATAGATAATAATATATCTAATATTTCTTTTCTTCCAACCGGATCAAGAGCTGATGTTGGTTCGTCACAGATCAATAGACGTGGACTATTTAAAAGTGCTTGAGCAATTCCCAATCGTTGCTTCATTCCTCTTGAAAAACCTTGAATACGAGTATGAGTCTCTTTTAAACCAACAAGTTCTAATAATTCACTAGCTTTCTTTTGGATATCTAATGATGACATACCTGATATTTCTCCACATAATTTTAGATATTCCATTGGTGTCATATATCCATAAAATTCAGGAACATCTGGTAAATAACCAATAAACTGATTAGTTTTATTTTGACCATAAGTGACTTTTTGCCCATTAACTTCAATTTCACCTTGATCAATTTTAAGTAAACCTAAAATCATCTTCATGGTTGTTGTTTTCCCTGCTCCATTTTGTCCAATAAAACCATATATTGTATGTTCCTTAACTGCGAAATTCAAGTCATCTAAAACCACATGAGAGCCAAATGACTTAGAAACATGTGAGACCCTTAACATATCCATTAATTATCTTCCTTCCCTAAAACAAAATATAAAACCGGTCCAATAAACTCCATTCCTACAAGTGTCACAATAATCCATAAAACACGATTACCTCTTTTGTAATGCTGATGGGTTAATATGTGATGTAATGTATAAGCAAGTAAGGCAAATTCAACAATAATAAGTGGAATTAAAAATGGTAAAATATCTTTTAGTGTCATAATGTTTCTCCTTTTCTTTTTAATTGTAATTTTAAACTTTGTAAACAATGATCTTCTTTTAATCTATTCAATTCTGCTACCTCTAAAGCTTGTAAAGCACTTTGTAAAATGAGTTTTTTGTTTCTTACTGGATGAACCCCTAAATCTGATTGTTCAAAATAAATATGAATTTGATCAAAGTATTCATCTCCATGAAGTAAAATATGATCTCCTTCCATCATTTCACAAACCAATTTCACAAAGTCAGTTAATCTTTCCAGTGCTTGTTGATCATTTTGATGTTGACAATAAACAATCGCACATTGGTAATAAAATTGAGCCGTTGTATTAGGATTAAGCTTTTCAATATGATAAGTCTTTATGACTTCATCTAGTCTTTTTATCGTTTCTTCACATCTTTGTAAATCTTGAACATGAATACTTAAATAATGGATTGAAAGATTAATAAATTCCATTAAATGCGTATAGATTTCAAATTGAGTAAATTGATGTGCTTGTTGAAATTGGCCTTTCATTTGATAAGCCTGTATCAATATCGATTCTCCTTGATGAAAGAAATGATATGGATTCAACATTTCTTCTAAAACTATAATTACATCATCAATTTCCCCATATTGTAATTGACACATAGCTTTCAACATAATGGCATCATTACAAATTCCATTATCCAAGCAATGCGATGTAATATGACTACAAATTTCAGCAATTCTTTCTAAAATCTCTATCTGTCTTGCTTGAGTTGATGCCATATGACAATGATTTAACCACAATACACATATCTGTAACAAGAATCCATAACAAGAATAATACTTCTTCACCAGAACTTCACTTTTTTCCATCACTTCTTCAAATGCCTCACTAGCAAATTGTGCAGCAAAATCAAAATAATATTTTTGAATTTGTTCTTTACTTAATTGAGGTTTATATCCCAATAGTTCATCAACCGAGATATCGAAGAACGAAGCAAGCTGTGGTAACAAAAGAATATCTGGTAAACTTTGATTAGTTTCCCATTTTGATACTGAAGCTTTTGTAACGCCCATAAAGCGAGCTAATTCTTCTTGTGTGATTTTCTTTTGATGGCGAAGTCTTGATATATTATCACCTAAATGTATCTGATCCATGATTTCCCCTCCTTTATAGTTTCATTATAAATTGAAACATATACAATAACAATGGATTGTAATGATACTTTAGGAAATTTAATCAACTATCACGATACTTTATAAAGATAAGATATTAGAGTTATAAACATCTATAAAGTTCATTCTTTTTGTATAAAACTACAAAAATATAAGTAAATGAAATGAGTTGACATTATAAATGCCAACTCATTTTTATAAATTATTAATTTTATTCTTCACCACTAAAACAATATGTACATAAATCACATGGTTTTAAACCAATAGATTCAATCATATCATCCAAACGATGATATCTTAAAGAAGTGAATTTTAATCTTCTACGGATTTCTTCTAACATCGCTTGATATTTAGGACTATCTGGATTTGCATATTCTTTCAATAATTCTTGACTTGGATTTTCAGTTCCTTCTAAATCACGAATAACCCTTCTTGTGATTAAATCCATTTCTGAACTTGAACGAGAGAAGTTAAGATATTTACATCCAAATAAGATTGGTGGACATGCTGGTCTAACATGAACTTCTTTTGCACCTGAATCATATAAAAATTCTGTTGTTTCTCTTAATTGTGTTCCTCTTACAATAGAATCATCAATTAATAATAAACTCTTATCTTTAATTAATTCTTGAACTGGAATTAATTTCATCTTAGCAATTAAGTTTCTTTGACCTTGACTTGAAGGCATAAATGAACGAGGCCAAGTTGGGGTATATTTTATAAATGGTCTAGCAAATGGAATACCTGATTGATTTGCATACCCGACTGCATGAGCAATTCCTGAATCAGGAACACCGGCAACGCTATCTGGAGTTACATCATCACGTTTTGCTAGTAACTCTCCACAACGATTACGCATAACTTCAACATTGACACCTTCATATGTAGAAGTTGGGTATCCATAATAAACCCATAAGAATGAACATATTTTCATCTTTTCAAAAAGTTTTTGTTCCTGTTTAATATAATCATGAGTTATAAAGACAATTTCACCAGGACCTAAATCTCTTTCATGATGATATCCTAAGTTTAAGAAAGCTGAACTTTCAAAAGTCACACAAGTTGCATCATCTTTTGTACCAATGATAACTGGTGTTCTTCCATATTTATCTCTTGCACAATAGATTCCATCTTTTGTCATAATAAGAATACTCATTGATCCCTTAACAACATCTTGAACATGTTTAATCCCTTCAACAATTGAACCCTTTTGATTCATTAAAGCTGCGACTAATTCAGTTGGATTAATAACTCCCCCACTCATTTCTAAGAAATGAGTATTTCCATATTCAAAACATTGATCTTTTAATTCCTCTAAATTGTTAATTCTTCCAACAGTTGTAATTGCAAAAGAACCTAAATGAGAATTGACTAATAAAGGTTGTGCCTCATTATCAGAAATACATCCAATTCCAATATTTCCTTCAAATTCTTCTACATCCTTATCAAACTTTGTTCTAAAAGGTGAATTTTCAATATTATGAATAGAACGATTAAATCCATTCTTTCCATATACTGCCATACCACCACGTCTTGTTCCTAAATGAGAATGATAATCAATTCCAAAGAACAAATCCATTACACAATCATTTTTTGATGCCACTCCAAAAAATCCACTCATACATAGTTCTCCTTTTTCTGTCATTTTTCACAACTATTTTAGTTTATTTCTTTTTGAAAGTCTAGAATTAATCAATGATTTTTTATAAGTTAACGCTTTCTTTTTAAATTTTTTTAATCTTAAACAAATAATTTATCTTTTTTTACATCTTATAAAACATCTAACTGACATGATATTGTATAATGAAAATAGGTAAGGGAGGAATGAGAATGGACTGTATTCAAATAAGACATGCTAATGAAGGTCAATTGAAAGATATTTCAATTGATATTCCTAAGAATCAACTGGTTGTTTTTACTGGTTTATCTGGTTCTGGAAAATCAACATTATTGATTGATGTTTTATATAATGAATGTCAAAGACAATATTTAGAAGCAATGGCTTTTCAAGGTATACATAAACCTCAAGTTGAAAGTATATCTTATGCATCACCAGCTATTGTTATAGCACAGACAGATCAAAACAAAAACCCACGTTCTACAGTAGGAACCATGAGTGATATTTATACAGATTTAAGAATGATATATGAGAAGCTTGGGGTAAGATATTGTCCACATTGTGGAAAACTTATTTGTAATGCTGATTGTAAAGAAGAAACCAAAAAGCTTCATCAAGACTTTTATGTTTATATGTATTGTCCTCATTGTGGTTATAAGATGGATAAGATAACTCGTAGTTATTTTTCTTTTAATACGAATGAAGGTGCTTGTCCTACATGCCAAGGATTAGGGCATATTCATACAATCAAGAAAGAGAATGTTATAGATGAAAGATTGTCATTAGAAGATGGTGCTATTCGTTATTTTGAAAAACAATATAATCAATATCAAATATCTATTCTCTATAAAGCTTATCAACATTATCATATCCCTATCCCACAAAATATCCCAATAAAACAAATGAGTGAAATTCAAAAGGCTATCTTGTTTGAAGGTGTTGATTGCAAGTCAGTCAAAGAAAAATATCCTGACATCCTTCCACCTAAAAATACGACACAAGGTAAGTTTGAAGGTATTTATCCTATTTTATGGCGACGTTTAGCTGATAAAAATGGTGACTTAAAGCAATTAGGTGATTATTTTGAAGTCATTGAATGTCCTGATTGTCATGGTGAAAGATTAAATGATTTAAGTCGACATATTACAGTTATGAATACTCGTTTACCTGAACTTAATGAATTTTCTTTAGAACATCTGTTGAATTGGATAAGTGATTTAAAAACAAATATAACGACTCAGCAATTATCTTTTGTAAATGACTATATTATAGATATAGAAACAAAAGTGAGTCGTTATATCAAAGTAGGTTTAGGTTACTTAACTCTTAATCGTAAAATCACAACATTATCTGGAGGCGAATTACAAAGATTACGTTTAGCAGCAACACTTGATTCTAAGTTATCAGGAATTATTTATATTCTTGATGAACCAACAGCAGGTTTACATCCTAAAGATACTTATGGATTAATTAAGATATTAAAGAATCTTGTTGAACTAGGAAATAGTGTTCTGGTTATTGAGCATGATGTAGATGTTATGAAAGAAGCAGACTATATTATTGATATGGGGCCAGGTTCAGGAAAATATGGTGGTGAAATTGTTGCTGATGGGACAATGGAAGAACTTTTACAAAACAAACAATCCTATACCGCACAATATTTATTAAAAGAAGAAACAATTCCAACTCACTTTAGAGAAAGTCATCAAGCAATTGCAATTGAAAATGCTTGTATGTTCAATCTTAAAAATATTTCAGTACATATTCCTACCAATTGTCTTGTCAGTATCACTGGTCCTTCTGGTTCAGGTAAATCCACACTTATCTTTGAAGTTCTAGCAAAAAGAAAAGCAAATATATCTGGTTTAGAACAATTTGATAAGATTGTTGAAATTAATCAACTTCCACTTACTAAAATGAAAAGATCCAATGTTGCAACATATAGTGAAGTCTATAGTGAAATGAGAAATGTTTTTGCAAAAACAAAACTAGCTAAAAGTGAAAAATTATCGGCAAAGTATTTTTCTTTTAATACAGCAGGTGGACGTTGTGAGAATTGTGAAGGACTTGGTTATGTTGAAAATAATATGTTATTTTTTGCTAATACGAAAGTCGTATGTCCTGTATGTCATGGACATCAATTTCAAGAAAAGATTTTAAAGATATTATATAATGGTTATTCGATTAAAGATGTTTTAGATTTATCCATTGATGAAGCTTTTGATGTTTTTAAAAACGAACCTAAAATCTTAAAGAGATTACAATTATTACAAGATGTAGGACTTGGTTATTTACAGTTAGGGCAATCATTAACAACTCTTTCTGGAGGAGAATGTCAAAGATTAAAATTAGCTAAAGAATTAATTATGCATCAAGATTCTCAACGTTTTCTTTATTTAATGGATGAACCAACAATTGGATTGCATCCTAAAGATATTGAACATTTCTTAAAATTACTTGATCATTTTATTGAACAAGGACATAGTGTGATTGTTGTTGAGCATAATCAGCAAGTGATCAGACATAGTGATTGGGTTATTGATTTAGGTCCTGAAGGTGGTGACAATGGTGGACAGATTATCTTTGAAGGAACACCATTTGATTTACAAAATTCTGACAGTATAACTGCAAAATATCTAACAAAATAAAAAGAATGGGTTTATCATAAATTGTTATGTCTATGATATCTCCATTCTTTTTATTAACGTAAATATTGATCTATTCCATTTGCAATTCCTTGAGCACATTTTTGTTGAAATGATGAAGAAGCTAAAGATTGATCTTCACGACTGTGAGATAAGAATCCCATTTCAATATAAATTGCAGGAACTTGACTCCAATTCAAACCAGTTAAGTCATTACAATAAGAAACTCCACGATTTCTAATTCCTGTTGCCTGACAATAAGATTGAATTACTTTTTGGGCCAAAGATGAGCTTGCTCCATAAAGTTGTGGACAATAAGGGTTATTCTTTGCAATAGCTATCGTATGGGCACCAGTCACACGACTATCATCTGAACTATCACAATGAAGATGAATAACTGCAGCAGCATTATTCTGATTACCAACTTGCGCTCTTTGTTGATTTGACATATTTACATTTTGACTTGTTCTTGTCATAACAACTGTATATCCTCTTGCCTGTAATTCACTTTTTAATTTTAAACCGATTTCTAGATTGATTTGTGATTCTGTTTTATGAGAGGATATCCCTGTCGCTCCTGTCGTCACTTTTGCTTTGGTTTTTGATGACCCTGGCCCAATTGCTTCTTTTGCATTATTTCCTCTTGCCTGATGTCCTGGATTAATGACTATAACTTTATTATTAGGTTTTGAAACATATGGTGTTGTTGAAGATGTGGTTGGTTGACTTTTATCTTCTTTTAATACTGTTATGGTTAATGTTTTTTCTGTTTTATTTTGATTTTTATCTACTGCAATAATATTAATTTTATAATCTTTTGGTTTTTTTGTATCTATATCATTATGATATGTATAATAATTAGAATCCCCTTCTTTAACCTCACTTTCTTTTTTATATCTCAAATCTCCATCAACTGGATCTTTTATACTCTTAATATATTTTGTTATATCAAACTTTCCACCATATTTGATTTGATCTTTTGTTTTTGTCAAAATAATTTCTGGTGCCTTTGTATCTTTAACCATACATTCATAAGTAAATTCTTTTGTATATCCCTCTTTTTTAATTATGAATTTCAATGTCTGTTTTCCTATCTTCATCTCATCAACCGTTTCTTGATATTGAATTTCACCATTAGTACTTTTTATAAAGCTCTCTGCACTAACTGCTTGTCCATATTCCACTTGATTCATATCATTAAATTCTAAAGATATAGAATCTATGATTTTTTGTTGATGTTGATAATCGAAATAAAAATATCCTCCAATACATAAACAGACAACAACAATCCCAGATACAATTTCTATAACTTTCTTCTTCATTTAAATCCCCCTTACTTATAACCATCATACACTAAATTTATGTATTCAAAAAGGAGAATCGTTATTCTCCCATATCTTTTACTACACGTTTTAAATCAGCACGAATTGGTAATTGTTGTGGACACATTCTTTCACAAGCTCCACATTCTTTACAATTGATTGCTTTTGCTTTCGCTTCCATTTTTTGATATTTCCCTTTAAATAATTTTTCATCATCATATACAAAACGATTATTCCAATATTTAAAGTTACTTGGAATATCAACCCCAAATGGACATGGCATACAATATCCACAACCAGTACATCCATTTTTCATACGTGAATGAAGTGTATCTGAAACTTTTTTAACAATTGCTAATTCTTCTTCATTTAAATTCTGATATTCTTTAAAAGTCTCTAAATTATCTTTCACTTGAGCTAATGTTGACATACCACTTAAAATAACTTTTACTCCTGGTAATGTTCCTACATAACGTAAAGCCCATGATGCAAGTGAAACTTCTGGATTATAATCTTTAAACATTTGTGTGACATCTTCAGGTAAAGTAGCTAGTGATCCTCCTTTAATTGGTTCCATAACAACCAAAGGGACACCTAATTCATTAGCTAAGTCTACACCTTTTTGACCAGCTTGGATTCCCATATCCATATAATTTAATTGTAATTGGCAAAAATCCCAGTGATGATATTTAATAATTTCTTCAAATACATTAAATTCATCATGAAAACTAAATCCTAAATATTTAATTTTTCCTTCATTTCTTAATTCTTCACACATTTCAATAATATGATAATCTAAAACTTTTTTCCATTTATCTGCATCTAAAGCATGTAATAAATAAAAATCAACATAATCAACATCTAATCTTTTTA
>OFML01000462.1_pt1 | contig 32921 bp, 38 predicted proteins | sample 1541831 | NCBI WGS metagenome assembly OFML01 (sample SAMN04209237, study PRJEB22552) | human gut metagenome | biome: gut; material: feces | host: Homo sapiens | place: USA: Oklahoma | reverse complement strand
AGCATCCCGGAAGTGGCTGCCGCCAGCTTGTTGGCATTGACCGTCAGGACGCCTTTGGAAACACTCTCCCCAGAGGTCAGCGCCGCTTCCGCACCGTTTCCCTCCTTCCGTTTCCACGAAATTGTAAGCCCCGATGCGTCCATCGCCAGATTGGTCTGGTCGAGGAACACCACCGGGGTAAGGGTAAGGGGTGTGCTGGCCCAATCCGGCGCATAGGTATGGGGCAGCACATTGGGATCTTCAATCTGCGACTTGGGCAGATTGGAGGTAATATAGGCCGACAGTTTCCTCTGGTCAGTGATATCCACAAAGGTCTGCTGGCTGGAAGTCAAAATTGCCATGTTCGTCTCCTCCTGTTAAATCGTGATTTCACAATAAAATGATGCGTTGTCCGTCACATCTTCCGTGGTAACCGTGATGGATTTCATCCCCATATGGAAACTGTCCCAGTCAGCATCAAGGTCTTCCCGGCCGGAATTCCGGTGCCAGACAAAGCTGCTGGCAGGAAGGGTATTCGTGATCTCTTTGTCCCACGAATACACCCGGCAGCGAAGGATGCTTTTCTGCCCCTTATCCCGGAAGATATTCACCCCATCCACCACCAGTTCCGTCCGGTACATCTTCTGGGCATTGATCTGATCCACTTTGCCCGTAATTACCTCGATCTTGGAAGTCTGCCCCAACAGGTCATCTTCAATGGAAGTGATGTTCTGCTCCTGCTTGGCAGACTGGGAAGTCAGCCGGACGCCTGCCGCCCCGATGGTGATGGTATTGCCGGAAGGGTCAAGATAGTCTCGTGTCCGGCTGAGACACAGGTATGTCCCGTCAATCCCGTGTGGCTTGGAAATACACCGGACATACATCCTCGCCCGGATATCCCCGATATCCGCACCCGTATCGGACTCATCCACGATGGTCAGTTCCATGCTGGTGACGCCTTTGGCCAGTTCTGCGATCCGGGCCTTGGCCTTCCGCAGCAGATTTCCCGCCAGTGTCACATCCTCCCAAACTTCTGTCGTCCAGATCCAGCCGATTTCTTTCACCGCTTCCTCATCGTACACATAGTTCTTGCCATCGTTCACCGCTGTAATATCCAGCCGGGTATCCGTCTCGGTTTCGTTGCCCTCCTCATCGGTCTCCGTCAGTTTCGCCCCCAGCGGAATCAGCGCCGTCACCCGCTCCGTGTGGTCACGGGTGATCTTTACATCGGTCAGGTTCTTGCCAAACTCCACCGTCTGCAGCGAGCGGTCTGGAAAATCCTCCAGATAATCCAGCACCTTCCCATCTTCGGTATAACGCACCTGCAGGTAGCCGCCGTGTGTCTTGATCAGCTTATCCTGTATGGCATCCAGCGTCACGGAGTAGTCGGAATTGCTGTAGCTGATATAGTCGTTGTTATCCGTCACTGTCACCGTCCCAAGGGTGAACCGCTTCTTTTCTTCCACCGCAGCGTTATGCACGGAAAGGAACTGCTCCAGCAGGCCCCGAAGTGGCCCCTGATAGGAAAATGGAGGCTGCATAGTGTCCTTCAGATACGCAAGGCAGGACTCGCACGTCCATGTGTGGGTGTTATAAAAATCCGTGCCGTCATCCAAAGCCCGCCCCTCAAAGACCGTGAGGTCGTCTTTCTTACAGACAATCGTGGAAGCCATCGGCTGAATCGCAGAAAGATAAGGATGGTTGAACGGTGCAGAAAGGGTCAGGCTGTCGATATTTTCCGCATCCTCCTGTACCTTCGCCTCTGTGATGGAAAGCTGGGACAGATGGGGATGATAGAATAACTGCCCGTCCACAAAAATACGGAATACACTCATAGGCGTCCCTCCCGGTACCGGAAGGTGGTCGTGCCTTCTCCTGTAATGCTGAGCGAGTTCTGCCCTTCCTGCAGTTCCAGTTCCGGGAACGTCCACGTCCCGGCGCTGACAGATTTGCGGAAGGTATCGGAGCCAATACTCCAACTGAGCGCCGTCTCTGCTGTGGTGATGGCCGTAGGTACCACCGGCATATAGTCATTGTTCAGGATCACCGTGCCGCCTCCCGTAATAGAAACTTCCGTTTCTTCTATATGATACCGGTAGGCATCCCCATCCGAGCAGGACAGCACCATCTGGCCCTTTCCAGTAAGGGGATCATAGGCTGGTTCCAATTCCAAGGTACCCACGGCATATAGATCCGGCTCCTCACTTAAGATCACCTGGCACAGCTGTCCGGCATAGAGATTGGCAAGAACATCTTTCATCTGGTTGAACTTTTCACGGCTGCCTAACATGGACAGAGTAATAGAAAAGCTCCGGGGCTGGTAGGATACCCGCCCAAGAGCCTCGGTAAAACGGATCGGAGCATTGCGTCCCGGCACTACAACCGTATTGGTCTGTGACTGCGGCGTTGGAAAATCAATCTCCTCCCGGAGCCAGCCCATCGCATACATCCAACAGTCATTGATTTTCACATCTGCCCTCATAGGCTCAGCCTCCTTTGCAGTTTCTGTGATTTCCCAAGGCCGCTGTCAATGGCAGGGAGCAGGTGTCCTACCAGCGTCCCGTCATCCAGATACAGTCCCTTGCAGCTGTTTTCCGCAATAATCGCCAGATACTTCTCCAAGGTACTGGTGTTTAAGTAGCTGGAAATCATCTGATCCAGCTGCTGGTAAAAGCCCTTCAGGGGAAGAACCGCTTCCCGGCCAGCCTCACCGCCCGCCATCAGGCTGCTGCCATTCATGCCAAAGATGGTCGGTTTCGTCATGATACCGCCTTCCTTATACCAATCAATCGACAGGTGGGGAACGCTCGGCGGAGCAAGGGATAACTTGCCCGTAATCTTGAAATGGGGCAGCTTGATCTTCGGCAGCTCCAGCTTCATGCCGGAGAAGAAACCGCTGATCTTATCCACGATCCCTTTGATCGTATCCTTTGCCGCTTCAATCGGCTTCGTGATGGCGGTCTTAATTCCGTTCCACACCGTGGTGGCGGTACTCTTGATCCCGTTGAATACGCTGGATACCGTACTCTTTACCGCATTGAATACGGAAGAAACCTTGCTCTTAATGCCGTCCACCACCGTGGAAATCACCGATTTGATTCCATTCCACACCGTAGAAGCCACCGACTTGATGGCATTAAAGACAGAGGTCACGGTATTTTTAATGGCGTTCACCACCGCCGACACCTTGCTGCTGATGGCGTTCCAGATGGAACTGATCACGTTCTGGATAGCTCCCATAATGCTGGAAATCACACCGGAGATGGCGGACAGCACGGAACTGACGGTATCCTTAATCCCATTCCAGACGGAAGTCACGATATCTTTGCAGTTCTCCCAGATAAACCGGAAAGGCAGCGTGATGATATCCACGGCACCTTGGATAATGGAACCTAACAGCATCACGGCAGTCTGCACCACGTTGCAGATGCCGTTCCAGACATTCTGCAGGTGTGTCCAGAGGTTGGAGAACCACGTTTTTACGCTCTCGATCATGGTGCCGATCCCGGTACAGATGGTATTCCACAGGTTTCCAAACCACTCCGTAATGGCTCCCCAGTTTTGGATGATGGCAATGATCCCGGCAATGGCCGCCGCTACCGCCGCAATCACGGCAATGATCGGCAGAAGAGAGATATTCAATGCCCCCACGGAAACCGCCAAGGCTGCAATGACTGGAGTTAACGCGGTAAACGCAGTTAGCAGTACACCAAGAATAACGATAAAGTTCTGTACCGGCCCCGGCAGCTGCTGGAACCAGTTACTCACCGTCTGAATCACACTGACCAGTGGCGGCAGAATCGTATTGGCAATCTCCGCCAGCTTCTCTCCCAGAGGAACAAGGGATTGCTGTAGCTTCCGGGTGTTGGATTCCATCTCCTGCATAGGTGTGGTCGTTGCATCAAACAGCCCCTGTGCGGAACCTTTCACACTGTCATAAGTGCTGCCCACCGAGGTCAGGGAAGTGATGAATTTCAGGTTCCCGTCCTCGGCCATCGTTCCAAAAGCAAGAGCTGCAAGGTTTAAGGCTTCCTGCTGGTTCGTACACCCGGCAATATCCGCCACGATGGAGTCAATGACCTGTTTCTGGGTTGCCCCACCATTCTGCCATGAGGTAAACAACTCCTGTGTCTTTGTGGAGAACATTCCGATGGACTCCCCAATGGTGCCATCCACCAGACGGGTAGTGACCTCATTGATGGCATCGTTGACCTTGTCCAGGTTGTAAGCGCCATTCTTCAGGCCATTGTCCAGAAGCTGGAAATACTCCGAGGCAGAATATCCCGCCTGTGCGAATTTTCCGGCATACTCGGAAAGATTATCGCCCAGCTCATTGGTCTTATCCAAACCGTTCTGGGTGCCCACCACGATGTAGTCCATCGCTTCCTGCGCCGTCAGCCCGTACTGCTGCATGAGGGAATTGACGCCCCGAAGGGTCTCATTCATGTCAATGCCGTACAGTTCCTCCAGCGTGAGGGCCTGCTGGGTCAGGTTGGTCAGATCGGTTTCGCTCAAATCGCCAAGGTTTTTCTTTACCATAAGAACAGCCTCGGCCACAGCATCCATGCTTTCCCCGACCCCGGAGGAGTACACGTTTTTAATCACATTTGCGGACTGCTCCGCTGCCTGTCCCGTCTCTCCAAAGTAGGCGTTCACCTTGGTCACTGCGTTTTCTGTATCGGAATAGGCTTCCAGGGCATTCGTACCAATCTCCTGTATCTTGTCACCCACAGCAGACAGCTGATCCGCCGCCTGCATGAGCGCAGCGCCTTTCGTATTCTCCGCAATCTGGCCCACATCGTCCGCTGTATTTTCTGCAGCGTCCCCAGCCTCGTTCAGTTGCTGGATCAGGTTTTGGATGGCCTGCCCGTCATCCACGGTATCCAGAGCGTCTGTCAGCTGGCGGATATCGGCTTTCCCTCCTGTGGCAGACTTCCCGATCTTCTCAAGAGCCGTCCGCAGTTGGTCAGAATTCGCCGTCCCATTTTTAATCGCCGAGGTCAGCCTGCTGCCAAGAACATCCGCATAGTCATCCACCTCTGTTCCGGTAGCGGCAAACAGCTTTTCCAACCGTGCTGTATTCTGAGAAAGGGCATCCTGCTCCGTCTGCAAATCAGAAAGATCAGCTTTATATTTATTCAACTTTCCACGGGTTTCCTCAATCTCCCGCTGAAACGCCTGATATTTATCCGCCCCGATATCCCCACGGGCAAAGGCTGCGGCCACCTGTTCCTGTGCGGCTTCCAAAGCCGACAGCTTTTCTTCCGTCTGGCTGACTGCCTGGGCCAGCAGTTCCTGCTTCTGTGCCACCAGCACCGTATTAGAAGGATCGAGTTTCAGGAGGCGGTTCACATCATTTAAGGCAGACTGCGTTTTCGTGATGGAAGAATTGACGTTCTTTAGTGCTTTATCAAGACCAGTAGTATCGCCACCGATCTCCACTGTGATACCCTTAATCCGGTTTGCCACAACCCTCACCTCCTTAAAAATGGGCATGAAAAAAGCCCGGATTGTCTCCGAGCATGAAAAAAAAGCAGCGATTATTGCTAACCGATGCTATATACAGATTCCACATAAATCAATGCATCTTAAAACTTGTCGAAATCTTCCTGAGTGGCAAGTCTTTTATATTTCACGCCGTCATTGGATTTTTCCGTCCACATATCCAGAACCAGCCCAATCGTGAGCAGGTCCAGATCCCGGATGGAAATCCCCAGTTCCACGCTTCGCAGAAGGAACAGCGGCGTGGTCATTTCCCGCTCACTTCTGCCAATCTTTTTTTGACGTCACATCCGTCACAAGGTTCTCACCCCACAGTTCCAAAATCTGCGGCAGCACCTCATAAATGGAGAACATATCAAACTGATCCAGCCAGTCCTCAATCTTTGCCGGAATATTGTTATCGGCATGATAGGCCATCACATAGGCCACGTTCTCAAAAATCTCCAGGTCCTCAATCTGCAACTCCTCACCATTTTCCGTCTTTCCCTTATAGGATTTTTCCAGCTTGGACAGATCCTTGAAAATATCCCGTTTGAACTTTGCCCGGTACAGGCGGGGGATCGTGGCAGAGGAACGGAACGGTATCTTTTTCCCACTAATTTCAATCTCACGTTTAATCATACGCTACCTCCCTGACCACTTGTTTCCTCCGGTTCTTGCTCGGTGGGGGTGTATACTGCTTTATACCAATTCGTATAAGTACCGGAGTCTGTCGTGTCACCAGTACGAGCCTTGACCAGCCCATCGGAACGGGGATCAGCCGTAATCGACAAAGTCTCTGTCCCCGGTCCAATCGTATCTTCCTTCGTCTCCGATTCGATAGACGGACGGGAGGCCGAACAGTTATACAGAACATGACGGATGGCGTTCACATCCCCGTCAAATTCAAAAAGCAGGGCAAATTTCACGCTCTCGCCGACGCCACTGTTTTCGACAAGTACCCCTTTTGCATCCAGCTTCTCCTGAAGGATCTCCGTGCGGAACCACTCCGGGATCAGGGCAATCTCCAAATCGCCGCTGTAACCGTTATTGGTCACACTACGGAAGTACACAATACCATCCGCATAGAACGGGCTGGTTTCCCCCTCTGCATCCAAGCTGATACTCACTGCACCGGGAATTGCCTTCGGCTCCGCATACGAAAAGGTAGTCGTACCATCGGCATCCGTCTCGGTCAGTTTCGCAGCATGGACATTTTTCAAGTTATACTTCACCTTGTTTCCCATGAAAATCATCCCTCCATTTCAAATGAGTAGAGGACTTCATAGAGTTTTTCACTCTCGATCCAGACCTCTGTTTTGTCATAAAAAATACCGTGCGTATCCAGCACGGCTTCCAGCTTCTGCTCGACAGACAAATCTTTGCAGTCTGTGTACAGTTCGATATTCACACTGCTGACCTTCAGATAAACCTTCCCATCTGCGGAAAAGTTATCGCTCTGGGGCAGAAGGTAGCAAATGAACGGAGGATTGGGGGATTCCCCTTCCGCAAAATGGTCATAAGCAAAAGGGATGCCCGTTTCCTCTAAAAGTCTTATCAAATCATCCATTCGTCAGGCTCCTCTCAATCTCGCGCTCCAGCTGTTCAATTCCAGCCTCTTCCGCAGCAGCGATATGGGGCCTTGCTGCAACCCGGCCTCCGCCGCGCTTCGCATGACCATACTCCAGCAGATGAGCAAGCTGATACCGGTTCCGTGAATGAACGGTTACCTGCAGGGCATTGGAACTTTCCTTTGTAGTTTTCACAGCCCAGCTTTTGGCATAGTCCCCGGTATTCCTTGGAGCGCTGGCTTCAATATCCTTCCGGACGGTTGCCGCCGCTTTCTTTACCGCCGATTTCATATCTTCTGCGGCCAGATCTGCATATTCTTCCAATTCCTCCATCACCGCCGCAGAAAGCTGGCTGATTGAAATTCCTCTACCCATCACTACCGCCTCACTTTCTCACAGGACAGCTTGATGCTTTTGCGCTTGTAATTCATGTGATCCACAGCGGCGATATTGTAAAGTTCCCCATTGAACTCTACACGGAAATGGGTGCTGTCAATTTCAGCCGCCTTTTTGCACCAGCGGATTGTAAAATCAATGCTGGAGTCATCCACCACCATCCCTGCATCCGTCTGTTCTTTCCCGGCCTCGCCGCTGACGGTTGCATAGCAGGTATAGAAAGGCTTCCACTCATTCCGGCAGTTTCCGATAGCATCCGTGACCACCGTATTCTTTGATATGAAAATCCTGACATTCAACAGTTCAATTTTCATCAGAAAGCCTCCTCCCTTGAGCCAAACAGGAGGGAGCGGATTGTCAGAGCCAAATCATGATGGTCCGCTTCCTCCCGGTGTTCATAGAAATATGCGGCTGCATACATGACAGCAATTTTTACGGTCTCATCCTTTTCCAAATCCGCTGCCTCATCAGCCCGGAGAATATCCCGGCAAAGCTGCTCGGCAGATGCTATAAAACCCGTAATCAACTGGTCATCATCTTCATAATCAACCCGGAGATACTGTTTCATCTCTTCCAGTGTTACCACCATCATCCTCACCTCCAACAGGGAGGAAGGGCATGGAGGCTATCCTTCACGCCCTTCCATATCTATCTGTACCCTTAACCTGCAGATCCAGCCTTCTGCGCCAGTACCTTCACGGCTTCAGAAAGGATCAGCTTTCCGTCCACTCTCTGAGAGCCAAGGAAACCTACCTGACCATTTGCCGCATACAGCTCATTCAGACGTTTAAAGGAACGCCCCTGGCGGTCTGCGATCCAGTAATAAGAGAAATCACCAAAAGCGATGGTCTTCGCCCCGGCCGCAATGGCAGGCATATAAGCAGAAGTTTTCACCGGCCGGCCAAGGATCGTGTCCGGCGTACCAGCTACCAGGGACGGCTGCCACAGGTACTGGCCATTGTTATCCTTCAGCTTACGGATGGCTTTAATGGTGGAGTCATTCAAAATCCACACGGCATTTTTACGGTACGGAGATTTCAGAGAATAGAACAGATCCATCAATTCATCCGCTGTCACCGCGGTGGCGGATGCAGCCGTCACACCAGTTTCCGCACCACCAGAGGCAGCCAGGATTCCCAGAGGCTTTCCGGTACCGTCCCCGGTAAAGAAGGCTTCCTCTTCTTTGGTTCCGATCCTTCTCGCAAACTCCCTGGCAATGTAGGACTCCAGGTCAAACACACTGTCATTTAACAGTTCCTCGGAAACCTTGATCATCGTCCCCAGCTTGTAGGCTCCAATGGATACCTGTGCAAAGGAGTCATCGCTTTCCGTGTAGGCTCCTTCCTCATCAATCCAGGAGGCAGTTCCCTTGGATGCCACCACCGGGATCTTCCGATCGCCGCTGGAGGTCTGGATTACCTTGGCAAGCTGGCGGAAGATGTTTTCTTCCTCCAGTGCCTCCACCAGAGTACGCTCATATTCATCCGGCACCAGATAGCCGCCCTCGGAATCTGTTCCGATCTGCAGCGCATTCACCACAGAAGGCATCGGTGCTTTGGAACGCATCATGTTCCAGAAGTTCTGGCGGTACTCATCCGCTGCACGGCCAGTTTTATCCTCCTCCTTGCCGTTCATAGGTTTACCCGTCAGGGGCTTGTTCACCGGGCGGTTCAGTTCCACATCCAGTGCCTCCTGGCGTTCCAGGCGGGCGATCTCCTTTCCCAGGTCGGTGATCTCCTGCTCCATGCGGGTGTAGGCGGCATCATCCTCGGCAGACAGGATGCCTTTATCGTTTCTATGGGAATCCAGAAAGGCTTTGGCGGCTTCCCAGGCTTTGGCGCGCTTCTCGCGCAGTTCAAGAATCGTCATTGTGGTATCCTCCTTAATTTTTCAAAAGATTGAGCCGCTCGTAGAGACTGTCTACGGAGCGGCCCTTGGGTTTGGAATCTTCAATTTTCTTAGGGTTGGTCCTGCACTTGGCTGCGATCTTATCCATGAGAGAGTTGACCACAGCCGCTTTGGAATACAGCATGGACACCGCAGGTGGCTCCATGTCCTCCGGAATCTCCGCCCGTGCCAGGACATCATCGGCAAAGCCAAGCTCCACCGCCTTGTTTGCGTCCATCCAGGTTTCCGCGTCCATCAGATGGGACAGCTTGGCGCGGGACAGGCCGGTTTTGATTTCATAGGCGTTGATGATGGAATCCTTCACACTTGAAAGCATCTCGATGGCTTTCTGCATTTCTGCGGTATCACCCATGGCCACGGTCATGGGATTGTGGATCATCATCATGGCCACCGGCGATACCAACACCTTCGTGCCAGCCATCGCAATGACCGATGCGGCGCTTGCCGCAATGCCGTCAATCTTGACCGTGACATTGTGCGGATAATCCATCAGCATGTTATAGATCTGGGCCGCCGCCACACAGTCGCCGCCGGGGCTGTTGATCCAGACCGTGATGTCTCCGCTTCCGCCCATCAGTTCCTCTTTAAAAAGCTGCGGCGTGACGTCATCGTCAAACCAGCTTTCCTCGGCGATGGTGCCGTTCAGGAACAGCGTCCGTTCCGCCGGAGCTGTCTCCGCCTGGTTCTTCCATTTCCAGAATTTCTTCATCGGAATCTTCCTCCTTTCCGTCATCGCTAACTTCGGTATTTGCAAAAGCCCCGGCGTTTCCAAGCGGGAGCATATTGCCGTTAATAAGGTACAGATCACCGCCATCTTCGGCAGGGATGCGGTCCATATTCTCCAGTTCCCGGATGTCGTTGGCGCTCATCCAGCCGTTCTGCCTTGCCGTAGCGTAGCCGGTCATCCTGCTGGCATAATCACCACGAAGCAGCCCCTCCACGTTGAACTTGGCAAAATACTGCTTCTTTTCCTCTTGGGAAAGCAGTGTCCTCTGGATGGACTGCTCCCATCGCACCAGCCAGGGCTCCAGCGTGTATTTCACGAACTCCAGAGACTGCTGCTCAATATTAGAAAAGCTCGACTTTTCAAGGTCTCCGACCATATGAGGCGGGACTCTGAAAATTCGAGCAATCTCATTGATTTGAAATTTTCTGGTTTCCAAAAACTGTGCCTGTTCCGGCGAGATGCCAATCGGTGTGTATTTCATGCCCTCCTCCAGCACGGCGATCTTATTGGCATTGCCGCTGCCGCCAAAGGTGGACTGCCAGCTTTCCCGGACACGCTGCGGGTCTTTAATGGTTCCCGGATGTTCCAGTACGCCGCCGGGAGCCGCACCGTTGGCAAAGAATTTCGCCCCGTACTCTTCACAGGCAATCGCCATACCGATGGCGTTCTTTGCCATAGCGATGGGAGAATACCCCACCAGCCCGTCAAAGCCAAGCCCTGGGATGTGCAGCACATCGGACGGATGCAGCCGGACGAGACTGCCTTTGACTGTGGGCGCGTCATCCATGCTGACGGTGTATTCGTAATAAAGCTGTCCCTTGCTGTCACGATCCACCGTCATCCGGTCCGGCATCAGGGGATAGAGAGCGATGACCTTGCCCTTTCCGTTGCGGATGATCTGGGCATAGGCGTTGCCCCACAGGAGCAGGTGTGTCATCAGTGTCTCCCGGAACACGAAGGAACTCATCTCCGGGTTTGGCTCGTCATGTAGCAAAAGATACAGCGGATGGTCAAGTGCTTTCTCCTTGCCGCCATCCTCCTTGTAGCGGTAGAGGTGCAGCGGCAAACCTGCCACTGCTTCTGCCAGGATACGGACGCAGGCATACACCGCCGTCATCTGCATGGCAGAGCGTTCATTGACGCGCTTGCCTGCCGAACTGCCGCCAAAGAAAAAGCTGTAGGCGCTGCCTGTAGTACGGTTCTGGGGCTTATCCCTGGAACGGAAAAGCCCGGAAAAGATACCCATATCAAATCACCGTCCTTTCAGATAAACAAAAGGCCCCGGCTGTCATAAACCGAAGCTCCCGTACCATTCCCACAGCGGATTGCCCGGTCAAGCCCCATGATGGTGGCAATCGCGCCGTCAATCTTCTCTGTGGATTTTTCTTTGTCTGCCTTGATGTTGCCGGCCGGGTCGGTACGGATGAAGATGTTGTCCATCATCCAGCGCAGCACCGGATGCCCGCCGTGGGCGATTTTCTCCTCCAGTACCAGTTTCATCAGTTCCTTGGTCGGCGGGGACATATCCTTAAAGCCCTGCCCGAAGGGGACTACTGTAAAGCCCATGCCCTCCAGGTTCTGTACCATCTGCACAGCGCCCCAGCGGTCAAAGGCGATTTCCCGGATATTGAACCGCTCGCCCAGCTGCTCGATGAATTTCTCGATGTAGCCGTAATGCACCACGTTTCCTTCCGTGGTCATCAGCGTCCCCTGGCGTTCCCACAGATCATAGGGGACATGGTCTCGCCGGACACGGAGGTCAAGCGTTTCCTCCGGTATCCAGAAGTATGGGAGAATATAATATTTATCCTCCTCATCCAGCGGCGGAAACACCAGCACGAAAGCCGTGATATCCGTGGTGGAGGATAAGTCCAGACCGCCGTAGCAGATGCGCCCTTCCAAGTCATCCTCGGAAACCGGAAAGGCACAGGCATCCCACTTGTCCATCGGCATCCAGCGGACGGACTGCTTCACCCACTGGTTGAGCCTAAGCTGCCGGAAAGCGTTCTCCTCGCCAGGGTTCTGCTGGGCGGATTCACAGGCGGCTTTGACCTTATCAATACCCACCGTGATACCGAGGGAGGGATTTGCCTTCTTCCAGACCTTGGGGTCTGTCCAGTCCTCATCCTCGGCAGCGCCGTAAATGACGGAATAAAAAGTGGGGTCAACCTTCCTGCCTTCCGCAATATCAATGGCTTTCTGGTGTACCTCGTAGCAGATGGAGTTGGTGTCATTACCAGCCGTGGTGATCAGGAAATACAGCGGCTGCATCCGGGCATCGCCGGAGCCTTGGAGCATAACGTCAAAGAGTTTCCGGTTGGGCTGGGTATGCAGCTCATCAAAGATCACACCATGGGTATTAAAGCCATGCTTGTTCGCCACATCCGCCGATAGCACCTGGTAGGAGCTGTTGGTAGGAAGATAGGTGATTTTCTTCTGGGACTCCAGTATCTTCACCCGCTTGGAAAGCGCCGGGCAGAACCGCACCATATCCACCGCCACATCAAACACAATCTTTGCCTGGTTACGGTCGGCGGCACACCCATACACCTCGGCCCGTTCCTCGCCGTCTCCGCACAGAAGCAAGAGCGCCACAGCAGCGGCAAGCTCCGACTTGCCCTGTTTCTTGGGGATCTCGATATACGCCGTATTGAACTGGCGGTAGCCGTTGGGCTTCAACACACCGAACAGGTCACGGATGATCTGCTCCTGCCAGTCGATCAGTTCAAAGGGCTTTCCCGCCCAGGTACCCTTGGTATGGCAGAGGGACTCGATGAACATCACCGCATAGTCGGCCGCGTCCTTATCGTAGTGCGAGGTCTTCGCCATAAACCTGGTGGGCTTGTATTTCTTCAGTTTTCGCATGGACACCACCTCCAAAATGGCATAAAAATAAGCCGCATTGCTGCGACTTCCAAAATGGTTCTGTACGAGAGAAAGAGCCTTCCGGCCCGTCTCTTTGGTTATTCGTTTCGCTGTGTTTTACTGCTGCATCGCCCAGGCGATTGCGTGGCCGTCATCCTCGAACTCGACCTCGCTTGCCGCCCTCAGTCCGATGGCTCCTTCGCAGGTATGGTCATCGTCAAGGAACTCGTAGGTTGCTCCGAAGTAGCAGGGCTTGTTCTGCCCGTTGTAGAAGTATCCCGCGATGACCACCTTGTCTCCAAAGGTCAGCAGCTTGCTCCATCTGCATTCCAGGTCTTCCGGGGTGGTAGGGTTCGGCAGTCTGTATTTTTTCATTGCTTCATTGATCGTCATGGTTTTTGTCCTCCGCATTTTTAGTTGTTCCTGAGAACATCTACCAGCCAGCTCGCTTCCTTGTGGTATTCGCCGGTGGCTTTCTCCAGAATGCTGCTGTCCTCGTCGATGTAGCAAAGGGCTTTTCCAACCTTGATAAACCGTGCATCCTCATATCCAGGAATGTTGGCGCGGTGAACCTTTGCGTTGCGGCTCTCCCCGTCGTAGCTTTTGCCATCCCAGCCGTTGAAGGTAAAGCGGACGCTCGCGCGGGTCTTGGTAAAATGTGCCTCAAAATCTGCTCTGGAAATTGCTGTGTTGTACTCCTTCAGGCTGAAGCTGTTTCTCATCTGGTAAATGTTCATCATGTTTTTGTCCTCCGTTTTTCTTTGTTTTCCCTTTCGGTGTGTACATATTCGCTCTAAAAGGGAAGAATAGCAAGTCATTTCGGAGGTATATATTACACAATCATTTTGCAGGAAAACTGTGTATCTTATCCTGCTTTTTTCTCCAGAAAATAGGAATGTCCGATCTGAATCCCTTTGCTCCGATACCGGATTCTTAAGTTTCCTTCACCTGTCTCCAGCAGAACTTCAAAATGCGGTTCCAGTTCGACTGTGGAAATAATGGGGCATTCCTCTTTTGCATCCCGCAAAATCATCTGAAGATCCAGCTTTTCTCCAAGGCAATGCCTGGAGTACCACCAGCCTAAAATATCCGGAGCCCAGCAAGCCTCAAACTGTTCCGCCGCTTTCTTCCATGTGCCTTTTAGATCCTTCCTTTTCATGTGTTCCTCCTGTTCCGGCGGTTTGCATTCTGTCGCCGCAAAGCCACCTTTTCTTTTGTCAGTACACATGTTCGCTCTGAACAAGGATAATTGCAAGTCTTTCTCCACCATAATCTGCACAAAGATCGGAGAAACAAACTGTGTATATCACCCCTGCATATGGCGATGGATTGTCTTGATAATCTGTTCCTGCTCGGACGGCTCCACGCCGATGGACTGGAGCGCCTGCCGGGTGCCGCAGTCCGGGCAGATAAGCGTTTCGTTGTCTATCCGTGAAAGCGCCGGAACGCCATGGTAGGTCCTGCCGCAAATCGGGCAGACCGCTATCCGGATCACATTATTCTTCATAGCCACATACCTCCCAACATTTATTGTAAGCATCAATCAGAATATTCTTGTTAAAGCGGAAGGTGTTGTACCCTTCCAGGCAAGTCCGCATATAGAAATTGCTCGGAACCCCAATCGGCCGATCCTCATGCATGATGTAGGCAAAGGCCGTCACCGTCCTGCGCTTTCCTGTACGGATTCCTTTGTACTGAAGCCGGATGTCTCTTTTGTAGTAAAAGTTAGGAAATCCCTCGTAGCGGTCGAGGGCGGCTTCATCGGTCGCTGTTACCTCCCAGATCACTACTGGAACTGTGCCGCCTTCGCACTCCTCGATGGTCAGGTAAGAGCCGGTCTTGCTTCCTTTAAAAAGCAGTTCCCAGCCTTTCAGGTTTGCCGTGCCGAGGATTGTGGCATGAGGACAGCGCATCCGCATCTGTCTGACATTGAGGTTGCTGCCGTAGGCGATGTAGTATCTTTTTTCTTTCATGGTATCCATCCTTTCCGAAGGGGTTACCCTTCTACCACCTTAAGACCGCCGAAGCGGTCAGGGGAAAGGTGGCAGGAGGCTAACTCCTGCGGGTCCTTCAAGCGGCGGCTCTGCCGTGCCGGAAGGCTGTGTCCCCGGTAAGGTTGCGGGTCAGGAAATCTCTGGCCGTTGCAAATTCTTCGCCGATGAAGCCCAGGCGGAGGAGCCAGGTTCTCATCGCGTATTTGGGATTCTCGTTCTGCTGGGGCTTGGGGCTTGCCGTCCGCACATCCTTTGCCATCTGGCTTAAGGCAAGGCAAAGCTGGATGTAACTCTTAAGCTGCCCTGCGTGGATGCCGCCCCTTCGCTCTGCGGTCGGCTCATCGAACTGGAAGAGCCGGAACTCGACCGTACCCTTGGTAAAAGTAGCATGGAGGTTGAGCATATGGTAGCGGCTGTCATTGTAATGGTGGCTCCTGCCGTAGCTTGCATCGTTACTGGTGTACCAGATATCCGCAAGCTGTGACATCGTGCGGGGCTTCCTGCGGTTGACCTGTTCCAAAAATCGTGGTTCTACCGTGCGGCAGTAGCGTCTCATGCGGCCCCGGTCAAGTTTCAACGCGTCAGCAATCAGTCTTTCATGGCTCGCCATGATGTTGGCAAGGTTCCGAAGGCTCTGCGGCGTGTGGCCCTGCGCCCCAATGTGGATGTGGACCCCGCAGCCCCGGCTGGCATCGCTTTTCGCTCCAGCGTGTCTAAGCTGCCTGCAAAGCTCCTGCAGGGTTGCGATATCCCCGTAGGTCAGGATCGGGGTGACCAGTTCGCATTCCTGGTCCTCCGGACCCGCGATGGAAACGTCCTTCTGGAATTTCCACTCGCGCCCCTGGCTGTCCCATGCACTCCAGGTGCTGTACCCGTTGCGTCTGGCAGTGTTCTCATATCTGCCTGTACCAAAGTAGGCGGCGGCAACTTTGGCTGCTTTCTGGCGGGTAATGTTGTTCATCTCCACCTCTACCCCTATGGTCTGCTCTTTCATCCTTGCGATCTGCATTGCTGTTTTCTCGTTCATTCTGAAATCCTCCGTTTTTCTGCCTCGCGGCTGTGTGCTTTCCCTTTCGGTGTACACATATTCGCTCTAAAAGAGGATAATAGCAAGTCAATTCCGCACTATATATTACACAATGATTCCGGGCAGAATTTGTGTATTTTACAGCTTATTTTTGTTTTCCAGACCAGCTGCCGTAAGCTGCACACCCAGCCGGAACCCATCCTTGAAGCCCTCCAGAATCTGATGGCTTTCCAGTTCCGAACGGTTATCCATAAGCCTTTCGAGGATCTTTTTCCCGTCCTCATCCAGCAGCTGCGTCAAACGTTCCACATCCTGGTAAACCTGTTCACCGCATTGTTCCATCTCAGGAGTCTTATCATTCCGGTTCTCCCATGGTACAATCCTGCCAAAATAGAGCTGCTCTAAAATATCCTGTTCCATTGATCATTCCTCCTCATCCGTACAGAGTGTGTTTCCCAATCTCAATTCCGTATATATTTTCATATAACGGCTCTGTTCACTGCCCTCGGAATTCATCATCACATGAAAGAAAAACTGCTCTGCCTCCGCACGGCTGTACCATTCTTTGGTTCTGCCGTAGCAGACTGTTTTGATTACAGGAATTTTCCGGACAATATCTTCACCGTAAACCACGTTCAAGCCGCTGCCATTATCCCATTGCATAAGGAGGGAACCGGTATCATCCACACCTTTGACGATGCCTTTTGTACCGACAGGCGGAGCCTGCACATCATTCATCCGCACCAGTTCCACACGGGTGCCGACGGGATATTCCCGGCGGATATTTTCCACAATCTCCCTACTCGGAAACCGCATGATTCACACCCCCGTTCTTGAAAGCGGATGAACCGGTCAGATTCTTTAGCAGGATTTTGCGCTCCACCTTATATTCGCTGCCGATGAACCCCAGGCGCAGCAGAAAACAGCGGAAGGCGTATTTCTCGTTATCCACTGGTTTCTCAGTCGCTGTCACCCGTTTGGCATTCCTGCTCATCTCGCAAAGGGCGGAAATAAAATGGGTGTAGGCTTTGGAAGCATCGGAATCGGGCAGTTCCTCGAACCAAGGAAACGCCACCCGGTCTTCCAGGATTTCCATGGAAAGTTCGCTGATCCCCAAGGCTTTCCGTATCAGTTTGCCCTTGGCTTCCAGCAGCTTAGTAAGATTGCCCAACGATACCTTATCGAGCGGGATTTCCACCGTAAGCCCCACGTTTGCCTCCTGTGGCTCGGTTTCACTTGCTTTGGATAATTCCTCTGCCCTTGCGTTAAGCCATGCCTGTGCCACTTCTGTGGGTGCTGCAACGATTCCCCGGTCGGCAAGCTGCTCCAACAGGTTTTCCACCTCCTCGCTGTCGGTCCGGTCATCAAACTCCAGTGTACCGTCTTTCGTTACCGTGTAGTAGTCAATTTCGTAAGCGGCGCTTGGCATCCCTTTATACTTTGGCCTGACCTCCAGGATTTCTCCAATGGCTGTTACCAGCGCCTTCCTTTCCGCGCCTGTTCTGTGAAATTCAATTCGCATTCTCTGTACCTCCTTGTCTTTCGGTACTACATTAATCACTCTAAGCAGCGAAAATAGCAAGCGAATCCTACACAAAATATGTCACAACAAAAATTCCGGGAATTGTGAGTAGTACACAATGCCGGAAAGCACGAAGTAAACATTGGGGAGTGCCACGCCGTTGCCCCACATTTTATATTCCGCGCTGTCGGAGTGGGGATTTTTCAGCCACTTGATGATCTGGTTCCGGCTCTTTGGTCTGGAGGACTTCCCCATGACGGAGCGGTGTGTCTCAAACACCTCTGTCCAGAACTCGATCTCATCCTCAGACGGTTCATCGGTTTCAAGTCCAGTGCACCACCAGTCCGGGAACCCCTGCAGCCTGGCGCATTCGGTGGGCGTCAATCTGCGGACGATGTACTCCGGCTCGGTCTCATTTACCACAGGCGGGTCTTTATAGTCCCTTGCCATCAAGGTCGGGGACTGTTCCTTCAGCGCCTGGGTATAAGTCCCAGTGGTCATGCAGTAGGCCACCGCATGGCGGTCAGCAGCATCCAGCGTGAAAGACACATCTTCATTCACGCCGCTTCCCTGGGGACCATTCTTATCCGCCCTGCCGATCATGGAACCCTGCACAGCCACCACAGCCATGCCGCCCTGATTACAGGCGGGATTTCCACCATTTGCATCCAGACATCTGGAAGTTTCCGCTTCGTAGAAGCCGCTCTTGGGATTCTCGGATTTCATGGCGTTGCTGTCCTTGGAGCAGATGCCATAGACCTTTGGCACGAACAGCGCCTGGTCGTTGTTGCAGCCCAGCGTGGCGGATTTATTATCCTGGATCAGCGCGCCTTTGCCGCCACCTTCACAGCCAGAGCGGATCTTCAGCGTCTTAGGCGTCTCCACCACAAAGGGCTGGTTGTTCCCACCCATGCCGTAGGTGGCATTGACCGTGGGTGCTGTCTCCAGCGGGCCGGTGTATCTGGTGTCCTGGCTATGGTTCTCATAGACCGCCGCCGGCACCGTACCGGCACGGATGGTGGGTGAGGTTTCCTCCTCATACCCGATGCCCCTGGCTTTTGCGGAATGCTCAGTACAGAAACCGGCCGCCCCCATCACACAGGGAGGATGTCCGTGGTTTTCCGCCCGGAGCGTTGCCGCAACGTCCTCCATCACATTCATGCGGCTGCCCCCCTGATCGTTTAAGCAGACGCAGCCTGACGCTCCAGCGCCGTCCTCAAAAGTTCCGGCAATTCCTTGCCACGGGCGGAAGCCCTGCGGAGTATACCCAGACACGCCTTCGGACTCAAATAGTATTTTTCCGACACTCCCGCCTGCAAAATCTGCGACAAGGTAGATGCGTTTTCTTCGCTGGGGGACTCCCCAGTACTGCGCATCAAATACCCGCCATGCGAGACTGAAATCCTCTGCCACGATTTCTCCGGCATTTGCCCATCTCTCAGGTCGAGGAGTATGAATTTCGTATCCTTTGACCGAGCAGATTTCTTCGAGGACGGACTGGAAGTCCGCACCCTTGTTGGAGCTGAATGCGCCAGGGACGTTTTCCCAGACGATATACCTTGGATATCTGCCATCAGTTGCACACCTCATTTCCTTTACGATCCGGACGGCTTCATAGAACAGGCTGGAGCGGGAGCCGTCCAAGCCCTCCCGCCGGCCCGCAATGCTCATATCCTGACAGGGCGAGCCGAAGGTGATGATGTCCACCGGCTCAACCTTCCCACCATCCATCTTTGCGACATCACCGTAATGCTTCATAAACGGCAGCCGCTTTGTGGTCACCCGGATGGGGAATGGTTCGATCTCCGATGCCCACACCGGAGTAATACCGGAAAGCAAGCCGCCTAACGGGAAACCACCGGAGCCGTCAAAGAGACTACCAAGGGTAAGAGTCTGCGGATCTGGTGTATCTCTTCCGGTGCTGTCCAGTTCTCTACTATGGATATATATAAGATTCACGAGGCTTGCACCTCCTTCACAAGATCGGAGTATGGAATCTGCTCCCCGTTTCTTTCCACAAAAATATCCTCCGGCGGGATGCCGTTCTCCACGGCCCTGCGGAGGATAACAGATGCGTATTTTTCATCCAGTTCCATCATGCAGCAGACACGGTTCATCTGCTCACAGGCCATCATGGTAGAGCCGCTGCCGCCGAAGGTGTCAATCACCACGGCATTCTCCTGGGTGGAGTTGCCGATGGGATAACCCAGCAGGTCCAGCGGCTTTGAAGTCGGGTGGTTGGCATTGCGCTTCGGTTTGTCGTAGTTCCAGATAGTGGTCTGCTTGCGGTCGGAGTACCACGGGTGCTTGCCGTTCTGCATGAACCCGTACAGCACAGGTTCATGCTGCCACTGGTAGTCTGAGCGTCCCAGCACCAGGGAGTTCTTCACCCAGATACACACGCCCGCCAGATGGAACCCGGCGTCAATGAACGCTTTTCTAAAGTTCAGCCCTTCTGTATCCACATGGAACACATAGGCTGCGCCGCCTTTTTCCAGATGCTCCGCCATGCACTTGAAAGCGGAGAGGAGGAAGTTATAAAACTCCTCGTCCTTCATGGAATCGTTCTGTATGCTCAGGCCGCTGGAACTTTTGAAGGAGACGCCATAAGGCGGGTCCGTCACGATAAGGTTTGCCTTCCTGCCGTCCATCAGCTTCGCCACATCCTCGGCGGAGGTGGCGTCCCCGCACACAAGGCGGTGCCGGCCCACCGTCCAGACATCGCCCCGCTCCACAAAGGAGGCTTTCTCCAACGCAGCAGTCAGGTCAAAGTCATCATCCTTCGCTTCGCTGCCGGAATCATCCGCAAACAGGTCGGCCAGTTCCTTCTCATCAAAGCCGGTAAGCAGAGGATCAAAATCCATGCCCTGCAAGGACTCGATCTCCACCCGCAGAAGCTCCTCATCCCATCCGGCGTCCATCGCCATGCGGTTGTCCGCAATGATATAGGCTTTCTTCTGCGCCTCGGTAAGATGGTCGGCAAACACACAGGGAACCTCAGCGATGCCTTCTTCTTTTGCTGCCAGGATTCTGCCGTGTCCGGCAATCACATTAAAATCCCGGTCGATGATGACGGGATTGATAAAGCCGAATTCCCGGAGAGACGAGCGCAGCTTCGTGATCTGCTCCGGAGAGTGGGTACGGGCGTTGTTCACATAGGGTACCAGCTTGGCAATCGGTACAAGCTGCATCTCCGTCGTTGTCTTAGGCATTGTTTCACCCCTTCCTTGCCCGGAGCAGACGCTCCATCAAATCGTCTTGGGGAGAAACCTCCCCGTAATCCGTGCTGCAGTTTTCCTTCACGATCTGGAAGATCTCATTCCAGAGCCGCACCGCTTGGTTCATGTAGTTGATGCCGATGTTGATGAACGGGGACGGGATCGGCTTCTGGGTGGTCGGGTGCTTGGAGAGGAAGCCCATGCGGTTGGTCATCTCCTCGCACTGAATCCAGCGGGCGCTGCACATGGCGTACTGCTCCAATAGCTGGGGAGACACCTTCGCCGCGCACCCCACCTTCTTTAACCACTCCCAGGTCTCCGTGTATATCTCCTCCGCCTGGAGCGTACTCCCGTCACGCTGTTCGGCGGATAAAAACTCATGGGGCTTTGGCATATCGACACCCTCAACTTCGGGAATATCCAGCACTTCCAGTCTGCGCCCGCCCGGATTGCCGTTCTCAGCTTTCTCCCTGACGGCGGATTTCTTCCTTCCCGCACCGGGTCTCGCACCACCGCGCCCGCCTGTGTTATTGGATTTTGTCGGCATTTTCTCACCCCTTTCCTCGAAAAAAATGAGCAGACGCAGCCGGCCGCCCTTAATTACCCTTTTGATTTCGCCTTTTTCGCACGCGAGACCCCGCGCCCGTTCCCACGGGGCAGAGCCGTAGAGATTTTGACCGCCCCTGGGGCCTTTAGTGATTGTGCCAGCGGTCCCCACGTTCTGCATGAATCTTCGCATGACAAGAAGAACATAAGGACATTAGATTATTTTCGCTGTGATCACCGCCCTCTGCCAGAGGCTTAATGTGATGCACCTGCTCCGCCCTGACGAGCCTGCCTTCCCATTGGCACCGCTCACAAAGTGGGTGTGCATTCATGTACCGGTCACGGATGCGTTTCCATGCCCGTCCATACCTGCGCTTGGCTGCCGGGTCCCGGTCGTACTTTTCGTACCGTTGATTCTCCAGCTTCTGATGTTCCTCACAGAACCTGCCATCCGTCAGCTTGGGACAGCCGGGGTAGGAACACGGCCGCTTTGGTTTCCTTGGCATCGGCTCACCTCCTCCGGGCATAAAGAAAGCCCCACAGGATTTCTCCCATGAGGCTGGACGTCTTTATGCAATTTTCGATGTTACTATCGTACCATGTCCAATTGGGAACTTCATCTCACAAAGTGGACATCAGGCTTTTCCAAACAGGAGGGTGGTCAAACGCTCCAGCGCCCGGTTCTTTCTGCGGTATGCGGAAGCCCGTTCAATCTGGAAATAGTCCGCCACATCGTCAGCGGCATTACTTCCGTACTGGTTGTCCTCACCATAGAACGCTTCCAACACATACCGCTCATCCTCCGTCAGTTCTTCCCAGGCTGGGACGAACCACGCCATGTATTCCACCGCCTGCCGGTATCGCTCCTTCAAAACATCAATCTCCTCAATGCCCTTGACGATCCTCTCCTCTGAAGCCTGTGGATTATGGCTGTGGGGCATACCGTCAAGCTGCGGGCTGCTGACGCCTTCCATCTTCTCATAAGCGCTTTTAATCTCGTCATCCGTGTGGCCGATAATAAATTTCATGCTGCCATAATCCTTCAATGCGTCCACAGCGGCCGACCGTTTATCAAGATACTTCCAGATAACGCTCATACCCGGCACCTCCAATCAAAGATTTTTATTTCCCCCGGATTTTCACAGATTGTCTTTGATTGGCTCTTGTTTTCATGGCTTGGCTCAGATTTTCAGATCCGCTTTCACGGCTTCGATCAACGCAGCCTGTGTGGAGTCCTTTTCCGACAGGGCCTTCATGATCCGCTCGTCAATCGTGCCTTTCGTGATGATATGCTGGACCACCACGGTATCGGACTGCTGCCCCTGCCGCCAAAGACGGGCGTTGGTCTGCTGGTAAAACTCCAGGGACCAGGTCAGTCCAAACCACACGAGGGTGGAGCCCCCGCTTTGAAGGTTCAGCCCGTGTCCCGCCGATGCCGGGTGGATCAAAGCTACTGGAAGTTCCCCGGCGTTCCATCTGCGGATGCTTTCCGAAGAATCCAGGCTGGAAAACGGGATCTTCAGCTTATGGAGTCGTTCCATGATCCGTTCCAGGTCGTGCCGGAACCAGTAAGCCACCAGGAGTGGCTTTCCTCCCATGCTCTCGATGATGTCCTCCAGGGCATCCAATTTCCGGTCATGGATGGCGATGGTCTCTCCGCTATCCGTGTATACCGCACCATTCGCCATCTGGGACAGCTTTCCGGAGAGGGCTGCGGCATTGGCGGCGGTTATTTCCCCATCCGGGAGCTGTAGCAGCAGATCCCGCTTGAAGGAAACATACCGTTGCGTTTCCTCCTCAGAGAGATACACCTCATAGCCGGAGGAAACGAACTGTGGCATCCGCAGATAGTCGGTGGATTTCATCGAAATCGTGATGTCGGAAATCAGCCGGTAGATCTGTTCCTCCGCCCCCGGAAGGGGCTTGTAGGAAAACACCACCTGCCCATTGTGCTTGTCCGGCAGGAAGAACCGGGTGCGGTACTGCCCAATAAACCTTCCAAGCCGCTGCCCCATATCCAAAAGTTTAAACTCGGCCCACAGGTCCATCAGCCCGTTGCTGCTGGGCGTCCCGGTCAGTCCCACGATCCGTCCCACCCTTGGCCGCACCTTCATCATGGCACGGAACCGCTTGGACTGGTGGTTTTTGAAAGAAGATAACTCATCGACCACCACCATGTCGTAATCAAAGGGGAGACCGCTTGTCTCTACCAGCCACTGAACGTTCTCCCGGTTGATGATGTAAATATCAGCCTGCCGTCTCAGCGCCACCAGCCGTTCTGCCTCTGTTCCCACAGCTACGGAATAGATCAGGCTGCCCAGGTGGTCCCACTTTTCAATCTCTGCAGGCCAAGTATCCCGTGCCACACGAAGAGGCGCAATGACGATGGCTTTGTGGATCTCAAAAGAATCAAACAGCAGATCGTTCAAAGCGGTCAGGGTAATGCTCGTCTTACCAAGCCCCATCGACAGCAGCACTGCTGCAATGGGGTGTGTTTCAATATACTCCGTGGCATATTTCTGATACTCATGAGGACTGTATTTCATCAATGATCCCTCCAATCTGCTTCTCATCATCCAGCACATACACTTGGAAACCTAACCGCCGCAACATCCGGTGCCTTGCCTCCTGAATCGGGCGGGGCTTCTTTCCGGGAGCCTTGACCTCCACAAATGCCATCCTCCCACCAGGGAGAAGCGCCAACCGGTCCGGCATCCCATCCAAACCGGGCGACACGAACTTGACTGCCATACCTCCGGCAGCCCTGACTGCCGCCCGGAATTTCTGTTCTATGATTCTTTCTCTCATACAATCACCTCCAACCCTTGTATTTCCGGCATTTCTGACACGCAGGGTGCAGGTCGGTGCAACTCATACCTAAAACTCCTCTATAAGTGATTTTTTCTGAAAAACTGCCCTAAAGGGGGTTTTATACCAAGACCTGCACCGACCTGCACCTTTTTAGAAAACAAAGTAGCTTCAGAAGCTTTCGTTTTCTTCTTTCAACCGCAAGCCATACACGATCATTCCAGCCTTTGACTTTCTCCTGAAAAAGCCTGCCAGTTCCAATGCATTATAAAAATCTGCCGTACTTCTGGCATATTCACCCGTCCGCATACAATAACTGCGGTACTCCTGATACAGTTCCCCCGACTTTTCCCGATAAGCCTTATCTATTTCACAGCACTCGCCCAGGAAATGCCCCAGCCAGTCATTGTCCTCCCGGTAGGATTTGATGGCATCCTCCACGCAGGCAGGCGCAGGGATATGGAAATTCCGGCTGATCGCCTTCTTCGCACCCTCAATAATCCAGGCCATGATCGAAGGCGCAGCTTCTGACACAAGGTAATCCGCATAATTCTTTTTATCGCCGCTGCCCTCGATTTTGGCATTGAATGGGATCACGATCAGCCTCCGCCACGTCCCCGGATCGTTGGCACCCACTCTCGGCAGGTGGTTGGTATACAGCACCAGCGTATGGCTCGGCGTAAAGGAAAACGGGTCTTTATACTTTTTCTCCGCAAAAATCTCGTCTGTAGAACACATCTGCTTTACCTCAGAAGTATTCAGCCGCATCCCTTCCTCCAACTCAGCCGCAATGATCAGCCGCTTTCCTTTGACCTCGGCGAGTTCCGGCTTCACATTCCGCTTGCAGCCTACTGTCAGGGTATCAGCGGACATATTCCCACTGTAGGTTCCAAGCACACGGGCGACTGCGTTCCAGAAGGTGGACTTGCCATTCCGTCCTTCCCCATAGGCAATAATCAGCGACTCCAGATACACCCGTCCTACCGCCGCCATACCCACGATCTGCTGCACATAGTCGATCAGCGCCCGATCCTGGCAGAAAATCGTGTCCAGCGCATCCAGCCACAAATCCATTCCCTGTTCACCAGGGCTTGCCGCCGTGATTTTCGTAATGTAGTCCTCCGGGCTATGGTCGCGCCGGCCTTCCAGCCCGTCCGGCAGATAATAGGTTCCATCCGGCGTGTTCAAAAGGAATCCGTCCCGATCTAAGTCGGAGACATTGATCTCCAGCATGGGCTTTGCCGCCTGCAGGGCGGACACCACATATTTCATGTCCCGCCGCTTCATTACAAACGCCTGATAGGCCAAGGCGGATAAGTAGGCAAGGTAGGCATTGGTCTGGCCGCCGCTGATTTTCTTTTCCAGCGCCTTGCCGCCGGCCATGATATCATCCTCCGCAACACCTACATCCAGAAGAGCCTGTCTTGTCCACCGGACATCATCCTTTGCATCTGCAAGCTGCAGATCCAGAAATTCCTCCGCAGCACCAACCGCCTGCTGTTTGGATTCTACCCAATATGCGCCGCAGAAACGGATGTAATCGGTAGCCGCCGTATAGCGCAGCTCCATCCCATACTCTTTTGCCAGTACCTTGGCCTGTCCAATATCCGAGTAATCTGCAGGCTTTAAAGACTCCCGGCAAAACTCATCATTGTAATCCTCCGGAGACACATATCCTTCCTGACTCTGCACTTTCTCGGCAAACCGGCAGGCACTCTGCCAGATGGAGGCAAGTTCCTCATCCGGGAGCGGCGGATTACACTTATCTGCCTCCTCCATAAAAATTTGATGTGCTTTCTCACTTGCTCCATACCGTTTCACCACCCGCCCCGCAAAATGCGACAGGGTGGAATTGCGCTGCCCCTGGGGGATGCCTTTCTCCTGGGGCTTCACGATACAATCAATGGTGATCTCACCTTCGTGCCAGAAAATTTCTTCCGTGGGATTGCCGAAGATAAACCGGGCAGCATCCAGAGCGTGGGCATCAAAGAACGGGAACTTCTGCTGGATCGCCCGTTTCAACGCGGCGCAGGCATCGCCGTCCATAATCGGGTCATGCGGGAAATAGACATGAAACCTGGGCCTTGCGGATTTCCCGTCCTTCGGCTTCATGTGGTTGCGGCTCGGCACAGCAAAGAAGGCTACATCCACCCCCAGCAGATCTTCCAAATTCTTCGGATAAATCCAATCCCCCGGAGCATCGGAGTGATCATTATCACAGTCCATCACCTCCACATCGGAGGAAAGAAAGTTCCCACCACTCCTGCGGAAATCCTTAAATTCCCCGCAGACATGGTCAAAGGCCATAACCTCCAGGCTGTCGTCCTCGTTGTCCACCACACGCTTATTTGGATACAGATTGTTCTTCGCATTTCCCCGGCAGTTCGCTGTATAAAACGTCATTCGCATTCCCTTTTAACCTCCTCCAATTCCTCTGTGAAATACCGCACCGGTATCTTTTTCCTTTCCGCCTTTGCGATCTCCGCCGCCATCCCGGCGGAGATAACGCCGCCGAACACCCACACCTGCTCACACTTGGTAAGCAGCACCAGCCCCATGAACAGAGCCAATTCCCGTTCTGCCGGGCTGCCGTCATCCATGAACTGTGGGTAATGCAGATGCGGGGTCAGCGGAATACAAGTGTTCTTTACCGCAAACCGGCTGTACACCCTCGCCATGTTTACATTCTGCTCTATATCTCCCGCATAGGGAGAGCAGATATAGACCAGCGGCCGGTACACACGCCTCGCCGCTTTTTCCTCTTTTTCGATGTGGGAAAGGGCTTCATAAACCGTCGGGTCATGGTAGCCCTCGCTGTTGTATTTGCTGATGCCCATAGGCTGCACCTCCTTCTAATCCTTCTGATAAAACTCGCATTCATAGCCATCGGCCCGCAGCTTCAGCCCTTTCGCCCAGGGCGGCGTCCTGCCCATCTGTTCACACACCGCAGAAAGCGACATCCGCTGGTCAGCCTCAATAATAATCTCGTCATGCACATGGGCGACAATGGCGCAGTTATGCAGAGTCCGCATAGCATAGCAGAGGATATCGCGGGCAGTGCCCTGGACGATGTTCTCCACAAACTTGGGGCCGTAGCTCTCCAGCCGTTCCCATTTCTTCGTGCTGCCCACACCCATGTAAGTCACCGCCTCCCCGCCAAACTGGTTCTCGCCGATCCTCGGTTTTACATAAGCCAGCCGCCGGAAGGAAGGAAGCGTAATGAAGAGCATGGCGCTCCGGTAATCAAAGTGGAGCCCGTGTGTCTCCGTAGGGACTCTCTGCCTGATACAGTCCTTCACTGCCCGGTCTACATCCCACCAGAAACGGACGATATTGGGATTTGCCTCTCTCCAGCTATCCACCAGTGGCTGAAGTTCCTCCTCTGTCATTCCTGCCTCCAATGCGCCCATTGCTTTCAACGCACCAACGCTGCCTCCGTACCCACAGTTATGGACGAGTTTTCCCGATACGGTAAAACGGTGATATGATCCGGCATTTCGTATGTCATAAAGTCGAGCCTTGCACTGATAATTCGCCAGTTCTTCCGTCTGTAAAAAACTGCGTCCTCCGCATCTTGGATGATTTCGTCCCTTGTCATTCCCTGCGACAGTTTCCGAATTACCACGCTTCTCGCATACGGCCAATATTCCTGTGAAAAATGGCTTAGAACCGTACATCGCTTGTTTCCATTGTTCTCCGCATGGGATACAAAGCGAAGATTGCCTGGAGCATAATCCATATCGTTGTTGATTCGGTCTATCTCCATTTCCCTGTCTGGAAGTCCATAAGTTCTTATTAAGTACAGCCCCGCTTCTGTCACATTTGGAAATGAAAACCTTATGCCGCGCTCTCCATAATTGTGATAGCCTGCATCGTTTGGATTTTCGCATCTCTGCTTTGCCGCTGTCAGTCTGCGATCGAGCCATAAGGGAATCTTTCTTGGCTGTGAACATCTTTGGCATCCTTTTGATTTTCCGTTCTGCAGGTTGGAAAGATACTGCCATTGGATACTCCCACACCCCATGCACTCTGTCAGCACATAGCAGTGGTTCATTTTTCCGTTCCACCTTTTCTCCGGGGATATGATTTTCACCCAGCCGTATCGCTTGCCCACCATCTCCTGTTTGTATGAGATGCGCACCGCAGGAGGCGGCGACTCCAAGCTGTACCGGCCACGGTTGCCCTTCAATCCATACGAGGTGGTCTGGTGTTGCTCTAAGTCCCTCATATTCAATCACCTCACGTTCACCTTTATATATAACGCCTTCGTGCTTCACCCAACTTTCCCCGTCCCACAGTTTGTGATTTGTGGTTACAGATTCAATTGGAACCAGTCCTTTATCTGTAAGGACAAGCTGTCCCTCCGCAATACAAGCCAATTCAGCCTGTTTTCCTTTCTGCCGGAGATGCCCATTGACGCCATGCTTCTCTACCGGCACATGAAACATCTGCCTTGCGGAGGCGCAGTAAATGTCACCGCCATCTTCAAAAACCTTAAGCCGCCACCGCTCCCCGGCAAACCAGGCGATCACCCTGGCCTCAATAGCGGAGAAGTCCGCTACAATGAACTTCCTGCCATCCTGCGGCACAAATGCCGTGCGGATAAGCTGGGAAAGGGTATCCGGTATATCTTCATAAAGCATGGAAAGGGCTTCGTAATTACCGCTCCGCACCAAAGCCCTCGCTTCAGCTAAATCGCCCATATGGTTCTGTGGCAGGTTCTGAAGCTGGATGAGACGGCCGGAGAACCGGCCTGTCCGGTTGGCTCCGTAAAACTGGAACATTCCGTGCGCCCGGCTGTCTGCGCAGACCGCGTTCTCCATCGCCGTGTATTTCTTCACACTGCTCTTGGCGAGCTGCTGCCGGAGTGATAGGACCTCCCGCAGCGGCTCCGGCGCTGTCTTAACCAGCTCCTCCACCGCTTTCTTTCCCAGAGTGTCCGTTTCCAATCCGTGGTCTGCCAGCCACTGTTTCATCTGCTGTACGGAATTCGGGTTTTCCAGTTCCGTCAACTCCTGCATAGCGGCGGTTAGCCGCTCACGGGAACGAGTATCTATTGCAATGGCCTGGCGGACCAATTCCATATCCACGCCAATGCCCCGGTCATTGATCTCCTGGTCGAGATGGTATTCTTCCCAGATGGCATCCGGTACTGGAAAATTTGAGAGCCGTTTCTGTATCTGCATTTCCGTCTCCACATCCCGGAGGTTATATGCCTTAAACCGTTCCCATTTCTCTGGGTCATGCTCCGGCCGGTTTCGTGTCCTGCCACAGTTTGCTTTGGTCGGTCTGCAGGGGACACAAAAATACCGGATCAAGTCTTTGCCCTCTGTCAGCTTCTGTTTCTCCAATCCCAACGCTGCTCCCGCGCTTTCCAAAGAGAGGGGAAGTCCCAGCGTGGCAGACCAAACCATCGTACAGTGCCAGCCTTCCGGCTCCAGCCATTCCCCTAGGAAGTTTGACAGGCACACCCGCTCAAACATGGCGTTAAACGCCCACTTGGTCACAGAGGTATCAGACAATGCAGAAATTATCTCTTCCGGGATCTGTTCCCCACAGGCAAGATCGACTACGCGCACATCCCCGCCGTCTGCGGCATAACCAAACAGCAGGACTTCAAAAGCAGGGGAGGAAGCATATTTATATGCACCGCACTTAGATAAATCCACATCCGAGTACGTTTCAATATCGATAGACAATGTCCTCATTTTTATCATCTCCCTTCAACTGCCTTATGGGCGGCAGGAAAGATCCTCGCCGCCCTGTCGTAAGACTGTCTTTCTGTCAGGAGAGGAAATCCTCATCCTCCTCTGCAAAATCATCCTCCGGACGGGACTTTCCGCCTAACGGTTCTCCATCCCGGATCTTCTGCAGGTTATTCAGCCCACAGGCGATTCCTTTATTGCCATTGGAATTGAAGGCATAGAAGTTGATACTTGCCCTGCCATACACACCGCTGTAAACCTCAGAAGTATCCAGGATCGGCTGGCGGTCCGCATCCACAATGCCCGGAGCCGTGGCGCTGTTGGCGTTGACAAAATAGGCGTTTGCGTAGGCTTCATCGTCCGGGCGTTCCGCATCCCCATCGCGGAGCGGCGTCTTTAAGACGGAAAGCGCCGGGACACTCCGGCCGTTGCCCTTCAGCTTGGCCTCGCCCTCCTTATAGGCGGCTTCGATAGCCGCTTTGATCTTGTTGATGGTCACCATATCCGACTTGGGGATGATCAGGCTGACACTGTATTTTGGAGTGCCCCCGTTGATGGACTTGGGCTGCCATACATTACAGTAGCTCCATCTGGTATTGGGGCCGGTGATCACTTTCATAGGGTTCTTGACTTTATTTGACATTCTGGTTTCCTCCTCAATCTTTAAAATCATTCTGTGCCGTATTCATAGGCTGCCGCTTATCAGACAGCGGCACAAGGACGGGCTTGCCTTGGGGCTTTTCGATCAAGCCGCCCAGCAGCTCGTCAAACTTCCTTTTACCCAGGAGCTTCTGCATCTCCGTAAGACCCAGCACTTTCTTGGCGTAGGGATCATATCCTGCCTGGGTAACGGCATCGGCCACCGCATCCTCGCTGATGTACCGGCGGTTGGAGCGCCCCTCCACCACCTTGTAGCCGGGATACTCCGTCCCGCTGAGCGCCTGCCGGAGCGCATATTCCTTCACATCCGCAGCCCAGGCAGTCAGCTCATCCACTTTGTCCAGGATGGCGGCAATCTCTGCATCCTCCAGTGTGTCGGGCATCTCAAAATCATATTTCGCCAGTTCCAGGTTGTACTCCGCCCGCTTCCGGCAGACCGCCTTTGCTTTGCAGAACCGGCACCAGTCCCCGCAGGCAAACTCCCCGCCGCCCTCATAGGCCAGCTTCGCCTTATAAGTCAGGTCGTTGCAGGCCCACTGCAAAAGGTCATCCTTTGCCATGACGCAGACGCTGACATTTTCCCGGCGTGGCTGGAAGATGGTCATGCGGACGGTATCAATGTCATAGATGCCGTCAAACAGTTCCAGAGCACCCAGGGCATACAGCATCATCTGGGGATTTTCTACGGCGGACACCTCCACGCCTTTCCCGTGCTTGTAATCCACAATATCGAGAGTACCGTCTGCGATAATGACGCAGTCGCCAGTTCCAAAGCCGTCTTTGACGAAACGTGAAAAGTCCAGCCGCTGCTCAATCAGCACTACCGGGTCCTTGCAGGTTTTCTTTGCGCCTTCCACCAGTTCCAGTACATAGGCCGCATAGTCCAAGGCACACTGCTCCATTTCCTCGTTGTAGAAGGAAAGGTTCTCTGTTGGGTCAGCGGCATCCATGCCAAGCGCCTGTTTTAGCTTGTATTCGCACAGGCTGTGGGCGTCCGTCCCTTCCTGGGCATATTCGCTGCCCGTATCTTCATACTTCTCACAAAGCCTGGCGGAGGGCGGGCAGTTCAGCCACCGGTGGCTGGAGGAAGCGGAAAGCAATGCGTGTTTTCCCATTACAGCACCTCCGCTTCCGCAAGGAGCGCCGGGTACTCCGCCGGGTCAATGTCCGACAGCTTATCCGCACCGTGCTTGATCAGGAGCGCCTTTACCTCTGCCGTATGGCCGGCACGGGACTTCTCCGCCAGGGCCGCCCGCACCTGTTCCAGGGTCAGCGAATTTGACTGCTGCCCTGCCTCCTCTGTAGGCGGCTCCTCTTTCTTTGCCGCACTTTTCTTTTCCAGCTTCTGAGCCAGCTTTTCCTCCATGGTTTGATCCGGCTTTTCCTGCCCGTTCTTTGCTACAGCATCCGCCACCGCCTGCAGGCTGTCTGCCAGGGAACGGAGATCGGATACCACATCCAGAAGAAGTTTTATCTTACTCATGCACCAGCCCTCCTTCCGCAACCTCCCGGATCGAGAGTTCCTCCACGGAACTGCCCGGAACAATGACTGTCAGCCTGACCTTGTCACCCAGCAGGAAGCGCATGAACCGCTCCCGCACAGAGACATTCCGCACACTGACCGCACCGCTGTTCACAGGCTTTTTGGAAACACGGATCTGTAATGTGTGTTTCATCTCATCACCTCTGCTTTCTGAAGGACGGTATCGGGATGTCCTTCAACATACGGAGATTTGAAGACCGCTTTGAGGGGGGATTTCAGAAAAACTTTAAAAACTTTTTTCTGGCTCCTTCAATGGACTCCCGGATGGTCTTAATATCCTTGCCCTCCCGGCGGGCAATCTCCCGAAGGGATACCCCTTCAGCCAGCATCAGCAGCCTGCGCCGCTGTACTTCCGAGAGCTGCTCAAACGCCTCTTTGATCCGCTGGTTTTCAAGTTGCAGAAAAAGTTCTGTCTCCGGAGTACTGCCGTCCGCATAATCCTCGCCTTCATATTCCGCCGCATCCATGGAATAGCAATGATACCGCTCCTTCCGGTCCTGGTTGCTTTCCTCACGTCTGGAATCCAGGATTAAGTTTCCGATTTCCTCACTGACCTCTACATCAGAGGTCTCACCATTTGCAAATGTATAATTGATTTTCAATTTGCCGTTCTCCTTTCGGAGCCCGGCATGCGGCACTTTTGCCGCTAAAACGAAAAAAAAGAGCCTGACAAGCAGCACAAAAGTGCCGCTTGCCAGGCTCAATATCCCATCTGTCTTTCTTTCAAGACAGCGTGATGAAGGGGCAACCACAGATGATGGAATGAAATCACCCCTTCGTGCATCATGCTCAGACAAACGCCGCACCGGTTTCCCGGCTTCGCTGTCCGTTGCCCGCCCGTCATATACATTCCTTATGAGGGCTGTCGTATTGCCGCAGCTATCCGGTAAGTCCCGGAACCAGCCCGGAACATTCGGTGGTAGCTATTCAGTTTTGATGATCCCAACCTCCGCGCCGCAGTGCCCGCACTT
>OFML01000460.1_pt1 | contig 33009 bp, 33 predicted proteins | sample 1541831 | NCBI WGS metagenome assembly OFML01 (sample SAMN04209237, study PRJEB22552) | human gut metagenome | biome: gut; material: feces | host: Homo sapiens | place: USA: Oklahoma | reverse complement strand
GGATGACTGAAAGGAGGATGCCTATGCCCGTATTAGACGGTAATTTTGAAGCCTTTGTCACCAATCTCGGAAAATATAACGAGGGTGAGCTGGTCGGTGAATGGGTGAAGTTCCCCACCACCGAGGAAGAAATGCAGAAGGTTTTTGAACGCATCGGGATCGGCTCTAAGGACGAGTTCGGTCAGCCCTATGAGGAATGGTTTATCACCGACTACGAATGCCCGATCTATGGTGTTCAGAAAATGCTTGGCGAGTACGAAAGCCTTGATAAGCTCAACTATCTTGCCGCCTTGATTGACGAGCTTTCCCTGAGCGATCAAGAAAAGCTCGTTGCCATTATGGAAGCCGGATGCGATGAAGTCAGCGACATTGATGACCTCATCAATCTGACTTTCAATCTGGATTGCTATGATGTTATGCCCAGTATCAGCGACGAGTCCGATCTTGGCTATTACTACGCTCACGAAATCGGCATTTACTCCGAAAAGGATCTCGGACCGTTGGCAGACTACATCGACTATGAGCGCTATGGGCGCGACATTGCAATGGATGAGCAGGGGCGCTTTACCGATGCCGGTTATGTCCGATGCACCGGCGATAGCTGGGACAGGCAGTTCGACGGTTCTCTGGATGACATTCCTGACGAATACCGGCTCACCGGCTCTGCTGAGTCTCAGGAGCGAGACGGCAAACTGACCGTTGTAGTGGTCGAACCGGAAAAAGCTCCGCGCATTGCCGATGTCGGCTCCGATCTCAAATCGCTGCAAGACATGGTGGGCGGCTATATCGAAGCCATTTACCCCTTTGATGACCCGGTTGCCATTGTCTGCAATGAGGAAGCCAAGCTCGAAGGTCTGCCCCTCAACCGCGCACTCCGCGACGAAGATGGAGACATCTATGACATTGTTGCCGGGACATTTATGATTGTGGGGTTGACGGAAGATAGCTTTGGTTCTCTCTCCGGCGATCTTGCGCTCAAGTATTCGGAGTTCTTCAAACAGCCGGAGTTGTTCGCAAAGTTGGGAGATAAAATCGTGGCGATCCCCATGATCAGTGAGGAACAGCATAAGCAGGAAGCTGTGGAACAGAAGGATTTTGAGATGAATATGGACACCTCCGGTCTGGCAGTTGCCGGTCATATCGGTACATGGCACACCATTGACCACAAAGAGGTGGACGGTCACAGCTTCTTCCTCATGGAGCATGATACCTACGGAGACGATGCCGCCTGTATCATTGTCGATGAGCGCGGCAAGCTGGTTCTCGATCAGGTCTACAACGGCTTTGATGATGACACGCTGCGTCTTCTCAAGCTCGAAGTCATGGAAGTGCCGGAAATGCCCGATCCTGCGCTGTCCGTGCAGGACATGAAGAATTACGGCTACGCATGGGCTGGTGTTCTTCCTGCCGGTCAGGAGGCAGCTGAACAGGCACTTGAAAAGGGCTGCGAGGTTTATCGGCTCTATTCGGATAACACCGAAGGCTTGTGTGTGGATGCCAAGGAGATTGCCGACCATGCTGCAAAGGGCGGGATGCTCGGCATCAGCAAGGAAAGCTGGATGGCGGCACTTGAGAAGGAAAACTATCTCAAGTCGGCTGAGATGGCAATGGAGGATGATTACGGCATGATTGACGGGATCATCAACAACGGTCCGAAGGAAGATAAAGTCCCGGAGCGCAGCGAGAAGTCCTCTATCATGGATCGGCTCAAGTCCGCAAAAGCAGATCATCCTCCAAAGGAATGCCCTCCTAAGCAAAAGCACAAAGGAGAGATAGACCTGTGAGCAAGAGTCAGAAGTGGAAGTTAGAATGGAGCTTCTATCTCGATACAGACGGGCGGCGCAAATACAATGATTTGTGCCGCCGCTGCATCCATTCCTGCAAGCAAAGTTTCAGGGCTGAAATCGTCAGATGTCCATGCTACATTTCCAAACGCAGCAGAGTAGACAGATAAGCCCGTTTTGTGTTGTGAAAAGGGTTGAAAATCAAGGATTTCTCGTCCTATAAACAGCACAGAGAAGTTGCCCTGTATGTTTTCCTATCTAAGTGTTCCCAACCGAAAGTGTAGGAATAAAGGTCGATTTTCTATCTTCCTTTGAAGGCAACAAAGTAGCACAAAGAGCCTCTGTCGATGCCCAGTCGGGTGTCGGCAGAGGCTCTTTTTTTGTGTCTTTTCCTTGAATTTTACCGTAAAATCATTCGCTAATCCATAGTGACACCATTAGCGTTTCTGTATCACTATGGTTCTAATCCATATAATATTCATGAGCGATTTAGAAAAGGAACAGGTAAACGCCCATGATTGATAAACGAATAGGAAAGCGCGTTAAGCAAGCCCGTGAGCGTCTTGGTATTACACAAGAGGATCTTGCAGAAAAGACCGGTTTGACCACAAATTATATTTCCACCGTCGAGAGAGGGATGTCATTTCCGCGTTGCGAGAAGCTGATTATTTTGCTCAATGGCTTGGAGACATCCGCTGATTCAATTTTCTGCGATGTCTTAGAGCATAGCGGAGAGGCAAAAGCCTCAGAACTCTCAAAGAAAATTGCTGATCTTCCTCCCGAAGCGCAAAAGCGCATTTTGCAAATGGTTGAGTTGATGATCCAGCAAGAGACGGATAACATGAAGTAAGCTCATTGAAGGCTGCGTGATTTTTCACGCAGTTTTTTCTTTTGCCGACTTATTTCTACAAATTTCTTGATTTTTTATGCTATAATCTATGTATGAGCAATTTAGAAACACACGCTAATACATATAAGGAGATCAAGAATATGAAAAGTTGTGCCTTCACCGGACACCGACCTCAAAATTTGCCCTTTGGCTTTCGTGAAGATGATGAACGTTGCACTGCGCTCAAAAAAATCCTAAAAAAACAAATTGTCTCTCTGATTACAGATGAAAATGTCACCCACTTTATCTCCGGCATGGCTCTTGGCGTTGATATGTACGCTGCCGAGATAGTGCTGGAACTGAAAAAGACTTATCCTGGCATTACGATTGAGAGTGCCATACCGTGCGAAACGCAGGCAGCCAAGTGGAATGCAGCAATGCGCGAAAGGTACTATGGCATTGCTGCTCAATGTGATAAAGAAACGCTTCTTCAAACGCACTATACTCCTGACTGCATGGACAAGCGCAATCGGTACATGGTAGATCACGCTGATTACATCATTGCAGTATGGGATGGCAAGCCCAGCGGTACAGGCAAGACAGTGATGTACGCCCAAAGCAAGGGGAAGGTAATCATCAAAGTCAATCCGGCAACACTCACGGTTGAACGGTTATAAATGCCCAAAAACGCCTCCACAAATCAATCCTTGCTTAAATCGCAAAAAATATTTCTAAAATACAAACGCAGTACACGATTCCGCGATTGTGGAATCCGTGTACTGCGTTCATTTTTTTGTGCAGCTTTTCACGGCTCAAGAAGAAGTCACTCTGTTTCGGAAAGTCGAATAGTGCCTCCTATGAACAGCGCATCGAGTCAATGAATTTGAATCGCTGGAAACGGCTATTCGTTTCTGCTGTACTGTAAAAGCCGAATTAGAACTGTATAAGGTTACAGGAGATCATTCAGTAAATTCATGCACTTGACCTTCTGTTGGAGGTTTGCACTTCCATAGACATTCAGCGTAAAGGACACATTCTTATGTCCGAGGATTTCAGAGAGCGACTTAATATCAAACTCCGGTATCTCAATCGCCCTGACCGCGAATGTGTGTCGGATCTCATGGAACTTCACCTTCTCCAATCCGTTTCGTTTCAGAAAACGGGTGAAGAACTGCCGATAAGTACGAGGCTCTGTCGGCTTCGTTTTGCCGGTCAAGAAGTAGTGGTTAGGATTATCCGTGTAGAATTTCTTGATAATGTTCATCAGTAGAGACGGAACAGGGATCGTCCTTGCAGAAGTTTTCGTTTTGGGCGGTCCGATGTGAAGATAGGACTCGCCCTTCTTCTTGTCATAGATGCGCTGGACAGTCTTATTGATGCTGATGGTCTTATCCGTCAACGAGATGTCCTTCATCTGCAATCCGCAGAGTTCTCCAATGCGTACTCCGGTAAAAAGTGCAATGAGAATGCCAGCGGTCTTCCTGTTCAAGTTCATGTAGATGCACTGAATCAGCGCTTGCTCCTGATCTTTTGAGAGAGAAACTACCTTCTTAATGCCAAGTTCTTTCGGGTACTCGATGAGATCCCAGTTCAGCAGCGGAATCGCCCTTTCTTTGTACGCGAACTCCATTGAAAGTCTGAGAACGAGGATCACATCCCGGATGGTCTTTACCGTTAGCCCTCCGGTCTTGTCCAACCTACCGGCATCATGAAGATACGAAATGTAGCTCTGGATGTCCGTTTCAGTGATGCTGCCGATCTTACGCTTGCCAAAGTACGGAATTAGATGATTTTCGGCAATCAGCGTAAAGCTGGCATGGGTTGACGGCGTGATCATTGGCTGCTTTTGATTTAGCCAAGTGTTCACAAGCGTCTTGAATTGTGTATTGTTAGTCATATTGACCACCTCCACGAACATTATCCGTTGGAGGGATAATCAGGGCAGTATATTCCTCAAGTAACGGTCTTGAGAAGCGTCCGAGATTAGCATTTAGAAACACAGATGGATCGCATTTCCCTTGTTGGAGACAGACTTCTCTTGGCTGCATTATCGAGCCATACTCAGAAAAGGTGTACGGAGAACATGACTATGAAGTTTTAACATCCTCTCGCGAAGGTCTTCAAAGACAAGAAGATCATTTTGGCTCTAAACAGCGGCATGATACAGACGGGTATAACATTATACCTTTTGGTTACTGCACATATCGAAACAGAAGCGATGACGGGAAGTTTGCATTTAACATCAATACCATAAGTGAAAAGGCTATCGTAAGTAAGTTTTATCCAGTATTCAGATTTACTAATGCAAATAGCACCTTCATGGCAGAGTTTCTTAATTCATCACCGCGTGTAAAGAAAAAGCTGTCAGTACTTGCAGTTGGCACAAGTCAGGTAGTTCTCTCATTTGAGGCTTTGAAGGCTGCAAAATTCGATTTGCCGTGTAAAGATGAGCAGGACAAGATTGCCGCCTTTTTGGAGTGCTTGAACACACGGATAGAAAATCAGCGCACATTAGTAGTCGCCCTCAAGAAGTATAAAAGAGGTGTATTTGAGGCTGTTTTCTCTCAAAAGCTTCGCCTTGTCCCAACGGAATTGCAAAAACCTTGGAAGCAATACAAGCTAACCGACTTTGCTACAAGAGTTACCCGAAAAAATGGCAATCAAACGGATATTCCTCTAACCATTTCAGCCCAATATGGACTTATAGACCAAAGGGACTTTTTTTCAAAAATGGTAGCAAGTACAGATATGAGTGGTTACTATCTTTTGCAGAAAGGCGAATTTGCCTATAATCGCAGCACATCCAATGAATATCCCTTCGGCTCAATTAAGAGGCTCGAATTATACCCGATGGGCGCAGTATCTACGCTTTATCTCTGCTTTGCTATCAAAGAAGAGGTGGTTAATAGTGATCTTGCAAAGTGGTATTTTGAGTCATCGCAATGGTATAAAGGCATAAACAATATTTGCGCAGAAGGAGCAAGAAATCACGGCTTGCTAAATGTCCCGACGGACGGATTTTTCAACACAGTTCATACTCTACCAAGCGATCCTAACGAACAACTTGCTGTTGTTGATTATCTCTCAAACATTCAAAAGAAATATGAAGCTGCCCAAAGGTGCTTACAAGCTATCGAGAATCTTCGTTCTGGACTACTGCAACAGCTCTTCATATAAAAAGTTGTTGCAACAAGCCGCTTCTAAGATCTATAAGGTCTTTTGTTGTATGCTTTGCTGCATCAATACGATCATCCAACGCCGACATGATAGAAGCAATACGAGCCTGCTCTTGCAGACATGGAACGATTATTTTTGTTTTTATAATTTCGCTCTTACTGATAGAAGAAACCTTTGTTCCTTGAATCATCGGGTAAAGCTGCTTCTTGAAGTAATCAGAGTTGAAGTAGTAACCAAGATACATTGGAGCGAAAGAATCTTGAGGACGGCATGGAATAGTGTGCAGTCCGGACAGAGCAGCAATATTCTCTGCTCCTATAATTTCGGTGGATTTTCCTACGGTGTAATCCTCTGCTGTATCAGCGAAAACCACATCGCCATTCCGCAAGTAGCTTAAAGCAGAAAACTTGGAAATATCCTGTTCGGCGTTTATAACAGGTACATTTTCACTATGAAGATCAAGAACTGCACCATATTTAATCAGGACATCACCGTAGTGAATATTTCTAACTCCATTGCCACCAACAGACAGATTGTCTCTGGAAAAAGTGTTGTTTTGCAAAATAGTCATCATATCGCCAAAGATGCAGAGCCGACTTTCACTTCCTGCTGATAGACGGTCAAAAAGTGAGTTGGATAATCCTCTTTTATACTTCTGATCAAGCAAGCAGAATGGAGCTATATGACCGACAAAATCCCTTGCGGTAGCGGAATATCTCTGCTACTGCAAGGGATTTACCTTTGCCTACAAGCCTCTATTTAATTGCTGAAATAGCCCTCAAGTAACGGTCTTGAGAAGCGTCCGAAACTCCGGTTTCCGGGCTTCGATGAGCCGTGGAAAGAAACGGCACTTTCAAGTGTCCTTACGGAAAGAAACGAATACGCTGAAAAGGACGGAACATACGAACACGCTACATTGTCGAAAGAAGGCATTTACGGAAAGACTGCCCGTTATGATCGAGATTTCCTTGTTTCAACTGAAAATAAGAAATACAAGGTTACACATTTGGGAGATTTGTGTTACAACCCAGCAAATTTGAAGTTTGGGGTAATTTGCTTAAATACATATGGAGATGCTATTTTTTCTCCAATCTATGTTACATTTGAAATTGACGCTTCCTCTGATCCTGATTTTATCGGTGCGTATCTCACACGATGGGACTTTATCAACAGGGCTTTGAAGTATCAGCAAGGAACAGTTTATGAAAGAATGGCTGTTTCTCCTGAAGATTTTGTTTCGATAAAGTGCTGTTTCCCTCAAAAGGCTGAACAAACACGCCTCGCTGAGTTCATAACCTTATTGGACAATCGTATAGCTGCACAGGGGAAATATGTTGAATCCCTCAAGAAGTATAAAAGAGGATTATTAAACAAGGTTTTCTCAAACACTGACGAAAAGATATATCCAACGGTATACTTATCCGAAGTTGCAGATTTCTTGCAAGGACTCACTTATAGTCCGAGTGATGTTGCAAATGCAGGGCATCTTGTTTTGAGATCATCCAACATTCAAAATGGTACTCTTTCCTTTGATGACTGTGTTTATGTGGACAAATCAATACCTGAGAGTTTACAAGTCAAATGTGCAGATGTCATTATGTGTGTGCGAAATGGCAGTAAAAGTCTTGTCGGAAAAACTGCTTTGATTCCAATTGATATGCCCAAGACAACATGGGGGGCATTTATGATGATTGTCCGGAGCAAACTAAATGACACATATATTTTTCACTATTTGAACAGTCAGATGTTCTTTTCTCAAGTCTTCAAAGATACGGGAACGGCAACGATCAACCAGATAACCAAAGGAATCCTGAACGAATGCAGGTTGCCGCTTCCACCCGAAGAGGAAAGAAAGAAAATCTCAAAAATGCTTTCTACCTTTGATGCCAAAATCTATAATGCTGAACGAACCTTATATGCACTGATGGAAACAAGGAAAGCCCTTCTGCAACAACTATTCATATAAAAAGCTGTTGCAGTAATGCCTTGCGATGAACTTGCAATAGTTCAAGTTCTCTCATACTCTGATCAATTCTGGCTGTAATTGCGTCGAAGGTTTCAATCAGTTTCTTTTGTGAGATCAAATCAGGGTATGTAATCTCAATCTTAGAGATTTCAGTCGCTTGAACATGAACAATGGACTTGCCTTGGGCAACACGAGCAATTCTGTCATTAACTACATGGTTTAGAATGTAGCTCATAATTCGCCCATCTACTTGAGTGCAACGATAAATATTAAGATCACCAGCAAGAATGATGTCCGGGAGCATTACACACGATGCGGTCGATATTTCCTCCGGCGTTTCGCCAGAGGTGGGGATTATCACATCACCGATTTGGCTGTAATACTGTTTATCTACGGATGCTTGTGTTTTGCGTACCACCTTGGATATGACCTCGTTATAGGTTGTATAAAGTTCCCCATACAATATGAATGGCGTTCCATCGGATGAAATATCTGCCTTAGATAACGGTGCGCCCTTTATAAATGTCCCTATATCACCGATTTTGGCTGTTGTCCATTCGACATTCTTGAGCTTGCAGTGTTTGGGTGATAGTAGAGTGCGAACGACACCTCTTTTATACTTCTTGAGGGATTCAACTAACTGAGCTTGAGTAGCTATTCTTTCATCAAGGACACTGAACAGTTCTGATACTTTGTCCTGCTCAGAAACAGATGGAATCTGTACCTTTATCGTTTCTATCTGAGGGTATTTCAAATTCCATGTGTCCGATGTCATACCTTGGGAGTTCTTTCTGAACTCATTGATCAATGTCACACTTTTGAAGAGTGCTGCAAAATATCCATTGTTGATCTCTTGTTTTGGCATAAGAACGGTATATGCTGGACTGACAATACCGTCGCACGGAGAAATACCGTTTGCGCCTTGCCACATTCGCATGGAATTGTAGACCATATCACCCTTGCGGACGATCTTATAATTGCTTTTGTCTTCGCTGGAATTGTCCTTTCCTTCAATCTCAGAACGAGGCTTGACCCCATCGTTCATTGTAACAGATAGTAATTCCATGTCGGATGCGCCACGCTGACTTCGCTCTGCATAGATGTCACCAATGCGGCATTGTTTGTATGGCTCATCGAAGCCCGGAAACCGGAGTTTCGGACGCTTCTCAAGACCGTTACTTGAGGATACATTTGCCATAATTATTTGCCCTCCACATCAAAGGGGAAATCAAGTCCCAGCTCATCGAAAAACGGTTTCAGTTGTGCGTCGATGCCTTTGATTTCAGCCTGAATATTGCGGATTTCTGCTGCAACAGCATTGAGGTCGATTTCCTCTTCCGGCTCAAAGGTATCAACATAGCGAGGAATGTTCAGATTGAATCCGTTCTCTTCAATCTCCTGCATAGTGGCAACATGGGCGTACTTATCGACATCCACACGATGCTCGTAGGTTTCGACGATCTTATCAATGTCGCACTCGCGGAGGATATTCTGATTCTTTCCGGCTTCAAAGTCGTTGGACGCATCAATGAAGAGGATGTTATCAGAGTTGCCGTTGCGCTCCCTCTTGAGGACAAGAACACATACCGGAATGCCCGTGCCAAAGAAAAGGTTTGCAGGAAGACCGATAACAGCGTCCAGCACATTCAGCTTTTGGATCAGGTGCTTACGGATCACTTCTTCGGCTGCGCCCCGGAACAGAACGCCGTGAGGCAGCAGGACAACAGCTCGTCCGTCTTCGTCCATGTGGTAAACCATGTGCTGCACAAAAGCAAAGTCAGCCTTGCTCTTAGGCGCAAGTTTACCGTATTCATTGAAACGCTCGTCCTCCATGAAGTGCATATCAGCAGACCAATTTGCAGAATACGGAGGATTTGCAACCTGAACACGGAACTTCATGTCTCCGAAGTAGTCATGCTCAAGCGTATCGCCATTGTAGATATTGAAGTTGCGATACGGGATGCCGCGAAGGATCATGTTCATTCGGGCAAGGTTATAAGTGGTCGAGGTCAATTCCTGACCGTAGTAGTTACGCACATTTGCATAGTTCTTGAGGCGAAGCAGCAGAGAGCCGGAACCGCAAGTCGGATCGGCTGCGTCCTTAACATCGGTTAAGCCAAGACAAGCAAGGCGGCACAGCAGCTCGGCAGGACCCGAAGGCGTATAGAACTCACCGGCTTTCTTACCGGCTGTGGCAGCGAACTGACCGATCAGGTACTCGTAGGCATTGCCTAACACATCAATCTTCGTGTCATCCACGCTGAAATTGATCTCGTCCAGCGAAGCAATGATTTTCGCCATGACAGCACTTCTATCTTTAACGGTATGCCCCAGCTTCGTAGAATCGAGCTGCATATCGGAGAACAATCCGTCAAAGTCTTCCTGCGAATCGTTGCCGATAGTGGATTCCATCAGAGCGTTGATTGCTTTCTGCAAGAACTCAATGTCGAAGGAACGGTTCTCAACCATCTTGACCATCTTGCGGAACAAATACTCCGGTTCGATGATGTAGCCGAGGTCACGCAGAGCTTCTTCTACGATGGCAGCCTTGTATTCTTCGTCATTCCAAGCATCCTCGTAGCTGATATTATCGTCTTTGAGAAGATTAACCATGTACTTCTCGGTCTTGTCGGAGAGGTAGTAATAGAAGATCATGCCCAAGATATAGTTCTTGAACTCGTATGCCTCCATATTACCTCTCAGGGCATTTGCCATCGCCCATAGTTTGTTGCAAAGCTCTTTCTGGTGAGCCTGAATAGAATTATCCATTGTTCTCTCTCCTTATTGGTATTTCTCAGTGTGCTGCCGGATAAATTCGACGATCCGGTTGACCAAAGACCTCTTCTTGAGCAGCGGCATGGGCTTCTCAATGCGGTCACGGATGTTTCCTGCATCCATTGTGCCGGAAAACTCATACTCAGAGATGATGTCCGTCAGCATGGAGGAATCAATATCCTCAGTCTTTGCGAAAGCAACGATCTCTTCTCGTTTCGCTTCATTTTCAAAGTCGTTGTATGCAGCGTCAATCTCATCTGCACTTTCAAGTCCAACAACGACACGATCCAAGAACGCTTGAAGAATTTCAACCTTGCGAAGCAACTGCGGGTTATCCGTCCTGCTCAATTCTTCCTTGATGTGCTTGATGTCGTAGTCTTTCTGCTTCTTGTCATCAAAGTGGATGTTGCGGATCAAGTTCATGATATAGGCAACATTGATGCGGTCACTCTCCATGATCTCAATGCAGAAGTCCACATCATTCAGGACAGATACGACTTCTCGATCAGTTTTTTGCCGGGAGTAAAGCATCAGATACTTGCTCTTGTAGTCCTGATACTCCTGCTCGGACATGATGAGTGCATCCTGATCAAAGCTGAACTCAATGAATGTCTGCAAAGATTGGAGGTATTTTGTCAGCTCACGGAAAGTGATGACAAACTTCTTCTGGTCATCCTCGCTCTGCATGGTATCGACGGACTCAGGATAGAGTGCCACTTCCTTGAGCTTCATAACCATTTCATTGAACTTCTCAACAAAATACTGATAGCCCGGAACGACAATGCCGGAGGTGTCCTGACTCTTGGAGAAGAGCGTCAGCGCATCATCTGTCCGTTTCTTGAGGTTGCGGTAGCAAATGATGATACCAAACGGTTTTGTTTCTTTCTCGACACGGTTCGTGCGAGAATAGGCTTGCAGCAGATCATGATACTTCAAATCCTTGTCCACATACAGCACAGAGAGCTGCTTGCTGTCAAAGCCGGTCAGGAACATATTTACGACAATGAGAATGTCCAGAGACTTCGTTTTCTTGCCTTTGACACGATCTGAAATATCCTTGTGATACGCGGAGAAGGTGTCGGTAGAGAAATTCGTGCCGTACATCTCGTTATAGTCCTTGATGATACGCTCCAAGGCATCTCGGCTATGCTCGTCCTTGCCCTCGGCATCTTCGTTCTGCCCATAGGAGAAGATACCGCTGATGTTCAGATCGTGTTTGATCTTCTTGAAGATGTCGTAATATTTGACAAGAGCTTCAATGGAGGAAACAGCAAAGATAGCCGTGTACTGACCATTTCTCGTTTTGGCTTTGTGGTTCTGGACGATGTGGTTTGCAATGAGGGACATTCTCTCATCCGACATATAGAGTTCGCCAACATCAATCGCGTCAGCCAATGTCGGATCGTCCCAGTCAAAATCGCCTTCCATCGTCTTTATGTACTCAATATGGAAACCGAGGACATTGTTATCGAAGATAGCATCCTTGATCAGATAGTTATGCAAACATTCCCCAAACAGCATTTCGGTGGTCTGTGTGATCTTGCCCTCCGTCTTTCCGTTCACTTCAAAACGGGGCGTACCGGTAAAGCCAAAGAACTGCGCTTTCTTGAAATGCCGAACAATATCCTTGTGCATATCTCCGAACTGGCTGCGGTGGCATTCATCAATGATGAAGACAACCTTTTCGTCACGGTATGCGTCCATTACCTTTTCGTATTGAGGACGCTTAACGGCATTTGCCATCTTCTGCATCGTCGTGACAATGAGCTGCCGGTTCTTATCCTTCATTTGCCGCACAAGAATGTCTGTGCGATCTGTGACATCCACAGAGCCAGCCTCAAACTTGTTAAACTCTTCGGTGGTCTGAGAGTCCAAGTCCTTACGGTCAACAAGGAAGATAACCTTCTTGATGTTCGGATTGGCTGCGAGGATTTGAGCTGTCTTAAAGGATGTCAGCGTCTTTCCTGCACCGGTGGTATGCCAGATATAGGCGTTGCGATTTGTGAGCGTAGCCTGCCTTATAAGGGCTTCTACGGCATACACCTGATAGGGGCGCATAACCATCAGAATCTTATCCGTATCGTTCAGGATGGTATAGCGTGTCAGCATCTTGATGATGTGATCCCTTGCCAGAAAAGAGATTGAGAAGTCCTTCAGGTTGGTAATACGGATGTTGTTGAAATCCGTCCAGAAGAAGGCGAGGCTATACATCAAGTCCCTGTCGGAGTTGGCAAAGTATTTGGTATCAACGCCGTTGGAGACAATGAAAAGCTGAATGAAGTGATATAGTCCGTTATAGGAGTGCTTCTTATAGCGCATGACCTGATTGACTGCTTCTCGAATGTCAATCCCCCTGCGCTTTAACTCGACCTGAATCAACGGCAAGCCATTCACAAGAATCGTTACATCATAGCGGTTGACATACTTGCCTACAACCGTTGTCTGATGTGTAACTTGGAAGATATTCTTGGTGTGATCCTGATCGAAGAAGGAAAGGTAAACCTTCGTCCCGTCCTCACGCTCAAGGACAAACTTGTCTCTCAGAATTTTTGCGCTCTGGAACACGGACTTTCCAAGCATGAGGTTAAAGATACGCTCCCACTCTTTATCGGTGATAGGCGTATCAAGTTTGGGCGCATTGAAGGCTTCAAACTGAACTTTGAAGTTCTCCACCAATGCGTCATAATCAGGAATATCGACTGTGCTGTATTCCTGCTTGTTTAGCTGCTCTATGAATTGTTGCTCAAGAGCCGCTTCGCTCTGGTATGCCATATCTTCATCTCCAATACTTGAGGATCATTTTTGGTTGCCAACCGATCCTCATTTTATTCTATCACGGCTACTGTCCGATATAACGGACTCATTTTCGTCTTATTTCCAATGTCACATCGCCATTATCCGCAATGGACATTTGCATCGTTTTCAAATACTTGTCCACAAACTGTTTCTGTTCCGAAGAACTCATTTCAATTCGAGTCGCTCTTAACGCCTCTGTGAACATCTCGTAGATATTCAGCCGCACCGCCTGATCTATGTAATGATACATCTCTTTGAACAGGGCGCCGATCTTAATATCCTCTGCATTGCCGGAGTAGAAGTCATCAATGTAGCAATAGAATATACCGGCATTGACAAGTGCGTTCTTCAAATCCGGTCCGCAGTTTTCGCGCTCTATCATGACAAGGAACCGAGCCTCCGGTAAAGAAGAAATCAGTCCCCAATAGTCGGAGTCGCTGGACACCAAAATAAAGGAATCCACATTGTTTTTGTAATGCTCCTGACAAGTTCGGGCAATCAGCATCACATCGACCAGAGACTTGTTCTGCTTTACCCGTTCGGTCATCATGTGTTCGACCGGGATGTGGGTAAAACTATCCAGAATACGCCAAGCAGATGCACTATGCACATCATCAAACAGGATGATGGATGCTATCTTCTGTGTGTACTGATAGTCAAGATTCTTGAGCGTAGCGCAGAGCTTGTACGGATCAGAGTTTTCACAATCTACCACTACGACAACCTTTTCGCTGCTACCAATAAACTCGTAGATGCTTCCTTTAATGTAACTTCCAGCATCAGAAACTTTACTGTACTCTGTAAAGTAGTCACCGTTCATTTGATAAAGCAGCGTCACGAATTTTTTATCGTTATAGAGCAGATTACCGACATCCTCCGGTTCCCAGTTTATATACATCTGGTAAGGATAAAAGAGCAAGTGAGCGTAATAAATATCTGCTGCTGCTTTTGTCCCTTCCTCTTTCAAGCCATCTGGCATGAGAAAGAGGTTTTTTACATACAGCCAATTCAGCCAAAGAGGAAATAGCTTCTTGCAATTATTGATCCGATCAGAAATCAGCTTGTTTATCTCAACGATATGCTGATTTAGCTTCATGCTGGACTTCTTTATAAAACTAATGCCATCCGCATTTAGTTGTTGAAGGCTATCCTGCGGCACATATTCCGGCATACTGCTGATTGAGAGATAACTAAACTTCATGCGCTCGTTGATATGCTTGAAGTTTCTTTCAATCGCTGTCCTTATGATACACAAATGACGGATTATCCGTGCCGTTTTGTCTGCATCAAGTTTTTCGTATATCTCTATTTTGGGTGCTTCATGCTCATTATCAAAAATTCGTTTCGGAACACCAATCAAATATGCAACCTTAGAAACAATTTCATAGGTGCTGTCTTTGTAGGTGACTCGATCATCTGTGGGAAACGCCTCCGCTTCAACGAGGGCATTTTTCTCAGTCACAGCATTCTCAAGGACATCCATATATGCTCCTTTCGCTGAGGTATTTTTCTCTACCTATAACAAAATAGCCGCACGAAAACTCGGACCTACTTCTTGCCCGTTCGCACAGCTTCACATATATCTCCAATGTCACAATTCAAATAGTCGCAAATGCGCAGCAGAACAGAGAGAGCTACATCCTCGTTCTTATTGAGCTTACTCATCGTGCCAGGAGACAGCTCTATATCCTTGCGTAAAGTTGATTTTGGGATCTCTCTTTCGATGAGCATGACCCATAATTTCTTATAGCTTATCTTCATAAAAGCACCTCTCTCAAACGCTTATAGTGAGACTCATTATATTATACACCAAACGCTTCAAATTTTCAATACGATGCTCCAAAAATTCAAAATATATTTCAAGTTCATGGAGCGCATTACGAAGAAGAAAGCCTGAGCCGATTTATTCATACGGCTCAGGCTTTGGTGGTTATTCCAACTCGCTACTTTTGGATTTTTCATGCTCCTGTGAAAGCGTTGGACTGAGGAAATCATCGACATTTGCCTTCATGGTATCAATCACTTTAGCCTCTTTTTTGAGCCTTGCTCGTTCGTCGTAGAGACGCTGCTGCTCTTCCAAAAGGCGTTGCTGCTCGGCTTGCAGAGACTTCATACTTGGAAGTTTTTCACCATCTTGCATAGCAAGCAATGTACTCTTTGCTGCTTCAAAAACGACAAGCTCTGCCTCGTGCGCAGCTCGAAAACTCTGCTTGTTCTTCGTCTTTGAGTAGGCATCATAGACCGGCTTGAGCTTTTGATAGGTTGAGATATTCTTGATAAGCGGCTGCACCTTTCGGAGCTGCGCTTCAACGACTTTCAAGTCAGCGCCGGTACGCTCATAAGAACTATGAATGTCTTCGACTTTCTTTTCAAGATCGGCATATTGAAGCAGCTCGTTCTCAGTGAGGTAGTTTAGCGTTCTGGCGGCTTCTTTGAGGATCTTAATCTTCATAGAATGCTCAAAGCCCTTGCTGTCGATCTGCTTAATTCTGTTTTGAATATCGCTGATGAGAGAGATGTTCTTCCTACCGTTCTGCATCTGCCGTCTGCGGGCATTGCGTCCTTGAATGCGTTCCTTGATCCGGTCCTCGGTGTAGTTATCTCCGATGGTTTTTGCACGGGTGAAACGCTCTTGCCCTTCGGCACGGAAGGAGATGTATTTGCCGGTTTTGATTTCATATCCGGCGTCCTGCATCAGCTTCAAAAACTCATCGTAGTCCTTTGATGTGATCACATAGCGATCAATGGTCTGCTTGAGTTTTTGCTTCCAACTTGTACCGCGTTTGGCTTCGGTGTATTCCTTGTAGTCCATGCCTTTTCCCTGAGAGGGAGGAATAACTGACAGCCCGTGTTCAGCACATATCTCATCACTGAGATGCCGCATCTCACGATAGGTTTTCTTATTGCTTCGGTACGCATGGAAGTCAACATAGTTGACAGCGTTAAAGATAATATGATTGTGGCAATGCCCCTTGTCGATGTGCGTTGCAATCACATACTCGTACTTTCCCTTGAGCCATTCGTCGGCAAACTGCTTACCGATTTCATGCGCTTGTTCCGGCGTGACTTCATCAACCGCAAAGGATTGGATCAGATGTCGGGCGATCACCTTCGGCATCTGCATTCCTTGTTGAGCAGCAAGATTTCTTGTCCACTCAAATTCCTTCGCTGCGGCATCGCTGGCAGCGCAACCATAGGAAGAGACATAGAGCTGGTCATCTGTTTTCTGCGGATCAAGAATGTATGCGAGAGCCTTGTTCACAGTTCCTCGGATTGGCTTGATTTTAGTAATCGCCATATCTCAGCCTGCCTTTCTTTCAGCTCTGCAACATCGTCCTCATAGAAGTGTCCTGTGGAGTTGATTCGACGGCAAATGTGATTGATATTTGCCGCTGCGCGAGAAACTGCTGCGGCAAGTTTCTTCTGCTGCGTGTAGTCCACTTTGATGATGTAACCGTCAATCGCCATCTTGCGAAGATATGCTCCCATGTTGTTTGTACCAAGCTGTTTCATCTTTCCTTTGATAATCCGTTTCTCGTCATCTGAAACAAAGAAGAGTATCTGATTTGGTCGTGTTCTGTTTGCCATAAGCGGTTTGTCCTTTCATAAAGATAGAGGGTTTGGGAGACATCCCAACAAGCATTTTCTGGATTAAGGGGAGGGTTTCCTTAATCCAAAATCGCCGTGTGTATATACACCGGCTGTGCTTGCTATTCTCTAAAATCGTAATCTTAGTTGGAAGTCCCCCGTAAAATACCCCTTCGTAATACAACGGACAAATTCCGCGTTTTTGTCTCACGCACAAAAGAAAAAGACGCCCGAAAGCGCCTTTTTAGTATTGTTCAAGCGATGAGAACGCATCACTCTCAATGGTCAGGATGTCATCCATCGGGATCTTCGTGCCGTCCTGCATGGTAATCAGGCGTTCAAAATCATCCAGCTTTTTCACGATGCCTGTTGCTTCAAGATAAGCACCACCGGCTTTTCGCTCATCTGCTTTGAAGTATGTGATTGCCACCTCCGGCTCATCTTCAAGGTGCTCCACAAGGAGCTGAAACTTCAAATTTAGGTTATTGAGTTCTTCATCATCCAACTCAATCTTTATGTCGGTCAGACGCCCGGTTTCTTTGATAGCGGCATCATAACCAGTGAGAGCTGCGAACGGAGAAAACTGAGCTGCACGATCTGACATCGGCATCTGCGGTCTGGTTGCAGAGACATGGTGAGGCATATTAAGAATATCACCATATTTTTGCTCAGAGTAATTCATGCCGCACCACCTTTCTTTTAGATCCTGTTGTATATCTCAAGTGTTTTATTACGAAGCTGCTGTAAGTGTTGGTGTAACTCCCATGTTTGATTTTCGTCTTCACTCAATCGTTTAGCAATCTCTTGGAATTTGCGTTCACGCGCGTAGTCATCGGATATGTAAACATAGTCAATAAAGCATTGGTGACACCAATAATTTCGGATTTCTCGAATTTTCTCCAACAACATATAGTCCCGTTTAGTAAGATCGGGGTGTCCATCGCTATAATCTAATTCCTTTACTTTTTTTATCATTGACCCCAGATTTACTTTTTCAAGAGCATCAAGGTTTTTGTCAAAATCACCCTTGCACATTCCGGCATAAATCAACTTCAAGTCATGCTCAATACACTGAACTTGCATTATCAACTCACTGTGAATCAGTTTGAATTTGTCTCGTGTCATATCTATTCTCCTTACGCCTTATGCCCACCAATCTGCTCATTGCGGTCCTTTGCGGTTGCGCCTTCCTCCAAGTTCATGCCTTTGAGTATGGCGTTCTTTCCATACTTCTTCTTGATGATGAGCATTGCCTGTTGCATTTTCTTTTCCCGATCCAGGTCTGCTTTTTCGCGCTTTCGTTGTGCTTCTAAGGCAGTGAAATCTGTGAAGAGATCAAGCTGCTCATAGCCTCCGTTTTTCACTGGCGCGTCTGCTTCTGGAACAACATGATTTGCTGTGATATTCAGCCGACGCACAAGAAGATTCTTGTCCACGATCCTATCAAAGAGTTCTGCCGTAGCACACATTATTTTCTTCGTAGATGATGTGTGACCGTCAAGATTGATTGAGCCGTGCGCCTGTTTTGGTATCTGCCGTCCGTAATGGTCTTTTACAACTGTCCCGTGATATTTTCGGCTTCGTTCGGGATCGGTGAGGTTTTCTATATCGTAGCCAACTGTGATGACGATTTGATCTGTCACAAGTCCTTTGTCCACCAAGTCCAGCACGAGAAGATCAGCCATCTCACGGAGGACGAGCTTTGCCTTTTCAGCCTCATAGGGGCAATGCAGGACTTGTCCTGAGCCTAAGCTGTTGGTGCTGGGCTTGTAGGCTTTGATTGCTTCAACCGTGCAAGGCTCCCAGCCCCACGCATGGTCGATCAGCAGTTCTGCGTTCTTGCCGAAAAGTTTGTAAAGCAAGTCCTCATTTTTCGCCGAGCATCGGGCAACATCGCCCATCGTAAACATTCCGTTTTCTTCGAGCTTCTTTGCATAGCCTCTACCGACTCTCCAAAAGTCTGTGAGCGGCTGGTGCGTCCAAAGCTCACGGCGAAACTTCATCTCATCCAACTCTGCAATACGAACGCCGTTTTTATCTGCCGGAATGTGCTTTGCCACAATATCCATCGCAACTTTGCTGAGAAAAAGGTTTGTTCCAATCCCGGCGGTTGCGGTGATACCGGTTGTCTCAAGCACATCCAAGATCATCTTCATCGCAAGGTCATGTGGCGTGAGATGATAGGTGTTCAGATAATCCGTCACATCCATAAACACCTCGTCGATGGAGTAAACCACAATGTCTTCCGGCGCAACATACTTCATGTAGACCTCATATATCTGCGTACTGATCTCCATGTACCGAGCCATTTGCGGCGGTGCGATGATGAAGTCAATCGCAAGCTCAGGATTAGCTTGCAGCTCAGAAAAGAAATGCGATGATCCTTCGAGCTTTCGTTTCGGTGCATCGTGCTGTCTTCCTGCGTTCGCTTCTTTGACACGCTGCTTCACCTCAAACAATCTGCCGCGTCCTGAGATGCCATAACTCTTGAGGGATGGGGTAACAGCAAGGCAAATGGTTTTGTCAGTCCGGCTTTCGTCCGCGACAACAAGGTTTGTGTCCAGAGGATCTAAGCCTCTATCACGGCATTCGACGGAGGCATAGAAGCTCTTGAGGTCGATGGCAATATAGGTGCGTTGTTTCAACTCCTGTGCCTCCTTTTTATCACTGCATCAGTTCGCCAAACTGGAATTTGTATTATTGGTTACTATATTTGGCGGCTTGTTCTTTCCAGTATGCCATAATATTTTCAACCATTGTAATACATTCATTTTTAGCAGTAGTTTCATTATATTCTTGCATATTGCTGAAAATATGTCCGCATGGTTCTAAATCATCATCTTCAAAACCACCACAGACACCAACAAGCCATTTACCAAGCAACGACGCTTTGAATTTGAAAATGTAATAATGCATTTCATTAAAATCAAATTCACCTGCACATTCAATTTTGAAAGGCTTTTTTCCTAATTCATGAGGGTCAGATAACCACTCAATCATTGCTGTTTGTGCTGCGTATAGCTGTTCCTTATTCATTTCCATCTACCTCCAAAAATCCCGATTTGTTTCGTAAATTCTCTTCCCAAACGCATACGATTCCTGCAAACGCTCCGTCCTATCAAAGCGGCATCGGCGTCCGGGCGATCAGAATGACCGCCAGAATCGCGCCCACAAATGCCGATGCTCCTATGGCTGCCAACACCTTTTTGCTGAGTTCCTTCTTCGCGGCTTTGCAGATCAGTGCGGCGCAAGCCATGCAGACAGCCGCAGCAGCAAGTGCAATGCCCAGCGTTTCCCATAGCCAAGAAAGTTCATGTAGGATTTTCATGCGATCATCATCTCCTGTTCGTTAAACTGGAATTTGTCCTTATAAAGCATTTACTCCGTAACCGCAATCTTGATCACGCCGTCCAGATGGTTTTCAAAGATGCGGTATGCCTCTTCAATATCTGCAAGAGGGTATCTGTGCGTGATCAGCGGCGTTGTATCGATCTTGCCTTGCTCGATCAGGTTTAGGATTTCCGCGCAGTCGCAGCCATCCACACCTCCGGTCTTAAAGGTCAGATTCTTGCCGTACATATCGGGCAGAGGGAGTGCTTGCGCCTCGTCGTAGAGAGCAACCACCGTCACAACGGCATTAGGTCTGGCACACATCCACGCAAGCTGGAAGGTGTCCTTCGCTCCGGCGACCTCCAGAACCACATCCGCGCCGCCGTGATCCGAGTTGGCGTGGACATAATTCTCACATTCCTCCGGTTGGCAGAGCAGCACATCAGGATAGTGTTCCTTGACAAACTGCACTCTTGCCGGATCTTTCTCGCATACAATGATCCGCTTCGGCTGTTTCAACATTACGCAAAGCAGCGTACAAATACCGGTCGGTCCCGCACCGATGATCAGAACTGTATCTTCATTTGTGATCTCGGAGATACGAGCCGCCCAGAATCCCGTTGCCAGAATATCTCCTACGAATAACGCCTGTTCATCGGTCACGCTGTCGGGGATCTTGTTCAGCCCCTGATCGGCATACGGCACTCGGACAAACTCAGCCTGTCCGCCGTCGATGCGGCAACCTAACGCCCAACCGCCGTTTTTGTCGGTGCAGTTGTTGACAAAGCCATGCTTGCAGAAGAAGCACTCACCGCAGAAGGTTTCTACATTTACCGTTACCCGATCACCGGGCTTGACATTCGTAACTTCTGCGCCGACTTCTTCCACGATGCCAACCATCTCGTGACCTACGGTAATACCGGGAACGGCTCTCGGCACAGAGCCATGCTTGATGTGCAGGTCACTGGTACAGATGCTCCCCAGCGTTACGCGGACGATTGCATCCCGTGCATTTATGATCTGCGGCTTCGGCTTGTCGGTCAGGGCAAACTTGCCATGTTCAATATAGGTTAATGCTTTCATTTGTTTTCCAGCCCTTCTGCCCATTTTGCAAGGTCAGCACCGCTGACGGATGCCTTGAAGACTTTGCCGTTCAGCAATTTCGCTCCCTTGCAGCTCGGCAGCAGCTTTTCGTTGGTCTTGCCCATATCGCTGCCACCAGAAGTTGCAAACGGGATGATAGTCTTGTCGGTCAGATCATAGCTTTCAAGAAAAGTGTTGATGATCGTCGGCGCAACATACCACCAGATCGGGAAACCGACAAACACGGTATCGTAGTCGTTCATATTGTCGCGCTTACCGGTAATGGCAGGACGGGATGCCGGATTGTTCATCTCAATCGTACTGCGCGATTTCTTGTCCATCCAGTCAAGGTCAGCTTTGGTATAGGGTACTTCCGGCTCAATGGCGTAAAGGTCTGCGCCGATAGCCTCGGATAATTTCTCTGCCACCTTTGCGGTCACACCGCTTGCAGAGAAGTATGCAACTAATTTTCTGCTCATAAATGCCTCCAATTTTATTCGTCTTGATCCAGTCCGCCGTTCAGTACAAGGTACAGCAGTACCTCCATCATGTCAGCGATCTTTGCAAGTGTAATATCTTCATCTTTAGACTTGATAATCAGGCGGAAAACTGCATAGAAAACATCGTTTCGATCAAGCTCAGTTTCGGTTTCAAATCGTTCGAGAAGGTTTTCGATGCGATCCAAATCCGGTCTGTCCTCCGGCTTGAACGAATCCTGCATTCCCAGCAAGGAAGCAAGCCGTTCATCTTTCATAATCGCATCGTATTCCACAAGTTGCTTTGCTTCTTCCGGCATCAGCTCATCAAAGTAGTTGATGAAGATGTGGACACGAATGCCACCGTCCTTGTCGGGAGAGAAGCAGATGGAGTGCGACTTATCCGCGATCTCCTTCAAAAATCCGAGGTCTTCCGGATCACCAAACTCTGCGAAGGGAAGAAACATATTGATTTCAGAATGCCAGTGATGGTAGTCAACAATTCCCTCAATACGACCACGATGCCGTTCCACAAACGCATCGCAGCGTTCCAGAAGGTACTCATAGTTCTTCTTGTCCTCAGGAATGATGATCTTTGGTATTTTGTCCATTGCGTCGGAGTACGCTTTCAGCATACCTCCGTTGACTGCACGGTCAAATACTTCATTGCACCACTCATCGTATTCACCTGACTCAGCTTCTCGATAATCCCGCTCAAAGATAATATCGTCCATAGCCTTACCCCTTTACGATTTTCTCAAGCTGCTTTTCGGTCGCAGCAGGAAGAAGTAATTGAAGGTGTCTCAAAATACGCTTTCTGGATTTTTGCGGATCTTCCCTGTATGCAGATGTGATGAAGTCATAACCAAAGATGACTTCCGGTGCTGAATACTCTGCAACGCCCCAACCGTAGGGCTTACCGTATTTGTCCTGCATATAGACGAAATCTGCAATGCAGACATAGCTCTGCATTTGCAGCCGTGTGATGCTGGCTTCAAAGCCAGTGTTTCCGCCCTTGCGGTAGTTCCTGACTTCTTTCAGACGCTTGGAAAGGATTCTGCCTTCATCTGCTATGGTTTCATAAAGCTCCTTGTCTTTGTAGGATGCCAGACCGTCATCCCAACGGGCGTCAAAATCATAGCCATCGCGCCGGAAGTTTGCAAAGTCAGGAATCCACTCTCGGCTCACGAATCCAGCTTTCTTGTTAAATAGTTTTCCATAGAGGCATTTGCCGCTCCGTGCTGCCGGTCCTTTCCATTCCCACGGACCGTCCGCGTCATCTGCAAACCACAACTCCGGTGGGCATAGCTCTTCAACAGAGAAACCGGGAATCTCGTTTCGGAAGAAGGGCAGGAACCCGTATTGCTCAACGGTGGCAATCAGGTCATCGGCGCTATGTAGTTGTCCTGCGTATGCTTCAATCATTGTTGCTCCTCTTCATAATACCTAAGACAATCCTCATTACAGGATTGTGTTGGTTTCGACAACAGGCATCCCATATAATGAATTTATCAGACAGGAAAGTCCTTAAAAACATCTAATATCGCTGTTTTCATCCTTCCGGTTTGATCTGCTTCAAAAAGTCTGCATGAGGGACATAAGGCAAGTTCAATCCCCATCCCATACGATTCATTTCATTTAACTTAATCAGCATCAGATTGATGTTCGTTCCCATCATTGCTGAGAGCTGCACCACATCATAGCCTTCTTGCATATACTCAACCAATTCGTCATTGTCGATGATGAGATGGGCAGCAAAAGCATTTGCCTCGTATTCCGGCTTAGATCGCATATCGAACAGCGTAAACTCCGGCAAGGCATTTCCTTTCTTGGCAAGATCGCGGTGGAACACATCATGTCCGATTTCATGACCGCAGACCATCTGCATGACCATGTGTTCCATGCCGGAGTTCAGCAGGATGTGTCTTTCTTTGTGCCGGTAGGTATACATTCCCAGCAGATCGTTCAGCGTGTCTATGTAATGCACATAGATACCAAGCTCACGGGCGATTTTCAATGTATCTCTCGTGCCGCAGCTTCTCACAATGCTGTTTGCTTTTTTATAAATTTCCTCGGAGCGAATGATCACGGAACGCTCACCCCCTTCAAGTTGCAAGTTTCCATTTTGATTATAGCAAAGGAATGGTACGATAAAACGGACAGTTAGGCGTTTGGATCGCTGTCAGTCGCTTTATATTTCTTCGGTGTGTATTTCTCGACATTACGAGCTTTGGACTCCCAGTAAATATCCTGCAATGCCTTCATCACAGCATCCTTGTCCTGTTCGGACAGTATGCCTCCGGCAAATAGACCCGACATACCATCAATCAAGTCCTGCGCCTGTTTCATTCCACGAGTGCCATATTGCTCGGATGCCTGAACGACAAACGCATCGTCCTCGCTCAGAAAGTAATTGATGTCAACACCGAAGAAGTCAGCGATTTTCTTGTAGTTATCCCTTGTCCGAGGGAAAGAAAGATTGTTTTCGTACCGGGTGATCATGCGTCTGTTGATACCTAAACCGTCAGCTACCTGCTGCTGAGTCAAGTTCTTTTTTTCTCGCTCTGCCTTGAACTTCTCACCGAATGTCATTTTGGTAATCACTCCTGTTCACAAAAAGTTTGCGACATTGAATTGCTCAAACCTATTGACAAGAGCATTTCAAATGCGTATAATAATGCTGTGAGTATTTCAACTACTCATATTCTACTCGGAACTGCTCATCCTGTCAAGGGGTTGAGCAAAAATACAAGAAAAAGTTACAATTCACGGCTGCGGTTTCCCCGTAATCCAGCCGTGAATCTGAGAAACGGAGTGAGGATCGCAAAATGGAGTGTCAATGCAGGAAAGCCTATGTGTCGGTGAATGTGGATGTTGACGAAGAAGGAACGGTGCATCCCCGTTTTATCCGATGGAAGAACGGTCTGATTTTTCAGATCGATCAAATTCTTTACAAGTGCCGTGCCAGCTCTAAGAAAGTTGGCGGCGGTGGTATTCGCTACACCGTCATGATTCGAGGAAAGGAGTCTTTTCTGTTTCATGAAGGAGACAAATGGTTTGTCGAAGCAAAGGAGAGCAGCTAATGATTTTATCCCACAAGGAAATAGAAGAAATTGCCGCAGCCGTAACAGAGGACTTTAACGAGTTCTTTTTCGGCTCTCAGGTTGAAGAAGTCCAAGCTCCAAGGGCTACGCCCATTGACCAGCTTGCAAAGGACTATCTCGGTCTTACCGTATCATTCGCAAAGCTGTCGAAGGACGGGAGCATCTGCGGACTTACGGCTTATGCCGATACAGAGTACGCAGTTGAGGAAGGAGGCGCTATCCGCAAACTTGCGCTCAGGCAAAATCAAGTTCTGCTGGATGAGAGTTTTATTCAGCCCGGACAAGTTCGGGCGCTTTGCGGAAAACGCAGATTCACATTAGCGCACGAGTGCGCCCATCAGATTCTCTATCAGATGGAGAGTGATGATGTCAAACAGGCTTGCAGAAAGAAATACGCTGCAAGGACAGCCTACTCCCTCCGGGACTTGAAGACTCGTGAGGATTGGAATGAGTGGCAAGCAAATGTACTGGGTGCGGCACTTCTAATGCCGCAGAAGGAAATTGACCTTGCCATGTGGTTTTTTGCCGGAGGTAGGAAGCTCAAGTGCTATGAAGGGCGTTTCACCTACAATGACAGACTGACATTGACAAGGCTCTGTGGGCAACTCGGTGTCTCAAAGTCTGCCGCCGTAATCCGGCTCAGGCAGCTCGGCTACCTCGAAGACATGGCATACAGTGATTATGCCGATCCGTTGGAGGTGCTGACATGAAGCGAAATATCCGCGTCAAGGACCCATCCCCGGAGATGCTTGTCAAGATCAGACGGGCGCGTCACGCCATCTCATCACAAGAGATGAGAATTATCAAATGCCCATACTGTGGGCATAGTGCAATCCATGTTTTTGAGGACACACGAGGTCATGTCCAAGCTAAATGTAAAATGTGCGGACGAGAAACCGTGTTCAATGTCCTCAGTATGAGACGGTTATTCCTCAACCTCAGATAGAGGTAGAGATAACAAATAAATATTTTTGATAGCTGTGCTGTGGAGCCGCTGATTGGTGAGTCTTCCTAATGCCGCATGAACAGAGTGTTCGCACTCTGTTTTATCGGCATGGGATCATGAACTCACCGGTCATGCGGCTCTTTTTTTAGTCTCTTCCATCCGCTGCTCTGCGATGCAGCGGAAAGGAAGAACTATGAAAACCCCAATCGAATTTGACTATGACCTCTGGACTACGGAGGACGGCAAGTGCATGGTGCGCGTGAAGCAAACCGGCGAAGTATGCGAGGTCAGCAGAGAAACAATGAAGATTCTGCGCAACGAAGAAAAGAAACTCAGACGCTCTATGTCGGGAGTACCTGTCATTGGATGTGAAGAAGAGGAAACTACCTTACTTTCACTTGACTATGTGAGCTATGAAGGCGGCGAAGACATGAGTCCAGCTTGGCTGGCTGATCCTTTGGATTTCGAGAACGATGCTCTTTTTCACATTCGGCTCAAGGAGTTCAAAGCCGTTTTAACTCCTTTAGAGTTAAGCGTTTTTGAATGCTGTATTGTCAGGGATTTGACCATGCGAGGCTATGAAGAAGAGTTTCATGTGGACAAGTCAAAGGTATCAAGGGCAAAAAAGAGCATTCAGGAAAAATATAAAAAATTTTTTTGATTTGCGTGAGACAAAACGCAAAAAAATGTCCGTTGTAGTGTGAAGAGGGCGAACAAGCCTCCTTCGCGTTCCTTGACAACTGAATAGTTCAGTGCTGCGGATCTTTCCTCTTTTCTCGAAGCAACTTATCTTCTGCCGCCAAGACCTCCAACCGGAGTGAGCGATCAACAGAGAGATTAAACAGCCGTGTGGTGCGGCTGCTTGCCATGATGGAAAAGTTGGGTACAATGATACTTCCGTTTCTTCTTTTGAAGGGGCGGCTCGGAGCGATCCTCGGAGGGGTGAGAGTCCCATGATACCGATTAACCGTTGGTAGTCCGCAGCATTCCCTATTCAGCAGGGGTGCGAGCTGCAAATATGCTGATACAAAGAACACTGTAACAAACACCCGCAAGGGTTTATCAGTGAATACAATGGGCAGCAGTCCATCACGGATTGCTGCCTATCAATTTGCTGATAAGGTGTTCTCGCGGCTTTACGCATAGAAAGGGAAAATTTGGTCAGAATATTTATTGTAAAGGCGGTGATTGTATATGGCGAATGAGCAGAGCAAGAAAGACCTTCTTGAGTCGTTGGTTGATATTCGTGATGTGAAGATTGACAGGAGCAAGCCTGTTGAAGAGCGTATGAAGTCCTATGTAGAGCAGATCAAGAATCCGTATTTATTCAAGGTCGGCAATACAATCGTCAGAGTTTCCTACGCCAATACTCAGGCAACCATCAATGATAACTTCGTAAACCTTCTGGCGAGTATGTAAAGCAAAGGTCGAAGGTCCCGAAATGAATCTTTTTTGTGAACAAAGCAAATAAGGCTGGAATCTTGGTTGAAGATGTGCTATAATAAGCATGGACAAAATCAGTGAACACCACTGCCTACATTTAGTTTTCGGGCTTTCTGACCGGAATAATGTAAGGAGTGGCGTTTTATGCTGAAATTATCTTTAGACAGAGATTATAAAGCCGCCATCTACCTACGATTATCGAAGGAAGATGGCGATTTTTCTTTTTCCGGTGAGAAACTTGAGAGTGACAGCATTTCCAATCAGCGGTTGTTGATCATGGATTATCTCAAGAAGCACCCGGAAATCACAGTAGTTAAAGAATACTGCGATGACGGCTTTACCGGCGCAAACTTTGAGCGTCCTGATTTCAACAAAATGATGGATGCGGTTCGAGCCGGAGAAATTGACTGCATCGTGGTCAAAGACCTTTCTCGTTTTGGTCGTGAGTATATCGGATCTGGTGAGTATATCCAGAAGATATTTCCGCGCCTTGGCATTCGTTTCATAGCGATCAATGACCATTATGACAACGCCCAACCGGGTGCAGCGGATAACGAGCTGGTCTTGCCCTTCAAAAATCTGATGAACGATTCGTACTGCCGCGACATTTCTATCAAAGTCAGAAGTAATCTTGAAGCCAAGCGTCGGAGCGGTCAGTTTGTCGGCACCCGTGTTGTATTCGGATATATGAGATCACCGGATAACAAAAATCAGTTGGTCATCGATCCCGAAGCAGCATCCGTGGTGCAGGAGATTTTCAAATGGAAAGTGGAAGGATTGTCTCCGGCTCAGATAGCCGATCAACTCAACACAGCAAATGTACCGTCTCCGATTGAGTACAAAAAGGCAAAAGGCTCTAAACAGCGCACTTGTTTTCAGACAAAACAAGTAGCCTTATGGAGTGCCGTTGCAATCTACCGCATTTTGAAAAACGAGATTTACACCGGAACGCTGGTGCAAGGAAAAACAACCTCTCCAAACCACAAGGTTAAGAAGACGGTGGCAAAGCCGTCTAATGAGTGGTCACGGACAGAGAACGCGCACGATCCCATTATTGCTCCATCTCAGTTCGATCTCGTCCAGCGGCTTATGCAGGACGATACAAGAAGCCCTGTCGGAGCAAAAGGTGTGCATCCTTTTTCGGGAAAAATCTTCTGTGCGGATTGTGGTAGCCCTATGGTTCGTCGGGTTACACGCACGGGCGGTCACGAATATGCCTACTTCATATGTGGGGGAAACAAGAACGACAAGAAATCCTGCTCGTCCCATAGCATTAAGGAATCCGTTGTTTATGATACGGTTCTTGCAGTCGTACAAGGTCACATTGCGGCAGCTATGGATATGGCAGATGCACTGACGCAAATCGACAATCTTGCTTGGGAAAACCGAGAGCTTGAAAAGATCAATGCAAAAATAGCTTTTCAGGAAGAGATTATCGACAAGAACAGAAGGCTGAAAACCGGCGCGTATGAAGACTTCAAAAGCGACTTCATATCCCGTGATGAATACAAGATTTACACTGCCCGGTTTGATCAGCAGATTGCAGAAGCAACTGAAACTATCATGAGCCTCACCGGTGAACGCAACAGCGTCATGGGAGGCTTGGCTGAACAGCAAGGCTGGCTGGCTCAGTTCAAAGAGTATGAAAACATTCAAGAGCTTACCCGAAGAGCCGTGGTCAGCCTCATCGAATATGTCCGCGTTAATGAGGACAAGGAGATTGAGGTTCGTTTGATGCACGGAGATCGGTTTGCATCCATTGTGGACTTCCTCAGCGAACAAAAGGAAAAGGAGGCAGCCAAGAGAATAATCCATTTGACAAGGGAGGCGGTATAAATGGCACGAGTATCACGCAAAAAGCAAAACACGGTACAGACTCAGGTTGATACCTCCGTCCGCATTTGGAAAACCGCCCTTTATGTCAGATTGTCCGTAGAGGACAACGGAAAAGACTCCGATTCCGTTGAGAACCAGACAGCACTTCTGGAAGAGTATGTTGCCAATCATCCCGGATTGAACAAGGTTGCCATCTTCATTGATAACGGCTATACCGGCACAGATTTCCTGCGTCCGGAGTTTAACCGTATGATGGAGGCAGTCCAGGCAGAGCTGATAGATTGCATTGTAGTTAAGGATCTTTCCCGTTTGGGGCGTAATTACATTGAGACTTCTCAGTTTATTGAAAAGATTTGCCCCTTTTACGGACTGCGGTTTATAGCGGTCAATGACTCCTATGATACCGCAACCGTGACGAGTGAAGGTCAACTCTCGGCATCTTTGTCCAACATCGTTAATGACTACTATGCGAAGGACATTTCAAGAAAAGTCACTTCGGCATTGCAAGCGAAAATGGAGCGCGGTGACTATATCGGAAATTATGCTCCCTATGGCTATCGCAGAGATCCTGAGAGCAAAAACCACCTGCTTGTTGATCCTGAAACAGCACCGATTGTCCAGCAGATTTTCGAGTGGAGAGCTGCCGGAGTTAGTTATATGGGCATCAACAAGAAGCTCAATGATGCCGGAATCCCATCCCCCAGTCAAAAGAAGTTTGACAGCGGCATCGTAACCAACAACAATCGTAAAGACCGGACGATCCTTTGGAACAAGCACAAGATTACTGAGATATTGAATGACATTGTATATATTGGTCATCTCGCTCAGAAGAAGGGCAGTCAGTGCCTTTACAGTGGCATCCCGTATCACATTACCTCCAAGGATGAGTGGATTATAGCGAAAAACACGCACGATCCTATCATAAGTGATGAGCTGTTTGAGAAAGTCCAGCAGATCAACAAAGAAGCCGTGGAACGCACGAAAGCAAATTCCGGCAAGTACGATCATCTGCCCAAAGCAGTGAATATCTATGGCAAGAAATTCGTTTGCGCTGATTGTGGTGCAGTCATGAAGCTGACACGATCCATCAGTACAAAGAAAGACAAGGCTTATTTCACATTCAAATGCCCCACCTATGCAGAACACGGCGCACGAGGCTGCTCCGACATCAAGATGCGTAAGGGTGATTTGGATGAAGCGGTATTTGCGTTTATCAAAGCGCAGATGGATGTCTTTCTCGATATGGAAAGCACGATCCGCCGATTGCTTGCTATGAAGAAGTCCAAGCTCAAGCAAAACAACACTGTTCAGGAGATCAGGGCTTTGAAGCAGAAGTTGGCTCATAAACAGTCTCTTCTCAGTGGAATGTATGTTGATCTCAAGGAAGGCTTGCTTTCTCAGGAGGAATATGGTCATCACCGTGAGATCATCGGAGAAGACATTCGTGCATTGGAATTGAAACTCTCTGAGCTGGAATCTGCAAAGACGGAAACCGAAGAGCAGATTACAGGCGAGATGAAGTGGAAAATTATGATTCAGCGTTATTATGACGCAACCGAGATTTCGGCTGATATGGCAGATGCATTCATCGAAAGCATGAAACTTCATGCTGATGGTAGCTTGGAAATCAAACTCAGCTACATGGACGAGTTTGAAGCACTTACAAGCACTTGTGAAAGACTCAGAAAGGAGGTCGCATGATGAAAAATCAAATTGCTATCTATCTCAGATTGTCCTTGGAAGATGTGGATAAGCGGACAAACGCCGTAAAAGATGACAGCAACAGCATCGCTTCTCAGCGTTTGCTCATCAACCGTCATCTGGATCAGACACCGATGCTTTGCAATCTTCCTCGGATTGAGTTCTGCGATGACGGATTTTCCGGCACCAATTTTGACCGTCCTGATTTTCAGCGGATGATTGAATGCGCAAAGCGCGGTGAGATTAGCTGTATTGTTGTGAAAGACCTCTCTCGCTTTGGAAGAGACTATCTTGAGGTTGGCGATTACTTGGAGCATATCTTCCCGTTCCTCGGCATCCGCTTCAAGTCCATCAATGACCATTATGACAGTGCAACGCATGAAGGCAAGACTATCGGGATGGATGTTGCCTTCAAAAACCTGATCTATGACTATTACAGCAAGGATCTTTCGCAGAAGGTTAAGTCTGCAATGCGAACGAAGCAGCAAAAGGCACGGTTCGTGAATACCGTCCCTTATGGCTATAAAACGCATCAGGATGACAAGCATCAGCTTGTCATAGACGAAAGAACCGCCCCGGTGGTACGAGGAATTTTTCTGAATGTTATCGACGGAAAGTCCTGCACTCAGATTGCCAAAGAGCTGAATGCGGAGGGCATCCTGACACCGGCTCAGGCAAAAGCGATTCATAGCAGTTCAGCCAAAAAGCCCCAGTGGACACATCGAGCAATCCTTAGTATGATTGAAAACATCAAGTACACCGGGGTTATGGCAAACCACATGAGAGAAAGTCGCTTCATCCGGGACAAGAACCAGCGTCGTGTTCCCAAAGAGGAATGGTATATCCGCAAAAATGCACATGAGGCTATCGTCACTCAAGAAGAGTTCGATAAAGCAAATGAGGCGATTCAGCGGCGCAGAAAAACAGCCAGAGTAACCCATGATCAGTCTGATAGAGTTTATTACTGCGCACACTGCGGCGGCAAACTCGAAAAGGCAAACGGGACGGTATTTGCTTGCCCCTCCCATCGGTATCACGATGGAAGCCCTTGTGAGGGCGTTTATTGGAGAAAATCCGCATTGGAGGAAGTTCTGCTTGAAGCCTTAAAGGGACAAATCGAGATCACACGCATTGAATCCTCGGAAGTCAAAAAAGCTGCACGAGTCAGGAACGAGAGTTTGCAGCGTCAACTTGTATTGCTCAAGGCTCAGTATGACGCTTGCGGACGAGAAAAGTTTACCCTGTACGAACAATACAGAGAAGCGAAGATCACCGCCGAAGAATATCTTTCCGGCAAAGATGAACTGACAAGAAAACAAGCTGCTCTTAAAGAACAGCTTGAGGAAAGTGAAGCTCTGTATGAAGCGAATCAGAAAATGGGCGATGCTGCATCCGAGCAGCAAGAGGCAGTCGGAAAAATGACCGGCTTGTCCGATGCCAAACTTAGAGAGCATCTTTATGATGCAGTTGAACGAGTTCTGGTCTACGACTCAGAAAGCATCGAGATCATTTGGAAGTTCAACGAAGTGAAGAACGGAAGCAGCAGCTATGCCGGAGCCGGTGTATGACTCCGGTATAGCTTTTAGCTGTGAAGTCGTTTTTTGTCCTAAAATAACATAATCTATCGAAACATCGTAGGCGCATGGTTTCGATCTTCAAAAGGCTCAACCATCTGTTTTCATGGGCTTTTTGAAGAATTTGAAAAATTTTTTTGCACCTACTTGACATAATGGGACGATCTCGGCCGCGTCGTCATCCCCAAGGAGATCCGCCGCACCCTGCGCATCCGCGAGGGTGACCCGCTGGAGATCTACACGGAGAAGGACGGCGAGGTCATTTTCAAAAAATATTCGCCCATGGGCGAGCTGAGCAGCTATGCCGCAGAGATCTGCGAATCGCTCTATAAGTCCACGGGCGGGACGGTCGCCGTATGTGACCGCGACAGCATGATCGCCGTATCCGGCGGCGGGAAAAAGGAGCTGCTGGAGGAGAAACAATCCCAGCTTGAGGTCATGGAAGAGGAAAATGAGTCCCAGCAAAAGGAACTGGAAGGATTCATTGCGGCGAGGCAAAAGGAGAGCAGCGGTTTTGCCCTTGAACTGGAGGCGGCCCAGGCCCGTGCAGCCCAGGCTGCCGGGGAAGTGATAAGGAAAACAGAAGAAATACGTATCCTCA